>OGZA01000831.1_pt1 | contig 22921 bp, 25 predicted proteins | sample 1576591 | NCBI WGS metagenome assembly OGZA01 (sample SAMEA3541565, study PRJEB24748) | human gut metagenome | biome: human gut; feature: human-associated habitat; material: faeces | place: China | collected 2012
TGCGGATGACCTCGCTGCCGCAGCGCTCGCACACGCCGTTGACCACTTCCTCGTTAGCCAGCACGCACTTGCAGCTTGTGCACCAGTTGACGGGCATGGTGGACTTGTAGGCCAAGCCGTGCTTGAACATCTGCAGGAATATCCACTGGGTCCACTTGTAGTACTTGGGGTCGGTGGTGTCCACGCAGCGGTCCCAGTCAAAGCCGTATCCCAGCATCTTCAGCTGCTTGGTGAAATTCTCGATGTTGTTCTTCGTGACGATGGCAGGATGGATGTGGTTCTTGATGGCATAGTTCTCCGTGGGCAGACCGAAAGCGTCGAAGCCGATGGGGAACAACACATTATAGCCCTGCATCCGCTTTTTGCGGGTGACGATATCCATAGCCGTAAAGGGGCGGGGATGACCCACGTGCAGACCCTGGCCGGAGGGATACGGAAACTCGATGAGCCCGTAGAACTTGGGTCGTTTGTCGCCGGTGATGGCGGCATAGGGCTTTGTCTTCTCCCAGTTGGCTTGCCACTTCTTTTCAATGGCCGCAAAATCGTAATTCATACTCGCTTCTCCTTGTATGTGAATTTTGTTTTCCGCAAATAAAAATCCCTGGCTGCTTTACGCAGCCAGGGACGTTATAGACGTGTTACCACCCTGCTTCCGCCGCAGATCGCTCCGCGGCGCTCCGTGTCTTTCTTACGAAAGACGACGCTGTAACGGCGCGCACCCGTCCCGCCCTGTTCAGGTGGAAAGCTCCAGGACCAGTACAACAGAGCGTCCCCGCCAGCTCGCACCATACGCCGGCTCTCTTCGGGTGGATGATCTCTGTCTTTTTCCCTTCATCGCTTCTGACAATATCGAAGTCTATTTTAGCGCATTTTTGCCGAATGTCAACCCCGTTTTCCGGGAAAAACACCTGTACGCGCCACTCAGCGCGGAAACTCAGTCGTGCTCCTCCACAATGCCGCTGATGTCCACGCTCTTGCCGTCCTGCCACAGACGTTCCAGGCCGTAGAAGGCCCGGGCCTCTTGATTGAACACATGGATGGCGATGCAGCCGTAGTCCAGCAGGACCCACGTACCGCCGCGATAGCCCTCCCGGTGCAGGGGCTGCTCACCGGCCGCCTCTGCCAGTACCTTTTCCACATTGTCCACCAGTGCGTTGATCTGGGTATTGCTGGCGCCGGTGGCCAGAACGAAATAGTCCGCCAGCGTGGTCAGCTCGGCGATCTCCATCACACGGATCTCCTTGCCCTTCTTATCGGACAGGGCACGGGCGGCCAGCAGCGCCAGTTCTTTCGGTGTTTTCATGATATCCCTCTTTTCATCAGATAGTCCCGCGCGTCGCGGGTCATGTGGTGGACGGGGTTACCCATCTCCTCCATCTCATCAATGGTCATGGTCAGACCCATGAGCAGGCCCCGGTCCAGATCCTCGTATACCGTCCTTCGCAGCGCCTCCACCCCGGGAAAGTCCCGGGTGGGCTCGATATAATCCGCCAGATAGATGATCTTCTCCAGCAGCGTCATATCCGGCTTACCGGTGGTGTGGTACATGATCGCGTTATACACATCGTCGTCCACGGCAAACACATCCCGTGCGATGGCTGCGCCGGTCTTACTGTGCAGCAGCTTCAGTGCCTTTCTCTCCAGCTCGTCCAGTGGAATGTGATACTTCTTGCACAGCGCCAGCTGCTCGTCCATATCCAGCTTTTTGGTGCAGTCGTGCAGCAGCGCGGCGATGCGCGCCTTTGTCACGTCCGCGCCGTAACGCTCCGCCAAACGCACCGCCTCCTGTTCCGTGCCCAGCACATGGGGCATACGCTTGGGCTTAAGATAACTCAGCGCGATGGGCCGCAGCTCCTCCGGGGTCAGGTGCGTCAGGTCCGTGTGGGTACCGTACAGGTGCTTCCGCCGGATATAGCCCCACACCGGCGGCGGCAGCAGGTCCTCTCCCCCGCCCTGTGCCAGCGCGGCGCGGACCTCGGTGGAGGAAAGCTCCACCACCTGCGGGTTGGGCACCACGGTCACCTGCGCGCCGAACTCCCGTTCCAGGCGCGCGCTCTGCGCGGCAAAGGCGGCGGACTCGTCCTCCGCCTCCCGGCTGAAGGGTGCGATATGGGCCATGGCCATGATCGCCTCCGGTCTGCGCCAGTTGTGCAGGCTCAGAAACATATCCGACCCCATCAGCAGATACAGCGTGTCATCCGGATACTGCTCCCGCAGCGCCGCCAGCGTGTCCGCGGTATAGCTGACGCCGCTGCGGCGCAGCTCCATGTCACTGACCTCCGCCCGCTTCCCCAGCGCCGCTGTGGCCAGCACCGCCATGTCGTACCGCTGCCGCGGCGCAGCACTGCCCTCCGGCAGCGCCTTGTGGGGCGGCTGCGCGTCCGGGACCAGCACCAGCTTGTCCAGCCCCAGGACCTCCATGGCGGCCCTGGCCGCCGTCACATGGCCGATATGGGGCGGATTAAAGGTGCCGCCGTAAATACCGATGTTCATACGCTTCTCTTCGCCTTGACCAGTTCGATCTTCCGCTTGCTCTTGTCGTGCTGCATCCGGTAGAGCACGAACTTGCTGCCGATGACCTGCACCACCTCGCAGCGGGCGGCCACCGCCAGTTCCTCCGCCGCCTCCCGGGCGGTCAGCAGCGAATTCTCCAGCACCCGGCCCTTGATGAGTTCCCGGGCCTCCAGCGCGTCGTTGACCTGCTTGATCAGATTGTCGCCGATGCCGTCCTTGCCCACGTGGACGATGGTGTCCAGATTGGTGGCCAGGGACCGCAGCTGCGCGCGTTGCTTGCTTGTCAGTTCCATATCATTGCTTCTCCAAATACGTTTTCAGTTCCGCGGCAAAGGCCCGCAGGGCACTGCCCCGGTGGGAAATGGCGTTCTTCTCCTCCGCCGTCAGCTGGGCGAAGGTCTTTCGCAGGGACGGCACGAAGAACACAGGGTCGTACCCAAACCCGCCGTCGCCCATAGGCGCAAAGGCAATGGTCCCGGCGCAGTCCCCCTCCGCCGTCAACGTGTCCCCGTTGGGGAAGGCGCAGACGATGGCCGTGTGGAAATGCGCCGCCCGGTTCGTGGCGCCGCGCATATTGCTCAGCAGCAGGCGGCAGCGCTCCGGGTCGCTGTCCAGCCCGCCGTACCGGGCGGAATACACCCCCGGCGCGCCCTGAAGCCAGTCCACGCACAGTCCCGAGTCATCCGCGATAGCCGGCAGGCCGCTGGCCGCCATGATGGCGTTGGCCTTCAGCGCTGCGTTCTCCGCGAAGGTGGTCCCCGTCTCCTCCACGTCGACGTCCACGCCCACGTCGGAGGGCATGACCACCTCCACGCCCAGCTCGCCCAGAATGACCTGCATCTCGGCCAGCTTTCCCTTGTTGTGGGATGCCAGTACAAATCTCATAGTATCTCTCCCAGTATCTCCTTCTGCTTCGCCAGCAGCTCGCCGCACCCCTTGGCGCACAGCGCCACCAGTGCCTGCTGCTCGGCCACGGTAAAGGGCCGCCCCTCGCCGGTGCCCTGAATTTCGATCAGCTGTCCCTGCTCCGTCATCATGCAGTTCAGGTCCACCTGCGCCCGGCTGTCCTCGCTGTACTGCAGGTCCAGCAGGGGCACATCCTCCACGATGCCCGCCGACACACCGGTGACATAGTGCAGCAGCGGCAGTCTCTCGATCACGCCGTCGGTCACCAGCTTTTTGCAGGCCAGCGCCAGCGCCGCGAACCCGCCGGTCACGGATGCCGTCCGCGTTCCGCCGTCGCCCTGCAATACGTCGCAGTCCACGGTGATGGTCCGGGGCCCCAGGGCTGCCATATCCACCGCCGCACGCAGGCTGCGGCCGATGAGCCGCTGTATCTCCGCACTGCGGCCGGACAGCTTCAGCTTGTCCACATCCCGGCGGCTGCGCTCCCGGTTGGCCCGGGGCAGCATGGAATACTCCGCCGTCACCCAGCCGCAGCCCTCCGCCACATGGGGCGGCGTCTTCTCCTCCACCGAGGCGTTGCACAGCACCACCGTCTCGCCGCAGCGGATCAGCACGCTGCCCTCGGCGAATTTCGTAAAGCCGGGTGTCATCTCCACCGGGCGCAGCTGGTCAAATGCCCGTCCGTCTGCTCTCGTCATGCTGCGCCCTCCTTATATCATGTCCTGCACGAAGGCAGTCGGGTCAAAGGGCTTCAGGTCGTCGATGCCCTCGCCCACACCCACGAACTTTACCGGCACACCCAGCTCCTGGGCGATGGCGATGACGATGCCGCCCTTGGCGGTTCCGTCCAGCTTCGTCAGGATAATACCCGTCAACCCTGCCGTCTCCTTGAACGTCCGTGCCTGGATCAGTCCGTTCTGCCCGGTGGTGGCGTCCAGCACCAGCAGCGTCTCGCAGTTGGAATTGGGGCATTCCCGGTCGATGATCTTCCGCAGCTTGGCCAGCTCGTTCATCAGGTTCTGTTTGTTGTGCAGCCGTCCGGCGGTGTCGCACAGCACCACATCCACGCTCCGTGCCTTGGCCGCCTGCAAAGCATCAAACAGTACCGCGCCGGGATCCGCGCCCTCATGCTGCCGCACGATATCCACACCGGCGCGGCCCGCCCAGATCTCCAGCTGGTCGGCGGCCGCCGCACGGAACGTATCGCCGGCGCACAGCAGGACCTTCTTGCCCTGGTCCTTCAGCTGCTTGGCCAGCTTGCCGATAGACGTGGTCTTGCCCACGCCGTTAACGCCGATGACCAGCACCACGGCGGGCTTGCCCTCCAGCACCAACGCGCTGTCACCCACCTCCAGCTTGCTCTTCAGGATGTCCCGCAGGGCGTCCTTTACCTCGTCCATCCGGCCGATAAAGCGTTCCTTCACCCGCTTCCGCAGCTGGGCCACGGTATCAGCGGCGGTGTCAGCGCCTACATCGGCCAGGATCAGCGCCTCCTCCAGTCCGTCGTAGAACTCGTCGTTCAGGTCGTCGAAGGTGGGAACGGCGGTGAACGCTTCTTTAAGTATTTGAAATAAGCCCATTGCCATAACAAGCCCTCCTTATTTGATATGCAGCTCCTTGGCCATGTCGTTGAGATTGATGGTCAGTATCCGGCTGACGCCCTTTTCCTGCATAGTCACGCCATACAGCACGTCCGCCTCCTCCATGGTGCCCCGCCGGTGGGTGATGACGATAAACTGCGTCTTTCCGGCGATCCGCCGCATATACCGGGCGTAGCGCACCACATTGGCCTCGTCCAGCGCCGCCTCGATCTCGTCCATCACGCAGAACGGCGTGGGATGTACCTTCAGAATGGCGAAGTAAAGCGCAATGGCCACAAAGGCCTTCTCGCCGCCGGACAGCAGCGTGATGGTCTTCAGCTGCTTGCCGGGGGGCTGTACCTTGATCTCGATGCCGCAGTTGAGGATATCGCTCTCGTCCTCCAGCTCCAACCGGGCCTTGCCGCCGCCGAACAGCTCCAGAAACGTCTCCTGGAAGCTCTCGTTCAGCAGCCGGAACTGCTCGGCAAAAATGCTGGTCATCTGCTGGGTGATCTGGTCGATAATGCCCAGCAGCTCCTCCTTGGCCTGCTCCACATCGCTGCGCTGTTCGGACAGGTAGGTATATCGGGTGTTCACCCGGTCGAACTCCTCGATGGCGCCGATGTTGGGCGTACCCAGCGCCTTGATCTCCCGGTTCAGTTCGGCAATGCGCCGCGTGGCCTTGGGCACGCTCTCCAGCTCGATACGCTGCTCCATGGCGTCGCTGTGGCTCAGTTCGTAGCGCTCCCACAGCTTCTCCAGGATCTGGCTCTCCTCCATGCCGCTGTTTTCCAGCTTCTGCTGTAGTTTGTTGTACGCCTGCATGGTCTGCAAAAGCGTATCGTTGCAGGCACGGCTGTCGCGGCCGTTCTGGTCACGCTGCTGCTCCAGCGCCAGTTTGGCCTGGGCCAGATCCTCCAGCCGCTGCCGCAGCTGTATCACACGGGCGTTCTTCTCCTCCAGCGCCGCCTGATGGCCCGCCATATCGGCCAGCGCCTTCTCGTTGGCCTGCCGGTACTCCTGCACCCGCCGGTCGCGCTCAGCGCGGTCGGATACCATATCCGCCTGCAGGCCCCGCAGGTCCTCCACGCTCCGCAGAACGCTGTCCTTCTCCGCGCTCAGTGCCGCCTGATCGGCCTTCTTGTCGCTGACGGCCTGGGCCAGTTGGTTGGTCTGCTCCGTCAGATCGGTCTGGCCGGCCAGCTTGTCCCGCATCTCCTGCCGCAGCGCGGCCGCGCGGTCCTCTGCCGCAGTGATGTCCGCCTGTATCCCGGCCATGCGCCCGCGGCCGTCCGTCTCCCGGCGGTCCAGGCCGGACAACTCCTGCTCCATAGTCTCGCAGCTCAGGCGCAGGCTTTCCAACAGGAGGTCATAGTGGTCCTGCCGTCCCTGTAAGGTCAGCACCTCGTCCGCCGCCTTGCGCTGCTGGTCCTTGGCCACCTGCAATTCATACTCAGCCTTCTGCAGCTCCCTCTGGGCCGCCTCGGCCTGCTGCGCGGCCTCGTTCAGCTTACCGTGCAGGGCGCTCTGTGCCGCCTTCAGCCGTTCCAGCTCATTGGCCCGGGACAGCACGCCGGAGGATCGGCTGGCGGAGCCGCCGGTCATGGAGCCGCCCCGGTTGATGATCTGTCCGTCCAGCGTCACGATGCGGAAGGCATTGCGGAACTTACGCGCCATGGCGATACCGCTGTCCAGGTCCTCCACTACCACTGTCCGGCCCAGCAGATTTTTAAAAATATGGTCGTATCGCGCGTCGTACCGCACCAGACGGCTGGCGATGCCTACAAAACCATACTCTCCCGCAGCGTTCTCCCGCAGCTCGTCGCCCCGGATGGCCGTCAGCGGAAGGAAAGTAGCGCGCCCGCCGTCCCGCTGCTTCAGGAACTGGATGGCCGCCTTTGCGTCCTCCTCCCGTTCCACCACAATGTTCTGCAGTGCCGCGCCCAGCGCCGTCTCCAGCGCCACGGCATAGGTCTGCTCTGTGGTCATCAATCCGGCCACCGGCCCGTGAATGCCCCGCAGCGTGTTCTTCTCCGCTGCCTGCATCACAGTCTTTACCGCCTTGTTGAAGCCCTCGTACTCCTTCTCCATCTCCGTCAGCAGACGGATGCGGTCCTCCTGGGCGTTCACCTGCCGGGTCAGCTCCTGTTTTGCGTCCTGGGCGCTCTGCGCCTTCTGGCGGCGGCTGTCCATTCGCAGGCTGTGACCCTGAATGATATTCTCCGCCGCCTGGGCCTCCTCCCTGGCATCGTTCAGCGCCCGGCGATTGGTCTTTGCGTCCTTTTCGCTCTCCTCCAGCTTACGCTGTGCCTCGGACAGCTCCTGCCGCACCGTAATCCGCCGCTGTCCGGCCTCGTCCAGGCCCGCCTGCAGGGCGGACAGCGCGGCGCGCCCGTCTGCGGCCTCGGCCACAGCAATAGCCTCCTGCGCCCGCAGGGCCTCGGCCTCGTCCGCCGCGCCCTTTGCGCTGTCAGCCAGCGCCTGCGCCCGAGAGAGCAGCTCACTCAGCGCCGTCTCCAATACCGCCGCGTCGCGGTCGATGTCCGCGATACGCGCCAGCTGTCCGTCGATCTGTCCCTGTAAATTCTCCCGCCGCTGGTCTGTGCTGGTCAGTTCCTGTTCCAGCCGGCGCAGAGACTCGTTGTTGTGTTCCACAGAGGTCTGCAGCACCGCGATGGCCGCAGACTCCTCGCCGGCGGCGGACTCCGCCTCGGTCACCTGACCGCGCAGCGCGTCAGCCGCCACGTCGTTCTGCCGCATCTCCTCGGTAAAACGCTCTCCCTGGGCGTAGGCCTCGTCCAGCGCCGCCTGGGCCTGGTCACAGGCCTCCTTGGCCTGAGCCGTATCGCTCTCCAGCTTCAGCTTGGCGGTCCGCAGGTTTTGCAGCTGCTCCAGCCACACGGAAATCTCCAGCACCCGCAGCTCATCCCGCAGCACCAGATACTTCTTCGCCGTCTCCGCCTGCGCCCGCAGCGGCTCCACCTGCAATTCCAGCTCGGCGATCTTGTCGTTGATACGCACCAGGTTTTCCTCGGTGCGCTCCAGCTTGCGCTCGGACTCCTCCTTGCGGTGCCGGTATTTGCTGATACCGGCGGCCTCCTCGAAGATCTCCCGGCGCTCGCCGCTTTTCACAGACAGTATCTCGTCGATCTTGCCCTGTCCGATAATGGAATAGCCCTCCCGGCCCATACCGGTGTCCATGAACAGCTCGTTCACGTCCTTCAGCCGCACGGACTGCTTATTGATATAGTACTCCGACTCACCGCTGCGGTAATACCGCCGTGTCACGGCCACCTCTGCCTCCTCCCGGGTAGGGAAGATATGCTCGGTGTTGTCGATGACCAGCGTCACCTGGGCAAAACCCATCTGGTTCCGCTTCTCCGTACCGCCGAAGATCACGTCCTCCATCTTGGCACCGCGAAGCTGGCGGCTGTTCTGCTCGCCCATGACCCAGCGTATGGCGTCGGAGATGTTGGACTTGCCAGACCCGTTTGGTCCCACGATAGCGGTGATGTCCTCGCCGAAATTCAATACCGTCTTGTCGGGGAAACTCTTGAACCCCTGTATCTCAAGTGCTTTTAAGTACAACTGCGTCACCTCTTATACTTTGGCATACCTTAACTAAGATAGTATACTATGGAAGTCCCTGTTTTTCAAGAAAAAACCACGCGCCGGCATGAAAAAAGCGGAGAGCCCCCGCCCTCCGCCAATGTCTATCCATGCCGCCGTTCGATCTGTCCGTACAGTGCCTCCAGCGCATCGCCCAGTGTACCGATTCGATCGATGATACCCTCTGCCACCGCCTGCTCGCCGTACAGCACCGTCCCCACGTCATTGGCCATGTCGCCGCTGGAGAGCATCAGCTCCCGGAACCGTTCCGCGGTCACGCGGCTGTTAGCCGCCACGAACTGAATAATGCGCTCCTGCAGGCGTTCAAAATACCTGTACGTCTCCGGCGCGGCAATGACCGTCCCGGACATCCGCACCGGGTGCACCGTCATGGACGCCGTGGGCGCGATGAACGTCTCCTTTCCGCACACCGCCAGCGGTACGCCGATGGAGTGCCCGCCGCCCAGCACCAGCGTCACCACCGGCTTCGTCATGCCCGCCGCCAGCTCCGCGATGGCCAGTCCCGCCTCGATGTCGCCGCCCACGGTGTTCAGAAGCAGCAGCACCCCGTCCACCTGTTCGCTCTGCTCCAGCGCAGCCAGCAGCGGCAGCACGTGCTCGTACTTCGTGCTCTTCAGATTGTCCGGCAGCAGCGTGTGTCCCTCCACCTGCCCCACGATGGTCAGGCAGTGTATCGTCCCCCGGCTGTTTTTCACCACAGTGCTGCCCATATCAATGATTGGCTGTACCGGCACCGCCGCTTTTTCCTCGTTCTTTTCCCGGTTTTCGTCGTTGCTCATATCCGCGCCTCCTTTTTGCCGTAGCTTGCGCGGATACCGCCTCTTTCATGCAAAAAGAGCGCCTCCCGGCGCTCTTTTTCGTTATTCATTATCTTCTGTTGTGGGGATACCAGATCTTCTGCTTCTCCGCCTCGCGGATCAGTTCCTCCCGGAAGTCCGGGTGCGCGATGGAGATCAGCTTCTCCGCGCGCTCCCACACCGTCAGTCCCTTCAGGCACACGCAGCCGTACTCCGTCACCACGTACATGGTGTTCACGCGGGTATCCGTCACCACGGAGCCGTTCTGCAGGGTAGGCCGTATGCGGGAATGCAGCGTGCCGTCCTTGTCTGCGTGAGTGGAGCTGAGACAGATAAAGCTCTTGCCGCCCTTGGACAGATACGCACCCAGCACAAAGTCCTGCTGTCCGCCGGCGCCGCTGATCTGCTTGGTGCCCGCCGTCTCGCCGTTCACCTGCCCGTACAGATCCACATCCACCGCGTTGTTGATGGAGATAAAGTTGTCGATGGCCGCGATGGTGCGGATGTCGTTGGTGTAGCTGATGGGCGCGGCCATGCACGCCGGGTTGTCGTCCAGATAGTCGTACAGCTTCTGGGTACCGGCGGCAAAGGCGAACACCTGCCGGCCCCGGTCGATGTTCTTCTTCATGCACGTGACCTTCCCCGCCATCGCCAGATCCACATAGGCGTCCACATACATCTCCGTATGTACGCCCAGATCCTTCAGGTCGGACTCGCATAGCATGGCGCCCACGGTATTGGGCATACCGCCGATACCCAGCTGCAAGCAGGCGCCGTCGGGTATCTGCTCCACAATCAGCTTCGCCACCGCCCGGTCCACCTCCGTAGCCGTGCCGCTGGGCTGGATGCCCATGGGGTCGTTGCGCCCCTCCACGATCATGTCCACCTCGCTGACGTGGATACAGTTGTCAAAGCCGCCCAGGCACCGGGGCATATTTTCGTTGACCTCCACGATGACCACCTTGGCCATCTCGCACACCGCCTTCACGTGGCTGGCGGAGAGCCCGAAGTTGAAGTACCCATGCTTATCCATCGGGGCCACCTGGAACATGGCCACGTCCGGCGGCGTGATGTGGTCGTAGTAGTACCGCGGCAGCTCGGAGTACCGCATGGGCTCGTGGAACCCGGCGCCGCTGGCGATATGATGGCGCTCCACACTGCTCATGTGGTGAGAGTTGAAGATGATATGGTGCACCGGATCCTCGATGTCGAAGATCGCCGGCTTCCACAGGCTAATACCGCCCCGGACCTTCACATCCTCCAGCTCCGGTGCACGGCGGACCAGCGCCTCGTCCAGCACCCGGGGGTGGATGGCGCAGAAACCGTAGTCCACCCAATCGCCGGACTTGATGACCTTCACCGCCTCGTCCGCGGTGGCCAGTTTCTGCTTGTACAGCGCCTGAAAATCAGCAAAAGCCATGTCCTGTTCCTCCCTGTTCTTTCCTATTCCTTCCGATGAAGGCTGAATTCTCTAATTGTTAATTTTACCACAATGCAGCCCGCGGGGAAATTGACGAAACCCACAAGAATTCCCGGGAATGCTTGTGCAAAAATGAACAGGTCCGGCATGGATATCATCCGCTCAACGCCTCTACCTCCTCCGACATGATCACTCGTATCTCGTTGACCGCCGTGTCGTTGTTTTTTTCGCTCTGGCACATCTTTGCCGCTGTCCCCACCAGCGCCTGCAGGATACCTCCCAGCTCCTTGACCTCCTTCAGGCTGCCCTCTCCGCTTTCCAGCCGTTCCGTAGCCCCGGCAGCCGCCGTCTCCAGCAGCTTTGCCGTAGCCATCAGGCATCGCCGGAGTATCTGCTTTTCCGCCTCCTCCCGACCGATCTGCCACTGCCCCTTGATCGCATGTCGCCACACCGTCTGCGTACACACATGGTACTCCCTTGCCAATCGCTGATAGGTATACATTCCCGACTCATACTTACGCCTTACCTCTCCCCAGTTCACGTCTGCTCTTTTCATATGCGCTCCCCCCTTCCTGCGATCCGGTTCTGCCCCTATGCCAAAAACCCGGGAGAGTTGCCCATAAACAGGCAACTCTCCCAAAATTATTTTTCTTTTCCCCCGCTTCATCCCCCGTCCCTTTCGTACGGCACGCTTCTCCCATCGTCCCGCTCTTTCGCGACCCGAGATCGCTCTTACTTTGCCTTGAACTCTATCCACTCATTGTCCATAAGGACAACTACCAAGTCTTCCTCAATAACAGCATACGGAGTCCCCAGGTCTCTGTTGAAGTTTGCCTCACCATCTTTTCGGGGAACGCCATCCTCCGCATACGACGTGGTGTACTGAATAACACTCTCGTCTACTTCAACGGGAACAGCATTATCGGTCGAATAGTAATTTATCCCATTTACCATTATCGTCGCAGGATAGTCCCCAACATTCGACTTTCCGCAGCCCGCCATAGCAACAACGCAAACCAACGCTAACACTGATGCCATCAACTTTTTCATACGATCACGCTCCCCCTGTCAAATTCCAATTGATCCGTTCTATCTTCAGCACAATGCTCTTAAATTCTCTTGCCCACCTCGATTGTACCATGCCTCTCCGCAAGGTCGCAAGATATTTTCCCCTGCACGCCATTGTGAAAACAACCAAAAACACCTCCGCTGCCTGTGGGGCAGCGGAGGTGTTTTACGATCTAATTACTCTTCGTCGGCGTCCTCGTCAGCGGAGGGAGCCAGCAGAGCGCGGATGGACAGGGAGATCTTCTGCTTCTCCTCGTCGATAGCGGTGATCTTGGCGTCCACCATCTCGCCCTCGGTCAGCACGTCGCCGGGCTTCTCGATACGGCGGTCAGCGATCTGGGAGATGTGGATCAGGCCATCCACACCGGGCACGACCTCGGCGAACGCGCCGAAGGTCATCAGCTTCACGATGCGCACGTTGGCCACATCGCCCACATGGTAGGTAGCCATGAACTTATCCCAGGGATTCATGCTGCGATCCTTCACGCCCAGAGAGATCTTGTGCTTCTCGGGATCGAAGGAGATAACATACACATCCAGCGTGTCGCCCACGGAGACGACCTCGGCGGGATTCTTGATACGGCTCCAGGACAGCTCGGAGATATGTACCATACCATCCACGCCGCCGATGTCCACGAACACGCCATAGCTGGTCATGGACTTCACGGTGCCGGTGTAGCGCTTGCCGACCTCGATGTTGTTCCAGATCTCGGCCTGCGCCGCCTGACGAGCCTCGTAGGTGACAGCCTTGATGGAGCCCACCACACGGCGGCGGGCGCGGTTGACCTCGGTGATGCGCAGGGACACGGTCTGGCCGATCATGGTGCTCAGCTCAGCGCCGCGGGGCAGGCCGGACTGGGAAGCGGGCACGAACACGCGCACGCCCTTGACGTTGACAACGATACCGCCCTTGTTCTCCTCGGTGACCTTGCCTTCCAGCGTGGTCTTTTCCTCGCGGGCCTTCTCGATGTCCTCCCAGACCTTCACAGCGTCCAGGCGCTTCTTGGACAGCATGGCGTAGCCCTCCACGTCGTTGACGCGGATGATGTACGTCTCGATCTCGTCGCCGACCTTGACGACATCCTCAGGCTTCACGTTGGGATCGGCGGACAGCTCGTCCACAGAAATATAGCCCGCCTGCTTGCAGCCCAGATCGACCTGCACCTCGGTGGGGCCGATCGCCGTTACGATACCGGTTACCTTCTCTCCTGTATTCAAAGTCTTAAAAGATTTTTCCAGCATTTCCTCGAAGCTCTCTTCGGTAGCTTCCACGTTCTTGATCTCGTCGCTCATTGTTGCATATACCTCCTTAATGATGCCCGCTGGCGTGGACGCGCCGGCTGTAAGCCCCGCCACAGAACATCCGTTAAGAAAGTCAGCCCGTAGTTCCTCCGCGCCCTCGATCTGATAGACGCGGGCGCAGCGGGTACTGCAGATCTCCGATAAATGTTTGGTGTTGGCACTCTTACGATCTCCGACCACGACCATAACGTCCACCCGCCCGGCGATATCCGCCGCCTCGGATTGACGTTTTTGCGTAGCATCACATATTGTATCAAATATTTCGGCGTTTGTACACTCTTTTTTTAAAAAATTTACGCACTTTTCCCATATCGAGCGGATGCAGGTGGTCTGCGCGACAGCCAGCAAACGCTCTGTCCGCCGCGCGGGGACAGCCGCCAGCCATTCCGCCAGCTCCTCCGCATTGCCCAGCACCACGCTGCGGCTGCTGCGGCTGGCGGCGGCGATGACCTCCGGGTGGTGATCCTCCCCGATGATGAGGGGCGTCCGCCCCTCCTGCTCCGCCCGCTCCACCAGCCGGTGGATGCGCAGCACATGGGGACAGGTGGCGTCCAGCACCCGCGCGCCCCGCGCTTCCAGCGTCCGGTACGTCTCCACCGGCTCGCCGTGGGCGCGGATGAGCACCGTCTCCCCCGGCTGCACCTCCTCTGCGGACTGCACCTGCCGGGCGCCCAGCGCCTCCAGCCGCCGCACCACGCTGTCGTTGTGGATGATGCTGCCCAGCATAACGCAGCCGCCGGCGGCTGCGGCCTCCTCCGCCATGCGCACCGCCCGCTCCACGCCGTAGCAGAACCCGGCGCTCTGCGCCTGTATCACTCGCATTCGATGCCTCCCAGCGCGTAGGCGCGGCGCATGACCTCACGGGCGTTGGCGGTGTATTCCTCCGCCGTGCCCTTCCGCCCGGTGTACTCCGGGGCAAACGGCTCGCCGATGATGATGGGCGTCCGGCGGAACAGGCGCTTCTTCGTACCGATGAACACCGGCACCAGCTTCACCCCCGCGCGGATAGCCATCATGCCCGCGCCGGACTTGATCTCCGCGTGGCCGGGGTTTTTTACCCGCGTGCCCTCCGGGAACAGGAACAGGTTCCAGCCGTCCCGCAGGCTCTGTATGGCGGTCTTGACCGCGCCGATGTCGCTGTGACCCCGATCCACCGGAAACACGCCGATGGCGCGCAGGAACCCGCCCAGCACCGGTATGGAAAACAGCTGCTTCTTGGCCATGATCCGCACGTTGAACGCCTGGGGCATGGACAGCACGAACAGCACCGGATCCCACAGATTGGAGTGGTTGGCGCACAGCAGGTACGGCCCCTCCCCCTCCTTCAGGTTCTCCGTGCCCCGCAGCTCCACCGGCAGGAAAAACAGCACCAGCGGCCGCAGCACCCGCCACACCGCCGCGTAAAACTTGTTTCTCACCGCTCCACGCTCCCCCGGATCACATCCAGCAGCAGCTCCAGACTGGCCGCGAAGTCCATGTCCGTGTTGTCGATCATGATGGCGTCGTCCGCCGGGCGCAGCGGCGCCGCCGCCCGGTGGGTATCGTTGTAGTCCCGCTGCTCCATTTCCCGCAGCACCTCGTCAAAGGGCTTGGGCGTGCCCCGCTGCTCCAGCTCCAGACAGCGCCGCCGCGCCCGCGTCTCCACGTCGGCGCACAGGAATATCTTCACGTCCGCGTCCGGCAGCACCACCGTGCCGATGTCCCGGCCGTCCATGATGACGCTGTGCTCCCGCGCCAGCGAACGCTGCAGCTCCATGAGATAGTCCCGCACCTGCGGAATGGCCGACACGTCGGAGGCGTACCGGGAGATGGCGGGCAGCCGTATCTCCTTCGTCACGTCCTCGCCGTTGAGGTACATCCGCTGCAGGCCGTCCTCGTCGTACCGCAGAGACACGGTGATCTCCGGCAGCGCCGCCGTCACCGCCGCCGCGTCCGTGGGCTGGATGTCGTGCCGGTACATGTACACGCCGATGGTGCGGTAAATGGCGCCCGTGTCCACATACAGGATGTGCAGCGCCTCCGCCGCCGCCCGTGCCAACGTGCTCTTGCCCGCGCCGGAGGGCCCGTCGATGGCCACGGCGTAATGCTTCTCAGTCATACATTTCCTCGCTTTCTGCGGCGGACAGCCCCGCCAGATACCCGGTCGCCCATGCGATCTGCAAATTAAACCCGCCCGTATAGGCGTCCACGTCCAGCACCTCGCCGGCAAAATACAGGCCGTCCACCCGCTTGGACGCCATGGTGTTGGGAGCTACCTCCCCCACCTTGACGCCGCCTGCGGTGACGATGGCCTCGCTGACCGGCCGCGTGCCGGTCACATCCAGCGTGAAGTGCTTCAGCGCCTGCACCAGCCCACGGCGCTGCTCCTTCGTCAGGCTGTTGGCCTTTTCGTTTCCGGATAGCCCTGCCCGGCGCAGCAGCACCGGGATCATGCTGTGGGGCACCAGCCCCGCGGCGATGTTGCTCATATCCCGATTGGGATTCTCCCCGATGTCCCGCAGCAGCCGCGCGTCCAGCTTCTGCTCGTCCAGCGCGGGCTTCAGGTCGATATCCAGCCGGTACGTCTCCCCCTCCCAGCGCCGCAGATGGGCGCTGGCGGACAGCACCAGCGGCCCCGACACGCCGAAATGGGTGAACAGCAGCTCGCCAAACTCCCGGAACACCGGCTTTTTCTTCCCGTTGTACACCGTCAGCTCCACGTTCCGCAGGCTCAACCCCTGCATGTCCGGGCAGTCGCTCCCGGCGCACACCAGCGGCACCAGCGAGCCGCGGGGCGGCACCACCGTGTGCCCCAGCTCCTGCGCCATGCGATAGCCGTCCCCGGTGGAGCCGGTGCCCGGATAGGACACGCCGCCGGTGGCCAGTATCACCGCCTGCGCGGGATAGGCATCCTTCTCCCCCTGCACGGCTGTCACCGCGCCGTTTTCCGTCTCTATATGCAGCGCCCGATCCCGCGCCCAGCGGACGCGGCGGCGCTTCAGTTCCCGTTCCAATGCGTTGGTGATGTCAAAGGCACTGTCGGACACCGGGAACACCCGATTGCCCCGCTCCACCTTCAGCGGCACGCCCAGCTCCCGGAAAAAAGCCATGGCGTCCTGCGGCGTGAACCGCGTCAGGGCGCTGTACAGGAACCGCCCGTTGCCGGGAATGTTGGCCAGCAGCGTCTCCCGGTCGCAGTCGTTGGTCACGTTGCAGCGACCCTTTCCCGTGATATTCACCTTCTTGCCCAGCCGTTCGTTGGGCTCCAGCAGCGTCACCTGCGCGCCCTGCCGGGCGGCGGTGATGGCCGCCATCAGACCGGCGGCGCCGCCGCCGATCACCACGATGCTCTTTCCCATATCACTCGTCGTCTTTTCCGAAAATACTGTACCGCGACCACACCTGCTCCATGTCCGCCAGCGTCGCGGACAGATCGTCCCGCCGCTGCTGCCCCACCGCCAAGATCAGCGCGTTCAGCAGGCTCAGGGGCGCCGCCATGGAGTCCACAAAGGAGATCATGTCGCAGGGCGCCAGCAGCGATACCGACGCCATCTGATACAGAGGCGACAGCGCCGAGTCGGTGATAGCCACCACGTCGCCGCCCTTTCTGCTGGCGTATTCCACCGCGTGTATGGCCATCTTGGAGTACCGGGGGAAGCATATCCCCACCAGCACGTCCCCCTTGCCGATGTGCGCCAGCTGCTCGTATATCTCGCCGGCGGCGCTGGACTGCACCAGCGTCACGTTCTTGAAGATCAGGTGCATGTAGAAGTTCAGGTAGCCCGCCAGAAACGAGGAGGAGCGCACGCCCAGGATGTAGATGTGCTTGGCTCCCAGCAGCTTGTCCACCGCGCAGCTGAACGCGTCGCGATCCAGCCGATCGATGACATTGTGGATGCTGTTCATATCCCGCTGCATCACGCTGCCCAGAATATCCGCACCGGACATCTGGTCGCGGGACACCTGTATCCGCTGAATGGACGTCAGCTTGCCGCGGATCAGCTCCTGCAATGCCTTCTGCATCTCCGGATAGCCGTCATAGCCCAGCTGGGCGGCAAAGCGCACCACCGTGGACTCGCTGACCGAGGCCGTCTCTCCCAGCCGCGCGGCGGTCATAAACGCCGCCCGGTCATAGTTGTCCAGTATGAACGCGGCAATGCGCTTCTGTCCCTTGGAGAAGCCGTCCATACCGCTCCGAATGGTCTGCAAGACATTTTCGTTCATGTCAGTCGCTTCCTTTGATAGATTCCAGTTCTCCCGCCGTGAGATACCGCCACCGTCCCGGCGGCAGCGCTCCCAGCTCCAGGCCGCCCTCGGCCACCCGGCACAGCCGGGTCACGGTCAGCCCCACGGCGGCGCACATGCGGCGTATCTGCCGCTTTTTCCCCTGATGGATGACGACCCGGTATTCCGCCCTGTCGCCCCGGCGGTACAGCTCGTCCACCTGCGCCGGCGCGATGGGCTGTCCGTCCAGTGATGTCACGGCGCGCAGACGCCCGGCGCTGCCTTCGTCCGCGCCGGAAGCGGACACTATGTACACCTTGTCCACCTGATGGCTGGGATGCAGCAGCCGCTGGGTCAGCGCCCCGTCGTTGGTGAACAGCAGCAGCCCCTCGGAATCCCTGTCCAGCCGCCCCACGGGATAGACCCGCACACCGCAGTCCTTTACCAGCTCCGCCGCCGTGCGCCGCCCGCGCTCGTCCGACAGGGTGGTGACATAGCCTCTGGGCTTGTGGAGCATGATGTACACATGACCGGCGGCACGTCCGACCGGCCGGCCGTCCACCGCCACGGTGTCCGTCTCCGGGTCAGCCTTGTCGCCGATGTGCGCCGCCTGTCCGTTGACCGTGACCCGTCCTGCGGCGATCCACTCCTCCGCCGTCCGCCGGGAGCACAGCCCCGCCGCGGCCAGCAGCTTCTGTACGCGCTCGGTCATGCCGTCACCTCTTTCCCACATTCTCCGCCGCCCGCAGCAGGCGGGCGCGCAGCTCATTTTCCGCGCCGGTGAGCATAAAGCCCCAGCGGTACAGTGCCTCGTGGTCGTTCCAGTCGTCCCCATCCCGCAGCGTCACCGCCACCAGCCGCCGTCCGTCCTTTTCCGCGCAGGACACCAGCGTCCGCCCCGCCGCCTTCGTGTACCCGGTCTTTAACCCCAGGCACCCCTCCATGCGGCCCAGCAGCTTGTTGTGATTGGTCAGCGTCCGTCCGCCGATGGATGCCTGCCGGGTAGATGCCATTCGCAGCAGCGTCGGTTCGTTCACCGCCGCCCTTGCCAGCTGCGCCATATCCCGCGCCGTGGAGTAGTGCTCCTCGTCATCCAGCCCGTTGGGGTTGGCGAAATGGGTATCCGCCATCCCCAGCGCCGCCGCCTTTTCGTTCATCAGCGCCACGAAGGGCTCCAGCCCTCCGGCACACTCCGTCACCGCCAGCGCCGCGTCGTTGCCGGAGCACAGCAGCAGGCCGTACAGCAGCTCCTCCAGCGTCAGCTTCTCCCCTGACCGCAGGTACATGGACGAGCCCTCCGCCATGTGGGATGCCGTAACGGTCACGACGTCCGTCAGCGTCCCCTGCTCCAGCGCCACCAGCGCCGTCATCAGCTTGGTGGTGCTGGCGATCAGCATGCGCTGCCGCCCGTTTTTTTCATACAGCACCCGTCCGCTGTCCGCATCCATCAGGACGCAAGCCGTGGCGGAGACCTCCACAGCCTCCGCCACAGCGGGTATGCAACAGAGCACTGTCAGCGCGGCGCACAGCGCCGCTCCCATACGTCGGATCACCGGAAGCCCCCCGTTCCTTACAGGATACCTCCAGTCTATTCCGACGCTGGCTCGTCTTATATATCTATATCAGAAATCCTTATTGCGCTTTTTATCCACGAAGCCCTCCACCCGATCCAGCAGCTCCGGCACCATCTCGATGACGCGATCCACCGTGGTGATGGCGGGCGTGCCCACCGGCAGCATGCGGGTCACACCGCCCTTGACCACCAGAAAGGCCATGGGCTCCACCCGCACGCCTGCGCCGCAGCCGGCGCCGGAGTTCTCGCCATTCTTGCCGTAGTCACCGCCGCCGCAGCCGAAGCCGTAGCTCAGCCGGGACACGGGGATCAGCGTCACGCCGTCAGGCGTGGTGATCGGCTCACCCACGATGGTGTTGGAATCCACCATCTGACGGATCTTGTCCATGGATGTCTCCATCATCGCGGAGAGGGAGCTCTTGTTCTTTTCGGTCATTTCCATGATGTACTCTCCTTTTCTCAAGTTGTTATATGGTCTGCGCCATCGCCCGATGGCGTCCGGTCTGCGGTATCGTGCTCCTTCAGCGCGGCTCCGTTCTCCTTTGCCTGCGCCTTCTCCTGCGCACTGTGCCGCTTCTGCATGGCCAGATACCACCGCAGCACCGGTTTGGCAAAGGCGAAGCCGATGGCCAGCAGGTCGCGTATTTGCAGCGTCACGCCCACCTTGCCGGTGAGACGCAGCTCCGCCGCGTCAAAGTCCACCTCCACGTGGAGCCGGGGATCCGGTATGCGCATCAGCCGCTCCAGCTGCGGCATCACCGTCCACATGCCCGCGTTGACGTAGCCGTACAGCTCCGCCGCGCCCGCCGGATCAGCCGCGCCCGGCAGCGATGCCGACAGGTGCAGCGGGTCGATCAGCAGCCGCTGCCGCGTTTTGCGCAGGCCGTTTTGCAGGCACTGCCACAGCGCGGGCAGCGCCGTCTTGATGTCCTCCTTCGTCAGGTGGAGCTTTTTCTTCTCGCCGCCCTCCGCCTTGGCCTTTGCAGGCTTTTCCTTCTTTTTCTTCTCTTTTTGGGGCTTCTCCGGCTTTTCAGGCTTGGGAAGGAGCTGTATCCGCGCCGGGCCCGCTATGACGGTGACTCTCGTTTCCGCAAGGCTGCCCGTGAATTCCACGCGCACGCCCAGCCGCAGCAGCGACAGCAAAAAGAACGCCAGCAGGATACCCAGAATGATGTAAAGCGCCGTCACGTCTCGCCCTCCTTCCCGTTTCTGCCTCTATCCTCAGAGCAGCTCCGGGCTGCCCTCGCCCATGTCGTCGTCCAGACGCAGCTGGCCGTCCGCCTCCATGCCCGGCAGCTGCGGCAGCTCGTCCAGCGAGTTCAGGTGAAACGCCCGCAGGAACGCCTGCGTCGTCCGGTACAGCCGGGGGCGTCCCGGCACCTGAAGCCGTCCGCACTCCTCGATCAGATGCCGATCCAGCAGCAGCCCCACCGTATAGGAGCTGTCCACGCCGCGGATCTGATCCACATAGGCGCGGGTGGTGGGCTGGTAGTAGGCGATGATGGTCAGCACCTCCAGCGCCGGCTGGCTGAGCTTGGCGGGCTTGCGTATCTCAAAGGCCTTGCGGATCAGCTCGCCGTACTCCGGCGCGGAGCACAGCTGCCAGCTGTCCTCCATCCGCACCAGCCGCATGCCCCGTCGCTCGTAGCTGTAATAGTCCTGCAAATGCTGCAGCACCAACTCCACGGTGGGTCTGTCCATATTCAGCGCCACGCATATCCGATCCACGGCCACCGGCTCGCCGGAGGCAAACAGTATGCCCTCTACGGCGGCTTCGATGTCCTTCATTTCCAGTGTATCCATGTGTCTCCTCTTACATCATTTCTTCCGGCGCATCGCCCTCGGCGGTCACGGTGCAGTCTCGGTCGGCTCCGGCCAGCCGGATCAGGTTGCTGCGGCACAGCTCCAGCACGGCCATAAACGTGGCCACCAGCTCGCTGCGGGTCTTGCTGCCGCGGAACAGCAGCAGAAACCGGGTGATGCCCACATCCCGCAGCCGGCGCAGGATCTCCTTGGCCTTCGTCTCCACGGGATACGGCTCCCGCTTCACGATCTCGTCGAAGGCGCGCAGCGGCGGCGCCTCCGGCGCCGTGCGGCGGTCGGCCACCTCCTGCATGGCCAGCACCAGATCCGCCGGCTCCTGATCGTACTCGAATATCTTGCCCCGCTCCATAGGCTCCGGCGGGCGGGTGAGGATATTGCGTCCGAACTCGCCCAGGGGAGCCAGCCGCTCGCTCAGCAGGCGCACACGGGCGTAGGCCTCGCCTCGCTGCCGCTCCTCCAGCGACTTGATGAGGGCGTCCATCTCGTTCTGGGCCTCCTCGTCCTCCAGATTCAGCAGCATGCGGGTCTTGATGAACATCAGTTGGGCGGCCATGGTGATGAACTCGCTGGCCACCTCCAGATCCATCCGCTTCCGCTTTTCCAGATACGCCTGATACTGCTCCAGTATCAGCGCGATGGGGATATCCTGTATTTCGATTTTGTTCTTGCTCAGAAGGTACAGTATCAGATCGAGCGGGCCCTCGAAGTCCTCCAGCGGCTCGTCGCCCCGGGTCTGCACCACCTTTTCCAGCTTGAAAATAGGATCGTCCAAAGCTACACCTCAAAACCCACCAGCCTGCACAGCAGGGTGAATGTCCAACGGATCGCGCTGTCCAGCGCGTTGCTGCCGATGCCCACAGAGATCACCGCCAGCAGGAGCAGCATGCCGAAGCGCTCATAGCGCATCAGCCAGCTGTATGCCCTGTCCGGCAGCAGCACCGCCAGCACCTTGGAGCCGTCCAGCGGCGGGATGGGCACCAGATTGAAAAGCCCCAGACCCACGGACAGGGACGCCGTGTTCAGCAGAAACGAAAACCACGTCTCGCTGAGCTGACCGGTGACCAGCGCCCGGAGATAGACGCCCCGCGCGATCAGCAGCAGCACCAGCGCCAGCAGGAAATTGGACACGGGTCCGGCCAGCGCGGTGATGGCCATGCCCTGCTTGGGCTTTTTGAAATAACGGGGATCCACCGGCACGGGCTTCGCCCAGCCGAAGCCCGCCACCACCATCATGATAAGACCCAGCCAGTCGATATGCCGCAGGGGGTTCAGGCTCAGCCGGTGGGCACGCTTGGCGGTGGGGTCGCCCAGCGCGTAGGCCGCCAGACCATGGCACGTCTCGTGAATGGTCAGGCACAGGAACACGGCGCACAGCCGCAGCAGAATGCTCCCCAGCGAGCCGAAATCCAGCGCGTTCCACAAATTCGTCAGATAATGCAAAGCAAACTCCTCCCGGAGAGAAACAGAGTAAAATGAAGGATCATGAAATCTTTCCTGCATTATAGCAGAAACAGCCCGGAAAGTCTACACCCATTGTCACCGTTCCGTCCACTTTGTAACCGTTTTGTATCCGTCTTTCCACCGGTTCGTAGCTTTTCTGTAAAGATGCGTACCGCCTTCTGTGGTATGCTGTAAGCACAAAAGGAAAGATCCATTCCACACCACGAAAGGAGAACACATCATGGATAGAATGAAGCTCATCGCCGCACTGGTCGTTCTGTGCCTCGCTTCCTCCGTGGCAGCCTTCCTGCTGCCCACCGCCCACGGTACGCTGCTCTCCTATGTGAGCATCGCGTCGGCCGCTGCCATCGCCGTCCTTGCCGTTATCTCGCTGGTGCGGATGCTGATGCAGCGCCGGGCGTTTTGATATACAGCCGACGACAGTCAACTGTGTGAAGGAACCACCGCGATCATCCCTGCATCACGAAAAGTTGTCAACCGGATAGGAGCGACCCGCAGGCGCATGCCTGCGGGTCGTCTTGTCTGTCTCGCAGGGGGCGGCGTCCCCTACAGGTGTACAGCAAAAACAACGCGGCGCCCCTTGCGGGACGCCGCGCTTTCCGTCCATGTGTGGCACAGACGGAGGAGGGTTATATTCGCCGCT
>OGZA01000836.1_pt1 | contig 22818 bp, 16 predicted proteins | sample 1576591 | NCBI WGS metagenome assembly OGZA01 (sample SAMEA3541565, study PRJEB24748) | human gut metagenome | biome: human gut; feature: human-associated habitat; material: faeces | place: China | collected 2012
TGCCAACACCTACGGCATCTATCCCTCGGAGATCGCGGCGCTCCAAAAGGACTATATAAATAGGATAAAACCTCTTGCTTGACTGCGGGAAGGAGGATATTTTGAAACAGTCAAGTAAGAAAATCACCCTCGGCACAGCCGCTCTTTACTGCCGCTTGAGCCGTGGCGATAACATCAACAACGAGTCCAACAGCATTAGCAATCACGACAGAAAACAGATAACCATATTTAACGACCCGTAGGCGCTACGTACAACGCAAAGCCCACAGGCCACACAAATGGGGCATCGGCTTTGCACAAAAGGGCCGATGCCCTGACGTTTAATCGATAAGATCAAAAAGAGGTGCAAACCAAAAATATATTTCGAAGACCTTGTAAGATTTTGCGTTTTGCGAAGTCATATAGGTAAACGGGTCAAGGAGGTGAAAAGGTGGCAGACTTTGAGCAGATATACAGGGACTATTTCAGGGATGTGTTTCTCTATTTGCGGCAGCTCTCCGGCGGGAACGAACAGTTAGCGGAGGACATTACCAGTGAAGTCTTCTCCCGTGCGCTGCGGTGCATTGACAGCTTCCGCGGCGACTGCGACATACGGGTGTGGCTGTGCCAAATCGCAAAGGACAGTTATTTTACTTACCTGAAACAGAGCAGTAAGAACCAATTCGCGGCGGACGTAGAACGGTATATGCTGGAAGCGGAGGAATTGCCCGAGGAAATCCTGCTGCGCAGCGAGACTGTTCGGCAGATAAAAAAGCTGCTGCATGAGCTGCCCGACCCGTATAAAGAGGTTTTCATGTGGCGAGTTCTTGGTGAGATGAGTTTCAAGCAAATTGGGGAGCGTTTTCAAAAGACGGAGAACTGGGCGTGTGTCACCTATCATCGGGCACGAAAAATGATACAAAAAGGAATGGAGGCTTGCGAGGATGAAAAATGAGTGCAGCATTGTATGTGACCTTCTGCCGCTCTATGCGGAGGATATGGTATCGGAGGATACGGCGGAATTTGTAAAGGAACACTTGGGAAACTGCCCCACCTGCCGTGCGGAGCTGGAAAAGCTGCGAAAGCCTGTTCAGCCGGTAGCTGCGCAGCACGTGCCGGATATCGATGCCGAGCCGCTGAAACGCCTAAAAAAAGCGCTGCTGATGGAGAAGGTACAAGCTATTCTATGCACGGCGGCGGTACTGTTGGCACTGATGCTGTCGGGGCTCTCCTTTCTAACCGCGCCGGAATACTTCGCCTATTCGCCGGAGCTGGTGACTGTGACGGAGGAAGCAAACGGTGCGGTGACGCTCTCTTTCGGCAACGAGGTCACGAATTATAAGCTCCAACAAATCGCCGACCCCGATGATCGCAACACTGTCTACCATCTTGAGGTGTGGACCTCCGTATGGGACAGGGCGTTCCATAGGCCCGGCGCGCAGGCCGTGACCGCAGCGCCGGAGAGCGGCAAGCCGCTTCTCGTTTATTTCACGCAGTTTATCAACGGACACGCCGAAAGCTCCAGCGACAGCTCGGTGTGCATCTACGGCACCGCGCCCGACAGCGGCGGCTGGGTCGCTTTGGCGGGGCTTTCTTTGGGCTATTGGCTGCTATTCAACATCGCCCTGTTCCTGATCCTTACCGGGGTATGGTTCAAGCTGCGTAGGAAAGAAAAATCCCGCCGCCGGGTGGAGCGCCTGCTCCCGATCCCTATCGCATACGGGCTGGGGCATCTGTGTGTCATGGGCTTTCGCACTGCATCCTGTTCGGAATGGCGCGACTTTCAACTGATCCTTGCAGTCGGCGTTCTGTTCTACTGCGCTATGCTGCTGGCATTGAGTATTTTTTATAATGTAAAAGAGCTGCGGGGTATAAAAAGAGAGGGTGAGAACGAATAGCGGTCTGACCATTTGGAAAGTAGGTGTACCATGAGAAAACTTGTGATCTTTTGCTTTGCCGTCTGTATGACCGTGCTTACGGTACTATCCCTGTTCAATTTTGCACAGGACGCAGAGGAAAGCATGATACTGGATAAGCGGGCGGTAATCCTCGAAAAGCCGGAGACATTGAGCAACCGCGAATTTTTGGGACAGATAGATACTGCACTCGGAAAGATCGGCGCAGACATTATGTACCGCTACGCGGAGCTGGATGGGGACAAGCCACTGTACCGCTACTATAAGACCAGCCATACCGACAGCTTTCTTTCCGTTTCTACCGGGAAAGGGAGCGTGAGGCTGGAATCGGACGAGTTCTTTTCCACTGCAAAGCAGCCGGGAGCTATGGCGCTGCATCTGTCCTCGCTGTTTCAAGATACCGCCATCTATCCACTCATGCAGGCGCAGCAGCATGACTTGACCGCCGCGACCTGGTATGTGGCGGAAGGACAGCTTGACGCGGTGCTTCATGCGCTGAAAGGCTTGGGCTATTCCGTAACAGCAACCAACGAAAGGCTTTTGTCTACCAAACTGCCGCTTTATTTCCTGTTCATTCCTGCCTTTATGCTCTGCGTCAGTATCGTATTCTACACCCTGTCCGCAGGCAAGAAAAATGTGCTGAAAAAAATGGAGGGCTATACCACGGGGAATATCCTGCTGGGGGAGATCAAAGCCTTTGCCCCTGCTTTGTGTCTTTGCTTTCTGCTGATTTTTGCCGCCGCCATGATTTGCGCCGTGTGGCTTCATCCGGTGGCGACCTGGCAATTTGGGCTGTTCCTGCTGGGGGATTGTCTGTGGCTGCTCGTTCCTCTGATACTGGGCATCCTGCTCTCCCTGTTGTTCCTCTCCAGGCAGCGCAGCGCGGAGTATGTGAAGGGCAAAGTTCCAAAGCGCGGGATCTACATTACAAACACGCTTGCGAAAGCTGCTTTTCTAATCTTTATTCTATTCTCTCTCACCATTGCCATGCGGAACATCACGCAGATCTACAACACCTTCCATGCAGCGGAGTTCTGTTCGCAAAAGACAAAGGGCTATGTGACTGTCCCTCTGAACAATGTTAATTCCGGCAGAGCACCGGAGGGCGCGGATTATCTGGCGTTCTATTATGCCACAGTGGATCGCTACAATGGAATACTCATGGCAGCCAACGATTTTAATTACGACCTGTTTGAAGGGAAAATGCTGGGAGAGGCATACGGTCAGGATTATGCCCACATCAACCGAAACTACCTTGCGTTCAACCCCATCTATGCGCCGGACGGGGAGCAGATCGGTGACGCTCTGCTTTCCGATACCCATGTGAATATTCTGCTTCCGAAGTCCAAGGAATACAGGCGGGATGAGGTACGGGAGTGCGGCGCGAGCTGGGGAAATTCCGGGGATGTGAATATTGTCCTCTACGATGATAAAGCGTCTGACATATACTCCTATAACGCCAGCACAGGGTTGGGGGGAAACGGCGCTCTGCCCGCGCCCATCCTTGTAGTCAAGGAAGGTGACCTGCTGGACGGGCTTTTCATCGAAGCATGGTGTTCACAGGGGGCGTATTTCCTCTATGTTCCCACCGATGATCCGTATGCGGAGCTGCTACCCATCCTGCGGGAAACGGGGATTGACGCGGCGACCGTTTCCACACCGACCGTCGCCGCCACCTTTGATAAAATGCTCCATCATCTGACCTATATGCTGATGATTTGGGGCGTACAGGCTTTGGTGCTGCTGATTGGGCTGTTCTGCCTGATCTTATTCGGCGCAAGGCTCTACTGCGACAATTACAGGGACAGGATCGCCTGTCGTCTGATTGAAGGGCATTCCCTATTAAGCTGTATTCGCACCCATCTCGTGCTGACGGTGCTGTACTATGGGGCGGTAGCGGCAGGGCTGCTGCTCTTAAAGCTCGCCATCGAGCTTGACTACAATATCCTGCTGGGTACGTTTCTCGCGGAGCTGCTGATCACGCTGCTGGCTTGCGGCAGCATTGCCCGGAAGAACCTCTATCAGATTGTGAAAGGAGCGGAAGCATGACTGCCATTACTTTATCCAATATCAATAAACGCTTCGGGGAGAAAGTGCTGTTTCGGGATTACTCGCTGCATATTGAAGCCGGAGAGTTTGTCGCCATCAAGGGCGAAAGCGGAGCCGGAAAAACAACGCTCCTGAACATCATAGGACTGCTGGAAACGCCGGACAGCGGCAGCGTCACCCTCTGCGGCGCAAGAAACCCGTCCTTTTCCTCCCGCGCTGCGGTTCATCTGCGGCGGCACAAGCTGTCCTACCTGTTTCAGAATTACGGGCTGGTGGACACCGACACCGTGGAAGCCAACATGAAGCTCGCCACCCGGTTCGGTAAAGCAAAGGGCAAGGCAGAGAAAGAACGCATCGCGGATGCGCTGGCACAGGTGGGGCTTTCGGGCTATGAGCGTCGTAAGGTCTACACCTTGAGCGGCGGTGAGCAGCAGCGGGTGGCGCTGGCAAAAATCATTGCAAAATCCCCCGACATTATCCTTGCGGATGAGCCTACGGGCAGTCTGGACGAGCGCAACCGCAGCTATGTGATGGATATTCTCAATGAGCTGAACCGACAGGGGAAAACCATTGTTGTTGTGACACATGATCCCTATGTGAGCGATTGCGCCACACGGCACATTGCGCTGTGAGAGGACGGAGGGTAAAGCTATGCGAAAAAAGAACTGGGCTGCCTTGCTGTGCTCGATCCTGATTCTTGCGAGCATAGGGCTTGGCGTTTCCATCATTTACTCGGACTACTATTTCAGCCCCGTGTCGGGCTTGCAATCCTTTACTGTCGCGGACGTCTCCCGGATATACCTTCATCCGGAGGAGGACGCAGGCACGCCAAGCGCCGCCGCGCCGTCCGATGAACTGTATGCGCTTCTGGAACGCTGGGCATTGGAGAACGAGGCGACAATCCTATACAAGAACGGGTTTGCCGCAGGCTGCGGCATTCTGGACGGTTCGAATTGGCTCCGTGAAGCCGTCGGGCTTTCGCTACCTTGTGACGCGCAGGGCGTATTAACCGCAGAGGACGCGGCTTTTTCTGATGCCTATGTGCGCGATGGGCGGTTTTTGCCGGACGCGCTGGGGCTGCCTGTACTGGGAACCTATCGGGAACGGGATGTGCCTTCCGTTATCTCCAATGCAGGGTTTCTCTATCCGTTGTCCATGAGCGGAGCGAAGGACGGAATGTACTTCACAGATGGCGCGGACACCAGTGGTCTGACGGCACTATTTGAGAATAGCGGCTATACGGTCACTGACCAGCGGCAGCGTTTGAGCCTTCCCGCGCTGGCGGCGAAGCTTCTGACGGACAGCGTTCTTTCCAGAGCGATTTCCGCTGCCATGCTCGGTTTGATCTTTTGCTTCTCCTATGTGGTGCTGACCATGTATCGGGAAAATGACCGCCGCTATCAAATCTATCATTTGTTTGGACTGTCAAAAGCACGGCTGTTCCTCCGCTCCACCCTTACGGCGATGGGTATTGCACTGACTGCTGCTCTGCTTTTCGGCGTGGCGCTGTACCAGGGGCTGACCTATATGCCGGACAGTGATCTGACCACGCTGCTGATAGGTACTACGGCAGGGTTTGTACTGTTCTCACTGATTTTGAACTGGGCGGGCTACTGCGGAACAGCCGCACGGTTGGGGAAAGGGGGAAAATGATATGACACTGATCAGGCAGGTGATCCGGGATTTGGTCAAGGATGTTGGATGGGTCGTTTTTTACGGCTTTTTAACCGCAATGTCCATAATGGCTTTCGTGCTGGTGGGATTGAGCTACCAGCATGTCGCGTCACAAAATGATGCAATCCGTCGCTTTACGCAAAACGATGTGAGCATGGTGCGGGTAAAGGATTTGAGCAGTCTTATGACAGCGGCTGACCGGAAAACTACCGCACAGCCTATCAGCACAGGCAGTGGGCGGCAGCAGGGCCTCGTGGATCTGTTTCAAAAGCATGACAACCTCGGCAGCCTCGTCCTTCTCCCCGGCATCGGCGGGTATCAGCAGACCATCGTTTATGTGGGCGCCTATACCCGGCTGACAGCATTCCCGTTTCCGGCAGGCAGTGATGCACCCATCGCCGCGGTTTCGCCGGACTGCGCCGGGGACGAAGGAAATACGCTCCGCATCGGAGATCACGAATGCACAGTAACCGTTGTTCCATCCGATATGGATGTTTACCATCCGCTGCACTACATTCCACCCGCATCGGAGAATCTGAAGAAAACGCTCTATGTTTTCTCGCCATCCTGTGAGGATGCCCTTTCCCTCGCGGCGTTTCCGCACGTATCGGTGGATATGTTCATAGACCGTCTGATTCTTGCCGAACCCACAGAGGAAAGCACCGCCGATGTCAGGTCGTTCCTGTATCAAAACTATTCCGCCTATGCGGAGATACAGTCAACGGAAAACTTTTTGCGGCTTTCCGCCGCAAGCAGCACCCGCACCCATCAGGCGTATCTTCTGTTCTACATCATGTCCACGCTGGTTTTATTCGGCGCGCTGCTGCTGAATACCTATCGCATCCTGCGACGCAGTATCCCGGAATATGCGGTGCATCATCTGTTTGGCGCAACACAGCGGTTTATCTTTACAAGGATGTATCTGTTCGTGTTGGGATACCATGTGATCCCGCTTGCGGGAACGCTCCTGATCCTGTCATTGAACAGGCTCGCGTCGCCGCTGAATCTTCTCATGGTATTCGCAGCCACCATGGGCTCGGCGTTCCTTGTCACAAGTATTGTGCAGCAGCGTTTTGTATCTAAATTTTCACAGGGATTAAGGAGGGAATGAACTATGCCGGGAATCACCGTTACACAAGCCTGCAAGAGCTATGAAACCAGCCACTATACCGTAAAAGCGGTGAATCACGCCAATCTTTCCGTGGAAAGCGGCGAAGCCGTCGCCATTGTCGGACCTTCCGGCAGCGGCAAGTCCACACTTTTGAACATTATCGGTCTGATTTTGAAGCCGGATTCCGGAAGCGTCGCTGTGGGCGGAGAGGAAGTCCTGAACATGAGCGACAGGCGGTGCAGTGCTTTCCGAAATGCCTCGTTCGGCTATATTGCGCAGGACTTCGCCCTGCTGGACGATGAAACCGTATATCACAACATCCGAATCCCCCTGCTTTACAACAGGCAGATCAAGCGCAGGGAGCATAAGCCCCGAATCCGGGAGATCGCGCAGAAGCTGGACATATCAGACAAGCTGAACCGCAAAGCAGGCAAATTGTCCGGTGGAGAGCGGCAGCGGGTGGCAATCGCCCGTGCAATCGTCTGTGACCAGCCGATCATCCTTGCGGACGAACCCACCGGCTCACTGGACGCGGCGAACAAAGCGAATGTCATGGACATCCTCATGCGGCTCTGCAAGGAAAGCGGCAAGACGCTGATCATCGTTACGCACGACCCTTCGATTGCCGAACGCTGTGACAGGATCGTTCAGATGACGGATGGCCGCATTGAGGGAAACGGAAAAAACTTGCCGTGAGAGGGTGTGCGCCCATTACCATGGATTTCAGAGTCAAACAGCCGCAAGCCACCATTTTTGATGACTTGCGGCTGTTCTGTTCAGCAGCTCTTTTGGTAACTCTCCATCTTGTACGCTTTGCTTCGCCGAAGCGCTGGAAATGCACGATCTCGCGCTCACGGAGGAAGCGGATGACGTCGTTCACATCCGGGTCGTCGGAAAGCCGCAGGATGTTGTCGTAGGTCAAGCGGGCCTTCTGCTCTGCTGCGACTGTGAAAACACAACATTTTGTATCTATATTTGCGGAAAATGTCAGAAATTCCAGTGAATTTCGACAGGAACTTGACGTGTTTCTTTGTTTCTGCGTCCAACCGTAATATAGTCGATCAGGACATCCACCATCTCACGGTTCAAATGCTCCAGATTCATGTACTGTGCGATCAGATCCTTGCGATGGTCTTCTGATTGCATCTGTTCTTCCAGCCGTTCAATTCTGCCTTCGCCTTCCGCAATCAGACGTTTCATTCGTTCCCGTTCTTCAGTGAACTCTTTTGACAGCTCAACAAAATCTTCTGCCGATATGAGTCCTTTGACCTTATCTACATAAAGCTGCCGGATACCCTCGGAATCTTCTTCGATTTTTTTCCTGTATGCTGCCAGCTCTGCAAGAAGCCGTTCTTTCCTGCCGTGCAGATTATCTTCCAACTCAAGGTTCTGTTCCAGTGCATCCTGATCCAGATATTCAGCCGACAAACGTTTCAATTCATTCAATACGATTTGTTCCAGCTCCGCAACAGGTACAAACGCACCCTCGCAGGAATCTGCGGAAACATGGCGGTTTGCACATTGCAAATAGTGTTTGCCGCGATTCTTAGAAGAACGCATGATATAACCGCAGCTTGCACAGCGTACTTTCTGCGCAAAAATACCAACATTCCCCGTATCAAAAGGTTTCGCTCTCTCAGCGACCAAATCCTGCACCCTGTTCCAGAGTTCTCTGTCAATAATTGCTTCATGCGTTCCCTCGACGCGATACCATGTGTCCTTGGGGCGCGGCTTATTCTGCTTGGTCTTATAGGAGACACTTCCGTATTTCCCTTGTACCATATTTCCAATATAGATTTCATTGACCAGCATATCAGAGATTGCAAAATACCGCCAAAGCGTACTGTTTTTTGTTTTCGGCTGCTTGTAACGAAGCCCATGCAGGCGCTTGTATTCTGTGGGGTTTGGGATGCCCCTGTCGTTCAGCATACGGGCGATTGCAGTCTTTCCGTATCCCTGCGCAAATAACGCAAAAACCTCTCTAACGACCGCTGCGGCCTCCTCGTCGATAATCAGATGCCCCTTTTCCTCCGGGTCTTTTTGATACCCGTAAAGTGCAAATGCGCCAATGTGAAAACCGTTTACTCGTCGGTTGGTCAAAACACTTCGGATATTATCCGACATATCCTCAAGATACCATTCGTTGACAAGTCCGTTGATCTGCCGGGATTTTTTGTTGCCCTTATTTGCCGTGTCGGCATTGTCAACAATGCTGATAAATCGGATACCCCAGATCGGAAATAGTCCATGTATGTACTTCTCTACAAGCTCCAATTCGCGTGTGAAGCGCGACTGCGTTTTACACAGGATAATATCAAACTTACGCTTTTCCGCGTCGGCAAGCAACCGGTTAAACTCCGGCCGTCTGCGATCAGAGCCCGTGTAATCATCATCGCTGTAAATGTCGTATAGCTCCCACCCCTGTTCTACTGCATATTGAACCAGCATTGTTTTCTGGTTCTGAATACTGTTGCTGTCATCTGTTTCAAATTGCTTGTTCCGATCTTCTTCGGATAAGCGGCAATAAATCGCTGCTTTCATGTCCATATCTCCTTTAAGATAGGAACAAGCTGCTCCAGTAATAGTATATCACATGACAAGGTTTTTGTCATTTTTTGCACCAAAATCGCTGTTTTTATTTCTTTCTGTTTGATTGATAAGCGTGATCCACGCCCGTGTGTAGCTTTTCGTGTTTGTCACGAACCGTCCATCTTTGAAGATACTCTGGCAAGCAGGATGCTGCCCCGGATTCTGTTCCATTTTAGAATCTCCTTTTATACAGATTCAGCTTATTCTTTGCAGAGCGCGCACCCTATTTTATGCAGCAGGAATCAGCTTTTGCTTGTACTGTGTCAAGAGTGTTTCTGCTTTTGCTCTAGGTATTCACTGAACGCTGAAGAAATCAAGCCCGCACGTTGTTCACGAATACTGTGCAGTACCACACCATGCGTTTTCATCTCCAGCAATATACCGCATTGATTTTCGTAGTCACGATTCAGCCGTGAGAGATCATAGACAATTACATCACCGACTTGATCTGTACGGATAGCTTCAAGCAGCTTCTGATATGCGGGTCGGTCTGTTTTCAAGCCGGTGTAGCCACAGTCACTAAATACTTGTAAATTCGTAAGTCCACATTCTTTAGCATAATAAACAAGCCGTTTTTTCTGGTTTTGCGCGTAGAACGCGGACATAGCACTATGTTGTCCACTGTCCACTCGGCAATAAAGCGCCGTTACTTTACGAGGATGCCAATTCATAACTTTCTCTTTCTCCCTTTTGAAAATGCTATAAAATGCGTCTCACGGTGGGACGCATTTCGTCAAAACTCGCACGGAACATTCTGCGTAAATCTGTGAGAACTTTTATCATTTTTTCAAAGGCTTCGCAGACGGCAGCTGGCAAGGCTGCTCCATAGGCTTTACCTCCCTCCATGCTTATGGCGGGGCGTTCTACGCTGTGACGCATAGCCAACGCAAGTATCATTATCCTTTGTATGTGGTCGTCGCCTATAAGCCTGCCACGGCTTGTCCGCAATGCTGGCGTTTGTCGCTCCGCTCCAGAATCGGTTCACCCCCTGTTCCGTCGCATCCCCGCGCGCCCATTACCGGCTCGCACATACAAAACGTATCTGTTGACCCTATTCAGTTGTAAATCAGACTTTTACCTGCGGTTGATTGTCAACCTGGGAAAACGCAGTATCTTTCGATGCTGTGTTTTCACAGACTGGCAATCTGGCGCCTTTGTCTGCTCTGTAGCTGTCCGTTCGCAGCACGGACACACCATGCGCCCCTCCGGGACGATCTCGCCGCACATCACGCAGCGTTCTTCCTGAAAATATGTCATGCTTGCCTTACTCCTTTCCTGTGGCGAAATACGTCTCACGGTGAGACGTATTTCGCCGCTTTTCGCGTCTGCGTCAAATGACAAAATCGGGCGGCGGCTCTTTACATTTGAACCCGAAAATGGCGGCGTAAAGCGCAGCTTCTGCCAGATAGCGCAGCTCATCGTCCGGGAACGTACAGCTGTGCCCGTCTCCATCGTCGTAGGTCACAAGGCACTTGCTGGCGATGTAACCCTCAAAGTGGCGGCGAATCAAAGCAATCGCGTCGGTGTCGCCGCGCTGCGCGGCGCAGATCACAGAATAAGGGATTTCTTTCATGGAACCTCCATCAAAAAATCTCGCAGCCAGCACACCGCGCGGTTGCGCTGCCGCTGGACGGCGCTAACGCTCATATCGAGCTTTGCTGCAATTTCGGCGTCTGTCAAATCCTCAAAAAAGTACAGCAGCGTAATTTCCCGTTTGCGGCGCGGGAGGTATGTAAGCGCCTGTCCCAGCGCAGCATTATGAACCGTGATGCGCTGGTCGCAAACATCAAAAGTTATGGCTTCTTCCAGAACCGCTTCTTGCGGCGCGTCGGTTGGGTCAAGGCGAAAGAGAACTGCGTCGTTCAACTCCGTCAAGGGCGGTTCTCGTTCTGCACGGCGTTCTTTTTTGCGGACGCCGCGATGGATGGCGTTGTCGATTGCCGCTTTGCAGTAGGCTTCAAATGTGATTTCGTTGTAGCGTTCAAATCGCTCGTTCATGTGCTGCTCCTTTTATGTCCCTCTACTCCCTAACAGTCTGCAAAAAGATAAAAAACCCACTTTTCGCGCAAAGCGCAAAAACTTCTTATAAAAAAATTTTTCTTTACATGGTTCGACATGGGAAAATGAAAAAAAGAAAAGCACAAAGCCCTCCTCCTGAGATCAGGAGAAGGACTCTGTGCTTACTCCGCTAAGCCATATTTCGTCTTAATTCTGTCGAGCTTTTCGAGCATCGGTTCTGCACCCAACCACAGGAAAACGAATGTGCCGATGGCGCGAACCAGGTCGATGGGTACGCCGGTAAGATAGTAGCTCTTGATGATGTTCCAGTTGATCGTGTGCGCCCACATGAGCGCCGACGCAGGATTCATTATGCCGCCGTAGACGACGGTGGACGCGATCACGCCGAAGATGCAGAGGCTGATACGGGAGCGTCGGAGGACGCCCTTGCGGTACAGTACCCCGGCAAGCCAACCGATAATGCCCATCGCAAACATCTGCCAAGGCGTCCAGGCACCTTGACCAAAGAACATATTCGACACCAGCATCGTCATGGCTCCGACCAGAAATCCGGTTTCGCCGCCGAACGCAACGCCTGCTAAAATTGTCATGGTGACAACCGGCTTGAACTCCGGCAGCATGAAGAACACGGCGCGCCCTGCGACGTTCAACGCGACGAGAACAGCAATCAGAACAAGTTCACGCGCCTGCGGCTTTCTGCCCTCGAAAATGAGGAGGAACGGCAGCATACATTCCAGCAGGATGAGCAGCGAAATGAAGTAATACTTTCTGCCGCCGAAATAGTACGCGCCGATGAACAGCGTCAGCGGAATCAAAAGCAGGATGAGCAGCGTTGCAGCAACTGTGCGCTTCTGGAGCTTGCGCTTTTCGACCGGCGTCTGAATCAGATAGTCCGGACGCTTGGCTTTGTGACTTACGGACAGCGCGAAGACGAGCATGGAGACGAGCATCACGCCGTAGAGCTTCAGCTGGTCGCCAGCCAGCGCCGTCAAACCATCGGCGGTCACGAGCTTCGTAAGATCGGTGACGTTGAGCGTCTGAACGATTAAGACCAGCGATACGATTCCCGACACGGCGGCAAGAATTTTACGCCAGACGGGCAGCTTCTTCGCGGCTGCTTTTTCAGCTTTCGGTTCAGGCAGCACACGCGCATACTGCGGCAATTCCGGTTCCGGTTCGACCGCGCCGCCACACGCCGCGATCACGTCCTCAGGCGTGACGGCTTCTGGTAAAACATCGCGTGCAATGCGGTTTGAACTGGTAGTATAGAAATTATTACCAGAGAAAAATACGCGCGGTGCGCCTTCGGCGACGATGTTTCCGTCAAAAAACAGCGCACACCGGTCTGCATACTTTGCGCAGAACTCGATGTCGTGACTTACCATCAGAATCGCCACACCGGATGCTTGCAGCGTGCGCAAAATCTGCCCGAAGACTTGCTTGAACTCCGCGTCCAAGCCCTTTGTCGGTTCGTCCAGAAGGAGAATATCAGGGTTTAACAGGAGAATCTTCGCCAGCGCCGCACGTTGCTGTTCACCGCCCGAAAGGTCGTAGGGGTGCCGGTCAAGCAGGTCGGTCAGCTTACAGAGGGACACGACCTGCGCCAGCCGTTCGGATTTGCGTTCTGCTTTCGGGAGGATTTCCAGAAGATCTTCCCGGACGGTGTTTTTCACAAACAATGCTTGCGGATTTTGGGGTAACATACCAATAGTGCCGGTGATGGCAAGCTCGCCGCGATAGGCTTTTCTCAAGCCGGCAAGGAGCCGCATAGACGTGGTTTTGCCCGTGCCGTTGCCGCCGAGCAGCGCCAGAAATTCGCCCTTGTGAAGCTCCAAGGACAGCCCCTTGACCACGTCGGGCGCGTCTTGCTCATACTTGAACCACAATTCCTGCGCCGAGACGACGGTTTCGCCGTTTGGCGCGGGCTTCTTTTCGTTTGGAATTGCCTGCAATTCGTGCGTTTTCGCATAATCGAGCAGCCAGTTTCGCCCATCACAGACGGAGATGGGGCAGGCGGCCGTGGAATCCGTCGCGCTCCAGATGCGCATGGCGGCGGGCATTGCCAAAAACATCGCGCTGCCGCTGTTTTTTAGCTCCGCGCCCACGTCCGCGGGCGTGCCGGTGCAAAGAAGTCTGCCTTTATCCATGACCGCCACGCGCGACGCGAAGGAAAACGCTTCTTCCAAGCGGTGTTCTGTCAGGATGATCGTCGTGCCAAGTTCGCGGTTGATCTTGCCGAGGGTGGCAAGAAAATCCGACGCGGCAATGGGGTCGAGCTGGCTCGTCGGCTCGTCGAGGATCAGCACCTTCGGCTGCAAAACCATGACCGACGCGAGGTTTAAGAGCTGCTTTTGTCCACCGGACAAATCCTTGACGGGCTTATAAAACCAAGTTTGGATACCGAAGAACGATGCCATTTCCGCAACACGGCGGCGAATCGTCGGCGTGTCATAGCCGAGGGATTCCAAGCCGAACGCCAGCTCATGCCAGACCTTATCCGTCACGATCTGATTTTCCGTGCTTTGCCGAACAACGCCTATTTTTTCTGCCTGTTCGCGCTGGTCAAGCTCGTTGAGATTTCTGCCTTCAAACAGAATTTCACCGCTTCTGCGTCCATGCGGCGCGAGAACGGTCTTCAGCTGCCGCAGAAGCGTCGATTTGCCGCAGCCCGAGGGACCGCAAAGAACCAGAAACTCGCCCGGCTGGACGGACAATGACAAGTCGGAAATTGCATTTTTCGCTTGCTCCGGGTACGCAAAATTCAAGCCTTTGATTGTAAAGATTTCCACTGTCTGTCCTCCTTTCGGTCGAGAATTACCGGTGTCAGCACCAGCGCGAGATACACGAACATGAAGCTCACGGTCAATGGCGTCCATGCGGCGGTTTTAACCGACGGATAGTAGCGGAAGTAGGTTCCGCCCGCCATCCAACCGGAAACCAGATACGCGCCGCAGAAGATGAGCCACGCGAGAGCAGCCTTGTCGCGGTCATCGAAGCGATAGATGGAAAATGCTGTGCGGTTGGGCAGCCCGTAGCCGCGCGAGCGCATGGAATCTGCTGTTTCAATCGCGTTTTCCAAGCTCCATGTGACCATGATGGAGAAGATTTTGACGGCGTTTCCGACGCGGCGAATTATGCTGCCGGTTTTCGTGTCGCGCCCGATGCAGGATTGCGCTTCGGAGACGACCTCCATCTGCGATTTGAACTTCGGGATGAAGCGGAGCGCCATAGAGAGAACGAGGGACAGCGCGGGGATCATGCGCCCGAACAGGTACACGAATTTATCCGAGGTCATCACGTCGTTGTAGCTCGAAAACCACAACACGACGCTTGCCAGCATGACCGCTGCTGCTACGCCGTACAAAATGGATTCCAGGGTCAACGGGTTACCGCTCGGCAGATACGTCAGTATCGTCTGCCCCTCATGGTTAAAGGCGGGATTGACAAGCGCGGCAATCACCGCCATGGGAAGTAACCCCATGACGGCGAAGCGCACCGCTTTTCTGCCCTTGAGATAGATGTCATACGCCAGCGCGCCGATCAAGGAAATCGCAAGATAGACCGGGTGCATCAGGCACATCGAAAAGAGAAGAATGAGCGCGTAGTATAGAAAATTGATGATGGGATGATACCCCGAAAAAGCGTCTTTGTTCTTCATCAGCCGCCCACCGCAGAGCCGCCGCCCACGTCGCTGCCGAGGTCACAGGTGTATTTCCATTCCACAACATCGCCGTCCTGAAGCCGATAGCGGCTGCATCCGTAGTTCGGGAACCAGCCGTTGACGGAATACATCCAACCGGAGTGTTCGCCTACATCAAACTCATACAGATTGTTGATACCCTCAACGTAGGCACTGTGATAGGCAGGGGTATAAGAATGCTCCATATGAATCCCTTGTTCTTTCAACGTCCGCTGCAAAACATTGAATACGCTTTCACCCGCATAGAATGTGACGGTCATAGGCTCCAGAATCCAGCCATCTTCCGGAACCAGTTCCCGTTTTTCTGGGTCGCACAGCGCCATGTTATCCAGAATTGTGGCGCAGGAGACAGAGAGCGTACAGGTCCACTCTTCATCGCCAATTTCTACGTCCTCCGGCTCTATGGGCGCGGGCTTTCCCTCCGGGACGGGGTCGGTGAGATACTCGTCCTTACCCGTGCCGGTATCGATCATCATGCCGTTGACCTCTTCATACACGCCGGTCGCGCCAGCGCCCATTTCCTCCGGGGTCATAAACTCCGAACGGTCAATGTCCACTTTTTCAGTTTCGTCCGTCGTTTGTTCGTTGGAGGGCGCAGGCGCGTCCTCTGCGGTGGTTTCTGCACTCTCCGGAGTAGCTGCATCATTTGATTCCTCGGGTGTCTCAGCGTCCTGAGTGAGCTGCGCCGGGGCTTCTGCCGGGGCAGAAACGGTTGCTTGTTCGGTCGGGTCTTTCTGTTCCGGGATATTCCGGTCGCCAAAGAAGAACGCTGCGGCAAGCACCAGCACGATCAAAATCGGCGCAATGATTTTCCATTTATTTTTCTGCCAAAATGTCATATCAGATCAACTCCGCTGCTACGAGCATATTATAGAGCATCTGCGCGATCTCGCAGCGCAGGATGGCTTTCGTCGGCTCAATTTTTAATGCACTCTGGTCAAGAATGTTCGTGTAATAGCAGAACGCGAGGGATTCCTTTGCCCAGGACGCTACGCTTCTGTAATCGCCAAACTGCGCAAGCACATCCTTCGTCGCGCCTGCATCCATCGACGTATCCAGCCCGCAGAGCTTCGCCGCTCTTGCCACCATTGCGGCGGCCTCCTGCCGGGTGATGGTGCCGTCCGGATTAAACTTGCCGCCGCCGACGCCGTTGACGATGCCGCTGCTGTTTGCTGCGCCAATGTAACCAGCGTACCATTTGCTGCTGGGAACGTCCGTAAAGGCTTTCGTATCCTTTGCCGCCAGACCGAGGGCGCGTGTGACGATAGCGGCAAATTCCGCGCGCGTCATGGTCTTGTTGGGCATGAATGTACCTTTTCCCATGCCGTTGATGATACCGCGGGAGGCAAGCGCTTCAATGGAGGTCTGGTTGGCGTGGTTTTTGACGTCCGAGAACGTTGTGCCGGGTGCGGTCACGCCGGGAACGCTCACGGATTCGTCGGCGCTGCCTTTATTGACGTTCGCGATGGGCTTCGAGGTGTTCTTTGTCACGTCGCCCATGCGGTACAAGGAGTTTTTACCGTTTTCCGCGCGGTCGATAGCGACCAAGGCATAAAAACCCTGTTCGGCAGACATCTGGTTATTGCCGTCCGAACCGTCGAGAACGTGCGTGAAGCCGCCGTTAGACTGCCGGAAAGAGAGAAGATTATCCGTCAAGGTATGACCGTTTTTCACAAAGCGGCTGTCTCCAAGGTCAATTCCAAGCTCACAGAGCGCGACCACGACCTGCGCAACGGACTCTACGTTGGTCGTGCCCCACGATGCGTAGCCGCCCTTGCTGTCCTGCGCTTTGGAAAGGTAGGTCAGTGCCTTGTCTGTCGCGGTCTTGGCGGCTTTCTGGTCTTGGTACTTCGCCAATGCCTGAAGCGCCATTGCTGTCATGTCCGGGTCGGAATCACCCGTTCCGGTGAGACTCCAGCCGCCGTCCTTCATCTGATTCTTGATGATCTCATCGATGTAAAGCTGGCGCGTGGCCTGCGTTTTTGCAGAGGTGTTTTTCGGAATGTCGTAGTTCCCGGAGTCAAGGGCAATGAGCGCCCAGATGGGACCGTTCAAGCCCTGCCAGATGGTCTTGTCGAAGTCGCCCAGCGGCATTAAAAGGTTGTAGCCCGCGACGTTCGACGGGTCACGCCCGATAGCCGTCAGCGCGAGGACGACGCGGGAATATTCGGTATATTTTCTTTCATGCAGCACGCCAGAGCAGTTTTTCACATACTTTTCAACGCGCGTGTAATATTCGTCGTAATAGTCTGCGGGAACGGAATACCCGGAACGGGCAAGACCAATAACTGCCCATTCGCCGCCGATGGAGCCGACTTCCGGAGACTTCACGGACGAGAGCATAAAAGCGGCGCTTGACTGCACCTCACTCTGGACGCTGGACGCTGCAAATGTGGGAACAGCCAGCGAGAACAGGACGGAAAACGCCAGAATCAGCGCTGCAAATTTACGAATTTGCTTCATATTTTAATCCCCCTATAATGCGGCAAGCAGGGCTGCCCCCAAAAGGGGGCAGTCCTGTGCTGTAAAGTGATTATTTTGTGGTCTTAGCTACGTTTTCCGCGAACCGATGGAGAATCGCGGCGACCTGGGCTCTGCTGGCGTTGCCAGTCGGCATGAGTTTGCCGTTCGAGCCGTTGACCAGCTTTTCGGCAACGGACCATTGCAGAGACGCTACGGCATAACCGGAGACGCTTGTATGGTCGGAGAAGCTGTTCAAGCTGGAGCTTGCGGCGGTATTGTACTTCTTGTACTGCGCATAGCGGTACAGGATTGCTGCCATCTGCTCACGGGTGACATTTGCGTTCGGGCTGAATGTGGATGTCGAAGTGCCGTTGACAATGCCATTGTCGGCTGCCCACGTCACAGCGTCCTCATAGTAGCCGTTGTACTGGACATCCGAGAAGCCGCTGCGTCCATTGACTGCGGGCTGGCCTTCCAGACGGTAGAGGACAGTTACGAGCATCGCGCGGGTCATGCTAGTATTCGGGCTGAATGTCGTATCGCTTGTACCGGAGAACAGCCCGTTCTCGTAAGCGAATACAACGTCATCATAGAACCAGTCGCTTTCACGCACATCCGTGAACGGAAGCTTACCGTTTGTAAAGGTGACTTCAATGCGCGTCGAGACAGTCAACTTGTCCACGGTGTAGGTTGTAACCGCACCGACGGACTTGCCGTCCACCTTGACGTCCTTCACACGATAGCCCTTGTCTGGTTTGAATGTGAACGTGACCGATTTGCCGAGATGCGAAAGCGTAAGCTTCGGCTCGACTGTACCGTTCTTTCCGACCGTCAGAATCTTACCCAGCAATTCATCGACATACTGTTCCGGTGTAATGTCTCTTGCGCGGAGCCAGCTATTGTAGTAGCTGCCGTCTCCAAGAGACGGATACTGAGAATCGTTGAACCAGTCGGCAACTTCGCAGCTATAGTCATTGACATAGTGCCAAATGACTACATCGCCGTCGTTCAGTGTCCAATTCTTCAAGCCCTGATTCGGGTGCTTACCGTTGACGGTATACATCCAGCCAGATTTCTTGCCGTTGGTGAACTCGCTCAAGGCGGAGCCGCCGAGGCAGGACGGGGCGTAAATCGTGCTGACATAGTTGCTTTCCGCACCGATGTAGCGCAAGCCTGCATCGCTCATGGCTTCGGTAAAGAGGTCATAAACGGTTGCGTTTTCTTGCAGCGCATACGTCGTCGTGGGAACCCATGTGACGTATTCGGGCAGATAGCTGTCGGTGGTCAGGTCAACATCCTTTGTTGCTTCGAGCGCACCGATCAATCTGAACGTAACTTCAATATCGCCGGGCTTGACATCATCCAGATCAGCCATAGCCTTCTGGAAAATATCCTCAACTCGTTCGCAGGAAACTGCGGCGTTCATATCCCTCTGCGCAGTCTGTAGGATGCTCTGGAGCTTCTTCTTCGCGGCATTGCCATACTTCTTAGTCTTGTCGCTCAGAAGCTCGTCGTAGTGCGCCTTGAGTTCCTTGTAACGTTCCGTCTGCTTTTCGCTGAGAATTGCCTTGTAAGCATCCTCGGCAGCAGTCAGAGTGTTGTAATTCGTGACCTTTGCCTTGTCGGCAGCAGAGAGCTTGTTGTAGGCGTTGCGCGCTTCTGCAATAGCGTCATAGCTGTATTCATTGACTTCACCGATGCTATCGATCATGTCAATGACTTCCTGTGCGCTTGCGTCCTCACGCTTGACTACATCCGTCATATCATAGAGAGAATGTTTTCCCTTGACATGACGGTCATAAGCAACAAGTGCGTAGGTGCCCTGTTCAGCCGCCATCTGGTTATTGCCGCTGCTGCCATCGGAGAGATGCAGGAAGCTACCGTCCTCTTGCGCGTAGCTCAGGAGGTTTTCCAGCGCAGAATAACCGTTCTTCACAAAACGGGAATCTGTGTTGGCATCCAGCCCAAGTGCGCTGAGTGCAACGACGACCTGTGCGGCGGATTCCGAGTTTGCCGTACCGAACGATGCAAAGCCGCCATCATTTTGCTGCATACCGGACAGCAGCGTAAGTGCTGCTTCGATTGCAGATTTGACTTTCGGATGTTCTTCGTCGTTGTACGGTGCAAGTGCCTGAAGCGCCATCGCAGTCATATCAGTGTCTGCGGTGCCACCATCGAGCGACCAGCCGTTGCCGACACGGTCGGCAAGAATTGCTTCGATCAGCTGCTCACGTTTGGCGTATTCGTAGTTTCCGCTGTCCACCGCAAGGAGCGCCCAAATCGGACCATTGCTGCCCTGCTTTTTCACATAGTCCAGATCGTTCAGCGCGGTCAAAAGGTTATGACCGCCCACACTGGTGGGATCTTCGCCAATAGCAGTCAGGGCAAGAATGATGCGGGAGTGTTCGGTCGATTTGGTATTGTCCAGCTTTTCACCAGATTTGATGTTTGCCTTCACATAGGCTACAACACGGTCATAATAGCTGTCATAGTAGCTGTTTGTGACGTTTGCGTTACCGCGTGCCAGACCAAGAACTGCCCATTCACCACTTACAGAACCAACCTGCGGTGTGGGAACCGTTTTCTTGATGTTGGCAAGCGCCTTATTCAGATACTCGCTGTAGCCGGTGTCCTCACCAGAGCCTCCCTGTTCCAGCTTTTTAAGTGCCTCAACCGCCTGTTCCAGCTTCGTTGCGTCAATGCCGGTTTTGTCGGGCAGCGCGTCATACGCAGCCTTTGCGGCGTCAATCTGCTTCTTGTCGGCAAGGGTGACTTTGTCTTCGTCGGGCAGATCGTCAATCAACAGCTGCACATGGTTTTGGTCCATCCCAAGGACCAGCTCGTAAGCCTGATTGATTACAGAAATCGTTTCTGCTGTAAGGTACTGTTTCTGGTCCGCAGTCAGTGCATCGAGCGCCGCTTTTGCAGCGTAGAACGTCGCCTTGTCACGAAGATTAGGCTTGCTTGGGAGATTATTTGCGGCAGTTGTAACGGCATCTGCTGCGGTCATATCATCAATGACCTTTTCACACGCAACCAGCTTGTTATACTGGGCTTCGTGGTCTGTCATGAAAGTTGCCTGAGCTGCTGCGTCTAGTGCGTCGAACAAGCTACGCGCCATGCGCACAGTTCTGGCATCATCCAGCGTCAGACGACTTGCTGCGGGAAGATCATCAATGATTTCGGCAAGCTCTTTCGCATCGCCACTCTTGACAACCTGAATGGTGTACTTTGTGGCGGTGCCGCCGTTATTCATGCTGCCCCATGCACGCTCACCAACGCCGACGTAGATCACGTCGCCAGAGGACACAGACAGCATATCGCCGCTCATGTAGCGGCTGTTCTCATCCTTATAGGAGTTGAGATACATCCGCGCCTGATAGTTTTTGTTTGCGGCGGTAAAGCGGACAGTCACGCTGGTTGCTTCACCCTGAATCGTCAGCACATAGTTGGTTGTCGAACCGGAGAACTCCGGAGACAGCTCCGCACCGGAAACGATCAGGCTTTGCAGCGAGGTATCGGTGCCGCTCCATGTGCCGCCGATGTCCGCGCCGAGCTTCGTAGTATACATGAGATGGATTTCGTCGCCGTCAGCCAGTCCGCCGTTGGTATAACGGAAATCGGAGAAGCTGGCGTTGACAAACCAATCATTCTTTGTACCCATCCAGCCGGAGTTCGGGCCGCCGGTGAACTCTGCAAGCGTGCCGCCGTCTTTCTCGACCGATGCAAGATACGTTGTACCGTAATCATAACCGCCACGGTTCCAGGTATAGCCTGCACCTTCGAGTGCCTTGAGAGCAACAGTCATCATACTGTCGCAGTCGGTCAGATCGTAATACCCGTCAATGATGGTATTCTTCAAGCTGACGGGCAGAGACTCGTCCAGATACGTCGTGTTTTCGACGATGACATGGACGCGGCCAACCGTCTGTGCATCAGGGTACAGCTTTGTGAACTTCTCACCAACTTTACCGGATTCGGAAGACTGCCCGATTGTCGGCACCTTCTCCATTTCGGAGACGGCTCTCTTTCTGGCGGCAATGACATCGGCTTCGGTCGTTGCGCTTTCGATTTCTTTCAAACCGTTAGCCAGCGCTGCGTCAAGTTCGGCCTGATGTTCCGTGTCGTACTCGTTTGCGGCAACAAGAGCGTTGTACTTCGCGTTGACGACGTTCGTTGCGGTTTTCCGTGCCGTTTCCAGCTTCGCGCTGTCACTTTCGACCGGTCCCCATGTGATCGTGACGGTCACATCGTTGTAGGGCATTGCAAAGCCGAGGTAGGCGTCGGGAATGTCAACGTTGACTACATCAGAGGACTTGCCCTTGTAGCCAGAATCATCATAGACGCGCTGCGTGCCGCTGATAACGTCGGACCGGCTGATACCCTCGTATGTAATGCTCTTGACTTCATACTCGGTATTGCCAATCTTGACGGTCAGGTTGCCCTCGGTGCTATACTCGCCCGGACGGCTGGTTGTGCCTTCCAGCGTCAGAACAATGCTGAGATCTTCGTCGCTGATCGACCATGCGGCGCTCTCCGTCGGATATGTGCCTTTTGCATTGCGTGTCTGGAAATATGCCGCGTAGTCTACACCGGTATAAATCCGAACCGGTGTCAGCGGGTCGGTTTCGCTGAAGGTTTTAGAGAACAGCTCCGTTTTGCCGTCGTAAGCGCCGAAGGTGTACGGCGTTACGATATTGATAGCCTGTGTATGGTCGTGTTTGCCACCCTCTGCGCGGTCCATCTTGGCAGGATTGTTGCGCAGATCGTCGATCATGGCGTTCAGCGCAGCGGTTGATTCATCCGAATCGCCAACAACGTTAAGCGTCAGCTCATATGTTTCTGCTTCGGGGAGTTTTTCTCCCTTTTCATCCATATAAGCCTTGATCTTATCGTACTTGGCTTTTTCGGAGTTTGTGAGCTGCGAACGCTGATAGCTGTTCATGCTGGTATAGCACTGAATCAACGTCGTTGCCGCTTCTTTGACGCTTGCGCTGGCGGTGATCTTGTTCACATCGTCCGGGAGCTTATTCAGATTTGTCCGGAACGTCTCAAGCGCTGTTTTATTTGCCTGAATCGTTTCGGTCTGCTTGCTCTGGATGGTGCGGATCGCTGCCTGCTGCGCAAGGTATGCTTCGCCGGTTGTAGCCGTCGAATCGTTCAGCGTCGCAACGGCTGCTTTGTACGCAGCTTCGATCTCTGCCCAGGTATCGTCGCCAAAGATCTTCTTCGGATAGGCGTTGTAGACCTTATCCAGCGCTGCTTTCAGCTCGGCGCGGACTGCGGCCGGCTGCTCTGCGACTCCGACCTTCAGCTCC
>OGZA01000844.1_pt1 | contig 22553 bp, 18 predicted proteins | sample 1576591 | NCBI WGS metagenome assembly OGZA01 (sample SAMEA3541565, study PRJEB24748) | human gut metagenome | biome: human gut; feature: human-associated habitat; material: faeces | place: China | collected 2012
AAAGCAGTTCAACATATTTCGGAACACCCCCTGTAAAAGAATAGAGGGCAAGCAAATCATCATTGCTGTAATCGGGATTGTAATCGAAGATAATCTTTTTCAGTGTAGCCAAATCAAAAGCAGACAGTTTAATGATATTATCAGCTCTACCGAACAAGGGCTCTTTATTGTTCTGAAATATTTTCTGCATCAACGAATAAACGGAACCCGATACAATCAAATTCATCTTAGATTTCTTCCGATAGGTATCCCAAATGTTTTGCATATCGCTATATACCGATTCATTGATGTTATAGAACTCCTGAAACTCATCGATAACCAGGTTGAACGGTTTCTGGGAAGACAGTTCCATCAGATACTGAAATAATGACCGAAAGGTACGTATTTCCATTGGAACAAATACATCAAGCGATTGGCCGATAACCGGAATAAATTCAGAACAAAGCGTTGCTTCACTTTTACGCCCCACAAATAGATAAACGGTTGGCATATCTTCAACAGCTTTCATTATAAGGCTTGTTTTACCAATCCTTCTTCTTCCGGTTACCACTGTTAAGCGTGAATGGTCGCTGAAAGACAAATCCCGTATCCGCCGCAGCTCCGCCAACTCGCTTTTCCTATTATAAAATTTCATATTTCCAATTTTGTTACGGCTGTAACTGTTACAGCGGTTACAAAGATATAAGAAATTATCTATATATACTCTGTTTTTTCATTTTTCCAAAAGATTTATGCGAATTACTGTATTTCATTCTTGGGGTATCTATTTTTAGTATCTCCATTTTTTTACCACATACATTCACTTTTCTCTACCATTCCTCCCCCCACTTCGGAATACATTCTGAAAGGGTGGCATGTCAAAATTAAAATTCGTTTACTTTTTGTTTCTTTTTAGGCACAAAATACGCGAATTTCACGGAAAAAGAATAAAAAAATCTGTGCCTTCCGTGTAATCCGCGTAATCCTTTAGATTTGCGTGCCTAAAAAACATCAAGTGTATTTTAACACCCTCCTGTCATAGCGCAATAGTATATATCTACATTAGAACTCGCTCGTAAAGTGGAACTTGATATGCTTGAAATCCATCTGCGCCATCTGCAGTACGTAGCCACTGTCTGCAAGGAACACATCCCTGCCCTCGCGGTCTTTCGCCATATATTGGTACTTGCGTTTCTTGAACGCCTCCAGTTCGGCAGGGTCATCACTTTCAATCCAGCAGGCCTTGTAAAGACTCAACGGCTCCCAACGACATTTGGCACTGTACTCATTTTCCAGACGGTATTGGATTACCTCGAACTGCAACTGCCCTACCGTACCGATAATCTTGCGTCCGTTAAACTGGTTGACAAACAACTGCGCTACACCTTCGTCCATCAACTGGTCGATACCTTTGGCAAGCTGCTTCTGTTTCATCGGGTCGGCATTCTCGATATACTTGAACATCTCGGGCGAGAAGCTCGGCAGTCCGCGGAAGTGAAGCATCTCACCCTCCGTCAGCGTATCGCCGATTTTGAACGTACCGTTGTCCGGCAAACCGATGATATCTCCCGCCCATGCCTCGTCGATGGTAGTCTTGCGCTGCGCCATAAACTGCGTGGGCGACGAGAAACGCATGGTCTTGCCATGACGCACATGCAGGTAGGGCGTATTACGGGTGAACTTGCCGGAACATATCTTGCAGAATGCGATACATGAACGGTGGTTCGGGTCGATATTGGCGGTAATCTTAAAGATAAAGCCTGTGAATTTAGGCTCTTCCGGTTCTACTTCGCGTTCTTCCGCCTTCACGGGACGGGGACTGGGAGCAATCTACAGAACGCAGTCCAGCAACTCCTGCACACCGAAGTTGCCGAAGAACACGGGGGCCAGTTCACCTTTCAGATACTCCTCTACCTGAAATTCGGGATACACACCGTCTATCAGTTCCAGTTCGCCGCGCAGCTTGTCCGCTAGTGCCGAACCGATCTGATTATCCAGTTCTTCCGTATTTATATCTACTTCCACCTTTTCCGTCACCACCTGCTTGGAAGGCTGGTAAAGATTGAGATTGCGTTCATAGATGTTGTAAACTCCCTTGAAGCGGGGACCGCTCTCAATAGGCCACGTCAGCGGACGGACGTGGATGGAGAGTTCCTCCTCCAGCTCATCCAGCAAGTCGAACGGGTCTTTTGCCTCACGGTCCATCTTATTGATAAAGATAATCACCGGAGTGTTGCGCATGCGGCAGACTTCCATCAGCTTGCGTGTCTGTGTTTCCACACCTTTCGCACCGTCCACCACGATGATTACGCTGTCCACCGCCGTCAGTGTGCGGTAGGTATCTTCGGCAAAGTCCTGGTGACCAGGAGTATCGAGGATATTGATTTTATAATCGTGATAGTCGAACTCCATTACGGAAGTGGTTACGGAGATACCACGCTGTTTTTCAATATCCATCCAGTCCGACGTTGCCGTCTTCTTTATCTTGTTGCTCTTTACCGCACCCGCCACCTGAATCTGACCGCCAAACAGCAGCAGCTTTTCAGTCAACGATGTCTTACCGGCATCCGGATGGGCGATAATCGCAAAGGTTCGTCTTCTCGCTATTTCTTGATTACTTGCCATATATATAAGGTATAATATTCAAATAAGTATTATTTTGCTTACTGCGCCAGCCTATCGATGCAGACCTGCAAGCTCTCCTCCCAATGAGGAATCTCGATACCGAAAGTCTTTTTAATCTTCGTCTTATCCAATACGGAATACTGAGGACGCGGAGCTTTGGCCGGATACTCGTCCGTATGCAACGGGCTGACTTTACACGAGGTAATGCCTGCCATGCGGTGAATGGCCACCGTAAAATCATACCAGGAGCATACTCCCTCGTTGCTGAAATGATAAATACCGGGAACAATTCCCTGATTGACAGCCGCAAAGATGGCACGTGCCAAATCGTTGGCATAAGTCGGCGTACCGATTTGGTCGAAAACAACTCCCAACTGCTCGCGCTCATTGCCCAAACGAATCATGGTCTTTACAAAATTATTGCCGTAAATGGAATATAACCATGCCGTACGGATAACCATCGCACGGCTGCACTTCTCCATAACAGCCTGCTCGCCTGCCAGTTTTGTGGAGCCGTAAACGGAGTTGGGGCAAGGAGTGACTTCTTCCGAATAAGGAATATGGCCGGTTCCATCGAACACGTAATCCGTAGAAACCTGTATCATGGCAGCACCGCAAGCCTCGGCGGCGGCAGCCAGATAACCGGGAGCTATATGGTTCAGTTTATCGCAAAGTTCGGGATTGTCTTCCGCCTTGTCCACTGCCGTATAAGCGGCACAGTTCACAATAACATCCACCCGATTATCGGTCACGAATGCACGTATGGCCTGTTCATCACATATATCCAGTTCCTGCACATCTGTAAAAAAGTAAGTGTGTTGCTGATTTTCAGCGGAGAGCACCCGCATCTCATTGCCAAGCTGACCGTTGGCACCGGTTACTAATATATTCATCTTAACAGTTACTATTTATTCCCTATGGTTATGATACCTCTTTTATCTCCAACACACAGGTACGTTGACTATTTTCAGTTTACTATTTATCACCCGACTATTACCCTGCTTCATGCAAACATTCCGTCAGTCATTATCCAGTTTCAACTCGCCTTTCCTCTCTTTGTCGTAATAATTGGCAAGCAGGGAAAGAAAACTGCTGATGGCTTCTATCGCCTTGGCAGTACCCTGGCTGATTTCCTTTTTCTGCAAACGCAGCAGCAATATGCCGTAAAGCGCTTCAAAACAGGTCTCCAATTCGGATTCTTCCGCCTGTCCGCTCTTTTGCCGCAATTCCACAATAAAAGGCAACGCTTTGAAATATGCCGCATTATAAAAGGGATACTTCGTGGAAACCAGCAAATCGGCATGCAGGTCCGTAAGGTTGCGGATAACGTTGCGGTTAATCTGCAAATGCCCTTTCTCCGTCACCCCCTCGGCACGCATCATATCGGCAAGATTGCCGTACCACTCCTCCAGAGCCGCATGTTCTTCGGCAGGATAACGGGAAATGACATTGCTGCGAATCAGGTCTATATCGCACTTGTTAGCACGAAGCAAATCCTCCACTTGCCACATATATATAAGGTATTCGGCAATATTCTTCTCTTTCAGTTGTTGTGCTATCTGATTCATTATGTTATCTCTTAATAAAGTGACTCTCCCAACAAAGTATAAATCAATCCGGCAACAGATATAATTTATATTCTTCACCAAGATCCCGCGGTCCGTTCCCGTAACTAATAGAGCGATTCGCCCATCAGCGTAAACACCAGTCCGAATGCAGATACCACCATGACAATGCCGCCGATAATACGGTTCAATATCCAAATGCCGCGTAAATTGAATTGCGTACGGACCTTGTTGACAAAAAAGGTAATTCCAAACCACCACGTCAATGCTCCCAAAGCAATGGCAAGATACCCCGTAACGGCCTCAAAGACCAACACGCCTTCGCTTACAAAAGCAAAGCGCGCAAAAAGGCCTACAAAAAGAAATATGATAAGCGGATTGGAGAGAGTGACAGCGAACGCTGTGATAAAATTGTGAAAGTAAGACCCCTTGCTGGTGGATACCGGACGAATGGACTGCACCGGATTGCTGCGGAACGTATAAATACCGAATATCAGCAGCAGGATACTCCCGAACAGTTGCAGATAGAAGATATTCTTGTTGACATAATCGAATACGAAACTCATTCCGTAGCCTGTCAGCAAAGCATAGGCAATATCACTCAGCGAGGCGCCTATACCGGTCACAAAACCATACCAACGCCCTTTGTTCAAAGTACGCTGAATGCACAATACTCCTACGGGGCCCAACGGTGCAGATACGATAACACCTATTATGAACCCTTTCCATAATATGTCAAGTATGGTCTCTATCTGAATCATGCCTGCAAATATCGGACTTTTTTATGAGACAACCGAATAGAGTTAACGTTTTTTCGTCAGAAAAGGAGTTTAGATACAAAGTCAATCATCCGGCGGGGCGGACTTCCCCCATTCCACTGAAGTTTTTTATTTCCTTTTCTTTCTCCTACCCGACGATTTTCTTTATCTTTGCGCCAAAAGCAAAGGTAAACTGCATCCCGGCATAAAAAAACAGACAAGTTCGTTTTATTCTGCCTCCGGTTTGTACTATCTTTGCACCCAGGAAGAAAAGAGAAGAAGCTAACTGACAGACAATAGCATAGTTTCAATCACAAAGTAGCAAATCGTAAACTCTTAAATAAAAGTATGATTCTTTTTTTCAGAACACCATCCAAGAGCGTGATTGCCGTAGAATGCGACCACGAACTTACCCAGGCAGACAGCGACAAACTCTGCTGGCTTTTTGGAGAAGCCACCCCCGAAAGTGAAGACAACCTGAAAGGACATTTCGTAGGTCCGCGCCGCGAGATGATTACTCCCTGGAGTACCAATGCTGTGGAAATCACCCAGAACATGGGTCTGAACGGTATCACCCGTATCGAAGAATATTTCCCTGTGAAAGATGAAAACGCAGACCACGACCCGATGCTGCAACGTATGTATAAAGGTCTGGACCAAAACGTATTTACGACCAACCGCCAGCCGGAACCGATTATCCACATTGACGACCTGGAAGCATACAACGAAAAAGAAGGTCTGGCGCTCTCCAAAGAAGAGATGGATTACCTCAAGAAAGTGGAGAAAGACCTGGGACGTCCGCTAACCGACTCCGAGGTATTCGGTTTTGCGCAAATCAACTCCGAGCACTGCCGTCACAAAATTTTCGGCGGCACATTCATCATCGACGGAGTGGAGCAGGAATCTTCCCTCTTCCAGATGATTAAGAAGACCACCCAGGAAAATCCAAACAAGATTATATCGGCCTATAAAGATAATGTTGCCTTTGCCGAAGGTCCGGTTATCGAGCAGTTTGCCCCAGCAGACCACTCCAAGCCCGACTTCTTCCAGATAAAGGACATCAAGAGTGTTATCTCCCTGAAAGCCGAAACCCACAACTTCCCTACCACCGTAGAGCCTTTCAACGGTGCATCTACCGGTACGGGCGGTGAAATCCGCGACCGTATGGGCGGCGGTAAAGGCTCATGGCCTATTGCCGGAACAGCCGTATACATGACTTCCTACCCCCGCACGGACGAGGACCGTCCCTGGGAAGAGATACTTCCGGTGCGCAAATGGCTGTACCAGACTCCCGAACAAATCCTGATTAAGGCATCCAACGGCGCCAGCGATTTCGGAAACAAGTTCGGCCAGCCGCTGATTTGCGGTTCCGTACTCACCTTTGAACACAAAGAGAAAGATGAGGTGTACGGTTACGACAAAGTCATCATGCTTGCCGGCGGTGTGGGATACGGTACACAACGCGACTGCCTGAAAGGCGCTCCCGAAGCCGGCAACAAGGTTGTCGTGATCGGTGGCGACAACTACCGCATCGGTTTGGGCGGCGGTTCCGTGTCATCCGTAGATACGGGACGCTACAGCAGCGGCATCGAGCTGAATGCCGTACAGCGTGCCAATGCAGAGATGCAGAAACGTGCCTACAACGTAGTACGTGCACTTTGCGAAGAAGACACCAACCCTGTGGTTTCCATCCACGACCACGGTTCTGCCGGACATGTAAACTGCCTGTCCGAGTTGGTAGAAGAGTGCGGCGGACTTATCGACATGAGCAAGCTGCCTATCGGCGACAAGACTTTGTCTGCCAAAGAAATCATAGCCAACGAGAGTCAGGAGCGCATGGGTCTGCTGATTCAGGAAGAAGCCATCGAACACGTACGTAAGGTAGCCGAACGCGAACGCGCTCCGATGTATGTAGTCGGTGAAACCACCGGCGACCACCGCTTCGCTTTCCAGCAAGCCGACGGCGTACGCCCGTTCGACCTTGCCGTAGAACAGATGTTCGGCTCTTCACCCAAAACCTATATGGTGGACAAGACCGTAGAACGTCATTATGAAATGCCGGAATACGAATTGTCGCAACTGCACGAATACCTTACCAACGTACTCCAACTGGAAGCCGTTGCCTGCAAAGACTGGTTGACAAACAAGGTAGACCGTTCAGTTACAGGTAAGATTGCCCGCCAGCAATGCCAGGGCGAACTCCAGTTGCCGTTGAGCGACTGCGGTGTCGTAGCTTTGGACTATCGCGGCGAAAAAGGTATCGCAACTTCTTTGGGACATGCTCCGCAGGCAGCCCTTGCCGACCCGGCAGCCGGTTCTATCCTCTCCGTCAGCGAAGCGTTGACCAACCTGATCTGGGCTCCGCTTGCCGAAGGTCTGGACAGCGTGTCCCTGTCAGCCAACTGGATGTGGCCGTGCCGCTCGCAAGAGGGCGAGGACGCACGTCTTTATACGGCGGTAAAGGCGTTGAGCGACTTCTGTTGCGCCCTGCAAATCAATGTTCCCACGGGTAAGGACTCTTTGTCCATGACGCAGAAATATCCCGACGGCAGCAAAGTCATCGCTCCGGGTACGGTTATCGTATCTGCAGGCGGCGAGGTTTCAGATGTGAAGAAAGTGGTATCTCCCGTGCTTGTCAACGATGAGAAAACCACGCTGTACCATATCGACTTCAGTTTCGACAAGCTGAAGCTGGGCGGCTCCGCCTTCGCACAGTCACTGGGTAAAGTAGGCGACGAAGTTCCTTGCGTACAAGATGCCGAATACTTCCGTGACGCTTTCCTGGCTGTACAGGAATTAATCAATAAGGGACTTGTTCTTGCCGGACACGACATTTCGGCCGGCGGTCTTATCACTACGCTGCTCGAAATGTGCTTCGCCAATGTAGAGGGCGTTACGGAAGATGAACACCAGCACGTAGGAGAAGAGCAGCCCCGCCACGCCCCCGGGCAGCATCAGCACCATATTCTCCACGAAGACCTGCCCCATCAGCGTAGCCTTCGTCGCCCCGAACGCCTTGCGGATACCCAGCTCGCCGACACGCTCTTGTATTCTCGACGCGTTCATCCCGGAAAGGTTCAGCGCCGGTACCAACAAGAAAAGGAGGAGCGCCATCCCAAGCACGATGTAGGTCTCGGGGCCGAACAATCCGGAAAGGAGATTGTCGGCATAGCTCAAGGGCTCCTCGCATACCACCTGCCCTTCGGACAGCCCGCTATTATAGCGCCTCACCTCCCGCCGCAGTTCCTCCGAGAGAGCCGGCAGGTCGGACGCGTCGGCAAGCAGGATATTTGCCTCCAGCAGGCCGACGGCCCCGTCACGCTCGCCCAAGGCATGGTCCATGGCGACGGAGAGGGAGGAATAAGTGACCCACGCCTCGGCGTAGACATCGGCGGTTATGCCGGAGACGTCGTCCACAACACCGCTCACGGTATACTCCAAGCCGTTCAGCAAGATCGTCTGCCCCGCCGCCGCCTCGTGCCCAAACAGCCGGCCGGCCAACGAGCGGCACAGCACCGCACGGGGCATGCCGGAGAGGAACTCGGCCTCGGTGAAGGGCCCCCCCTCCACGAAATCGAAGCGGTAGACACGCCAGAAGCCGTCGTCGCAGCCTTTCAACCTCACCTTGGGAGACTCGTCTCCACCGGGCAGTCGCATGAAAGCGTCACCATAAGAGAAAGGCATCATGAAGGAGTTGGTGGTCACCGCCACGTCCTCCGGGACGCGGAGATTACCGATCACCTCCTTGACGAGGCGAGGGCCGCAAGCCGCCTTGTAATTGCTCTTCGTGCCATTCAACTTGTATGTCACGTTCGAGAGGTAGCACATCCGGTCCCGATGCACCTCGGGGGCGATATTCGCCGTACGTATATGGTAGGCCACCGCCAGCGCCATTACCATAGAGATGGCCAGCCCCGTGCCTACGATGTAGAACGAGCTGAAGAAGCGCTCCTGCCGGATCAAGGCCCATGCTTGCTTTATGTAGATCTTGTACATACTCATTCGATTCACGTTATCTTTCTTATCTTTGCCACTTAATCATTCATTAAACCACGAGATCATGGATAAAGAAATACCTAAGTCGGAGCTGCCCAAGCCGTTTCGCAAGCTGAGCCTCCGTGTCAGCAAGAGCCACCTGCCCGGTAACGCGAGCTACAAGGGAAGCGTCGTATGGCAACGTACGCTCAGCATCGATGACATCGCCGCCCGTGTCGTAGACAAACGGAGCGAGTATCGCAAGGAGACGCTCATCACCACCTTCAATCTCCTCAAGCGGGAGATCTACGACGCCATCGAGGAGGGCTTCAACGTTGATTTCGGTTTCGGACGGACGGAGATCACCCTCAACGGCTCCTTCGAGAGCCTGTACGAGAAGTTCGATCCCGAACGCCATACACTCGCCCCCCGTCTTCGCCCCTCGCCGGAGCTGAAACAACGGGTGGCAAACCTGCGTGCCGTGAACGAGACCTATCAACTGGACTACAACTCCCAGCCCCGTCCCGCTTACGTCAGCCTCCGCATCCAGCCTCGCACGCCCGACAGCGACGAGCCTTACAACCAGCTTCCGGCAGGTGAGCACCACTTCATCTCCATCTATGGCGACCGGCTGAAACTGATGGGTGACGATCCCCGCGTGGGTCTCTACCTGCACCGCCCCGACGGCTCGGAAGAACACTTCTACCCGCCCTCCGAGGTGCTTATCAATACCGGCAAACGACTTTGCTTCACGCCCGGCTTCGCTTTCACCGACGGCGAGTGGGTGGCGGAGGTGGTGACGCAATACACACCCAACTTGCGTCCATACAAGCAACCCCGCTATGGAACACTCACCTTCCTAGTGAGATAGCTCCCGAGCCTTCTCTGCTCGTATCACACATGACAGCTTTCATGAGCGACACATGATAACTTTCATGAACGATTCATGATAGCTTTCATGAGTAACACATGATGGCTATCATGAGTGATGCGAGCAGTAGTGTCCTAGATCCGCCCCTTACTGCACCTGCCTTCCGTCGAAGAAGCGCACGGTGCGGCTGGTTTGCTTGGCTTGCGCCTCGTTGTGGGTTACCATTACGATGGTGCGGCCGTCCTCCTTGTTGAGTTGGTGGAGCAGGTCCATGACCTCGATACCCATCTTGGAGTCCAAGTTACCGGTCGGCTCATCGGCGAGGATGATGTCGGGGTTACCTACGATCGCACGGGCGATGGCCACACGCTGGCATTGACCGCCGGAGAGCTGCGTCGGAAAATGGCGCATACGGTGGCTCAGGCCGACCTTCTCTAGCACGGCCTCGGCCAGCTTGCGGCGCTCCGAGGAGGATACCTTGCGATAGAGCAAGGGAAGCTCCACGTTGTCCAGCACGTTCAGGGAATTGATCAAGTGGAAGCTCTGGAAGACGAAACCCAACTGCTTGTTACGGAAAGCGGCCAACTCCTTGTCGCTCATGCCTACCGTGTTTACTCCGTTGATCTCGACCGTGCCGGAGGTAGGAAGGTCCAGCAGGCCCATGATGTTCAATAAGGTGGACTTCCCGCATCCGGAAGGCCCCATAATGCTGAGGAACTCGCCTTGCTGCACCTCTAGGTTCACGTTTTCCAACGCGACTGTCTCTATCTCTTTCGTACGGTAAATCTTCTGTAAATTCGTTAGTTTGATCATGACTGTAATATTTTAATTGTTATTGTTTGACTCTTGTTATTGTTAAACTCTTGCTATCGCTAGGCTTTGCCACCTAAAAGCAAATTACGTGCCAGAAACGTATCTCATTGATTCCATGGCATCTTCCTGAAAAAGCACTGTCCATTATCGAACAGTCGGTTCATTCCCGAACACAGATGTCCGTGTCTGATCATTCCTGCCGCAAGGCGTCCGCCGGATGCATCCGCATGGCCCGGTAAGACGGAAAACTGATTCCCACGACAATCATCGCGGCCATCACCGCATACGAGAAGACGAAGCCGAACAACAGGCGTGAGGCCATGTCGGGCGGTATCTCCGAGCCTTGCGTCACCTCCATATGCAGCAGGTTGGCGAAGATGACGGCAGAGGGGATGAAAGCGATGGTGAGTAGAGCCAAGCCCTCCTTCACCAATTGCCAGAATATGCCCTTGCGGGTGGCTCCCATCGCCATGCGGAGGCCGATCTCGGCGCTCCTTTGTTGCGTACGATACCAGAAGGTTCCCACCACGCCGAGCAGGACATTCAGCAGGAAGAAGGCGATGCCCGCCACGTAAAGGCGGACTTGATCCAACCAACGCTCAAGGAACTGGTCCCGGTAATGGGACATCGGGAAAACATCCTTTAGATAGATATTGCCCACGCGCAATTGCTGCTCCATCTCCTTCCGGAAGTTGGTGGCGAAAGCGGCGCCGGCCACACCGGGTTTCACCCGGATGAAGGTGTTCAGGCCCTCTCCGACCCAATCGCCCTCCTCGGCCACCTTGTTCTCGTCCACCAGCTTATAGTAGGCGTAATCATAACCGGTGAACTCGCAGTAACGTTGTTTCTCGCAGACACCACCGATACGGTAGGCCACGCTATCACGAGAGCCTTGGTCGGTGATATAGATCTCTTGGCGCACGGCCGCCGACGGATCGCCGAAGAAGTCATCGGCTACACGGCCCGTCACCACCACTTGGTTGTCGCGCAGGGCATCCACCAACTCCGAGGGGGAACCGCCTTCTGCCGTCTTCACGCCGAACACCTCGAAATAGGTGGGCGAGACGAAGCGCACGAAGCCATTACGGATCAACGAGTCCTTCCGGAACGTGGCGTATTGATTCGATCCCCGGTAATGAAAATGCACGCCGGTGGTGAAACAGATTGATTCCACGGAGGGGTTCCGGCGGATGCGGTCCATCAAGGTCAGGTAATCCCCGCCTCCCCGCTCGCTATGCACGGAGGTCGTGTCATAATCGGGGCTTTCCTCCGGGATCACGCCGAAACTCACATGATACGTATGCTCGATGTTAAAGCCCAAGGGCTGCGAGTAGAGTCTGTACATCACGAACAAGGCGTCCGCCGCGTACCACAGGAAGATAGAGACCACGAGCATTTCCAACCAGATAAACAAGTTCCCCTTGCGCTCGTTCCAGAGTTGTTTTAGAATCATCTTATACATAGCGTCAACCATTTATAGAGTCCGTAATATTCAATCTTGACATTCGCCAAGCCGGGAGGCCGGCGGAAAACAGGTTCAGCACGAGGCAGAACAGGAAGGCGGCGATAAAGACCGCCCCGTTAAACATCCCGGTGGAAAGCCCCGTCTTCCCCAGCGAGGTGACCAGCAACCAGTCCCTCAGCAACAACATGGCGCCGTACGACATCGCCAATCCCAGCAGTCCGCCGAGCAGGGTCAAGACCATGTTCTCGGACAGCACTTGCCAGAGGATGGTGCCTTGCGTGGCCCCGAAAGCCCGGCGTACGCCAAGCTCGGCCATCCGGCGGCGCATCCTCGACAGGGTGATGCCCGATAGGTTCAAGGCCGGAACCAGCAGGAGGATGAAAAGGATGATACCGTAACGAACGTAGAGGTAGAAGAGGTTCGCCCCGAACTCGCTACCGCCGCCGATCCATTCCTCGATCTGGGTGGAGGGCTGGTGAAGGATATCGGCCTTGACATCCCGGGTCTTGGCGTTGAACTCCTCGACCTTCCGCAGCGCCTCGGTCCTCAACTCCTCTCTCGTGACGCCCGGTCTCAGCAGGACGCAACAGCTATACGAGCCGTTGATGCCCTCTTGGTATCCCCCGTCGTCCCGCACCGTGTAAGGGATCCAGACCTCCGCCCACGCTTTCGAGGCGAACCGGGATACGTCCTTCACGACCCCGCAGATATTGTAGACGATGAAATCGAGCTTCATCTCCCGCCCCACGACTTGGTCCGTGCCGAAAAGGGCCAAGGCCACGCTCTCGCTGATCACGGCGTCGCGGATACCGCTCGTGAAAGCCGCCGGGCTGAAGGGGCCTCCTTGCTGGAAATCGAACTGGAAGATCTTCCAGAAGGCGGTATCCGTATAAGAGATGTAACTCGTCCGATTCTTAAGCCCGTCCATGGACGAGGCGGTCAACGGCCTATAGCGATCCATGTTGATGGCGGTAACGGCCTCCGCCCCTTTCAGCGGATAGCAGCATTCCTTCACCAAGGGCAGTCCCAACGACGAGTAGGAGATGCGCCGGTTATCATCCTTGCCATTGCTCATGACGGTCGTTATGTAGCAGGTGCGGCCACGGTTTACCTCCGGCTTGAAACTCGCCGTATTCACGACATACAGGATGACGATCACCATGATCATGCAAATGGCCAAGGCGGTACCGAGTATCGAGATCACGCTCAACAGCTTGTTCTCCCCGATCATCCTCAACGCTTGTTTAATGTATTGCTTTATCATAAACCTTTGTATTATAAATTATCTATTACCCGACTAAAACAGTGATTGTTTGTTATCATCCGACTTTGTGCCCCTACGGAGGCAAATAACGTGCCAAAAACGTAACCACTTGATTCCTAACATCACCCCGTAAAAAAAGCTGTCCGATAACGAACACTTGATTCGTTATCGGACAGCGATTATGGACAGTTTCAGATTTTATAATTCCCAACGTAAGGATCTCAGCAGTTCATCGATCTCGGCTGCCGAAATGGAGTCACGGTCGGCCTTATCGTAGATCGTGAGGAGAATAACCGTACCCTCATTATCTGCGCAGACAATGGCCTCCGTGTAAGTAATCACTCTCGCCCCATGGCTCTTTCCTTTTCCTTTGGAGGCGATGGCCATGCGTACCTTGCGAACGCCTTTGCCTAAGCTCGTCCCTTGATCAGGGTTCTCGCTCAAAGACTTACCCAAAGCCGATAAATCAGCCTTCAATGAGCTATACTTCTTACAGAGACGTTTGAACTCTTTATCGAAGTCTTGATGGGTTTTTATCCTATACCTCATTGAGTAACTCACTTAAGTCTCTAAACTTATGCCCCACATCCTTGCCCTCACGCAAATCCTTCACGTCTTGCAGGGCGTTCCTTAGCCCCGCCAAGATCTCCTCCTTGGTAGGCTCCACGTAATCGTCTGCCGACTTCTCTACCGGGGTGGCCTTACCGAAAGCAGCCATCTTCATACGGCGGACGCTGTTGAGGGCCTTCTTGATCAACTTCTCATCCTCCAAGGACATCACCTCTTGCAGTAACGACATTTTTAATTCTATAGCTGTCATACGCTTGCTCCTTTCTCATTAATGAATTGACAGACGCAAAGATAGACAATTTATTCGTAATGCAACGCCTCCGCCGGAGCCATCTTTACCGCCTTGCGGACAGGGAACCAGATTCCCATGCAGATCATGCCGGCCATCAGGAGGTAGGAGACGCTGAGGGTTACTAGAAAGCGGAGGATGGAGAGGGGCTCGCGGTAGGAATCCAGCTTATCCAAAAAGGCCATATTGAAGACGAAGACCAGTAGGATCGGCACAGTGATCGCCAAGAGGCCCAGACCTTCCAGATACATGTACTCGCCCAGCCTGCCCCGGCTGGAACCGATCGCCATGCGGAGACCGATCTCGCTACGCCGCCGCTCGGTACGCAACCAGAACGTGCCTACGATACCGAAGAATACGTTCACGAGCAGGAAGGCCATCATGGAGAGTTTCTTGCTGTTCTCGTTCTTGGTAAACCGGAGTTGGTCATCACGCTGGTCGGCAAGGAGGGTGACACCGTGGACGAAGGTGTTATTTACCGTCATCCGATCCGCTGTTTTCTCCAAGAAAGCGTACATCTCATCCTCGGTCATCGGGCATTTCGTACGTACCGATAGTTCAGCGCTCCTTACGCCGAAATTCTTCACGAACTCCTGCAATGACTCACCTTTCAATATCGTGAAAGCGCAGTTCTCCGGGCGGTCGAAGTCATTGCTACGGAAGGTAGGAAGGACAGCGGCGATCGTGAAAGGCTCGGAAAGGTCGTCATTCTCCGAGATCTGCCGGCCTATGGCGGACTGCCCCCCGAAGAAGAAATCCTCCGCCTCCGCCGTTATGACGAGCGGGCGGTAAGCGTTCTCCACCAGCGGGGTGATGGCACGGCCCTCCTTATCCTTCATACGGAATACATCGAAATAAGAAGGGGATACTTTCAGCTTGTGGTAGTTCTGTCCTACCGCCTTCGAGGTATCAGCGCCCAAGGGAAGAAGCGTCCCCCACGAACTTCCGTTTGAATAAGGCATGGACCAATACGTAACACATACCTCCTCGACCTCCTGCTCTTGGCGGATACGTTCCATAAGCTTCAACAAATCCTGTGTTGCGTTCGAGTCGTAAAGTGAGTCGGGCACATAACCCGGGGCGTTCGACGAGAGCGTGGAAAGCTTGAAACGCCACGTATTCGAGATATCATATCCCATCGGGGCGTTATAGCAGCGCACATCCACCCATAACTTATCCATCATAAACCAAAGGGCGCACATCACGATAACCAACTCGCCCAGTATCCAGCCGTTGCTCTTGCGCTGGGCCCATATTATTTTAAATATATGCTTAATCATAATTTGATAGTTGATAGTTGACAATTGACAACTCATTGTTCATCATTCATTGGATTCACTCGTTCCCCTTTAACGCTTCTACGATCGGTTGCCTTGTCGTACGCCATGCCGGTATCCCGGCGCTTAATATATTCAGCAAGAACGTAAAGATAAGGGCGGAGATAAATAAGCCCGGTTTAATAAGCATAGGCGCCGTAAGGCTCACGTTCTCGCTCAACATGAAAGGCTTCCCTACCACCAACAAGACCATCGAGAGGCCAATGCCGATCACGCCGCCGATCAAGGTCAGCACAAAGTTCTCCGATAAGATCTGCATCAAAAGATTCTGTCCCGTAGCCCCGAAAGCCTTACGCAAACCGATCTCTTCTTTCCGCTTCTGGACGGACGATTGGATCACGCCCGTTAAGTTCAGCGCCGGGACCAAGAGCAAGAAGAAAAGGAAAGTGCCCGATCCGGCCAAGAAGGTAGACCAGTCCACCTTTTGAAAAGCGCCGCTTCCCATGGCCGTATCCAACTGGGAAAGTAGCCCGGAAGGGAAACCTACGTTATAATCGGTCTTGCTGTCATTGTAGCGACGGACCTGTTGGTCTAGTTCCGAGCGTATGGCATCGAAGTCGGAAGAGGAACGAGCCAATAAGGCCACGCTGAAATAACCGGCCATATTCTCCCCATACTCCCCATTTACACGGGTCAGGGCCTCATTGCTGCTATAGGGTATCCATACCTGAGCGTAGGAGCTCATCAATGAAGAAGGTACGTCACGCACCACCCCGCAGACGGTGAAAGTGATAAAATCCATCACAACCTGCCGCCCGACGGCCTGTCCTGTTCCGAACAAATCGGTCGCCACCTGTTCCGACAGCACCATCTTCAGTATACCGGATTGAAAATCAGCCTCGCTAAAGGGGCCTCCTTCCACGAAAGGATGGTCGAATATTTTCCAATGGCCCGCGTCCGTATAACAAATCTCATACTCCTTGAAGAGCCGTCTATTGGGCAATGACAAGGAATGGCTATCACTACAATAGCCGGATACGGCCTCTGGTTTCCGCAAGGTATAGAAACATTCCTTCACGACCTCGCTGGACATGCCTCCACGATTACGATCCGATCCTCCGGGGGATTTCGAACCGACTTCCGTACCCCAGACATACATAAACCTAGACCGATTGGACTCAGGGGCATATCCCGTGGATTTAATCTGGAACACCAATACCATCACCAACACCATGGCGATCGCAAGGGCCGTTCCCGAAATAGAGATTATGCTTACGAGCGTATTTTCACGCAGCATTTGAACCGCTTGTTTGATGTACTGCTTATACATAATTCGAATCGTTATTTCAATTTCAGTTTATTCTTTTCCTTGAAACTTGTCATATCGGAAACGACCACCTCGTCACCCGGTTCCAAGCCACCTACTACTTCTACATACTCAAAGTTGCTGTCTCCCAGCTGTACCTTCCGCTTGATCAATTGGTCTCCGTTGACAACAAACAACTCATACTCTCCTTTCCCGACGTAGAACGAGGCGTTGGAAATACGCAGCACATCGTCCTTGATCGCATTCATCACGTATACATCGGTCTTCAAACCGGAGCGCAAGCGGCGATGGTTATCCTCCTCCAACTGTACCGTGAAGGAGATCACGCCGTTCTTCGATAAGGGGGTAACATCGCTAACCACCCCATCCAGTTTATCGTTGCCGATCTTTACGACGGCCTTGCTACCGGCGGCGATCCGGTCGCCATAGGTATCGGCGATCTCCCCCTCTATCTTGAAATGGGACAAGTCGGAGACGATAGCGACACGACTGCCTTGAGAGACTTGGGCACCTACCTCGTTGTTCACGTAGGTCAGGATCGCCTTGCGGGGAGAGCGTATCTGGGCGTCTTCCAAGGTACGCTTCGTCTCGGCTAGACTCTTTCGGAAGATGTTCAGGTCGAGTTCTTTCACTTTATAATCGGCATCCGTCAAGGATTTCTCGTTCTCATATTTTTGCTCATCCTCTTTCAGTTTCAAGACGCTAACGTTATAGTCCAGTTCCACTTGACGGACCTTATCGGTCGTTCCGGCGCCTAGGCTATCCAGATAACGCTCGTTGCGCAACTCCACTTCCTTTCGGTTCAGTTCCATGCGAGAGACTTTCAATTGCATCTCCATCTCGGAAAGCTTATTGCGGTTTTGGATACGGAGTTGATCCAATTGGAGGCGTTTCATTTGCTCCTCATCCAATTGTTTCTTATAATCCGTCTCGGCGCTTAGCAAGTCCAGTTTCAAGATCGGAGTACCTACATCCACGGAATCGCCTCCCTTTTTATAAATCTCGACGATACGGGAGTTGATCGGTGAGTTGATGATTTCCTCGAAAGCAGGTACCACCTTGCCGGATGCGCTAACGGAAACCTCGATCACTCCTTTATCTACCGTTGAAAAAACCAAGTCCTTCCGTTGCAGGCTGGTTTGCATAAAACCGATCACCCCGCCAATCAAGACAACGGCAATACCGATCCCCGCCCCCAGCTTTATAAACTGTTTACGCTGCTCCTTCTGCCGAACCTCTTTTGATATCTCTCTGTCCATATTTCGTTTGTTTTTATTTTCCACCCTCCAAAGAGCAAACCCCGTGCCAAAAACGTAAGTAATTGATTTATTGAAGAAATAAAACAAAAGAGATGTCCGATATCGAACACTGTGTCCGCTTTTGTACGAAAACAAAGACATCAGCAATGAGAATCTACAGATATTCAATCATAATTAACATATAAATACTTGATTATCTTTACAAAAAGGACTATTTTTGGGAAAATCCATAATCAAGGAATACCAATCTTATATTATTTACCCTAAATTCTAAAGAGAGATGAAAAAAACAGTAACTTTCGTTTGGAGCATTTTCCTCCTCGTGTTTATATCGATAGATATGAACGCACAATCAATAAAAAGTTGGGATTACCCCATAAAACCAGGAACGGAGGCTTGGCAAGCATTATCCACACATGAGGATATGCTGAAAGCCTGCCAAATTCCGGCAGAGATATTAAAAACGGTATCAACAGAAGAGCTTATAGAACTTTGCCTTGCTTACCCATTATTAGGCGACATATTCGCTTACAATGGAATACAGGAAGGCATTAGCAAGGTTTCCGCACGTTTTAACGGGTTACAAGAGTTATTCAAAAGGAAAGACAATGCTTCTTTGCTATTTGAGAAGATGAAAAAACAAGAATTACTGAAAGCAGGAGTGTTGACTTCCATAGAAATAGGTAATGAAATTAGTCGGCAAATGGTAATCGAGGCTCTTCTGTCTAATGAGACGATATTATCTAATACAAATAATCTTTTACAGCAAGAGATCTCCTCCGAAGCCGTAAAGAGACTCCTTTACAAACAAAACAACCCGGATATTTATGGACAATATGGTCTAAAAACCGTAGTCTATCTCCTAGGTCGAAGTCTAGAACGGATAGACAACAAGACCATTACGCCCAAATTTAAACAATTCACCATCGATGAAAAGCTAACGGGCAGTAATGTAATCGAAGAGTTATTAAAACAATACATTGTAACCTTTAATAAATTGAGATCATGAAAAAAGTATTATACTATTTAATAATCATGCTGGCATTCACGCTGAACGCATGTGACAATGAAATGGATAATATGCAAGGAGGTGATAAAGAAATCTTGACATCCAGTTCAGAAATTGTCATTAAAGACGGAAAGATAACATATCCTAAATGGTTGGTGAATGTAGTAGATTCTGTCGCTCACTCCCATGTCAAGGGAACAGACTATCCATACCCTTGGGTCTTTACTATTCAAGGAGATGGAAAAGAACACATTCTCGTTTTGGATGGGGTGAATTCTTGTGCTTCTTGCGGGCAATTACTATTCTTGCTTTCCGGAGAACGAATCGAAAAATTCCCCAATGAATGGATCACTATGGAGAATTTAAACATGATTTGGGAGCCGAATCTCAATGTTGAGACAAAAGCTCAAGGAGCAGCCGCTACTGTTTACACTCCTAACGGGACACTCGTTAATGACACTTACTACAGAAGTGAGGAATTATCAGCCTCACAAAAAGCGAGCCATGACCAATATTGTACAACAACCTATTCACAAGCAACTCTAATAAGTAGTTCAACAACCACTTACAATTGTCATGCCTATGCTTGGTATATGACTGAAGGCGGATCAGCAGTTTGGATGGGATGGACTATTAATCCCACAAACGTATATTGGTTAGATGGTAGTTATATATCAACAACAGGTGCCGCAACCAAAGTATCCTATCTTAGTGATAATCACTCTGCCGTAACGACATCTACGCCCAATATATTCATCTCCAAATGGGGGGAATACGCTCTTATGAGGCATCCCAAAGCTCATTGTCCCTTTGATGCATCAAGCTTAAAATATATGAAAAAAAATGATATGCCGACTGTTTATATAGGGAAGAGTCAAGAGGATTATAGTAGCGGCAGTTCCTCTATCAATGCGCCAGGGGGTAATGCCACGACGACTTTATATGCTTACACAAAGACAGGAACTCCGACCTCGTATAGCTGGAACGCTGAATTCTATGGAGAATGCGATAGATGGTACACTTATCCTTCCGGTAATCGATTAGATGTTAGTGTCTATCTAAACTCCCAACATTACGGTGGATCTCTTCGCATCACCTGCGCAATGTATAATGGAAGTTCTTTAATAGGCACAGCAACCTATTATTTGAACGTAAATCCGTAGCAATTATACAAGAACAAGGATCTCGTCGAAACAATATCCTTGTTCTTGATTCAATATACTTAAATCGATTTCGCTCAAAACTTTTCCGATAGACCTGTTGTTCTATGCCCAAAACTTATAAACGCAAAATGTATGAACACAAGACTAATTCTATTCACCTGTATAGCCGGTCTGACTCTCTTTTTCTCTGGCTGTAGCAAAAATGATGATGATCATCAAGGTATTATCCCTCTTCCACCGGTAGAGAACGCTTTTCAAGAGAAATATCCCGATGCCAAGAACCCTGTTTTTGAGATCGAAGGTAACTATTATGTGGTAGATTTCAATAATGAAGGTTCCGAGACAACCGCTTGGTTCACGGATCAAGGCGTATGGATGATGGAGAAGATAGACATCTCTTTCGCCCAATTACCGGCAGCGGTATCCACCGCCTTTAAACAAGGCTTTTACTCAAATTGGACCGTGGATGATACGTATGCCATCAATCGCCTGAATATGGGAATCGTTTACAAAATCGAGGCGGAGCAGTCCAATAGCGAAGTAGACCTGTATTATTCACAGTATGGAAACCTGATCAAAGTCGTGGACGATGAGATCAATAATGACGCACCGATCGTTATCCCGAAAGAGGTCAGCAACCTGATGGAGATCACTTTCGCCAACGCCGAGTTGCTGGATATCCAACAGAACAGCCTAGGTTACGAGCTGGATATGATCGATAACCAGATTTATAAAGTGGCGCAATTGAATAAGGATTACAGGTGGCAAAGTACCACATGGGCCATGTCCGAGCAAGAGGTTCCGCAGATCGTGATGCAAGGCTTCGAATCCTCCGCTTACGCTAGCGACAAGGTACAGTCCATATATACGTTATTGAATGCCAATGGCACCTTCTACCTATTCAAGGTTTCACATAACGGGCAGGACGAGACGATTACCTTTGATGTATTCGGGAATATCGTGAAGCCTAAATAAAGAGCGGAAACAACATCCAACTGATAACAAACCGCACGATTCAAGTCCGGAGACGGCTGTGAATCGCGCGGTTTGCGTTATATGATAATCAAGCTTATTTACTGATCAATTCCAAGGTCGCCCCTTTTACTCCCGGTGCGGAAGCCTCAAAATAGATCGTCCCCGGTTCCTCGGCCGTCTGCACGATAGCGGTAAGTTGCCCGCTAAACAGTTTCATTTCCGGAAGATGGAAGAGTTCCAGACTGGCGCTATTTCCATTTGCCGCCGCACGGTAGGCTCCGGCACCACGTACCTTAAACTGGATCTGGCGGGTATCATCCGGACAAAGGTTACCGTTCTTGTCTACGACTCTAACATTGATGAAAGAAAGGTCTTTTCCGTCAGCCGTCAATTGGTTACGATCGGCGGATAACTCAATATGATGCGGCTTCCCTGCGGTATGAACCTCCTCCTCGGCCACAGCGTTACCCTCCTTATCATAAGCGACCACTTTCAAAGTTCCCGGCTCGTATTTGGTATCCATCCACATCAAACGATATCGTTTCTGGCGCTCGAAACTCTTTTGAGCCGCTTCGGTATAACTACTATCGATACCGATGCTTAGATCTTTCGTACGTTTCCCTTGGCTCTTTCCGTTGATAAACAATTCGGCGGAAGGATAATTGGTATAAACGAATACGGGTGTCACCTCGCCCTCACGTCCCGGCCATGTCCAATGCGGCAGGATATGCAAGGTCTTGGCGCTTTTGTTCCAATGACTACGGTATAGATAGTAACGATCCTTGGGGATACCCGCCAAATCGATAATACCGAACAAGGAGCTATGGCTTGGCCAATTCGTATAATAAGGAGTAGGCTCGCCCAGATAATCAAATCCTGTCCATACGAATTCCCCGATACAATACGGAAGGTCCTCATGCTGGATAAAATCGTCTTCCGGCAGATTAGACCAGTTGCAATGCTCCACGTCGTACGAGGAACTTTGGTGATCCTCATAGACAGCCATCGCCTTACGCTCTACCGGGAATTTATAAACCCCTCGTGAGCTAACCGTGGAGGCCGTCTCGCTTCCCAAGATTATTTGCTGAGGCAGTTTCTTATAATTCACTTGATAACGGAACGGACGATAATTGAATCACGCCACATCCATCACCGCCGCCATATTATTATTCACGACGGCATCCGGGGCATCCATACCTTGCGTCACCGGACGAGTCGGGTCTTCCCGATGGCAGATATCCTGCAAGAACTTGGAGATCTTACAACCGCTCTCATCCCATTGGTTAGGCACCTCGTTACCGACGCACCACATCACGACGCTCGGGTTATTCCGGTAATGATGTACCAGATTCACGAGGTCTTTCTCCAC
>OGZA01000859.1_pt1 | contig 22333 bp, 24 predicted proteins | sample 1576591 | NCBI WGS metagenome assembly OGZA01 (sample SAMEA3541565, study PRJEB24748) | human gut metagenome | biome: human gut; feature: human-associated habitat; material: faeces | place: China | collected 2012
TCAAGCATTATGGGACTTGTTTCGGATGCATGGGCAGGATTCGGTTCGGCATTCGCCGGCGCAACCCATATGGAAATGGCCGAATCCATCGAGCCGAACGAAGATTCGAGCGTGTGGACCGTCAAGCTGAAGGAAGGAAAGAAGTTCTCCGACGGCTCCGAGGTCAAAGCACACAACTTCGTTGACGCATGGAAGAAGGGTGCATCTGAAGCGATGCTCTCCTCCTACTTCTTCGAGCCGATTGCTGGCTCCGATGATGAAGGCGCCGGCGATCTGACCGGCCTCGAGGTCGTTGACGACTACACGTTCACCATTACCCTTAAGGCCCCGGCAGCTGACTTCTCGCAGCGCCTCGGCTACGCCGCATACTTCCCGCTTCCGGACTCGACCCTGGAAGACATGGAAACCGGTGGCGAGCAACCCGTTGGTAACGGCCCCTACATGGTCGCCGAAGGTGGCTGGGAGCACAACGCTCAGATCCACCTGATCCCGAACCCTGAGTACAAGGGTGACAACGTTGCCAAGAACGGTGGCGTGGACATTATCTTCTACTCCTCGCTCGACGCCGCATACCAGGATCTGCTCTCCGGCAACCTTGACGTCCTCGACGCCCTTCCGGACTCGGCATTCGCCACCTACGAAGCAGACCTCTCCGGTCGCTCCGTGAACCAGCCGGCAGCAATCTTCCAGTCCTTCGCAATTCCGCAGTCCCTGGAACACTTCTCCGGTGAAGAAGGCAACCTGCGTCGCCAGGCAATCTCCTACGCGATCGACCGCGACACCATCACCGACACCATCTTCTCGGGTACCCGTACCCCGACCAAGGACTTCACCTCCCCGGTCGTCGATGGCTACAACGACTCGGTTCCCGGCTCTGAGGTCCTGACCTACAACGCTGACAAGGCCAAGGAACTCTGGGCAAAGGCAGACGCCATTTCCCCGTGGTCCGGCACCTTCTCGATCGCTTACAACTCTGATGGTGGCCACCAGGCATGGGTTGACGCAGTCACCAACTCCGTCAAGAACACGCTCGGAATTGACGCCGTTGGCGCCCCGTACCCGGACTTCAAGTCCCTGCGTACCGAGGTCACCAACCGCACCATCACCAGTGCCTTCCGTACCGGCTGGCAGGCTGACTACCCGGGCAAGTACAACTTCCTTGCACCGATTTACGGCACCGGCGCCGGCTCGAACGACACCGACTACTCGTCCGCAGAGTTCGATGGCCTGCTCCGGCAGGCAGCATCTGCTTCCTCCAACGACGAAGCAAACTCCATCCTCGACAAGGCTCAGGAAGTCCTCTTCAAGGACCTCCCGGTCATCCCGCTCTGGAACTCCAACGTTGTTGGTGGCTGGTCCGAGAACGTCGATAACGTTGTCTTCGGCTGGAACTCCGTGCCGATCTACAACGAGATCACCAAGGCTGAGTGAGTCTGGCCAGGCGCTAGTCATCACTGACTACGCCTAGAGGACTTGCCAATGGTGGCGGATGGGAAAGCTCCCACCCGCCACCATTGCGTTTACGAGGCCTCGTCACCGCGCTCTCTTGCCGTGAGTGTGGGCGGGGCCTGGTGAATCATCGATAACAATTTTGTTCTTTTTCTTACTGTCCATTTAGTGGGTGACGAGTTAATCAAACTCCCGTTTGCCGAGTTTTTACCCTATGATGGCGTAAGTGCGTCTTTGCTACAGGTGGGCTGTGCCCGCTTGCTTGCTGATTTTCATAAGCAAGGCGGCGAAGACTCTAGTTCCTAACCACATCTCAAAGGACTGTCCATGTTGCGTTACATCGGACGTCGACTCCTTCAGACCATCCCGGTTTTCTTCGGAGCCACGTTCCTGATCTTCGCGATGGTGTACCTCATGCCTGGTGACCCCGTCGCAGCCCTTGGTGGCGACCGAGGGCTTTCTGAAGCTGCGTACGCTGAAATTGCTGCGAAGTACAACCTCGATAAGCCGTTCTGGATGCAGTACCTGCTTTACCTCAAGGGCGTGTTCACGCTTGATTTCGGTACGACATTCTCCGGACAGCCGGTAACCGCAGTGATGGCGCGTGCCTTCCCGATTACGGTGAAGCTTGCACTGTACGCCATGGCGATTGAAGCAATCCTCGGTATTCTTGCCGGCGTCGTTGCCGGTGTTCGCCGCGGCGGTATCTTCGATTCCACCATTCTTGTTTTCTCGCTTCTGCTGATTTCCGTCCCGACCTTCGTCCTCGGCTTCGTCCTGCAGTTCGTCCTCGGTGTGAAACTAGGGGTATTCCCGACTACAGTCGGCGCGCACGTCAGCCTTCAGTCGTTGACCATGCCGGCAATCGTGCTGGGTGGCGTCTCGCTGGCATACGTGATTCGCCTGACTCGCCAGTCTGTTTCTGAGAACGTGTCTGCTGACTACGTCCGCACCGCTCGCGCGAAGGGCCTGAAGGGTGGCACGGTGATGACCCGCCACATCCTGCGCAACTCGCTGATCCCGGTTGCAACGTTCCTTGGTGGCGACCTTGGCGCTCTCATGGGGGGCGCGATCATCACGGAAGGCATCTTCAATATCTCCGGTGTTGGTGGCACGCTCTGGCAGGCCATCGTCAAGGGCGAACCCGCCACCGTCGTTTCCGTGACTACCGTTCTGGTGCTCGTGTACATCTTCGCCAACCTTGTTGTTGACTTGCTGTACGCCGTGCTCGACCCGAGGATCCGCTATGAGTGATTACATTCCCTCCGCAAACATCGAACGCACCCGAACCGGTCAGCGCCACTTCGTTTCCGATATCGACGAAACCGGTCTTGGTGCAGTTGACGCCGTTGCCGACGATCGCGCGCCTTCATCGCTCTGGGGCGAGGCATGGAAGTCCCTGCGCAAGCGCCCGATCTTCTGGGTGGCTCTGATCATCATCGTGATCGCAATCGCGATCGCAGCATTCCCGAACGTGTTCACCAGCCAGGACCCGCGTTTCTGCGAGCTTTCGAACTCGCTGAAGGGTCCGTCCGACGGACACCCCTTCGGTTTCAACCGTCAGGGTTGTGACATCTACGCTCGCATCGTCTTCGGTGCCCGCGCGTCCGTTTCCGTTGGTGTTTTGACGACCATCTTCGTCGTCATCATCGGTGGCGTGATCGGCGCGACCGCCGGCTACTTCGGTGGCTGGTTCGACGCTCTGCTCTCGCGTATTACCGATATCTTCTTCGCAATCCCGTTGCTTCTGGCAGCAATCGTCTTCATGCAGATGTTCAAGGAAAACCGAAACATCTGGATGGTTATCTTGGTTCTGTCCCTCTTCGGCTGGACTCAGATCGCGCGTATTACTCGTGGTGCCGTGATGTCGGCGAAGAACGAAGAGTTCGTCACCGCTGCCCGCGCCACCGGCGCATCAAAGGCTCGCATTCTCATGAGCCACATCATCCCGAACTCGATGGCTCCGATCATCGTGTACGCGACGGTTGCTCTGGGTACGTTCATCGTTTCCGAAGCATCCCTGTCCTTCATGGGTATCGGTCTTCCGCCAACGGTCGTTTCGTGGGGTGCCGATATTTCGGCCGCACAGGCATCGTTGCGTACGAACCCGATGGTTCTTTTCTACCCGGCTTTGGCTCTCGCGATGACCGTCCTCAGCTTCATCATGATGGGTGATGCGGTCCGTGACGCCCTCGACCCGAAGGCACGCAAGTGAGCGAAGAGAATATGACTACTCCGAACGAGGACGCCATCGAAGAGTCCATCAACAAGATGGTGCTCGGCGAAGGTAAGGCTGATGCTCCTCAGACCGTGAGCGAATCGGCTGCTCCCGAAGAGGTGCACCCTGAGGACACCAACCCGCTTCTGAAGATCACTGACCTTGAGGTCACCTTCACTACATCGACCGGTATCGTTCCGGCTGTCCGTGGTGCAAACCTGACCATCTACCCAGGCCAGACGGTCGCCATCGTGGGCGAGTCCGGTTCCGGTAAGTCGACGACTGCTGCTGCGGTCATCGGCCTGCTCCCGGGCACCGGTAAGGTCACCGGCGGTTCCATCGAATTCGACGGTGAAGAGATCACGAACCTCACCACGAAGGAATGGGTTCGTTTGCGAGGCTCCGGTATCGGCCTGGTTCCCCAGGACCCGATGTCAAACCTGAACCCTGTTCTGCGCGTTGGTACGCAGGTCAAGGAAGCTCTTGTCGCCAATAACGTTGTTCCGAAGTCCCAGACGGGTGAGCGCGTGGCTCAGCTTCTTGAAGAGGCCGGCTTGCCCGACGCAGAGCGTCGCGCCAAGCAGTACCCGCACGAGTTCTCCGGCGGTATGCGTCAGCGCGTGCTGATTGCTATCGGAATGGCGGCTCGCCCGAAGTTGCTGATCGCTGACGAACCGACGTCCGCTCTGGACGTGACCGTTCAGCGTCGCATCCTCGATCACCTTGGTTCACTGACCCGCGAACTGGGCACCGCCGTTCTGTTCATTACGCACGACCTTGGCCTTGCTGCTGAGCGCGCCGAACAGCTGGTGGTTATGCACCGTGGTCGCATCGTTGAATCCGGCCCCGCGTTGGAGATCCTGCAACACCCGCAGCACCCGTACACGAAGCGTCTTGTTTCGGCTGCTCCGTCGCTGGCGTCGGCTCGTATTGAGTCCGCTCACGCTCGCGGTATTTCTGTGACGGAGGAAGAGCTGACGGGCGCAGGTAAGGGCGCAACGGCGACCGAGGAAATCATTCGCGTTGAGCACCTGACCCGTGAGTTCGATATCCGTGGCTCGAAGGGTGAGGCTAAGAAGCTGATCGCCGTTGATGACGTGACCTTCGGTTTACGTCGCGGTACGACCCTGGCGGTTGTGGGCGAGTCCGGCTCCGGTAAGTCGACCGCAGCGAACATGGTGTTACACCTGTTGTCGCCGACGTCCGGCAAGGTTTTCTTCGACGGCAAGGACACGTCCGAAATGAGCGACAAGGAGCTCTTTGCTCTGCGTCGTCGCCTGCAGGCAGTGTTCCAGAACCCGTACGGTTCGCTCGATCCGATGTTCTCGATCTTCCGCATCATCGAAGAACCGCTTCGCGTCCACGGTTACGGCACGATGGCGTACGCCGAGCAGGAGTTTGCTCGTGCGATGGCGACCGGTCGTGAGCCTGAAAAGTGGATCTCGGCTCTGATGGAAGCAAAGAACGCTGGACGTTCTTTGACTGCCGCGGAGAAGAAGGAGTTCAATCCGAAGCATCTGCGTATCGAGCGCGTGTCTGAGCTTCTGGACATGGTTGCTCTGCCACGTTCCGCGATGCGCCGTTATCCGAACGAGCTGTCGGGTGGTCAGCGTCAGCGTGTGGCCGTGGCTCGCGCGCTTGCCCTGAACCCCGAGGTCATCGTTCTTGACGAGGCAGTTTCGGCTCTGGACGTTCTGGTTCAGAACCAGATCCTGTACTTGCTGAATGATCTTCAGGCTCAGCTAGGTCTGTCCTACCTGTTCATCACCCACGACTTGGCGGTTGTTCGTCAGATCGCTGACGACGTGGTCGTCATGGAAAAGGGCAAGCTGGTGGAGCAGAACTCGACGGACGCGCTGTTCAATAATCCGGTGCAGGATTACACGCGCGAGCTGATCGAGGCCGTTCCTGGACGTCAGATTCAGTTGAACCTCTGAGGTTCGCCGATCGTGCGCCTGGGTGCGCATGAACCCAGTGAATAGTTGACGAGGCCGGGCGGGGCAACAAGAGTCGCTCCGCCCGCCCTGTTATATCGACGACCCTGATCGCGGTAGCTATGAGGCCTTACAGCCTGCTAGAACGCTTGCCATCTTTGATTGCTCAGCAGAGGTAATGGTGAGCCCCCACGTGTATTTCACGTTGATCTGCTTCGTGACGTAGGCGCACCGGAAGTCAGCGTTCGGGGGTAGCCACTTGTCGGCGGATGCTGCACCCTTGTCTTTATTCGTTTGACCGTCGACGGCTAACAAATTGTTCTGGTCGTTCCCGAAGCGTTGACGCTGGGTGTCGTCCCACTGCCACGCGCCCGACCTCCATGCGTTTCCTAACGCGACAACGTGGTCAATCTGTACGAGAGCCGATGTGTCCTGTCCGCGTTGGAAGTTGATCGTGGAACCCGTATACGGGTCGTTCAAGGTTCCCGTCAGGACAACGCAGTCACGTGTCTTCGGCTTATACGTCACGTTCGTGAGATCGCGCGCGAGCACGTCGTTCCGGGTATCGCACCCGTTATGGTCCTCGTCTGCCCAGGCTTGCCCGAACTGGTCGCGATCGTAGTCGGGTGCGTCATCATGATCGAGAACGGTGAGTGCTTTCAGTTGCCTCGCAGCTTCGCTGGGAGGCAGATCATCGACGGAAACTGAGTGGGGGACTAGGAAGCCAACATCGTTCCACAGGTGGCCGAGCATAAAACGGAACGAGGGAAAAACACAATACGACCCGATACAGATGACGATCAACGCGACCGCGATGTCACCGATGCGGAAGGCTCTCCCATGAGCCCTGTCACGACCGCGTGACGAAGTACGTCGTTTTCCCACGTTCTGCGCTCCTTTCCGCGGGCTGATATCAGTCGCATTGGTGAGGTGAGGTGCAAGGCAGGCAAGCATTGCCGGCGACTTAAGAAGAGTATGTGGTCCTCTCTAGTGTGACGCACGCTGCGGACAAAGGGAGGTTATCCACAAGCAGGCGTCTACGGTGAAAGTGGCTTGAAGAGCCTGTATTTCTTCGAGCCGGCAATTCCGGTGTCACCCATAGGGAGGTACGTGCAACCGTTGATCAGCGCAAGAATCATGCGTGAATAAGTCTGATCCCTACCGTGTAGAAACCAAATTGCACAACGCATTCAAGGCCGAGATTTCGCCTTAAATTAGCCCTTCGCGCTCCAACCATGAGCGAGCAATGGTAGCCGCCGGCGCGCCATCTTCGGTCGATTGACGGTTCATCTCCACCAGATCCGCGCTCTCAAGGGTGGCGGACACGCGATTGATCACGGCAGCCGTGGCCTCGCCGATTCGCGGGGAGACGACCGGCACCACGTGGGAGGCCAGGAATAACCCCTTCGGGTCCTCCAAGACTGTCAGATCCGAACCTGCCAGCGACGGGTCAGCCGAATAGATGTCAACCAGTTGCACGTCGCCGTCACGCAGAGCCTTCAGCGTGAGCGCGCCACCCGAGTCCTCGATCGGCGTGAACGTCGCGGTCAGGCCATACAGGGACTTCAGTCCAGCCGGACCGTAGGGGCGCGTCGCCAGCTCCGAATTGCCGCCGATCTTTACCGATCCCACGGATGCGAGGTCGCCGATTGTCGTCAGCGAGTGCTCGTTCGCGAACTCGGTCGTCACCACGTACGAATCCTGGTCGGCAGCAGGCGCGGCGTTCAGCACGCGCAGTCCGTCCGGCAGGGTGGCGCTCAGAGCCTCGTACACCTCGTCTGCGCTGGTCTGCGTCGCATCGGCATCCAAGTACTGCAACAGTGAACCCGTGTATTCGGGGAACACGTCGATTGCGCCCGCCTGGATTTCTGGCATGTAGACCTCGCGCTGGCCGATGCGCAGTTCGCGAGTGACCGCGAATCCGGCCTCCTCAAGGGCGATGGCGTAGGTTTCGGCGATGATTTCGTTCGAGTAATAGTCCTGCGATCCGACGATGATCGTCTCGCGCCCGTTCGATTGTGAGCTCGGGTCGAAGGTTGCTGCGGTCGCACACGCGCTGGCCGTCAGAGCGGTGGCACCGAGCATTGCTGTGACAGCTTTGCGCGTGCGTTTTACCGCCGAGCGAGTCGCGGTGCGCGCATTGCTTTCGTTTTCCGTTGTGCGTCGTCCAAAGAATCGACGAGGCCGCTCACCGTTCCCAGCGCCTTCGCCATTCAGGCGCGGGTTGTGTGATGCTCGCACCCACAGGGCGTCCAGAATCAATGCGAGGGCAACAACCAGGATCGCGCCACCAATCATCTGCCCGTAATCGCGGGTTTTCAGACCGGTGTAGAGGAAACGACCCAGCCCAGCGTCCGCGGTGTAGGCCGCGAGCGTTGCGGTGGCGACAACTTGCAGGGTCGTCGAGCGCAAGCCACCAATAATTAGGGGAAGCGCGGCGGGCAGTTCCACTTCGCGTACGACCTGCATTTCGGTCAGGCCGATAGCTCGAGCAGCATCCACCGTTGTCGGAGAGGCTGACCCGATACCGGAATACGTTGCTGACAGCATCGGAGGAACCGCCAAAATCAGAAGCGCTAAGAATGGTGCTGACAAGCCAATACCCAGCCACAAGCCGATCAAAGTTAGAACACCCAGCGTCGGGATCGCTCGCGCCACCCCGAACGTCGCGCTAATCAGCGTGACAAAACGGCCGGTGTGCCCGATGTAAATACCAATTGGCAACGCAATCAGGCCGGCAATGGCGACAACGCCGACAGTTACGCCAAGATGTTGAACAATGCGCATAAGGATCCCCGTGGACCCCGTCCAATGGCCACCAGCAAACAGCCATGTCAATGCATCCATGAGCAAGCTCATGCGGCCACCTCCGCCTTCAAACGCGGGCTAGAAACAGGGGAGCGATGAGGCGCGGATCCCGGCCTCGTCCATGGGGTGAGCAGGGCGCCCACGGCGATGGTCAGCGCATCCAAAACAAGCGCGACCAGAACAGTTGCAACCAAGCCGGCGAATACCTCGGACACCAGACCTCGCTGGAATCCGTCGGTGAACAGCGTACCCAGCGAGCGAATCCCGATGAACGCACCTACGGTGACCAGCGACACCGTCGACACAACGACCACGCGCACGCCCGCGATGATGACGGGCAAGGCCAGTGGTAGTTCGACTCCGATGAATTTACGCCACGAGCTCATGCCGGCGGCGTCCGCAGACTCGAGAACCGAAGCTGGCAGAGACGTAAACGCATTCGCGACCTGACGGATCAGCACCGCGATCCCGTAGAGCGCAAGAACGATGATTATGTTCAGCTCGCTCCGGAGCGCAATTCCTACGATCACGGGGATCACAACAAGCATCGGCAGTGAGGGAATCGCGTACAGCAACGACAGTGCGGTCAACAGTGGGCTACCCCAGCGCTTCGAACGCGTCGCAGCCCAACCGACCGGGATTGAAATGATGACCGCGGCTAGAATCGCTGGGATCGCAATGCGTAGGTGCGCGACAGTGAGCTCCCAGAGCAGTAAGTAGTTTTGCGACAGCCAACTCATCGGAGTTCGCCTTCCGGCAACAGGCCGAGCGGACGGCCATCTGGGTCAGAGACGAGCGTGCCCGCGGGCGTGGACTTCATACTCAGACGGCGCTGGCCGGACGACCCGACGAAAGATGCGACAAAGTCGTTCGCGGGGTTCGTCACGAGGCTCTCGGACGTGCCCACCTGCGCTAGGATGCCACCGGTTTGCAGAACAGCGATCTGGTCGCCGAGCATGAACGCCTCATCTAAGTCGTGAGTAACGAACAGGATGGTCGTGCCCACGCGGTCACGCAGGTCGCGGAGCTCCCGTTGCAGGTCGGCGCGAACCAGCGGGTCCAGTGCGCCGAAAGGTTCGTCCATCAGCAGAATGTCCGCTTCGTTTGCGAGCGCGCGGGCAACACCCACGCGCTGACGCTGGCCACCTGACAGCTGTGCCGGATAGCGTTTCGCGAGGCCTCGATCCAAACCAACCAGGTCCATCAGCTCTAGCGCGCGTTTCGCCGACTCTCTACGCGAGGCACCCTCAAGACGCGGAACCGTCGCAATGTTGTCAACAACGCTGCGATGCGGGAAAAGTCCAGCATCCTGAAGCACGTATCCGATCGAGCGACGCAACTTCACCGGGTCCACATCCGCAACATCCTGCCCGCGCACGATCACGCGCCCAGACGTGGGGGAGAGCATCCGGTTCACCATCCGCATCAGCGTCGTTTTGCCCGACCCCGACGTGCCCAGCAGGACCGTTGTCGTATGAGGCTCAACGTGCAGAGAAACGTCATCCAACGCCGTTGTCCCGTTCGGGAACACGTGCGAGACGTGGTCGAAAGTAATCACCGAGATGTCTCCTTTCGGCGAAGACATGGAAGGGGAGGTGCGCAGGACATTATTGACCCTAGGCACCATTCAAAGGTCTACCGGTATTAACGCCAAGGCTTCCCAAGATATTCAACCAATGTCAGCGAGTTTTAGTGACCTTGCGCATCTTCACTGTGGGAATTGCATGAAAATAGCCGGTGACCAACCCCGCAGGGGCAGTCACCGGCTATTCGCTCTGTAACTGGCCTCGTCAATTGGCGCTTACTGGGCCTGAGCCGAGGCTGTAGTCGGACTGAGCCGACTCTGCGTCAATCATGCTTCAGTTGAAGGTGCCTTCCGACGCTTCGCGTAGGGTTCGGACTCGAGTTCCGTGCCAGCGGGAACCGATGCGGGCGAAACCTGTTCGAGGTTCGTGCCACGGGCCTTCGAGATCCAGCGCATGACGTGGTAGATGACAATCGCTGCAATGGAGCCGAGAGCAATACCGGAGAAGGTCATCTTGCCAGCAATCAGCGTGTAGTCGGCGATGGCGACAACCATGGCGACCGCAGCAGTGTTCAGGTTAACCGGATCGGAGAAATCAACGCGGTTCTGAACCCAGATACGAACACCGAGCATGCCGATCATGCCGTAGAGGATCGTTGCCGCTCCACCGAGGACACCGGCCGGGATCGTTGCGATGATCTCGCCGAACTTCGGCAGCATCGACAGGGCGAGAGCGCTGAAAGCTGCGACCACGTAAGCGGCGGTCGAGTAGACGCGGGTTGCGGCCATAACGCCAATGTTCTCGGCGTAAGTTGTCGTACCGGAGCCGCCACCGAAGCCTGCGAACATCGTGGACAGACCGTCGGCGAAGAGTGCGCGACCGGTGACATCATCCAGGTTCTCGCCGGTCATTGCGGACACGGACTTCACGTGACCGATGTTCTCAGCCATGAGGACCAGGACGACCGGGACGAACAGGCCCATCAGCGACAGGTCAAAGGCCGGTGCGCGGAACGCTGGAGCGCCAACCCAGTCGGCGTTTGCGATAGCGGAGAAGTCGACCTCGCCACGGATGCAGGCGGTTGCGTAGCCAATCAGAACACCGATGAGGATCGCGAGGCGACCGATGATGCCCTTGAACAGGACCGTGATCAGCAGGATCGAAACGATCGTGACGGTTGCAGTCAGCGGGGCGGTCTTCACGTTGTTCCATGCGCTAGGCGCAAGGTTGAAGCCGATCAGGGAGACGATTGCGCCGGTCACGACCGGGGGCATCAGCTTGTCGATCCAAGCAGCACCCGCGAAGTGAACGATCAGACCGATGATGAAGAGCGAGCCACCGGCCATGATGATGCCACCCTGTGCCAGGGAAGCAAGGTGGTCGTCGATGGTCTGGCCACCGCCGGCAACGTAGCCGGTCACCGCGCCGATCGGTGCGATCAGCGCGAAGGACGAGCCGAGGTATGAGGGAAGGCGTCCGGCTGTGATGAGCAGGAACAGCAGGGTTCCGAAGCCGGTGAAGAAGAGAGTTGTTGACGGGTCGAAGCCGGTCAGCAGTGGAACGAGGAAGGTTGCGCCGAACATCGCAACAACATGCTGAATGCCGATGCCGATTGTTCGAGGCCACGTGAGTCGCTCGCTGGGGGAGACAACCTCGCCGGGGGCAATGGAAGTGCCGTCACCGTGCAGGGTCCAGCGGAAGAAACCACGGGAATTTTCGCTCATGGAAGAGCTCTCCGATCTGATCAGTTGATGGGCAGGGCCGTTTCACCGGTCAGAACACCAGACTAGCCCGCGCCGATATTGCGCCGATAATTTGGCGTCCGTTCTGTGACCAGATAGGCGCGAAGATGCAATTTGGTGCAAAGTTGGGAGTGCGTATTTTCATCTGCGGTGTGGTGACGAGACCCCTTGCGGACTGGCAGTCTTCATTCTGAGAATTATTAGACCATTTCCAAGTCTTTACCTATCCTTGACGTATGAAACCTATCTTGCTGGTGTCGACACGTCCCGAAGACGTTGAAGTTGAAGCGGAATACCGTTCGTTTCAGCGAACGACCGGCCTAGCAGAAACCGAGCTTGAACAGGTCAGACTCGACATGCTCGGTCTGCCTGACATTGATGTTGAGGCATATTCCGGCATCATCGTTGGCGGATCTCCCTATGGGACGACAACGTCCGACGTTCACAAGTCGGCGACGCAGAAGCGCGCTGAAGCTGAACTGTTCCACCTTCTTCAAGATGTGACGACCGCTCACGTTCCCTGTTTTACAACCGGGTATGGAACGGAAGTTGCGACTGTTCTGATGGGTGGCCAGGTGACCACCAAGTGGGCTGAGCCCGCGCAGATCACCGAGATTTATGTGGTTGCTGAGCATGCCGATGATCCGATCTTGGAAGGCGTTTCCCGCACGTTCTACACCTATGTGAATCACACGGAAGCCGTTGAAGAGCTCCCCGAAGATGCGGTCTTGTTGGCGAAATCGCTGACCTGTCCTGCTGAAGTCATGCGGTTTTCAGACAACTTCTACGCGACGCAGTTCAACCCGGAAATCGATTCCGATGCGATTCGTGCTGCCCTTGAACGCTATGAAGATGCGGGCTATCCGGGCACCGATGATGTGGAATCGCTGATGCTTGCCGGACGCCTAGGGGCGTGTGACCATCAGGCGGGCAAGCTAGTCCGCAATTTCGTTCGCCTTTTTGGTGCGTGACCTATCCCATTAGGGTGTTCGATGTGCTGAGTTAGCATTTTCAGACCGTTTCAGCCTAAGATAAGCAAGCGCACTGATGTGCGTGCTGGAGGATTCGCCTAGTGGCCTATGGCGCACGCTTGGAAAGCGTGTTGGGTGCAAGCCCTCGGGGGTTCGAATCCCCCATCCTCCGCGGTTGCCCCGTCATCCTTTGGGTGGCGGGACTTTTGTTTTCCCGAATCGCCTTTGTGTGGTGGCATGTGTAAACTGGGGAGCGATCCTCCGTGTGACGGTATCATCTGAACCTCCCCAGGGCCGGAAGGCAGCAAGGATAAGGGTGCGCTGCCGGGTGCGCGGAGGGTCCTTTTATTTTCCGCTTATATTCCGCACAGGCGCGGAACGGGAAGGAAAACATGACGAACGCAGTCTCAGAACTCGGCACGTGCGTCGCTGAGCAGCGTTACCTGAAGACTGATGTCCTGACGGACGAGCGCGTCGAGCACCTTCGCGCCCTGAATGCTCTGGCTCAGGACCGTGGCCTGACTCTGGCGCAGATGGCGCTGGCGTGACTACTCCGTGATGAGCGCGTTACGACTGTCCTGGTTGGTGCCTCGTCGTCGCATCAGCTCCGCGATTCCGTTGGTGCGCTCGACAAGTTAGCGTTCAGCGCCGACGAGCTCGCCCTGATTGACGAACACTCCTTTGTGGCCTCGCTCGTGTGATCCTGTTCGGCGCATCTGACTCAGATCGCGCGACTACACGTTGAGAGGGTGCCTCGTGCCCCGTTTTCGTACGCGAAAAGCGCGCGCGACGGTGGTATGAGGCTCCTTCTTTATGTGGTTTCGGTCATTCACAGGGAGACTTAAATAGGAATAAATGGCTTGAATTAGTCTGCAATGGGCTATTGGTGTGATGCAAGCCCCATCTGCGAGTTTGTCATTGCGGGGCCTCGCGCGTAAAGTTGTTTTCAGCCAAACGGCGATGCGCTCGTAGCTCAATGGATAGAGCATCTGACTACGGATCAGAAGGTTGGGGGTTCGAGTCCCTTCGAGCGCGCAGCGGCCCCCCTCGGTGCGATCCACCGGCGGGGGTTCTGCATTTCTACCGAATGATCGGTAACGAGCTCTTGGACAGAGACGTCAAAAAGCTCAGCTAGTGAATCGAGTTCGTGCAATTGCCAGGGGCGCAAGCCTTTCCACCGCTTAGTAATTGCTCCCTGAGACATTCCAAGTTCACGCCCAAGTGCTACCTGATTAATCTGCAATCGGCCAGCGTGCGCGCGCACGTTTGAAGCAACAATATCGGCGGTGCTGACATGCTCATCTATGACTATTGCTGTGCTCATGTTGCTTACTCTAGTCCAAAAAGGACTATTTGCATTTGTGAATGATTTATTTAGTCCGGCGTGTCGTGGACTAAATTAGTCCAAAACGGACTATATCTATCATCATGAAGAAAACGCAGACGGTCATTAGTCGCGAAGTTAAGCGATACATGGAAAAGACCGGTACTACACAGGCCGACATAGGTTCATTGCTTAACGTAACTCAGACGCATATCTCCCGCCGCCTAACTGGTCGCACACATTGGAGTATCGACGATCTTGAGGCCCTCACTGCCGCCGGAATCGTTTCCCCTTTGTGGGAGGGAGTCGAATGATGTTAGGCGTACACCCGCAGTGCCCACTGGCCTTTTGTATCTCTCCACAGTCGTGCGTCGGCTCCAAGTTCATACGTCGAAGAGCTCTTGAACTGACGGTGAAAGCGCGTCGTTTCTTCGCGTGGAACATATCCGAGCAACGCCGAGCCGTAGCACACCATCACCGCCCGGGGGTCGTTCTCGTTGTCCGGCTCAGGAATCAGGCTAACTGTCAGCGGGTAACCGTGTTTCGCTCCGACCTTTTCAGGAAGTTGCCACCCCTCAGTCTTCGCAACGCGCTTAAAGGCTCTTTGGTAGTACTTCCGCCCGGTCGCTATGAAGTCTTCGCCCGGAGTCGCCGCAATGACTTCGCGCGTGCGTTGTTTCCTAAACAAGTTTCCAAAAAGTCCCATACCCACATCATTACACCTCTCAACAGAATGGAGAAGTAGCTATGAGCCGAGAAATGACAGACGACGAACTGGACGTGTGCCTTTTTCTTTCAGGTGCGATGGCCGCCACGGCGATGACGGTCCGTAACACCAACTTCATTAAGGAAATGTTAAACGAACCGCTTGACTTCATGGACGACGCGGGAAAAGCAAGGATCAAGGCCGTTAGCTCTGACATCAACCGCGCCCGCATTCTGCTTGAGTACGTATTGCTCGAACTTGCGTCACTCGGCGAAGAAACCAAGGGCGATGGCGAGGTGGGCCGCGATGCGGAATAAGCGAGGGCGGGAGTCGTACGAGAGTCTTATCGCTTCGTTGCGCGATGTGGTGCGGGAAACCGAGGATACGGCCAGCGCGATTAGTAAGTTGTATGACCTCTTGTGGGCTATCAAAGATGAGCAGACTCTAAATGATATTCAAGCGTTGGCCGGTCGTCTGCGCGACGCGGGCGCAAGCATTATGGGCTACTCGACGCGTATTAATTTGGCGATAAGTCTTGACACAGGCGTTATTGCGAGCGGTGAGGCGGGTCGCTATGCGCGTTGATGTTGCTTTATTCTCGGCCGCTCTGAACTTGTTGGCCTCGTTGGTTATCTTCGTTGCCTATGCCGCTACGCATTTGAGTAGTGAAGGCCCGTTGACTCTTGGTATTTGGTTGTGGGTCAACCTTGCCGGCGTCTTGTACGTCGCCGCGTGGGATCGAAACGTGAAGCGGGGTGCGCGATGAAGTGGCTCACGCGTCTTTGCGCTATCGGTTTGGCCGTGTTTGCTGGCTTGTTCGTCTATTTAAGCAACATCGTTGACGGGCCTGCGGTTCTCTTGTTTGCGCTCATGTTCCTCGTGTGTCTCATGTCGTCCTTGTTTCTTCTTTTGTTGTCGAAGGTGTTCAAATGAAACGTAGAGATAAGCGCAGTGAGTTTCGTTTTTGCCCGCAGAGGCACCCCGAATTTGGGTGCGCTTGCGTTCGTATTAACGGCCATGAGATGGAGCTCGGCGGTCACACCGACGGGCACGGCGTGTGGTGGACTGACTCACTCCCTTGCTCGATGGAACATAAATACCGCCGGGGCGTGGTTTGCACTCGCCCGCGCGGGCATTCTGGCCCGCATGAGGCCGGGACTGTGCGGTGGTCACAGTGAGCCGTGGGGGAATCAACGCGGGGCAGAGCCTGCAAGATATTCTGCTTGCGCTTGGGCGCGTGAATTGGGGACCGTTGCGCGGGCGCGCGTGGGCGTACCGGCGCATGGTTCTGCAAACGCTCGCCTTGATGATGCGCGAACAGAAAGCCGACTATTGCGCCTCGCTTGTCACTACTGCCCCACAGTTGGCCGATCGTATCGGCGCATGTGAGAAGACCGTCCGCAACTGCTTGCAGGACCTTGAAGACCTCCAAGTCATTGAATGGCGCCGGGGTGGCATCTGGGACGGCAAGCCCATGCCGTCCGTTTTGCGCGTTAACAAGTGGAAACTCGTCGACTGGGTGAAAGCATGGCGACCCCGCAACGATGAGCGCCTAGCCAAACGACGCGCCGAAACCCTCGCGAGGCTCGCCCAGGTGCATCACAAAAGAATGCGCTCACCTCAGCGGGTGGGCGCCCATGCGGAACCGAATACCAGCCTCTCTTCTCATAAGAAGAGCACGCCGTTCGAGCGCGCGTGCGCTCTTGGTGTTTCCGCTTCTCCCAAACCCGCCGAAGGCTTGAAAGAAGTCTTGGACATTCGAAAACTGTTAGCCCCGATGCGCAGACAAATGCGTATCGACATGAAACGCAAAGCCATCCAAAGAGAAAAGGACTCGAACGCGATGCGTGTTGATGTTGCTTTGTTCTCGGCCGCTCTGAACCTGTTGGCCTCGTTGGTTATCTTCGTCGCCTATGCCGCTACGCATTTGACCGCTGAGAGTCCGCTGAATCTTGGTATTTGCTCCGATGAGCGTGCCGTGTCAGATATTCGTGTCAGATATTGACGGTGACAATCCAGCGGTCAGCGTCGAGGAAAGCGGTTGTTTTGACCGCTGTCATTCGCAGGCCGTTGTCAGCGCGCATGCGTTCCATAGTGTCTGCGACCTGTTCGTGATTGAAAGTGGCGATCGGCTTACCCAGGCAGTTCACTTCCAAGTAGCCATCGGAGAACCCGCCGTGCACGATGAGCATGCAGTGAAACTCTGCAGGAGCATCTGCGCTGGTTGGAGGCCATTTTTCTTTGCGCGCACGACGTGCAATCGTGACGTCAAGGTCGTGCGACGGCTCCAATTGCGTCCAGTTGTCCGACTCGGCAACGATGAGTGTCGGTTCTTTGTACCCGAATAGCTTCTGGAAGAAATCCATGGGTTAAGTGTGGCACGAGGCCACCTACTTCTGCTGGTCATGCTCCTGTTCAGAGGGCGGAGGATGGAGGCGAAACTCGGTTGGCTCAAAATGCGGGGAGTCCGGTGGCTCAGAATGCGGGGAGTCCGGTGGGCGGGGTGACAACCCACGGGTCAAGGGGGAGTGCTCGCAGGGCGTCGATGGGGAGAGCATCTGCAATGTCGATGGCGGTTCGCGCTCCATCGATTCCCAGGGAACGACCAATCCATTCGACGGCATCCTCCGTGGTCCACCCAAGTTCATGCAGGTCAGCGAGGGTGACGGCTCCGTCGCGCTTCGCGAGGCGAGAACCTGCCTCGTTCAGGGCCAGTGGCACGTGAACGTAAGTCGGGACCGCGATTCCGAGCAGCGTTGCCAACGCCGCTTGAGCGGGCGCTTGAGATAACAGATCGTCGCCTCGTACCACTTGGTCGACATGCTGGAAGCCGTCATCGACCACCGTGGCCAAGTTGTACGCGGGCACGCCGTCAGCGCGACGCAGCACGAAGTGATCGACGGGGCCGGTGAAAGAATCGTGGAGTTCGTCGAATACGGTCCACTCGCTTGCTGGAGCGTGAAGGCGGAGCGCGGGAGTGCGCCCGAGTTCGGCGAGCTGTCGGCGTCGAACCTCGCGCTCAGTGTCAGTCAGGTTGAGGCACGTGCCGGGGTAGTGACCCGGCGGAACATGGGGAGCAGACGCGGCTTCTTTAATGTCCTTGCGGGAGCAGTAGCACTCGAACGCATATCCCTGCTCGACCAGGTAATCGAGCGCCTGCATGTGTGCGGCAGAACGCGTCGTCTGCACCAGTATTGTGCCATCCCAGTCCAGTCCGATCGCTTTCAGGTCAGCGATCTGGCGGTCGGCGCTGCCCGAACGCACGCGGTCAATATCTTCCATGCGCAGGACAAACGAGCGCCCGCTATTACGCGCCCAGGCCCAAGCGAGGATCGCGGTCCGCAGATTCCCGACGTGAAAATCCCCGGTGGGAGAGGGCGCAAAACGCCCCACGCCTTGCTGAATGACGGAACCGCTGGTCATGGGTTTAGTGTACAAACTGCGCCGATAGGGCAGACTGATCGTTCCTGCCTGAGTCTCGTGAACCGTAGACTGGACGCGATGAATGATTCTGCGAAGCCCGTCCAGCGCATCTGGCCGTATGTTGCCGTTGGTGGCGCGTTGGGTGCGCTTGTTCGCGCTGGCGTGGACTATCTGACCGTATTCTTCCCCGATTCTGCGGTCATTTCGCACGCGGTTCCCATCATGTGGTCGACGGTTCTCGTGAATCTTCTCGGTGCGTTTGTGCTGGGTGTGGTCGTGCCGCTTTTTGTCGATCCCTCACGCGAGCGGGTGCGCCTGCTGGTTGCCACCGGCTTCCTGGGAGCGTTTACGACCTACGGCACGCTGATCGTCGCAACCGCGAATGGGATGATCGCGTCCGGTTCTATTGTTGGGGCGATTGTTCCGGCGCTCGCGTCGCTGACGTTGCTTTTCCTTGGCGTCGTGTGCGCGGGGTGCGGTTTTGCGCTGGGCCGCTTCGTAAAGTTCGGCGTTTTCGAGGTCTTTGAGGTGATTGACGAGGCCGGGTCCAGCGTTTCGTCTTCGTCTTCTGATACGGCCGGAATGGTCGACCGTGAAACCTTCGCTGAGGAGGAACAATGATCGTTCTCTTCAGCGTGCTCGGCACGGCCCTCGGCGGAGCACTCGGTGCCCTCTCGCGCTGGAAACTCGATCTGGCTGTAAAAACCAGGTGGATTGGCAAGCGCGCGTTGGCCGGAAAGCCCCTCCGCCCTTATGTCGGCATCGTGGTCGTCAATACGGTCGGTTGTTTCCTGCTTGGCTTCCTGACCGGGATCCTCCCGCTACTCGCGGTCCTTGTCACCGGCGCTTCTAAGGTCGACTATCCGGGCATCACCGGAACCGTGCGCTTTGTCCTGGCAGCGGGTTTCCTTGGTGGCTTCACCACGTTCTCAACTGCGGTCCTGGATGCTTGGACCGAGGTGTGGGCTCATCGGGTCCGCGCCGGAATGAGTCTGATTGGCGTCGGCTGGGTGAGTGGCCTCGTCGCCTATCTGCTGGGACTTGGATTAACGGCACTCGTCTCCTATCTGCTGGGGATCGGATGAGCTGTATCTTTCGCCTAAGGCGCAATTCGCGATCTGGATTACTGTTTGCGCGCTGACGGTTACCGAATCGTGATCGCATAAAACTGCAGGTCAGGCTCACTTTTATTTCACATCGTGGCGTTACGTAATAGAAAATTTGGGTAGCGCGGACTTGCCTCCTATGCTGAAAATATCAACGTAGCACGAAAACGTGCCGAAAATCCGGCGCGCACGATCTGAATCGAAGGAGGGCGCCATGATTGACCTTGCCGGAGTGCGAAAGGTTTACTCCGTCAAAGGTGGCAACGAGGTTGTCGCGCTCGACAACGTCACCCTCCACGTTGAACGTGGATCCATCCACGGAATCGTTGGTCAGTCTGGTGCGGGCAAGTCAACGCTCATCCGATGCCTGACCGCGCTTGAGCACCCCAGTGACGGCAATATCGTCGTCGACGGGCTCGACTTGGCGCAGTTGCGCGGCAAAACCTTGCGAGAAGCTCGTCGCAAGATCGGCATGGTCTTCCAGGCCGCGAACCTGCTGGACGCGCGCACCGCGGCGCAGAACATCGGCTACCCCCTGAAACTTGCGGGCGTACCGAAGGATCAGATCAAAGCGCGCGTTGAAGAACTACTTGCCCTTGTCGGTCTTTCTGGACGAGGCGACTCATATCCGTCTCAGCTTTCCGGTGGTCAGCGTCAGCGCGTCGGCATTGCTCGAGCGCTCGCGGACAATCCCAGCGTTTTGCTGTGTGACGAGCCCACCTCCGCGCTCGACACCGAATCGACGCGCCAGATTCTGGAACTCATCCGCAAGGTTCGCGACTTAGAAGGCGTGACCGTTCTGGTCATCACCCACGAAATGGCTGTCGTCCGCGAAATCTGCGACTCTGTTACCCTGCTCGGTCACGGTCGCGTTATCCAGACGGGCACTGTCGAAGAGGTCGTTGCCGACCCGTCCAGCCCACTCTCGCGTGAACTCGTTCCCGCACCGTCCGTTGACGATGCTGACCTGCGCGAAGGCACCACGCTTCTCGACGTTATCTTCACATCGCACCCCGGCGTGCCCACCGGTGCGACCGTTCTGAACCTCGCCGCCTCAATGGGCGCCGACGTGACAGCCGGAACCTTCGAATCTATCGGAATGACTCAGGTTGGTCGCCTGGCACTCTCCGTGCCCAGCTATCACGCGAAGCAAATTCTTTCTGAACTGCGTGAACACGACATCTACGCCGAGGTGAGGTCCGCATGACACCCGTTCTTCCCTCCCTCTACACATCGCTTGTAGGTCTGTTGCCCGCAGGGTTGCTACCTGCTGGGCTCCTGTCCGCTGGTGTGAACGACCCGAAGTGGCTGGATAACCCGGCGCTGACGAAGCAGTTCCTGCCGGCAATCGGTGAGACCCTGGCGATGATGGGTTTCTCCACGCTGTTCACAGTCCTGCTCGGTATCCCGCTTGGTCTGTTGCTTGTTCAGACTGCCAAGAATGGCCTGACTCCGAACAAGACCATCTACCAGACCGCGTCGGCAATCGTGAACGTTATTCGCTCGTTGCCGTTCATCATCGGCATCGTCGTCCTACTGCCCGTTACCCGCATCATTGTGGGAACAACGCTCGGCTGGCAGGCGACCGTCGTCCCACTCGTGCTCCTATCGGTGCCCTACTTCGCGCGCCTCGTCGAATCGAACATTCTTGCGATCGACTCCGGCAAAATTGAAGCAGCCCAGATGATGGGCGCAACAAACCGCCAGATCCGCTGGGGCGTTCAGGTTCGCGAAGCCGCACCTGTGCTGGTGCAGTCCACGACCACGCTTGCTATTACCCTGATCGGCTACTCCGCAATGGCGGGTGCCGTTGGCGGTGGTGGCCTTGGGCAGATGGCCATCAACTACGGCTACAACCGTTGGCAGGACGACGTCATGATCGCCACGGTTATCGCGATTATCGTGATCGTCCAGCTGGTTCAGATGATTGGTGACATGATCAGCCGACTGGTGGATCACCGCTGAGTCGACCACCAGTCGGGTAGTCGACAGGCCAGCACTGTTCAATCAATCGTTTCACATCGAGTGACCATTCAGTGGTCTATTTCGTTACACAGTCTTCATACCCGGACGTCTGTGCTCCCCTTGGGGTTGAGTGACTACGTTTCTAGGTAACAACACAGAAAGAGGAATTCTCATGCGTTCCATCCGTCATCTTGTCGCTGCTGGTGCAGCAACCGTCCTTGCCCTCGGCCTCGCAGCTTGTGGCTCCACCGATTCCGACTCGTCCGCTTCCGGCTCTGCAGGTTCCGGTTCCGGTGACACCGTCACCCTGAAGGTTGGTGCCACCCCGGCACCGCACGCAAAGATCCTGCAGTACATCCAGGACAACCTGGCAGCTGACGCGGGCCTGAACCTCGACATCGTTGAGTACACCGACTACATCCTGCCGAACTCCGCCCTGAACGACGGCGAGATCGACGCGAACTTCTACCAGACCGTCCCCTACCTGGAGACCGCTGAAGCAGAAAACGGCTACGACTTCACCGCCGGTGAAGGTATCCACCTTGAGCCACTCGCAATCTACTCGTCGAAGATCAAGTCGCTGGACGAACTGCCGGCAGGCGCAAAGGTCGGCATCATCGATGACGTCACCAACCAGTCTCGTGCTCTGACGCTGCTCTCTCAGCGGGGCCTTGTCGAACTGCCGACCGACGGTTCCGACGCCAACGTGAACAACGTGAAGATCCTCGGCGACTTCACCTTCCAGGAAGTTCAAGGCGCCCAGCTGGTTCGCTCCCTGCAGGACGTTGACATCGCCGTTATCAACGGCAACTACGCCCAGGAAGGCGGCCTGTCGCAGGCTAACGACGCCCTGGTCGTCGAGTCCCCCAAGAACAACCCGGCAGTGAACGTCCTCGTCTGGAAGAGTGACACTGACAAGGCCGAAGCGATCGCGAAGCTCGAAAAGTTGCTCCACTCCGATGAGGTCAAGTCCTACATCGAACAGACCTGGGCTGATGGCTCCGTTATCCCCGCGTTCTGATCGGTACTGCTGACCGGTCACCGTTGCTGATTGGCGAGCTTGGTAGCTGACCAGCCGACTTACTTTAAAAGAGGGCCACCCCGACTGAACTGTCCCCTGGAAGTTGGACTGATTTATTCAGTTTTTCTTCCGGGGGATTT
>OGZA01000868.1_pt1 | contig 22191 bp, 19 predicted proteins | sample 1576591 | NCBI WGS metagenome assembly OGZA01 (sample SAMEA3541565, study PRJEB24748) | human gut metagenome | biome: human gut; feature: human-associated habitat; material: faeces | place: China | collected 2012
CCCCAAGGGCGGCGGAACAGCAGAAAAGACAGTCTCAACGACAGACCCGGATTGCGGAATGTTCGTAAAAGGAGAACATGAACGGCAGTTTGCATATGAAGCGCATACAGCCTGCGACAAAAACGGAATGGTACTGGCAGTAGAGGTAACAGCAGGCAATGTGAGCGACAGCGTGGCATGGGACGCGGTATATGACAAAGTAACCGGCAGATTTGACGAAGCACAATTCATCGTAATGGACGCGGGGTATAAGACGCCGTGGATAGTAAAGAAAACACTAGACGACAGCAGGATCCCCATCTTGCCGTATACTCAAGCAAAAACCGCAAAAGGACATTTCAGGCCTTGGGAGTACAAATATGATGTAGTAACGGACACCTTGATCTGTCCTCACGGAAAGACACTGCGTCATACCACAACTGACAGAGACGGGAAGAGAATATACCGAAGCACACCGTCTGAATGCCGCAGCTGTCCGCGGCGCGAGGAATGCGGAGCGAATGAAAAAGGGCAGAAGATGGTGCAGCGTCATATATGGTCTGAGTATCTGGACTTGGTGGAACAGCTCCGTAAGACCGAACGCGGTAAGGCCCTGTACGCAAAGCGCAAGGAGAGCATAGAGCGCGTATTCGGGGACGCTAAAGAAAAACACTCTATGCGTTATACACATCACAGAGGCTTGGCTCGGGTCACAAACTGGGTCACGCTTAAATTTGCGTGCATGAATCTGAAAAAGTTAGCAACATGGAGCTGGAACAGCTCTGCTTTTTACCGCATTTTTGCCCGTTTTTTCAACAGCTGCGTAAATTTTGCTGTTCCTGCTTAACTTAACGCTGTGTTCTTTGACAGACTGAAAAAGTCCTGAGATCTTGCGACCTCAGGACTTTGTGACTGCGGTGATTTTTTGCCGGACGCCGCAGTGCGCGGCGGCGGGATAAATCAAATAAGCGCCTTACTTTGATGCCTTGCTCAGGCCGAGGTCAGACACCATCTTTTCATAGGTGGCCTTATCGAGCTTGTAGAACAGCAGGGCGATAGCCGCGGCAGCGGAGAACACAGCGGGAGCAAACGTAAAGATCACGCGGATGCACATAAGGGCACTTGCGCTCTGCTGTGCGCCTGCGACATAGCCGAACGCTCCGAGCAGCCAGCCGACGCTTGCGGTGCCGATGCCCATACCGAGCTTCATAGCGAAGCTGGTGGTGGAGGAGATGAAGCCGGAGGCGCGCATGCCATGCTTTGCCTGAGTGTACTCGGTGGTATCGGGGATCATGCTGTAAAGGCTGGAAACGGACATGCCCTGGCATATAGATGCGATGCCCTGAAGGACAAAGAGCACGGTGATTCCCTTTGCCGTGGTTGGGTCAATGAACGCACCGATTATCACCATGATCGCGGTCATGGTGAAGAAGCCGGCAATGGGAACGCTTGCCTTGTTCTTGAAGCGGTGAGCGATCTTCGGCATTATGATGGAGCCGAGCAGCGCGCCGCCGACATTAAAGAGGGAGTAGGTCGCGAACAGAGCCTTGTTTCCGGCATTGTAGGTGAAGTAATACATCGCGACGGCGCTGCGGCCATAGCTATAGAAGCCGTAGGCAAGGAAGCCGACGCGCAGAATGAAAACGGGAGTGTTGCCCTTGAGAGCCTTGAAGGACTCCTTGAGGGGGATCTTTTCCTTGGTGGCGGGGATGCAGAGTTCCTTGGTGCCCGCAAAGCACACGAGCAGGAACACGACCATGATGACGGAATACAGAACGGCGGTCATCATATAGCCGTGCGCGGCATCGCCGCTGCCGAGCTTGTCAACAAGCTTGAGGGTGAAGTTTGCAACGATGAGGCTGCCGGCGTAGGAGCCTATCAGCCTGAAGGACGCCATCTTGGAGCGCTCGTTCGTGTTGAGGGACGCGGCGGCGGACATTGCCGAATACGGAATGTTGACGCAGGTGAAGATAAACACCAGCACGAAGAAGGTGATGAGCGCGTATGCGTTCCTGCCGGCCTGGGTCGCTATGGGGAATGCCGTGAACGCGAGGACGTTGATTATTGCCATGGGTATCGCGGACCAGAGCAGCCAAGGACGGTAGCTGCCCCACTTGGTGCGGGTACGGTCGGCAAGAGTACCGACTATAGGATCGTTCACCGCATCCCAAAAACGCGAAACGAGCATGATCGTTCCGCCGAAAGCGGCAGATACGCCGAGGACATCAGTCCAGAAATACATAAGGAAGGACGCGACGAACGCCCAGCTGAAGTTATTTGCAAAGTCTCCGAGACCATAGCAGATATGTCTGCTTATGGGCAGCGGCTTTAGCGCTTCCTCGTCGACGATAAGTTCCTGTTTTTTTGTTTCTTCCATTGCTTCCTCCGTAAAACGGTGCACATCGCAAAGCATATATCACAACGCGATGCAAAGACATTTAATTAACATACCATTGCTTTGATACAGCTCTCCGTATCACCGGAGAGCTGTACCTTGGGAACTGCGTTAAGAGAAAAGAGGATCGAAAGATCAGTCTGCCCACTTCATGGTGTTCTTCTTTGCGAAGCAGACGATCATGAATACCATTGCGACTGCAAGGCCGATACCGCCGACGATCCATGCCAGATCGTAGCTGCCGTAGATATCGTACATGAAGCCAATGCCGCTCATGCCGACAGCGCCGACAAGGTAGGTAACGATGGACATGGTGCCGTAGATAGCGCCGTAGTCCTTCTCACCGAACACGCCCTTGGTGAGCAGGGGTGCGCCGACTGCGCACAGAGCCATGGTGGAGCCGTAGAACACCGCAGCGACATAAAGGGCCGCCTGAGAGTGCTGGCAGAGAACCATCATGATGAAGCCCGCGAAGGCGATGAGGAACATGACGATGGAGGAGTTTCTGACGCCCATGAGGTCGGAGAGAACGCCATAGATGAACTTGAGCGCCATGTTGCCGAAGGAGACGCAGGAGACGAGAGTACCGGCAGCGACCGTCGCCCAGCCGAGGGAGGTGGCGAAGCCGGAGACGTGCTGATAATACGTGGTGGAGAAAGCGATGAGACCGATGACGACCATCATGCAGTAGAAGATTGGGCTCTTGACAGCGTCCTTCTGGAGAACGCCGGGCTTGGAGATAGCGGTGGTCTCGGCGGCCTTCTTGGCAGCCTCTGCTTCATCCCAGCCGTAGGGCTTGAGACCCATGTCTTCGGGCTTGTAGCGGACGAGGGCAGCGAGCAGGGGAACTGCGATGACGAATGCGAAGCCAGCGTAAACGAGGTAAGCGGTGCGCCAGCCCCATGCGGCCAGAGCGGCGGAGATCAGCGGATTGAAGATGATGCCGCCGAGGCCGGAGAACGCCATTGCAAAGCCGATAGCGAAGCCGGACTTCTTATAGAACCAGTTGGAGAGAATCAGGGGAGCAGGAACGAGGAAGATGAAAGCGCCGAGAGCACCCTGAATGACGCCGGCGATGTACCAGCACCATACGCTCTTATAAACGCTCATGAGAGCGGCGTTAATGCAGATGAGGGTCATTGCGCCGGGGAGGACCTTGCGGACGTTGCACTTCATCAGGTACGGACCTGCGAAGGGCAGAGCCACGCAGCAGGCGAGGTTGCCGATGGTCATGTAGAGGGAGACGGTGCCGCGGCCGACGCCGAGCTCATCCGCAACATGAGAGTAGAAGATACCTGCGCAGTTATTGATGATTCCCTGGCCGGCAAGCATCATTGCGCACATTGCCACCAGTATCCACCATGCGTAATGGATCTTGGGCTGAGTCTTTTCCATATAAAACACTCCTTTTCTTTTCTTGAAGCTTTTCGCTTCTGCTGATAGTCAGTTATTTAGCAATTTGTATGCCACGGGCGTGGCTGCGCAAAAAAAGTCGAAAAAATATTTTTTGTGTCGGAGCGCGCGGCGGATGGGCTGCACAAAAGAATTTGCCTGATCGCAGGAAATACTCTTGAGATCAGGCAAACGAAATTACGCAGAATGTTTATTCGGAGCTTTGCTCAGAGCAGCTTGCGCAGCTGCGCGCGAAGCTCGGATTTTTTTATTTTTCCGGAAGCGCTGGTAGGCAGACTGTCCACAAAAAACACGTTGCGCGGCTTCTTATATGACGGCATGTGCTGCCGGCAGAAGTCGATCAGCTCCTTCTCGGTAAGGCTCACGCCGAGCTTTTTAACGACCGCGGCCGAGACCGCCTCTTGGAACATTTCATCGGGAAGCCCGACAACGGCGCAGTTCTGGACCGCGGGATGCTGGCGGAGCACATTCTCGACCTCGATCGAAAAGACGTTTTCTCCGCCCGTTTTGATCATGTCCTTTTTACGGTCCATAAAGTAGAAGTAGCCGTCGCTGTCTCGGCGGAGTATGTCGCCGGTCGGGAACCAGCCGTTATCGAACGCGTCCGGCATATTGAGATAGCCCTTGAACATGCCGGGGCACTTTGCGTAGGCCTCGCCGAAATCCGTTTCGTTTCCGCTGTCGTCCATCAGCTTTATCTGGCCGAACTGCGTGACCTTTCCGACGGAATTTATCAGTGCGGGGTTTTCTTCAAACTCCTCGCGCGTCAGGCAAATGATCGTATTCGCGGCTCTTTCGCTCATGCCGTAAGTGTTCGAGATCTTCGCGTTCGGGAACATACCGTACACAAGCTCACCAAATTCCTTGGTGTTGCTGCCGCCGGACATGATGACATAGCGCATGGAGGAAAGATCATACTTGCCAAAGTCCGGATGCTCACTGAGCCGGGTCGCAAGGACAGGCGGGATGAGGAAGGTCTGCGTCACCTTTTCCTCAGAGAACAGACGGAGTATCTCTCCCGTGTCGAAGCGATCCACCAGCACGAGAGTGCCGCCCACGCTCATGAGGTACATCATATATGTGACACCCGCAAGATGGAAAAGCGGCGCATAATAGAGCATCACGTCATCCGGGAAAAAGGTCGCCCCGCTCGTCATGGGCAGCGTGACGAACATGGAAAGATTCTGGAACGAATGCACGACGCACTTCGCGCGCCCGGTGCTGCCGCTGGTGAAGAGATACATCGCGTCATCATCGGCGGTGCGGGAGCAGCCGCAGACCCAATCATCGCAGCCGTCCCGGAGCAGGGTATCGAGGAGATATTCACCCTGAGTCGCTTCGCTGCCGGTATGGATATACGCCTTTACCGTATCGAGCTTCGGCTTGACCTCATTGATCAGCGGGATATATCTGCCGTCATAAAGCAGCCAGTCACAGCTGATGAGACGCAGATTATATTCCAGCTCCTCCGCCTCGAACATGTAGCACAGCGGCACGCAGACCGCGCCGAGCTTCTGCACGGCGTAGAATATCTCAACAAATTCTTCGCCGTTGCGGAACATGAAGGCCACCTTATCGCCGCTTTTGCAGCCGAGCTTTGAAAGAGAATCGGCAAGAGAGTTCACCCTTTTCTGGAGCTGCGAATAGCTCAGGCGCTCTCCGGCATAAACGATTGCGGTCTTATCCGGCTGATTTATCGCATTCGCCTCGAAGAAATTATACAGGCCAAACATCACCGTCTCCCCCGTCAGTTGCCTTCGGGGTTGATGATTTCGCCGTTGAACTCTTTTCTGACCTGTACGGGCATAGTCTCCTTAAAGGTGACGATCTGCTTTTCGTTGAGCTCCTTGATCTCCTCCTCGGAGTAGCCGAGGTCGGCAAGGATGTCATTGTTGTCCTGACCCTTGTTGGGGCAGCCGCGCCAGATACGGCCGGGGTTGTTCTTGCACTTGGGGACAACGTTCGAGCCGATGACCTGAGTGCCGTCCTTGGTCTCCCAGTGGGTGATGGACTCGCGGGCGAGGTAGTGCGGATGCGTGAGCATGTCTTCAAAGCGCATGACACGGCTGCACGGAATACCGTACTCGTTCATCTCTTTCTCGACTTCCTCGGCGGTGTGCTGTGCGCAGTACTCGATGATGCGGCGCTCCATTTTGTGGCCGTCGGGCTGGCGTCCGTCTATGAAGAGCAGGCCGACGCCGTCGGGGATAACGTCGGGGCCAACGTCGAGAAGCTTGGCAAGGCCCTTCATTACGCCGCCGCCGAGAGCGAGCATGTATATCTGCTGGCCGTCCTTGCAGCGGAAGCTGTTGTAGCCGGCAGTGCCGCTGTTGCGGTCATGGTCGGCAAAGGAGGCCATGGTGCGGTTGAGGTTCCATATATCCATGTTGAGGTGGTTCATGCCGCGGATGATGGACTCGTACTGGGAGATATCAAAGCTCTCGCCCTTGCCGGTCTTCTGCGCGTGAATGTACCCGGACAGGCCGGAAAATGCTGCGAAGTATGCCGCATAGTAGTCAGCCATCATGCCCATTACCGGAAGCACCTTTTCATCGTGGTTCTCGGGGTCAGAGTTTGCGTACATCAGTCCGCCGAAGGCCTGACCGATGGGGTCATAGGACGCGCGCTTTACGTATTCGGGATCTCCGTACTGGCCGAAGCCGGAGATGTGGACGATGGAGAGCTTGGGGTTGATTTCCCAGAGCACGTCGTCACCGAGGCCGTGGCGTTCCCACTGGCCGCCGCGGGAGCCTTCGATGAAGATATCGGTGTCCTTTATCATGCGCTTGAATATCTCTTTGCCCTCGTCAGAATAGGTGTTGAGGGAGATGGTGCGCTGGTTTCTTCTGTCCTGCTCGGCAACATAGCCGTAGCTCGTGCCGGTCCTCTGTATGTCGGCATTCTTATAGTGCTCGATCCATATTACGTCCGCGCCCATATCGGCCATCAGCGACGGGCCGTAGGGGGAGGCTATCGATGAACCGCTGTATACGACGCGCAGTCCTTCCAAAACTCCAAAATGCGGCAACTCAGATCTTCTCATTAGTTTTTCCTCCTTCGTTTAATCAAAATTCAATTTGCTAAGTGCTAATCAATATAATTGCAATAAATATGCCACGGCTGTCAGAACGCCTTTCTTTTTGCCGATGGTGCGTATCCCAGCTCTTCTCTGTATTTGGCCACGGTGCGCCTCGACACGGCAGTTCCCAAGCCGCTGATGCGCTCGGCGATCTCCTTGTCAGTCAGAGGGTTCTTCTTGTCCTCCTTCTCGACGAGCGTCGAGATGAGCGCGTGCACGCTGCTGACGGCAGAGCTGTCCGACTGCATGTTCTCAGAGAAGAAGTATTTCATGGGGAACACACCCCAGCGGCACTGAAGGTATTTGTTCCTCAGTGCACGGCTGACGGTCGACTCATGGACGTCCAGCGCCTCCGCGATCTGCTTCTGCGTCAGCGCGCACAGCGCCTGAGGCCCGAGATGGAAAAAGCTGCGCTGCTCGCTGAGTATCTGCTCGGAGATGCGCCTGAGCGTCGTATCGCGCTGCGCCATGCAGTTTGCGACCCAGTTTGCCTGACGGTACTTTTCCCGGATATATTCGCGTATGCTGTCATCATCGGTGTCCGCGGCAAGGCGCCGGTACTCGGGGCTGACCGCGACCTGAGGTATTCCGCCGGAATTGATCTCGACCTGATAGCGCCCGTCCTTCCAGAGCACCGAGACATCCGGGATTATGGAACAGGTGACCTCAGTATCCTCACACGCCCCGGGGCGCGGGGACAGGCTCTTTATGAGCTGAGCTGCACCGACGACCTCGCTGATGTCCGTGCTGAGCTTCTTGGCGATATAGGAAAGGCGGTTGTCGGCAAGCTCGGTTAGGTAGCCTTCCGCGATCTTTATCGCGAGCTTGGCCTTCGGGTGCTCACAGCGCAACTGAATGAGGATGCATTCCCTGACGTCGCGCGCCCCTACTCCGCACGGTGACATTGCCTGAATGACCTCAAGCAGTTCATGGGCACGTCCCGGCGAGAGCCAGAAGCGATCCTCGATGAAGTCAAGGCTTTCCGTCATGAACCCGTCGCTGTCTACACACTCGATCATGTAATTGAGCGCGCCCAGCTCCTGCTCGCCGTACAGCCTGTCATTCAGCTGAAGGTGCAGACTGCGGCGGAGGTCTATATCGCTGCGCCCGACGGTATCAAGCACGTCCGTGTCCTCGTCCCCGCCGCGTCTCCGGCAGCGCACCCCGCTCCAGCTGAGCTGCCCGGCGGCGGTGCTCTCGAGCATCTTGTCCATATCCAGCACAGGGTTCTCTTTCATGAGCTCGGTCAGATACTCGGACAGCTCCGTGCAGTCCATGGCAAGGATGCGTGCGGACAATATCTGGTTCTGCGAGAGAACCGCGGCCTGAACTGTCCTTAGCTTTGTGCCCATATTGTCGCCCCCTTCTTGCCAGATGACGCTGTCAAGAATTGTACCATATTGATAAAAGCTTGTCTATCTTGTCTAATTTGAACACTTTTAGACATTAACGAACACTGTGCAACAGCTAGTTTGTTTATTGGTTGACACGTCGCTGCTGACTGTGATATAAAAAAGGCAAGTTGTTCAAAAATGTCTAAACAAGGAGCGTGCGGCATGACTTTTGAAGAACAAAATAATTACATTTATAAAATGAAACAGTCGTTTATAAACGGCACCCTCTCCAACGTGCCGCAGAAATACGCGGCCATAGTCCGAGACTGGAGGGAATCCCAGCGCGCGGGCGTGGACCCGACGCTGAAGAGCCTGACGGAATCAGCGCGCGACGTGCATGTCTTTGACCGCATAGACGATTTGCAGAAGTGCCATATTGCGTATTTCAAGGACTATTACAAAAGCCGTCACACCGCGCTCGAGGAGCTTGGCTGCGCCATCTTCTACCTCGATTCGGAGCTTGCGTGCTATCACAAGGGCGGTTACCGTCCCCTGCTTGATGAGCTGAAGGTGAAGGGAATACGCGTCGGCACGAAATTCTCGGTCGAGAACATAGGGGTGTTTGCCGCCACCAACGCTATAAAGAACCCCTTCGTCAACTGCTTCAGCATAGCGGACGCGCATTATGCCGATCTGCTGCGCGATTATGCCTGTATCGCCAGATATGGCGAGCAGGTCGGCGGGAATGACTTTCACTCCGTAAACCTTGTGTTCATCCCAATAAAGCGCTATACGAAAAGCGTGAAGGATTCGGTATGCTTCATTCTGGAGGCGGAGGACTTTGCCTATAAAAACTCCTTCCTCTATCCGCACATCGAGCGGCGCTTCAACTTGCTGGAAAAATCCTCCCAGTACAGCAACGATATTTTCCTGCTGGTGGACGACAACGGGGACATTGCCTTTTTCAACAACCGCTTTGAGGTCGAGTTCGGCCGCAGGATCACCTCCGGTGTTGGCGAGAAGCTGAAGGATTATATGCCGGAGCTTGCCTTTACGCTGAAGTCTCTTTCCAGCGGGCGGGAGATATCCATGAACGAGGTCATGATCCCGGACAAGAACGGCGACAACCGCTTCTACTATCTGGACTGCGTCGTAATAAAGGAGAAGCAGAGGAACATCGGCCTGAAGCTGACGCTGAAGACGGCGACCCAGCTCAAGAAATATTCCTCCCTGCTGTCCGGGCAGAGCGCGCACTTCACCTTTGACAGCATCATCGGGGAAAGCGCAGAGATGCGCCGCCAGAAGCGCCTCGGCATGAAGGCCGCTGCCAGCATGAGCAATGTCCTCATAACCGGCGAGAGCGGAACAGGCAAGGAGATGTTCGCCCAGTCCATCCACAACGCCAGCGCGCGGGCGGCGGAGCCTTTTGTGCCCATCAACTGCGGCGCCATCCCCAAGGAGCTTATCGGCACAGAGCTTTTCGGCTACGAGGGCGGAGCCTTCACCGGCGCCAGCCGCAGCGGAAGCTCAGGCAAGCTCGAACAGGCAAACGGCGGGACGCTGTTTCTCGACGAGATAGGGGAGATGCCGATAGACATGCAGTCGTTCCTGCTCCGTTTTCTTGAGGACGGCGTCATAACCAGAATAGGCGGCAAGAAGTACATTCCCCTCAATGTGCGTATAATCGCCGCGACGAATAAGGACCTTGCCAAATGCGTGGATGAGGGCACCTTCCGCATGGATCTGTACTTCCGTCTCAATGTGCAGAGGCTCATTCTTCCCCCGCTGCGCGACAGGATGGATGATCTTGAGCTGTTAGTGAACCACTTTATCACAAGGCTCTCGCGCGATTACGGGAAGAACATCACAGACGTTTCACCAGCAGTCCTGCGGCAGATGCACTGCTACCGCTGGCCGGGCAATCTCCGTGAGCTCAGAAACGTTGTGGAGCGCTGCATCATAAACGCCTCCGGCAGCATTATCACCGCCGAGGACTTCCCCGCCGATCTTCAGCTCGATCAGACCGCGAGGGCTCTCCCAGCGATAGACCCGACCTCCGCGGGCGGCTTTGCGCAGCTGCCGAATTACAAGGATTTCGAGCGCGACCAGATACGCGCGCTGATGATAAAATACGCCGGGAACAAATCCCTTGTCGCAAAGGCGCTTTCGATATCACGCGGCACGCTTTACAAAAGGCTCAGCGAAATGAATTACGACGGCGAATAAGCCTCCGTCGTTAGGTCGCCTGACACGAGAAAACATACGGTTTTGCCTTTGGCATGAATGTTGTTTAACTTATCAGATGATGATACCGGTCAAAACAGCAAAGGAGGCTTTATATGGAACTTACCGTAAAAACCGAAATGTTCGGCGCGGCGGCATGGGTCACGCTCAACAGGCCAAGGAAGAAAAACGCCTTCGACGGCGCAATGATGGAGCTGCTCGAACAGACTATCCGTGAGCTTGAAGCGGACAGCAGTGTGCGCGTGATCATCCTCAGCGGGGCGGGGCACTGCTTCTGCTCCGGCGGGGACCTCAGCACGATGTTGGACGGGACGGATCCCAGAACGGTCGCGGAGCGGCAGAGGGATCTTGCAAGCTGCGGCGCGGCTGTCAGAGCGATCCGGGATTGCTCCAAGCCCGTTATCGCCATGGTCGAGGGCTACGCTATAGGCGGCGGCTTTGCGATAGCGCTGGCGTGCGACGTGATATTCGCCGCCGAAAGCGCGCGGTTTTCCTCTAATTTTCTGCATGTCGGGCTTGCGCCGGAAATGGGCACGATGTATTTGCTCACACAGGTCTGCGGCCCATACCGCGCAAAGGAGCTATGGCTGTCCGGACGGCGGATAGGCGCGGCGGAGGCCGAGAGCTTCGGCATTGTAAGCCGGGTGCTTCCCGAGGACAGCATAGCCGATGAAACGCGGGCCTTTGCAGACCTCGTCGCAGGACTCCCGCAAAATCCCGTCTCGATCATGAAGCGCTGCGTCAACTCCGGTGCGCTCTCCTCTCTCGGTGCGGCACTCGCGGCGGATATGCAGAACCTTCCGGTATGCTGGCAGGACGAGGAATGCCAAAGCTACATGGCCTCGCATTTCAGGAAGAAGCCATAGGCTTCACCGCTTATCCATACAGGAAGGAATAATAACGAACAATGAAAGTGCTTATTCTCTACGGAAGCCCTCACAGGAAGGGCGCTACCGCGCAGCTCACCGCGCCCTTTGCCGACGAACTCAGGAAATGCGGCGCTGAGGTCTCAGAGGAATGGATATACGAAAAGCATCTGGAGACCTGCCGCGGCTGCGGAGTCTGTCAGGATCGCATAGGCGAGGTCGGCTGCGTCCATGATGACGACTTTGCCCCGCTCGTCGATGAGATTGCCGCCTCCGACTTGGTCGTTTTCGCAACGCCCATATACGCATGGTTCCTGCCCGGCCCCGTCAAGACATTCATGGACAGGCTGATATACGCGCCGATAAAGAAATACGGCCGAGAAACCGCGCCGTCGCTCCTGAGTGGTCGGGCGACCGCGATCATTGTGACCAGCGGCTACCCGCCGAAGGAAACGGTCGTTCCGTTCGAAATGTCGCTGAGGAAGCTCTCGGAATGCTTGGGGATGAATTACCTCGGCTGGTCGGGCGGCACGGACCCGGGCAAGGGCAAGGTCTTTATGAACGAAAAGAAAGAGCAGCGCATGCGCTCCTTCGCGCACGAGCTGCTGAGCAAGCTCTAATAAAACATCGGAAACTGCGGTTTTCGCAGTTCCCGATATTTTTATATGCCTAATTGTTTTTCGGCTCAGAGTGCCTGAAAGTCCTTGTACTGCTTGAGAAGCGCACGTCCCGCGACGTGGACCATGATCTCCTCCGTGCCGCCGCCGATGCCGCAGATGCGGTTGTTGCGCCAGACACGTGCGATACGCAGGTCGCTGGAGTAGCCAATGCCGCCGAATATCTGCATCGCGTCATTCACGACCTCGAAGCTTGCGCGGGCGCAGTAGCGCTTGCACATTGCCGCCATCGTGTTGACGGGGATGCCGTTATCCTCCATCCATGCGGCCTTGTAGACGAAGTTGCGCATGTTCTCGATCTTCGTTGCCATATCGACCAGCTTCTCCTGAATGAGCTGGAACTGGCCAATGGGCTTGCCGAACTGCTCACGCTGGTTGGCATAGACGATAGCGTCCTCGAAGGCCATGGTCGCCTCACCGAGAGCGGTCGCGGACATGACGATGCGCTCTATCTCGAAGTTCTTCATGACGTTGACAAAGCCCTTGCCTTCGACGCCGACAATGTCCTTTCCCTCGAGCTCGATATTGTCGAGGTAAACATCGCAGGAATGAACCATGTGCCAGCCCACCTTGGGGATAGGCTCGACCTTTATGCCGGGGGCGTCCATCGGGACCCAAAGGGTAGTAAACTGCTTCTTGCCGGTGACGGGGTCGGGGCCATCGGCGTTGACGGCCATGCACAGCATGTGGCCGGCGATGTCCGCTCTGGAGATGAAGGTCTTGCGGCCGTTGAGGTATATCTTGCCGTTCTTGCGCGTGTACGAGGTGGTGATAGCACCGGAGTCGGAGCCGGCCTGGGGCTCTGTGAAGCCGAGACAGAACGGGGTCTTGAGCTCGTTTATGGAGTCTACGCAATCCTGTATCTGCTCCTTGGAGCCGAACTTTATCATGTCCGCCATCGCAAGGGCGACACACTCACAGGCATAAGCGCCGGAGCATATACGGGCAAACTCCTCATGATACATCATAAGGGTCTGCATATCGCACGGGGTGCCGCCGTATTCCTCGGGGACGCCGAGCATATCGAAGCCCGCTTCATGCAGCGCTTCCATGAGCTTTACCGGGTACTCGCCCTTCTCATCGCATTCCTTGATGTATTCTTCGGTGCCGTAGCGGCGAACCACTTCCTGCAGACTTGCTATAAAAAGCTCCTGATCCTCTGTTTTTCTGAAATCCATGGTTTCCCTCCTGTTTGTTTGAATGTTGAATAACTGTCGGTTACTTTATGTATCAGCAATTTGCTTGCCACTGCAAGCGTCCGTCGCAAATATTGAACCGGAGCAGCCCCTGCTCCTGCAAATAGAAAAGCAGCGTTGACACGGAGACGTTCAGCGACAGATACCGATCCATGCTCATCTTCCCGTCTGTCTGCATTACGAGGGCGATCACATCCTCACGTGTCCGCGGAGTGCGGCAATATTCCAGCACAGCCTTTATGATACGCTCCAGTGAACGTAGGTTTGCCTCCGCGAGGGTCTCTGCCTCCGCTTCGGGGCGTCCATGTCCGGGAACGAAGAGCACGCCGCGCAGCCCCGCGACGACGCCGATGGAGGCGATATACTGCCGCATCAAAGTGATGTAGCTCAGCGTGCACAGCGAAAGAGCATGCAGCCCAAGCACGGAGTCTCCCAGAAACCAGACCCCGTCCGGGGTTTTGATCGCTATATCGGCAACGCTGTGCCCCGGGACCGCCTGTATTTCAAAGCCCTCTGGAAGCTCCGCCGAGGCTATATCGTGCATCTCGATCGGCGGGATCGGCTGTGTAAGTCCTTTCATATCCTGCGGTGGCTCAGCCCCGCACATGCGGATATATTGACGCGCCGGTTCAGCTGCGCAGCGTGCCTCCGCGGCGCTCGAATACGCTTTTATTCCATAGCGGGCGCACAGCTCGGTGTTTGCGCAGGTATGGTCGCTATGGCTGTGCGTGTTCAGTATCATGATCGGGCGCAGACGGTGCTCCGTGAGATAGGCGTCCAGCACTTGGCCGTCGTTTTTATAGCCGGTGTCTATCAGCACGGCGTCCCCGCCGGGCAGCTCATATATCCCGATATTTGAACTGCCCAGCAGGACAGTGCTTTGGCCGCAGCGGATTATTTTTTCAGCTTGCTGCATATTGCCGGGATGACTTCCTTCAGGTCTGCGACAAGACCGAAGTCACAGTCGGCAAATATGGGGGCGTCCTTATCTTTATTAATGGCAAAGACCGTTTTTGACTGCGTCGTGCCGACGGTGTGCTGCACCTGCCCAGATATACCGACAGCAAGATAGACATCCGGCTTTACGAACACGCCGGAGACGCCTATATATCTTTCCTTCGGCAGCCAGTGCTCCTCTTCGGCCACAGGTCTGGAGCAGCCGAGCTCCGCGCCCATAGCTTCCGCCAACTCGTATATCATCGGCAGATTGTCCGCCGTGCCGACGCCTCTGCCTATCGCAAGGATCTTCTTGGCGGAGGCGAGGTTCACGGACTGGGCTTCCTTGACGCGCTTTTCAATGAACTTCACGCTGCCGGCGCAGACGGGTACATCTATGATCTCCCCGGCAGGCTCCGTGTTCCCGGCCTCAAAAAGACCCGCCGCACAGACGACGAGAGCGTTCCTGCCGCTGCACTCTGTTTTTACAGCGCTGCCGCCGTAGGCCATGCGCGTTGTGACAACGCCGCCTTCCTCAATGCTTATGGAGCTTGCGTCGGTCTGCACGCACGTGTCGAGCTTTACAGCCGCGAAGGCGGCGCAGAGCCTTGAGTTTCTGCTGTTGTCGAAAAGGACAAGGTCGGGCTTCTCCGCGGCGATTTTTTCGCTCATCGCCTGTGCGTAGTCCGCGGAGCTGATGCCGTCAGCGCTGCCGAAATAATATGCCGTTTCACAGCCGACAGCTGCGCCGCGGTCGCCGGTGTAAAGCAGCGCCGTGTGTTCGCCGAGTGCGGCTGCGCCGGTGCAGAGCTCGGCAATAGATGAAGCCCGGCTCGATACTACCCATACTTTATCAAGTTTCATTTTCATATCCTCCTCAAATCAGTTTGCCCAGTGCGTCGCAGAATTGGTTCACAGCCTCATCACCGCTGCCGACGAATATCTCCCTGCGGCGCTCGGTCTTTTCGGGAGCCAGAATGCTGCGGGCCTCAACACTGTTCGCCGCCGGTGCAGTCTCAGCGGCGGTATACACCGCAGACGGCTTTTTGCCGGCACCCATAATATCGCGCATGCTGGGAATACGGGGGAGGTTGATATCGGACGTTACGCTCAGCACAGCCGGCAGACCGACTTCCAGAACCTCGACACCGTCCTCGACGCTGCGCTCGGCTATGAGCTTTCCGTCGTCCATGGACAGGCCGGATATTCCGTTCAGCGTAGTTACGCCGAGCAGCGCGCCAAGCATGCTGCCGGTCTGCTGGTTGTACATGTCGCCGGAGCCTTCGCCGCATATAATGAGGTCCGCGCCGTCGGCAAGCTCGATGGTCGATTTCAGCAGCTTCGCGGTCGCAAGCGCATCCATGTCCGCAAAGCCGGCGTCAGCAGCGGCAAAAAGCTCTGCCGGTCCTCTGGACAGGATCGACTTCTTCATTTTGGGGGCGGCGGCGCAGTCTCCGCCGACTGTGACGGCAGCAAGCGTGGAGCCCTCGCACTGAGCCGTGATGCGGCTCGCCGCTTCTATAGCGTTCAGATCATACTGGCTTACCTCATATTCCGCATTGGAAAAGTCAAGGCTTCTATCGCCGTTAAATTTGATGCTGTTCTCGGAAGGAACAATTTTGCAGCATACTATAACCTTCATTCTGCACCTCGTAAGTCAAAATTTTTCCGCTCTGACAGACGCGGGACACCTCATCTGAGAGCTCGTTCAGTTACTGAGCAATTTTCGCGCCACGTAAAAAGGCGCTGAACATTTTTGACCACGTTAGTTATTTCGCAAACGTCAACAGCTACGAAATATTGTTAATTGTTTGTTCAGGCTGTCTATATCTGTCCATAATTGTTCATCGTGTGTACGCTTTTTCGCCGTTTGGGCAGATAAGGCCGCGTCAGCTCTGCATATTGCCGTGGCACATTAATTGCTTTAAAAGAAGTCGTTAACAGTAAAAGCCACAAAGGAGACACAAAGGAGATGTTTTATTAATGTATAAGAATCCCGACGAATTGTTTGCGCCGATCCCCGGCCTCGCGATCCTCACGGGCGACGCGATCGGGGCAGACTTCTGCCATGACGAGTGCCCGGGCGTTGCCGGGACTCCCGACGCCGTAGCCGAGGTCACAAGCACCGAACAGGCCGCCGCCGTCGTGAAGCTCTGCGCCGAAGCAGGCGTCCCCGTCACCGTGCGCGGCGCAGGCACCGGCCAAGCCGGTGGCTCCGTCCCCGTCTCGGGCGGCGTAGTCCTCTCCCTCAAGGCCATGGATCAGATCCTTGAATTTGATGAAGCCGCGCGCACCCTGCGCGTCCAGCCCGGCGTCCTGCTCCAGGAAGTCAAGGCCGAAGCCGAGAAGCGCGGCCTGTATTATCCCCCCGATCCCGGTGAGAAGACCGCCACCATCGGCGGCAACGCCGCGACCAACGCCTCTGGCCCCAACGCCGTCAAGTACGGCTCGACCAGAGACTATGTCGCCGCCCTCACCGTCGTCCGTGCTGACGGCAGCACGGAGACTCTCAGCGGCGCAGACCTTGAGTCTGTCATAGGCAGCGAGGGTACTCTGGCCGTCATCACAGAGCTCACTCTCAGGCTCATAGACAAGCCCAATGCCGATGCTATCCTGCTCTTCCCGTTCATGGATACTGAGACCTGCCTCAATGCCGCCAACGCCCTGCTGGCAAAGGACTATGCCCCCGCCGTCGTCGAGTACATGGATACCGACATTGTGGAGTTCTCCGGCAATGTTACCGGCAACCCCGTGTTCCCCGTCGAGATGGACGGCGAGCGCGTCGGCGCGACGCTCATGCTCACCCTTGAGGGCGAGGACGATGACTCCGTCATGGAAAAGATGGAGGAGATCGCGGAGCTGGCCGAGGAGATCGAGTGCCTCGACATCCTCGTCGGCGACACCCCGACCATGAAGCGCGAGTTCTGGGCAGCGCATGACGCATTCCACACCTCCATGGAGAGCGGAGCCAAAAACGCAATCGAGTATAACATCACCGTCCCGGCGGAGAAGATCGCCGAGATGGTGGAGTATGCCAAGGCCGAGGGCGAAGCCAAGGGTCTCAAGGTCATGGCCTATGCCCATGTCGGCAGCGGCGGGATGCACATCCATGCCGTGTCCGACGGTGAGAAAGCAGAGTTCGCGGCAAAGGTCATAGAGCTCGCGGCGCTTATTTACGGAAAGTGTTCAGAGCTTGGCGGCAGCATCCGCGGCGAATACGGCATCGGCTGCGCGAAGAAGCAGTACCTCGGTGCTGAGGCGCTCGATAAGTTCAGCGCGCTCAAGGCAAAATATGATCCCAAGGGTATACTCAATCCCGGAAAGGCGGCAGACTAATGCTTAAAATACTGTGCTGTGTAAAGCAGGTCCCGGATGTTGACCAGATGCGGATGGACCCGGAGACGGGAAACCTCATCCGCGCAGGTGTCCCGGCGATACTCAACCCTCAGGACGCAAACGCCCTCTCCGCGGCCGTCAAGGTCAAGGAGCAGTACGGCGCCGAGATCACCCTCATCACGATGGGACCCCCGAACGCCGAGGCTGCGCTGCGTGAATGCCTCGCAGTCGGCGCGGACAAGGCCGTGCTCGTCACCGACCGCGCCTTCGGCAACGCCGACACCCTCGCGACCAGCTATTCCATCATGTCCGCCGCGGCCACTCAGGGCAGCTACGACATGATCTTCTGCGGCAAGGAATCTCTCGACGGCGCGACCGGACAGATGGGCGCGCAGCTTGCCCAGCGCTTCGGCGCGGCTCAGGTCACCTCTACTCTCCTCATCAAGGAAGTGAACGAAGAGGCCCGGACCGCCGTAGTCGAGCGCGAGCTTGAGGACGGCATAGAGACGCTTGAAGTGAAGCTCCCCTGCCTGTTCACGATAGAGAAGCAGAACTACCCCGCGCGCATCCCCAACCTCAAGGGCAAGATGGCCGCGAAGAAAGCGTCCATCACCACGATCACCTCGAACGACATCCCCGGCCTTGACCGTGAGCGTATAGGCGACGCGGGTTCTCCGACGAAGGTCCCCCGTATGTTCCCGCCTGTTATGCCCGAACCCGGCGTTATAGTCGACGAGGGCAGCGCAGAATCGAACGCGGCAAAGCTGCTTGAGATAATGAAGGGCTGAGGAGGTGCAGAGAATGGATAAGAGCAATTACAGGAATATGTGGGTACACGTCGAGCATGACGGAGAGAAGATACACCCCGTTACGCTTGAGCTGTGCAGCGAGATAAGAAAGCTCTGCGACCAGTCCGGAGATAAGCTCATCGCCGTGAGTGCGGGCGAGCTGCCGGAGTCCGAGCTGGAAAAGCTGCGCGGCTGCGGCGCCGACGGCGTCATCATCGCGACAGGCAAGGGCTATACCCGCTACAGCACCGAGGCATACTCCGACCTCTATGTTCAGCTCGTGAACAAGTATACGCCCTCGGCGGTGTTCGTCGGCGCGACGGTGAACGGGCGCGACTTTGCCCCGCACTTTGCCGCCTGCCTTGAGACGGGCTGCACCTCCGACGCGACCGAGCTTATATACAACCCTGAGACCAAGGACATCGAGTTCGTAGAACCGGCAGCCGGCGGCAAGATCATGGCAGTCATCACGATCCCCGTGCTGCGCCCGCAGGTCGGCACGATACGCCCGGGCACGTTCAAGATAGTCCCGGCAGGCAAGCGCGAGAGCTTCGAGATCATCCACGAGAGCATAGGCTTCGATGAGGAGAAGATCCGCACGAAGCTGCTGGAGTACAAGGCCAACGACTTTGACCCCGAGCTTGACATCGCAAGCTGCGAGACGATAGTCTGCGTCGGCAACGGCGTGAAGGACGAGAGCCTCGATAAGTACAGAGAGCTTGCAAAGCTGCTCGGCGGCAAGCTTGCCGGCACGCGCCCGGTCGTTGACCGTGAGCTGCTGCCGTATAAGCTCCAGGTGGGCCAGTCGGGCGTGATAGTGAAGCCGAAGCTGTACATAGGCTTCGGCGTATCCGGCGCTGTGAACCATGTGACCGGCGTCGATGCGGAGCTCTTCATCGCGGTCAACAAGGATGCCAACGCACCCATCTTCAACTACTGCGACTACGGCGTCGTCGGCGATATGGATGAAGTCTGCGATCACATGATCGAACTGCTCAAAAAATAAAATGACCCGACCCGAAGAAATACTGAGAGGACTATGGACTTTCCCCATAGTCCTCCCGGACAGCCCGCTGAAGTAACGGATAATTCCGTCATCCGCACATACAAGATTTTATGACTAAGCAATTTTCATCAACTGCCGCCGCATAGCCAAAAAGACAGTTGTGGGAACGTCCAATCAAGCATGAAAGTCCTCCTCTGTCAATACAGGAGGACTTTCATGCTACTTCTTTCTGCTCAGAAACTCATAATGGGTTTCTGGCTATAAATATGCCAACAACCTGCTGCCAGTTCATACCGAAAATGCTCATTTCTTTGTCGGGCATAGTCCGGCAAATTTTCAGCATGAACTAACACGGGTTATTTTTCGGAGCTACTTGTTCCTCAGCTGGCGTTGCCATGCCGGGGAATTTTGTTTTTCATACCTGATTCGTGCACCTCCTTGTTCTGAATTTCAGTTTTCAAAATTCAGAACAAGGAGGATCTGCGCAATGTCAGATAACTATTACATAACCATTGATAGAGAAAAAGTTTTTGTATCGGAAGAGGTTTATAAAACGTATCGGCAGATGAAGCGTCAAGAACGAACTCAGGCAGAGAAGGATACTCGCAATGGTCTCATCAGTTATGAGATGTTCACCACCGAAACTATACCAGGAGAAGATCTGCTATGCGATCCATTGCAGACAAGCGTTGAGGAAACCGCTCTCTCTGCCGTCATGTGCTGCAAGCTGTACAAATGCTTGGATATGCTGCTCCCCGCAGAGCTAGAACTCATAAACAGAATTTATTTTCTGGGATATTCGTTGCGGCAGTTGTCCGCAGAAACTGGTGTTCCATACATGACGATCCAGCACCGAAAGGTAAAAATTCTTGCGAAGCTGAAAAATATTCCGTACAACCATCGTTTCATTTGCCTATAAGGGGTGAGGGAATTTTTTCTTGCCGGAGCAAAAATTTTTGACCGTGCAAAATTATAGAGGTGTGTTTTGATGTTTTTGTGAGCTAATAAGTGAAGGGAAAATTATAGTCGCAAAAGTTTACAAAGAATTTTTTCGATTTGGTTGTAAAAAAGCCTGAAATCATCCCTTATTCTTATGAGGGGAAAAATCTCTTCGTATGCACGGAACCTTGAAAATTGAATACCCATCGCCAGAGATGATACTCACCGGGGAAGTAACGCAATGAAGCGACGTTGAGCGTGCCAAGGATGACGCAAAACGCTGTGTTGGTCAAGCAAGGCCGCAGGGCAGGAACGGCTATGGCGTATGGCAGAAAAAGCAGGAAGAAGGTGGTCGAAAGAAAAATGTATGCCGCCAAACTGCTGCAACAGTTCAGCGGCACGCTGCGTTTCGGAAAACGCAGATTCCATCTGCGAGCAAGTCTAACAGAGAGGCTTCCGAAACACAAGATATTTTTTTGAATTTTTGTAGGAGGTTGAATGTGAGAAAGAAGAAACTACATCGCGAACCCGCGAAAAATTATTTTCCGCTGCCGAATTGTATCTACCAGCTTGGATTGTCGGCTGGAGCGATTGCCGTCTACGGTTATCTGCTCTACATAGAAAACCGCGAAACTTATCAGTGTCACGCAAGCTATGCCACCATCGGCAATGCTGTCGAGATGAGCCGCAATACAGTGCGTAAGTACGTACAAGAACTTGAACGGCGTGGGCTCATCCTCACAGAGCGCACAACGATCGTCACTCGAGACGGGCGCACACAAAACGGAAGTCTGCTCTATACGATCTTACCTATACAGTTGGTCGTCGAGCAATTCTATCAGGAGCAGTTCAATGCTGCGGACATTGCACGAGAGCAGCAACGCATTGAAAAACTTATGGCACAAGGTAGCTAAACGAGCAATCCCGCCTGTGTCCGCACGTGAAGCGCTGTGTGCGCTTTTACGGAGACAGGTGGGGGTGTGGGGACACGCGGCGTTTGGGGGCGTTTTCGCGGCATTTTCGTCCGGGTGCGCCCGTTCGAAAATGGCACTATGATAAAGGGAGGTACACCCAAGGGCGCACCTCCCACCCACAAAGCCCCGCAACGCGGGTCTTTTTCAGCCTTCGGGCAAGGTACACATTTTCAAGAAACTCAAAATTTCAGGTGAACGCAGAGCCGCGAAACACCCTTGCTTCAAGGGCTTCGGCGGTTCTTCGCGCTTGAGGAGGAGATGATAGAAATAAGCATAGAAAACGTAAAACGCATAACAGTCTGGCTCAAGCCAGAGCTGTTATCCCGCATGGATGGTTGGCTTGAAACTGCCAACTGCAAAAACAGAAGCGAGTTCATCAGCAAGGCACTCGGATTTTATATGGGATACCTTGCAACAGACGATGTCAGCTCATACGTCTGCGAGTCTGTCTCACAAAATATCCGTGGGATACTGACAGAGAATACGAACAGAATCTCAAAGCTCATGTTCAAGTGGAGCGTCGAGTTGAACATGATGATGCACATAGTCGCAGCACACTTCAAGGATGATGTCTCTGACCTCCGCGCTCTGCGCGGTTACTCCGCAGATGAGGTGAAGCGCACATACGGTAATATTTCTTTCGATACCGCTCTGGATATTCAGCGCGGTAACTCTGAAGATTGATGGCTGGTGTATTCTTCTCGTCGCCATATCTCAAAGGCGGAAAGCAGTCGGCAAAGCTTGCAAATCTCACTAAGTATATTTCTACTCGCGAGGGTGTTGAACTGATTAAAGATACCGACAGCAGCTTGCCTGCGACAAAACAGCAGCAGGGTTTTATATCTCGGCTGCTCAAAATGTTTCCTGATACTCGTGAGATGCCGGAGTATGTAGATTTCAAAGCAGAGAGCACGCAGAAGAACGCGGCAGAGTTTATTTCTCAGGTGCAGGAGAACTACGCATATCTGCTGGACAAGCGTGAGAACTACGTTGACTACGTCGCAAACCGTCCCGGAGTGAAGAAGCTTG
>OGZA01000880.1_pt1 | contig 21995 bp, 16 predicted proteins | sample 1576591 | NCBI WGS metagenome assembly OGZA01 (sample SAMEA3541565, study PRJEB24748) | human gut metagenome | biome: human gut; feature: human-associated habitat; material: faeces | place: China | collected 2012
GACAATTCTGTGACCTTCAAAATGCTGAGGCACCATTTTCGGATGATGTTCAGGTTCTGCGCAGCAGTTTTATCAATGGTCGCATTTGCGTCTTCGCGGAAAGTAACATCCAGATGCCAGTGCATACTTTCTATGCACCAATGCCCACGAACTGCCCGGCTGGCAAGTTCGATGTCTTCCTTGAGACTGCTAATGAAATATCGGTATTCAACTCTTTCTTTTTTCCCTTTTCTTATCGTTTTTCGCTCCATAATAATACTTTTTAGCCCTTTCCACACCTCTTTCTGTTCCAACCATCTGATATCTTCTGTTTGGTAATACTCTCTTATTTCTACCTGCCCGTGGGCCTTTTCTGAAGTTTTTTTATAAGAACCTTTTTCACGGATTTTTCTTAAAAAATCTGGGTCAAAGAAGTATTCTTTCACATTTTCATGCAAGCTTCCCTGATTTCCCTTTAATCCCAGAACATAATCCGCTCGTTTACTTTTAATCTTTTCAGCTATGGCAGTCTGAGTACCCATTGCATCTATGGTGACAACTTGGCCCTTTATTTGAATCTTATCCAAAAGTTCCGGAATTGCTGTTATTTCATTACTTTTCTCGCTAATTGCCTTTTGTCCCAGAGAAAAACCATCTTCTTTGCTCCATGCGGTCACAATATGTGCTGGCTTTTCCTCATTTCTTTTATTTCCGCACATAGTTTTCCCGTCAATGCAAATGATTTTCTTCAACAATTCGCCTTCATTCCGATCCAGACATTCCTGCCACTTCATATAAAGCTGCTGAATGATTTCAGGCGAAATCATCCCCATGACCCGACCTATCGTATCGTGGGACGGTATTCCGTTTTCCAAAGCGATATACTTGCGGAAATAATCTTGGTAATAATCCGCAAACATTGCCATTTCAACCCAATCGTCTGCATTTGCCAGTGTGGCAAACAGTACAATCACCAAAATATCTTTTAGCTTGTGGCGTACTTTACTTTGCTGCCGTCCATCTTCCAGGTATTCCAGCCAGTCTAACAGTTCCTGCATTTGCAAATACCCCCTTCTTCTTTTAGTGTACCAGAAAAAGGGGGCTATGGAAAGCTATTTACATAATAATGCTCCCTTTATGAGTTACGGTGATTTCCCTTTTCACCATCTCTCATAAAGGGAGCATATCCCTTGCAGTTCAGCGGGGAATAGTTTCATCTGTTTCTTTATACACAGCACCGACGCACCTGCATTCTGGTTTGGAGAAGTGTTAACCAGCCGGATTGCGGTACTGCGCAGCAGGAATTCTGCGAGAACTTCCCACTGGGGAACGCTGGAAGGGGTCTTTTATCAGCACTGCTGATATTTTATTTTGCTTTGCGGCGGCTGCGCACGTCAAAAGCAACCGCGATTACAAAAATAATGCCCTTTACAATGTACTGATAGGAAATATCAACGCCCATCAGATTCATTCCGTTTGTCAGAGACACGATCACAAAGGCGCCCACGACAGCGTTTGTCACTTTGCCAATGCCGCCGCTGACAGCGGTGCCGCCAATATAGGAAGAAGCAATCGCGTCCATCTCAAAGGCATTGCCCGCTGTAGGCGTCGCAGACTGGAGACGGGACGTGTAGAGGACACCAGCCAATGCGGCAAGGACACTCATCGAGCAGAATGCAAACTGCGTCACCTTTTTGACATCGACGCCTGACAATTCTGCCGCCTGGTCATTGCCGCCGATACCATAGATGTACCGGCCCAGTCTTGTTTTGTTCAGCATGTAATTGTAGACCAGCAGAACCGTGGCCACAATCACAGCCGTCCAGGGCAGGCCGCTGTAATTTGCCAGTATCCAAATAACATACATGATAATTGCCGACTCAAGGAAAATACCCAGCAGGAATACCGGCATGGAAGTCACATGGAAATGATACTTCAGCTTATTCTGGCGGGCCTTAACCTGCGTGAAAATCAGAACGGCGACAAGAATGACTCCGATCAGAACGGTGAGCAGATGGAATCCAAGATCCACGCCTGGAATGTCCGGGATGAACCCGTTGGACAGGGCATTGAAGCCCTTGTTCGGAACAATGATGGTGCCGGTTTTCTGAAGGGCACGGCTCAGCAGGCCGCGGAAAATAAACATACCGGCCAATGTCGTAACGAACGCGGGGACGCCAACTCTTGTTACCAATGTGCCCTGATAGAGACCAATGCAAAGGCCAAGCACCAAGACAGCCAAAATAGCGACCCACTCGTTAACTCCAAACTGCGTCATCAGAATCGCGGCAATGGCTCCCGAGAAGCCGGCTACATAGCCTACAGAAAGATCAATGTGCTTCAAAATCAGAATCAGGGTCATACCGATGGCAAGGACTGCCACATAGCCGACCTGCTTGATCAGATTGCTTATGTTGGCTGCCTGTAAAAAGGCACCCTGGGTCTTCCAGTTAAAGAATATCATGATGATTACCAGGGCGATATACATCATGTAATCTCTGATATTCGTCTTTGCGAGGCAAAAAAGTTCACTGATAAAGCTCTTCTTTTCCGGCTCGTTTTGTGTCGTCTTTTCCATTCCGAAACCTCCTATGATCTGACAGCCATAGCCATGACTTTTCTTTCATCGGCTTCCTCCGCCGAAAGTTCACCGGTAATGCTGCCGCCCGACATGACATACAGTCTGTCGCTCATTCCCAAAACCTCAGGCAGCTCAGAGGAAATCATTATAATGCTCATGCCTTCTTCTACCAGCCGATTCATCAGCGTGTAGATCTCATATTTTGCACCGACGTCAATTCCCCGGGTGGGTTCGTCCAAAATCAGGACTTTCGGCTTTGCAAACAGCCATTTTGCCAGCTGTACCTTCTGTTGGTTTCCACCGCTGAGGTTGCCTACTTTTTGCATAATGGAAGGCGCTTTGATGTTCATAGAAGATTTCAGCTCATTGGCCATCTGAATTTCTTTATTTTCGTCTATCGATAAGCCATTCTGAAGGCATTCCAAATCCGCCAGAGTGATGTTGTACTTGATATTCTGAATCAGCACCAGACCGTTACCCTTGCGATCCTCGGAAACATAAGCGATTCCCTTTTTAATGGCATCCCGCGGCTTGTCGAAGGAAACCTTTTCTCCATTCAGGAAAATTTCTCCGCTTTTAATATGGTAATGTGAGGGATTGCCAAAAATGCTCATGGCAAATTCCGTACGTCCCGCACCCATCAGACCCTGAAGGCCGACAATTTCGCCTTTTCTGACATTCAGATTGACGTTGTGAAGGATTTCCTTACCCGTTGCGGAATCCTCGACAGTCCAGTTGCGAACCTCAAAGCTGATGTCTCCAATATTTTGCTGCTCCCGCTTCGGGTAGATATTGTCAATCTCCCGACCGACCATGTGCTTGATGATTTCGGACTCGGTCACCGCTGTCTCTCTGGCATCCATGGAACAGATCGTAGCGCCGTCCCGCAGTACCGTAATGGTATCCGCGATTTCTATGATTTCCTTCAGTCTGTGAGAAATCATGATGCAGGTAACGCCCTGTTCCTTCAGTTCTCGAATCAGCTGCAGCAGGTTTTGGCTGTCATCCTCATTCAAGGATGACGTAGGCTCATCCAGAATCAGCAGTTTTACATTCTTAGAGAGTGCCTTGGCAATCTCCACCAGCTGCTGTGTACCGACACCCAGATTCTTCACCTTTGTGGAAGGATCCACATCCAGCCGCACCTTTTTCAGGACCTCTTTCGCCCTAACGATGGTTTCGTTCCAGTCAATATGATGACCGGACATAATTTCGTGCCCGAAAAAGATATTCTCATAAATTGAGAGTTCCGGAACCAGGGCAAGCTCCTGATAGATAATCGAGATTCCCTGCTCCTCGCTGTCCGCAATGGATCGAAATTGCTGAACCTCTCCGTTGTAGACAATATCTCCCTCATAGGTTCCGTGCGGGTAAACGCCGGAGAGGACCTTCATCAGTGTTGATTTTCCGGCTCCGTTTTCTCCGACGAGGCAGTGAATTTCTCCCCGCCTGACTTTAAAATTCACATTGTCCAGGGCCTTTACACCCGGAAATGTCTTTGTGATGCCGCGCATTTCCAGAATATATTCGCTCATGCCCTGCCTCCTTTCGATCGTCCGCCTCCCGGCGGCAATACAGTTCATTCATGCTGATTCTCTTTTAATATGTTTCATCAATTCGGATTAAGCATTTTTTTAGAGAATCATATGAGATGGGAATATGTGATTTCCCATTTCGAAAATCACATATTCGGCAACGCCAGCAGGCGGTGCCTTCTTGAGAACAATTAAACTATTTCGTCGAGAATTCGTATCAAATCTGCCAAAAGGCCGGCTTTTTGAAGCCAAAAGCCGGCCTTTCGCGTATGGTAACTTTCTTCCCTTAGAAATTACAGACCGGTGAAGTCAGATGCGTCATAGTACTCGGAATCGATCAGTGCTTCTTTCACGTTGCTCTTCGTTACAACGACAATGTCAGTCTGCTTTGCGGGGACATCCTTTACACCATTGTTGTAGGTGGTGTCGGTCTTGGGCGTTTCGCCGTTCAGAATGGACATTGCCATCGCGACGGAATCAGCTGCCAGGGTGCGGGTATCCTTAAACACGGTCATGGACTGCTTGCCATCGATCACATACTGGACAGAAGCCTTCTCAGAATCTTGACCGGTGATTACGTAGCTGGAGACATCCTTGTCAGCGGCGAACACATCCGCGATAGAACGGGCAGTGCCGTCATTGGGGGCGAGAACCAGAACGTCGCCCTTCTTGTCCGCGCCAACAGCGGTCAGATTGGCCTCTGCCTTGGACTTAGCAACATTGAAATCCCAATCCGTCGTAACCTGACCGACGATTTTGCCGACTTCGTCACGGGTGAGCTCAGCCTTGTTCTGCAGAGCCTCTGCCTCGGAAGAGTTCTCAATCACAAAGGTTCCGTCAGCAATCTTGGGCTGGAGCACGCTCCAGGCGCCCTCGAAGAAGATAAACGCGTTGTTGTCGGTAGCCGCGCCGGCGTACAGGTACAGGGGGATGCCGCTGCCCGCAGGGGCGTTGTCTACCAGATACTGGCCCTGAGCCGCGCCGACCGCAAAGCTGTCGAATGTCACATAGTAATCAACCGCGTCCGTACCGGTGATCAGCCGGTCATAAGCAATAACGGTCACGCCGGCAGCCTTGGCCGCTTCAACGGCAGCTGCGGCAGCAGCACCGTCCTGCGCGCAGATAATCAGCACGGAAATTCCCTTGGAGATCAGCGTCTCAACGTTTGTCTTTTCAGTCGCGGAAGAACCCTGGCTGAACATGACCTGGTTAGTGAATCCGGCATCGCTCAGGATGGACTCAAACTGTGCCTGATCCTGCAGCCATCTGGGCTCATCCTTGGTAGGCAGCACGATGCCAACCTGAATGGTTCCGCTCGCAGACTTGTCAGCGGCAGGCTTCGCTCCGTTGGCGGTCTGTGCACTGCCGGAACTACCGCAGCCGGCCAGCAGGCCGATCAGTAGGGATGCCACACAGAGCAGACTAATCAACTTTTTCTTCATAGAAAACCCTCCTTATTATCGGCCGTCAGAATTTGCTCCGGCCTTTGATGGTTTGACTTTATCATAAATAATGATGAATTTGTTTTACACAATCTTCACATTCCTGTGCATTCTGAAAATGTTTTGCCGGAAATAGCATTGTTTTGCGTTATCGCTGTTTAATTGGTTTGAAAAATGCTACATATTCATCATAATAACAAAATTCCAAGGGGCGATATTTGTGCTAAATGCACAAACGCAGCGAGAGAACCGGTAATACCAACCAGTTCTCCCGCTGCTTCAATTCAGAGCTTCCCTTATCCGATTTACGGTTTCATCAAATCCGGTCGGTTCAGGTACACATCCTCTCTCAAATGAAATCCGCTGTCAATGATAACGCTCTGCATATTGTCCTGTGTAACGGCAACAGGCGCCAGTCGGATATAGGGAATCTGATCCCCGTCTTCTGTAAGGTAATACTCACATTCAAGGGTTTCGCCATGTATCAGGCGTACCGTCTCCTGCGCTGCCCGGGAAGCCAGCTTGTCCACCGGCTTGTAAACCGTCATGGACTGGGTGCCCTCCACAATCCGCTGGCAGGCCGCCAGGTCTCCATCCTGACCAACTACGCGGACTTTTCCCGCCAGGCGCTGCTCCGCAAGCGCGTCCACCACCGCGCCGGCCAGGTTGTCATTGCCGCACATAATGCCGGAAACGGACTCCGCCAGCTCACGGTGCTCCCGGATGTAGGCTCCGGCATTCTCCGGCTTCCATCCATCGGTGTAATAGGTATCCAGGACGCTGACGTCCTTCCCCCGGATTTCCGACAGGAAACCTTCCTCGACCTCCAGCACGTTATGATCTGTCAGTGGGCCGCAGATCATAAGAAGGTCGGTTGTCGTTTCCGTATCGTTCACAAGCGTCTGTGCCATCAATTCCCCCACCTTCCTGTTGTCAAAGGTGATATAGAGGTCAGGATTCGCACCCACAATAAGCCGGTCGTAGGCGATTACTTTGATATTGGAACTCTGTGCTTTTTTGACGGTCTCCAAAAGAGGAGCGGAGTCAATCGGCACGATCACGATGGCATCCACTTTTTTCTGGATAAAGTATTCCATCAGTTTGACCTGTTCCTCTACACTTCCGTTCGCATTCTGCACATTCACTTCCGCACCCAGCTCCCGTGCGGCAGACACGAACACATCACGGTCTCTCTCCCACCGTTCCATGACAAAGTTATCAAAAAGCATGCCGATCTGGAGGCACGCCTCCTGCGTGTCCGGCGATGCCTTCGGCTCCGCACCGCAGCCTGTCATCAGGATCAGAAGCAGTGCTGCCGCCAAGGCAGCTCTCAAGCGATCAGCGATTCTCATGTCCATCGTTTCCCCCTGTACTCTGTAGGTGTCTCCCCGGTGTTTTTCTTGAAGGAACGGCTGAAGTAATTGGGGTCGGAGTATCCAACGGCGGTACAGATTTCTTTCATGCTCTTATCCGTTGTGTTCAGCAGCGTCTTGGCCTTTTCCATCCGAATGCTGGTCAGATACTCTACAAAGGTCTGCCCCGTCTCCTCCTTGAACAGCTTGGTGAAATAATACGGACTGACATTGACCTGACGGGAAACATTGTCCAGAGACAGATCCTGGGCAAAATGCGCCCGAATATACTCCTGCGCTTGCTTGATCAGCCCCGCGGAGTTCTTCTGCCTGCTTTCAGTCAGGTTTACAGCCGCTGCCCGCATCTTCTGAAGGAACCAGATCCGAAGTTCCTCGAGAGTCGGCGCACTCAATACAGCAGGCAGATAGTCGCGCCGGGAAGCAAAGTGATAGATTCGCCCACCATTGCTGTAAGAGATTCGCTCGGCCCATAGGACAAATTCCAGCGCTTTCAGCCGCACGTCCTGTGGGTCTTCCTGCCATTTTCCAGACATCCACTCAAAAAAGCGATTGGATTCCGCGACAGTTCCCGCCACGTCGCCTCTCTGCACGCATTCAAAGATTGCCTTTTCTGTTTCAACGGGGTAATCCTCTTCATAGCCGCAGGACAGCGGGAGGTCTCCGGCATGTGCCACGCTTCCGGAGGAAAAATGGAAGGAGTTTACCGCTTCCGTATAGGAAATATGGGCATCTTCCAGACTTTTCACGGAGCCGATTCCAACACGGAATCTGGCATCCACAATGTCCTGGAGTTTTCTCACCATCTGGCGGGCTCTCTGGATAACCTGAATTCTCTGCTCGTATTCCTGTCCAGCGGGGCAGCGGGTACAGGGTACAAACAGGATCACGGTATTCGCCATCTGCGGCCCAATGACCGCGGGAAAGAACTCCTTGACCGTTTCCCGGAGCCGGACGTCATTCTCATACATCTGGACACTGAGATCCACCGTGTTGGACAGCGTTCCAGTCTCCTTCTGAGCGTCATATTCAATGACCATCATGAAGCCGCTGTTCTCCGCAACCCCCAGCAGATCTTTGAACTGGGAAACCTCCCGGACGTAATTTTGCTGAAACAGCACGGAGTAAATAAAGCCGCTTTCCACAATCGGTGTCGCCGTTGCCAGCTGCTCTTTCACCCGAAGGTCGTTGCTCCGCCGCTCCCGCTCCCCGTCAATTCTCTCCATGGCCTGTTCCAGAAGCCGGGTTATTTTCACCCGGTCGATGGGTTTATTGACATATTCCAATACCCCCAGTCCAACCGCTTCCCGGGCATAGTCGAACTTGTCATAGGCGGTAATCACAATGAAAATGACGTCCTTATTGGTCTTGCGGATCTCCTTCATGGCTTCAATTCCATTGATACCCGGCATCTGAATATCCATCAGCGCAATGTCCGGGCGAAAGCTCTCCGCAAGTTCAATGACACTTCTTCCGGTCTTGGCAGACTGCACCTGACAGGTCTCGCCGAAGCTCTTTTCGATGATAAATTTCAGCGCGTCAATCACGATTCCCTCATCGTCCGCGATCATGATTTTGTACATGGCTTCTCCTCCCCTAAACCGGTATGAAAACGGCAACTTCCGTTCCCATGCCGGAACCCGTACTGGTGATCTCCATCACATCGTCCCGATTGTAAAACAGCCTCAGCCGTCCGATCACATTCCGAAGTCCAACGCCGGTGGTGTGCTCCTGCAAACCGTCCCCGTTGAGGCCGTTATTCAGAATGCTCTGCGTCCGTTCGGGGCTGATCCCAACGCCATTGTCCCTGACGCTGACGCAGATTCGGTCATTTTCCCTGTAAACGGAAAGCCATATCTTTTTTTCCCATTCCACATCTCTCAGGCCATGATTGATACTATTCTCCACCAGCGGCTGCAAAATCATAGCCGGCATAGGGACATCCGTTACGCCCTCCTCAATTTCCTTTATGAAATGAATTTCACCGGAGAAACGGACGTTGATAATATAGATATAGTTGTCCACCAGGCCGATCTCCTCGGCCAGCGTCGCGACGCCGTCATTCTTCCGCACATTGTATCGATAGAAGTCCGCCACATTCTGCACATAGGTATAGGTTCGGTCAGCTCCCTCCAGCATTGCCAACTGTGCGCAGGCATTGAGTGTGTTGAACAGGAAGTGGGGATTGATCTGGGATTGGAGATATTTCAGCTGTGTGTCTTTCAGATGCGCCTCCATCAGAAGCTGTTTTTCTTTCATTGCGCTTTCCAACTCAATGCGCTGTCTGGCCTGCTCCATATTGTCTTTCAGACTGGCCACCATCTGATTGAATGCCGCAGTAACAATTCCAACCTCATCGTTGGCCACCGGGCCAGAAACTTCCGCAATCAGGCTCCCGCGGGCTACCTGTTCAGCAGCTTCCGCCAGACGCCGCAGCGGGTCTGTAATACCTCTGGTCAATAGGAATACCAGAAGTGTCACCAGCGCGCTGGTCATGCATAATATGGTGAGATTCGCTGTTTCTGAATATTTCAGAGAGGTGAACAGCGCCTCATAGTTTTGCGAATTGCGTTGCAGCTGGCGGTTGTTCAAGCTGTATATGTAAGAATTGATATAGGAGAACAGACGGTCCGCGTCATCATAGTATTCCTTATACTTCACTACGTTCCGTCCGCGCTTGGCTTCAACCGCCCGGTTCGCTGTCCTGATATATTCTTCGGAGATACTGCGGATATTTTTTTGTGTAATCATGCTGTCGTCATCCAGCAACCGCCCGTTGAGCCGCTCCAATATGTTTGAAAACTCCTGCTGATTCCGCAGGTATCCCTCGATAGCCTCCGTATCCCGGGTATCCAGGAATGTTTCCAGGTAGCGGTGCACTTGTGTCAGGCTGATTTGCAGATCATTCAGCATCGCATTGCTGGCATAGATGCCGCTGATATCATCTATCATGGTATTGATTTCGGCATTTATATAGGCATTGATGCTCAGAAGCATGATTGTCGGAATCAAAAATATGAAAAGCAGCTTATTTCGGATGCTTATAAACGGCATGCCGTGGTTATCCTTTGTCTGGACTCGCATTGCGCAGATACCCCTTCACATTGTCCTTCGTTACTGTGTTTACATCCATCGCCACGAAATCGCTCACATAGCCGGTCTCCAGGTATTCATTCAGCGCCTCCACGCTTCTGATACCCAACTGCTGTATATCCACAGCGATAGATGCCGCAATTACATTCCGGTCGATTGCATTCAGAATGGTCTCAGTGGCAAAATAGCCCAGAATATCCACCTGTCCAACCAGGTTGAAGTCCACTACCGCCTGACATACGCTGACAGTGTTCTGCTCGTTGAGGCAGACGATGATTTCCGGCATGGTCTCCGGGTGCAGGTAATACTCCTGAAAAATGCTGCGTATTTCCTCTGCTCCCCCAAACTGGGAGTCCGCCATAACCGCCCGGGCGGTCAGGGTCAGATTCAAATGGTTTCCCTCGTTGGCCAGCGTCTCCTGAATCCCGTTGAAAATGGTGTTCTGCCCCGTGTCCTCTGCTGCCGCGTTCATCAGAATCAGGGCTTCTTTCGTGTTACTGTTGGCCTCGCGGATGATCTGCCGTCCATATTCACGTCCCACATCATAGCTGTCAATTCCTACAAAGCTCTTCCGCTGGCTTCCGCTGCAGTCGGAGAGGACAGTGACGACCGGGATGGACGCCTTGTCGGCCTCCGCGATCAGCTCCCGGGTGTCTTCGCTTCCATCCCCCTCCAAAATAATGCCATCCACGCCGGAAGCAATCGCGATCTCCAAAAGCTCCTTCTTGGTGTAGTCCACAGTGAGATCTTTTCCCATCCACTCCACGAAAACGCCCCCTGTGCTCCCGTAACGCCTGGCCTGATTGAAGATTTCCTCCCAGAAAATATCGTCCCTTGAGGATGTGACAAAGGCGTAGTGCCGGCTGCATTCCCGGAACGGCTCCTCTTTCGCAGACACAGAAGCATTTGCGAGGTACCGTATATAGGACAGTACGCCCGCTGTCGCGGTGAAGAGGAAGAGTATCGCAATGATCAGAAAGAAAAATGGTTTCCAGCTTTGTGACCCTTTCGTATCCACAAGTTACCTCCAAAGTAATAACGCTATCTCATCTTTCACTGAAACCCGCAACGAATTTATCATATCACGGATTTCATCGGATATCAAAATTCATCCTTGCCCTTGTGACTATGCCGGCAGCAAAGGGGAATACCGATTGGCGCGAGAAGGCAAACGTTTGCAGCTGGTCCCAGTGATTTTGGGAGGCTTCCAAACGCCGCAATTATGCCGCCTCCGGGCCGGTTTGCCTTCCTTCCTGCGGCGGTATGTTCTGCTGAAAATGTGTATAATTACGATAATTACGTTTTCTTTCAATAAGTTATATTTTATCACCGATTCTTCCTGGTGTCTACCATTTCATATTTAGGGCCACGACGATTGCATGAATGCTCCCTCTCGTGCCATTTCCCCAGGTGCTTAATTTTTTAAGCATTGAGAACTACTTCAAGGAGCATAGTGGGGCGCAGACTGATTGCAAACCGTTTTTTCTTCATCGATAGCTTGCGTTTTGACAATTCTGTGACCTTCAAAATGCTGAGGCACCATTTTCGGATGATGTTCAGGTAGCGTTTTATTATAACGCACTCATAAGTATTCTGAGAGAATTCGTGCGTTACGTGATCGCATCCGCGCTGCAATTCTCAAGATGCGCATCTGTGTTTTGGCAATAATTTTTACAGCTGGGCATCTGTCGGTCGCCTTAAGCGATCATACACAACGCCGATCAGAAGATCTCGAACTGTATCACCGAATTTTGCATCGTCCAGAACTCTTTCGCAGAACTGTTGATTCTGTGCCATACGTCCAATGACAACATCCATAAAAGCGTCGTTAAACGGGAAGCGGAAATGCTCCTGAGAATTGTTGCGCGCTTGGATACGCAATTCTTCGTTGGCATCCATGCTCAACTCCTGCTCATTCAGGCAGATTTCTTTGCGGATGGGTCGTGTGCGGTCTGGCATATTGAAACACTCCTTTCACAATACAACGGACATTTTTTCTCAAAAACTTGGTAGTGGCGAAAAGAAAATTTTGAAGACGAGGGCATTGGCGATTCGTTGCCCCTCACTTTACAACGGACATTTTTAAGTCAAAACGCAGGTATCGAAATGAGAAATTTTCAAAAAATATGCGTCCCTGCTTTTGCGAAAGCGGGAGCGCGGTGTATCTGCGGATATGAGATTTGAGAGAGTAGCAAGCACATCCGGTGTCCGTACACACCGGAAAAATGAGTGGTTCAGCCCTGCGCCCGAACTGCTCATTTTGTTGTTGGGGAAGCCCCACACCCCTTTCATGTCTGAATTGAAAATACCTCCTGAACTTTTCCGAAAAGCCCTTGCTTTTATTCGCTTTGACGATTATAATTATACTGTGATTTTATAAGCAGACGCAGAACCAAACTGCAACAGGAGTACCGCCTATGAAGTATTTATCTATCGTGCAAACCGCCGAACGCTGGGGTATCTCCACTCGCCGTATTCAGATTTTGTGCGGCGAGGGGCGCGTCCCCGGTGCGATCCGCATTGGCTCGGTCTGGGGGATTCCAGAGGACGCAGAGAAGCCGGCGGACGCGAGAATCAAGAGTGGCAAGTATATCAAGAAGCCCGCTGAAAACGAAAAATGAGCCGCATCATATCAGCGACTCTAACTCGAAATAATGGGGTTTATTCCACTTCGCAGGTGCGGATAAGCGCAATCAATTAAGACGCGGTTGCACAGCAACCGAATATGCAGCCTACAAAAGGATAAGGAGGGCACGATGGATAAGGCGTTTGAAAATCTGAGCATATTGAAAGATATTCGGGAAATTGACGATTTGCTGAACGGATACTGTCAGATTGGCTATATAGACCGCGAGAAAGCCATCTCAAAAATCAGAGAATTGCGGATAACAAACAGCGATATCCGAAAGGCCGCGACGGAGACGCTTCCATCCAATATCATTCCGTTTAGTCAAGCGAACGACAGTCAACTTGCCGGTGAGCTAAATGCATATAGGACAATTTTAGCGGAGAACTATTTGCGTAACACACAGGAGGAGCCCCATGCCAACACTTGAATGGATTGGAAAAAGCAAGGTGATCAATCACCATCAGGACGTGCCGTTTCGGGTGTTGGAGCGCAAGTATAGCTTTGATGAAAACGGACAGCACAACGAGGATAACGGTAGCGAAAACATGATTATCCGGGGCGATAATCTGGAGGCCCTGAAAGCGCTGCTACCCCGGTATGAGGGGCGCGTCAAGTGCATTTACATCGATCCGCCCTACAACACCGGCAACGAGGGTTGGGTCTACAACGATAATGTCAATGACCCGAAGATCAAGAAGTGGCTGGGCGAGGTTGTCGGCAAAGAGGGCGAGGACTTGACCCGCCACGACAAGTGGCTGTGCATGATGTACCCGCGGTTGAAGCTGCTGCAAAAGCTGCTGGCGGACGATGGATGCTTAATTATAAGCATCAGCTACCATGAACTACATAATCTTGTAAATCTCTTGCGAGAGATTTTTGGGACAAAGCAGATTGTGACTGTCACAGTATAAACTTCTGGTGGGAAACCATCAGGCGGTTTTAACTATGTGCAAGAGTATCTGGTTTTTGTTGTGCCTGCGGACTTTCATGCAAACGCACTTGATTTTTGTGGTGGGAATAACAGAACGCCATTCGAGGGGCTTACACTGAGTACGTTCGACAAGACACAACGTCCAAATCAGACATATCCAATTTTTATAGACGAAAATGGTGTATTTGCTGGTGTAGGAAAATCATTACAAGAGCAAATTGATGACGGCTCATACACCGGGGAGAAAGCTGATTTTCCATATGACTACTCTATCGCTCCACAAGGGACAGTTGCCGTTTGGCCCGTAACAGCAAAAGGCAAGTCGTGTGTCTGGCGGCAGATTTCAGGACGATTACAAGCGGATTGGGAAAAAGGCTATATAAAAATCTCAAAAAACAAAAGCGGGAGCAATCAGAACCAATACAGTGTCCAGTATCTGCCAAGCGGAGTTATCAAGAAAATCAACGACGGCGAGTTGGAAGTTTTAGGACATGAAGATGGTGTTCCGACGTTGTTATTTGGAGAAAATCAGACTGTAGGTGGACAGGTTCCTACGATATGGGCTGAAAAAGTATTTTTCACTGTTAACGGAACGCAAACGCTTAAAGACATTTTTCCTGAATCGCCTAAAACGTTCGACTATCCGAAATCGGTTGTACTGATTGAAAGCGTGGTTCAAGCAATCACAAAAGATGCCGATATTATCCTTGATTCTTTTGCCGGTTCCGGCACCACCGCCCATGCCGTCCTCAACATGAACAAAGCCGACGGCGGGCACCGCAAGTTCATTCTTGTCGAGATGATGGACTACGCCGACAGCATCACCGCCGAGCGCGTCAAGCGCGTGATCTGCGGCTACGGCGAGGGCAAAACATGCGTGGAGGGTACGGGCGGCAATTTCAGCTTCTACGATCTGGGCGAACCGCTGCTTGTGGGCGATTGCCTGAATGAAGCCGTTGCCCCGGAGAAAATCCGAGAATACATCTGGTTCATGGAAACCAAGCAGACCTACGCTCCGCCCAGCGACGGCAACCCGTATTACCTCGGCAAGCACAACAGCACAGGCTATTACTTCTACTACGAGCCGCAGCGCGTGACGGTGCTGGATTATGCGTTCCTCTCCACCATTACGGAAAAAGCCGATGGAACGGTGATCTACGCCGACCGCTGCTCCATCAGCGAGGACAAGCTGGCACAGATGGGCGTTACATTCAAGAAAATACCACGGGACATCAGCAGACTGTAAGGGGGTGACGATGTATGGAAATGAAAGGGTATCAGAAAGCGGTCATAGCGGATTTGACGCATTATCTGGAACTGATGAACGAAACGCAGAACTATATGACAGCGTTTGAGCTGTTCTGGCGGGAAAAGAGCGCACCGGGATTAGGGCTATACCGAAACGTTATAGCCGGGGTTCCGAACCTGTGCATCAAGGTGCCGACAGGCGGCGGTAAGACCTTTATCGCCTGCAACGCCATTCGCCCGGTGTTTGACGCGCTCCCCGTCACCAAGACGAAAGCGGTTGTCTGGCTTGTCCCGTCAGAAGCCATCCTGACGCAGACGGCGAAAGCCCTGAAAGATACGTCCCACGCCTACCGTCAGAAAATTGATGTGGATTTCGGCGGGCGCGTGGAGGTCTACACCAAGCAGGAGCTTTTGAACGGTCAGAACTTCAACCCCACGGCGGTCACAGAGCAGCTTTCTATTATGGTGCTGTCCTACGATTCGTTCCGCACCAGCCGAAAGGACGGGCGTAAGGCGTTTCAGGAAAACAGCAACCTCGCGGAGTTCCCCAAAGTACTGGGAAAACCTGACAGCCCCATTGAGGGCGCGGACGAAACCGCCCTGTTCCAGATCATCAATCAGCTTAACCCTCTTGTCATTGTGGACGAGAGCCACCATGCCCGGTCGGAATTGAGCCTTGAAATGCTGGAAAACTTCAATCCCTGCTTTGTGCTGGATTTGACCGCCACGCCGAAAAAGGAGAGCAATATCATCTCCTATGTAGACGCGGTGCAACTGAAAAATGAACACATGGTAAAGCTGCCAGTTATCGTCTATAACCGGGACAGCCAAGCCGAGGTGCTGATTGATGCGATTGACCTGCGGAACAAACTGGAAGAAATTGCAGATGCGGAGTACGCCAAGACGGGCAAATATATCCGTCCTATCGCGCTGTTTCAGGCACAGCCGAAGGGCAAGGAGGACGCGACCACCTTTGAAAAACTGCGGGATAAGTTGGCGGACAAGGGAATCCCCGCTGAGCAAATTGCCATTCGTACCGCCGATGTGAACGAACTGAAAAATGCTGATTTGATGTCTCCAAGCTGCCCGATTCGCTACATTATCACGGTCAATGCACTGAAAGAGGGTTGGGATTGCCCCTTTGCCTATATTCTTGCGTCCCTTGCTAATAAGACAAGTCAGGTTGACGTGGAGCAGATTTTGGGACGGATTCTCCGTCTGCCCCATACGAGCCAGCATACGCAGAGCGCACTCAATATGTCCTATGTTCTGACTTCCTCCAACGACTTCAACAACACCGTGGCGCATATCGTCAAGGGCTTGAACAGCGCAGGATTCAGCGATAAGGACTATCGGATCGGTGAGCCTGTAAAACCGAAAGCACCTGAACAGCCAGCGGAACAAATTACGCTGCCTGACCCGCAAGGAGTTTCCGAACCGGAACCCGCAGAGGACGATTTTGCATGGCTGAACGATAAATCGATTGAGGAAGAGTTGGAGCGGCGCAGAGAACAGGCGCAAACGCCTGAAACTGCCCCGAAAGCCGACACCATGCTGGACGCTGCCGCAGAAGTCGAAAAGGCATATACAGATGCAATCCAGCAGACCAGCAATGATCCGGTGATGGACAATCTTCCAAGAGAGGTGCAGGACAAAGTGAAAACATTTTGGGTAAACCCGCAGTTCCACGAAGATATTGAAGCACTGCAAATCCCGCAGTTTTTCCTGAAAGTTGAGCAATCTTTGTTTACGGACGGTTCTTTTGAACTGCTGGACAAGGAAATGCTGGCAGAGGGCTTTACCCTCAAGGGCAAGGCATACGACGTTGATTTTGCCGCCGCAGACGATGAAATCCGCGAAATCGACGTGCGGGAGCAGGACGGCGGTTTGCCGAAGGTGTTCAAGATGGAGAGTGCCGAGCAGCGGTACTTCAAGGAGTGGTTCAACAATCTGCCACCGGAAAGCCGGGTGCGTCAATGCAAGGAAATGATGTTCAATCAGCTTAACAAGCTGAATATGGTGGACGCTGCCGAGCTGCGTGCCTACATAAACCGTATCGTGGACGATATGGACAAGGCGCAGCTTGCCGCCATGGAGAAAGCCCCGCTGGGCTATGCGGCGAAGATCCGTGACAAGATTGAAACGTTGCTGGAAGTCCACTATCGGGAAACTTTTGAAAAGTGGCTGGAAACGGAGCGCATCGTCTGCAAGCCCTATTTCCGTCTGCGCCCCTCTATCCATCCTGCCACATATACCGACATATATGCCCGTTCGCTGTACACGGCGGAGGACGGCGATATGAACAAGCTGGAAGAAAAGCTGATTGTGGAGTTGACCGCCCTGCCGAATGTCCGCTGGTGGCACAGGAATATTGCAAAGCAGGATTTTGCAATCAATGGCTTTATCAAGCATTATCCCGATATTCTGATTATGACCCAAAGCGGCAAGCTCATCTGCGCGGAAACCAAGGGCGAACATCTGAAAAATGATGGTAGCCGGGAGAGGATTGCTCTCGGTCAAGCGTGGCGTACAGCAGCGGGCAAGGACTATCGCTATTATATGGTGTTTGAGAATGACGAAAACCTCTTGCCGGGTGCAATGAGCATGAGTCAGTTTATCGACACGGTAAAGGCGCTGTAAAAGTCTCTTATTCGCGGGAGGCAATAATGCCAACCTTTGTTCTGTAATTATCAATAAAGTTTTGAAATCCCAAAAGGCACTATAACTGCGTTAGCAAATTAGCAATATGGAGGGATGATTATATGCCAAATAAGCAGCCAGTTAAGCCCAAGATAGCCGCATATCTTGATAAAAAATCAGGGAGTCTCGCATATAATCGCTTTGAAATGCAAATAAGCCAAACCATGCATATGGCAATTGAATTGTACTCCAATTTGAACTATTTGCTTGTGCTTGACCATTATGATGATATTACTTTATTTGACGATGATGTCACGCCCGAAACGGTTAGTTATTACCAGATGAAAACAAGCGAGGATTCTATCAGTATTGATACGGCAATCACAGAGGCGTGGGTTGCAAAACTATATGAGCAGCTAAGTAATCCTCAGTGGATAATTAAAGAACTTGGGTTAATTACAAACTGTCCTCTGAAAGTGTCCGTAAAATTCAAGGGTGACGATGGGAAAACACATTCCGAGGAAAGAAAATACACCGCTGAGCGAACACCATTTCAGTCGTTTAATCCATATATGGTGAATAAGCTCAAACAAGATATAGCCCAAAGAAAGGGCATCTCTGCAAACGATGTGGATTTATCAAAATTTGTTCATATGCGAACCACCTTGTCAATCCCAAAGCACCATGAGATTGTCGAGCAAGAGATGACCGACTTTTTACAGAAAAAATATCCGCGTATTACAGTTGAAGCCGCTAAGACTATATTTGGAGCAATGATGGAGCTTCTGACGCACTGTCAATCATGTGAGTCGTTGGATGAAGATGCGGAATTCTCCGAGGTGCGACAGAAAAAGGGAGTTTCTAAGTCTGATTTTTCCCGTATTATCGAAGAGTCTATGTATATTTCTGTACCGCCATTTCAAGAAATCGATGGGTGGATGAAGTATTCCGACGATGAAAAAATGAGAGCAGCACTTGAGTACACAAACCTTTTGGCAGACGTACAGAGCAAATCTGACTCATTTGCTGCACTGTACCACCAAATAAGGAGCGCTTGTAAAGCTAATCCGCGAAACGATAAGGAGGCTATCAGGCTATATTGTGAACGGGTGTGCAACTCCCTATCATCGAAGAATCCTATTTACAGCAATGCTTATATGGATGTCTTGATTGTAAGTGTCCTAATAAATGAATGGAGGATGAGCGTATGAAAGAGGTCTACTTCAAGCAAATAATGATTGCAGACTTGCAAAATAAGACCGCTCGTGTCCAGCCATTTGAAAAAGGGCTAAATGTTGTAACAAGCATAGATAATCATGTGGGAAAGTCCTCGTTACTCAAATCCTTGTATTACACCTTGGGTGCCAGAGTTGACTTCGATTCTGTTTGGGACAGACAGTCCAAACTGTATGTAGTTACTTTAAGCGTCGATGAAACCGAGTATTGCATCGCACGTTTTATGAAGCAGTTTGCTGTGTTCAAGGGAAAAACGCTTTTGAAAATTACAGATAGTGTTACTCAGGAATTAGCCCCGCTGTTAGGTGATATTTTCGATTTCTCTGTTTATTTGCCAAATAAAGATACTGGAAAAGTTGAAATGGCACCGCCAGCTTTTACTTTTATGCCATATTATATCGATCAAGATAAGGGTTGGAGTGGACTATATGACAGCTTTGCTTCAATTACTCAATACAAAAGTGCGGATCGAATTAAATCGCTATATTATCATCTCAACATTTATACCAAAGGGACAGTCGAACTTATGGCTGAGAAAGATCGTCTCAAGGATCATCTGGAAATTTTAGAGAATGAACGTGACCGGCTAAATACAATTTTATCAGCTTTACGAGAAGAAACTGCCAATCTCCCTCCGGCAGATACGATCAGTGAATTGGACACCCATCTTGAAGCTCCCAAAAAAAGAATTGAACAGTTGGTAACACAAATTGGGGAGATACGGAACAAAATTCAAGGTTTAGAGACCGTTCTACAGCAGCATCAATATAATCTGCATGTGATTCAGGATTATATATCAGCAAAAGATCATGCTACCGAAAGCGATGAGCACAAGTTTCATGTTTGCCCTAATTGTGGGTATATTTTCGATGAGGAAATTTTTAACCTTGTTCGATCAAATTATGGCACGCTAAACGAGGATTACATATGTCAGCAGATTCGTTTGCTAATCAGCGCTACTTCTGATAAACTTGATTTAGAGAAAAAACAGTATGTAACTCTTCGGCAACAAATGACAGAAGAGGAAACTGCTTTCCAACCAGAGAAAAATGAATTTGACATTTATGTCAGGCAACGTGGGTTAGCAGATTCTATCCGACGTTTCCAACAACAATTAAGCAAAACAATATCGGATATACAGGAAGACGAGAAAAATATTAAAGAGATTAGTAAAGAACTCCGCAAACTGCCAAACAAAAAGGAGGTTGAGGAAAAATATATTGAATATGCCCGGTTGAATATCATGACTCTGGACGCATGGGATCCTGCCTATGATGGAGCGATTCATTTGTTAAAGCCCATCAAAGCGCAAGGAACACTGGAAAACAAGATCATTTTGGCTCAATTTGTAGCTCTTTTCCAAACAATGGAATACTTCAAAACCAGCGCAACAAGATTCTCATTTGTTGTTGACTCTCCACGCGCAAAAGAAGCCAGTATTTCAAGTAGTAAAGATATTCTAAAAATGATTTCGCAGATGGAAATGCTACCACAGATTATATTAGCGACTATCGACTACTCTGAATATGATTCGGAAATAGAAACACCAGCAAACATTATTGTTTTGACTGAAAAGAGGAAATTACTTAACGAAAGTGACTACGTCAAAAATCAAGATACAATTATGGCAATCTCAGAACTGCTAAAGAAACAAGTATAACAAAAAGAAGTCCAGCATCACGCCAAACGGCGCGATGCTGGGCTTCTTACTTAATTCCATTCCTCAGCCAAGAGGAAATCACGGATATTCCGGTGCTTGATCCCGTTTCGGCTCATGTCGAACTCATCGAGAGAAACAACGTACTTCGGGAAGTTATCGCGGATGTTGTCATACGCGCCGAACTCGCGGTTGACCGTTTCGTCGGAAGCGAGCAGATAGCACACTTGAACGTACAGCTTTTCGCCGCGTTTGTCGCATACAAAATCAATTTCCTTATCGCCTGTTCTGCCGACAGTCACTTCATAACCCCGGCGCAGCAGCTCAAGATAGACGATGTTTTCCAAAATGAGGTTGATGTCCCGCATATTGCCGCCAAAGACCGCCTCGCGGATGCCGTGATCGGCAATATAGTACTTCTCATTGGAGGCAAGGATCTGTTTGCCCTGCAAGTCCTCCCGCTTCACCTGATAGAAAAGGTACGCCTCGCAGCAGTATTTGATATAGTTCAGAATTGTTTCCGGGGCGACGGTGCGCTGCTCGTTTTTCAGGAACTTTGCAAGAGAGGTCGCCGAGAAGGTCGTTCCCACATTGGCGATCACATAGGCAATGATCCGTTCCAGCAAATCTACATCCCGGATTTTATTCCGCTTCACGATGTCCTTGAGCTGGACAGAGTTGAACAGATCGTGAAGATATTGCTTGGACGGCGAATCCGCATATCGGAGATTTGCGAGATAGGGCATCCCTCCGGCGAGCAAATACTTTTGGAAACACTGCTGGATGGAGGTATCGGGCGCAATTGAGCGATATAGCTCCATGAACTCTCCGAAGTGTGTGCGGAGATCATATGGTTATATGCCGCGGAGAATGGATTGACCTGCATACGGCGTTGTTTATTATTTCACTCCTCAAACGGGAAAAATACAAATACAGCTATGGTAGAGCTTTTAAAATGGAGTTAATTTCAAATACCATGCTGAAACTTCCTGCCACCGCTGATAATACGCCTGACTGGGACTATATGAAAAGTTATATTAAGTCTCTCAATCACAAACCCTTAGCTACCGCTAACAGGGGGGGGGTACGAATCACATACACTTGGTGTTAAGGAATGGAAAGACTTTCGTTTAGGCGACTACTTTGAAATAAAAAAAGGGAAAAGATTGACCTCTGACGATCAGACCGAAGGAAATACGCCATACATTGGCGCTATTGATTCAAACAATGGGATAGCCAACTATATAGGTCAAGAAGCAATATATAGTGGAAATACAATATCATTAAGTTACAATGGCTCTGTGGGTGAAGCGTTTTATCAGCCAAAACCCTTTTGGGCGACTGATGATGTAAACGTGCTGTATTTTCGGAAAGAAAACGGAGTGGCATTTAATAAATATATTGCGTTGTTTATCTGCGCTATTCTTCGCCAAGAAAAGTATAGATACTCATACGGCCGAAAATGGGTTCTCGAAAGTATGAAATCTACCATCATAAAACTTCCGGAAAAAGATGGGAGACCGAATTGGCTTTATATGGAAAGCTATATAAAAGCGCTACCGTATGGAGACAGAATATGAGGCGAAATCTGGCCCTCTGCCGCCGACGACTGCGGGAAGTTCAAACCGAAAAAAGCGTGGAGAAAAGAATAAAG
>OGZA01000881.1_pt1 | contig 21958 bp, 19 predicted proteins | sample 1576591 | NCBI WGS metagenome assembly OGZA01 (sample SAMEA3541565, study PRJEB24748) | human gut metagenome | biome: human gut; feature: human-associated habitat; material: faeces | place: China | collected 2012
CGTCTGCTGCCGGATAATACATCTTTCCGCTTTTCGCAAACTTTACCACCCCGCCGGGCCGTTTACTGCGGCTGATATTCCTTAATCTCAAAGCTGTGCTTGATAGCGGCGCGGGCCTCGGCCAGATCAGCAAACACGCCCGCATGGATAAACTGCACCATCAGGTTGCCCAGCGCCGTGCCCTCGGTCGGGCCGGCAAAGACGGGCAGGCCGGTCGCGTTGGCGGTCTGCTGGTTGAGGTAGGCATCCTGACTGCCGCCGCCCACAATGTTCAGGCTGGTGTAGGTCTTGCCTGTCAGCGTCTGCAGCTTTTCCACCGCGCGGCGGTAATCCTGCGTCAGGGAGTTGTAGACGCACTGCATAACCTCACCGGTGGTGACCGGGACCCGCTGCTGCGTGTCTGCGCAGGCAGCCTTGACCTCCTCAATCATCGACTCCGGCGCCAGAAAGCGGTTGTCGTCCGGATCGACACAGCTGGGGAAGTCTGCCGCCTCCTTGGCGGCGGCGATCAGCTCAGGGAAGCTGGGCCGTGTGCCGGTCTGCTCGCCCAGCTCGCGGCGGATGGACTGGATCATCCACAGGCCCATGATGTTCTTGAGATAGCGGTAGCGGTACTCGTAGCCGCCCTCGTTCGTAAAGTTGGCGGTGCAGCTCTCGGGGTTGGTGATGGCGCGCGGGTTTTCGACGCCGAGCAGGCTCCATGTGCCGCTGGACAGGTAGGCGGCGAACTCGTCCCGCGCCGGCACCGCCAGAAAGGCTGAGCCGGTGTCATGGGTCGCAGGCAGGATGACCTCGGCATCAAAGCCGACCTCTGCCTGCACCGCCGGGGTCAGATGCCCCAGCACAGTGCCCGCCGTTTTGATCGGCTGGAAGATGCCGCGCGGCAGGCCGAGCCTTTGCAGCAGCGCATCATCCCAGTCTTTGCTGTCCGCGCCGACCAGTGCTGTTGTACTGGCGTTGGTATACTCATTGGCGGCCACGCCGCAGAGCAGGTAGTTGAGGTAGTCCGGCACCATCAAAAACGTTTTGGCGGCTGCCAGCTGCTCGGGGTGTTCCTTCTTGAGGGCCATAAGCTGGTAGACCGTATTGAACGGCTGGTACTGGATGCCGGTGCGGGCATAATGCTCGGCAAAGGTCAGGCCGTACTCCTTTTCAAGCGCCTCACGGATGCCCTCGGTGCGCTCATCGCGGTAGGCCACGGCATCGCCGATGCGCTGCCCTGCCTCGTCCAGCAGAACGAAATCCACCGCCCAGGTGTCAATGCCGATGGTTGCGGGGGCAAACCCGGCATCGTGGGCAGCGCGCAGGCCGTTGATGACCTCCCTGGCCAGCGTGTCGATGTCCCAGCAGAGGTGGCCGTCCTTGCGCCGGACGCCGTTCTCAAAGCGGTAGACCTCCTGCAGGACGATCCTGCCGTCCTGCACGGTGCCGACAATGTGCCGCCCGCTGGATGCGCCGATGTCGACCGCCAGTGTACAAGTCTGCATAGTGTTCTCCTTCTTTGCAAAATGACAGTACTTTTCACTTGATGTATCTGCATTATACGCCGCCGTCTGCAGCTGTTCCATCCCCAAAACAACTTGATTCTTTGTGAAAATTCCATTCTTTTTCCTGCCCTGCTGTTCCCCTTTGCCGCAGCATCCGGGCACAGGCGGCTAAGCGGGCACATTTACAAAAAAGGGAGGGCCGCCGAAGCGGTCCTCCAAGGAAACAGGCCGAATTATATACAAGCCCCCAAAATTTGCTTTACAGCACCGGGATTCCCGGCCCGGTTTGCATATATTCCAGCGCCGTATGTTTGCAATCGCATCACAGCTTCTTCAAATAGAATCGGTTCATCGTGTTGTGCTGGGTCACACACAGCTTCTCGATCTGCTGAAATCCCATCTTCTCATACAGCTGCAGGGCTACGGCAAAGTTTGTATGCGTTTCCAGATACAAGCTCTTGTACCCTGCCGCTTTTGCGCCCTCCTCAACGAGCTGTACCAGATCTTTTCCGTAGCCTTTCCCCTTGACGGAATCCACCAGATAGAGCTTTTGGAGTTCTGCACAATCGTCCAGTCCTTCAAATTCCGCAAACCCCGCACCGCCAATAATCTGGCCGTCCTTACCAAGCGCGACAAAGTACCGGCGCTTATCGGGCTTCTCGCTGTAAAAGGTACTCAGGTGGTCCAGCTCCGGGTCGAAGTACACTGTCCCCGGAAGATCCAGATGGAACTTCCTCAAATTGCAGCGGGCGATCTCGGCGACTCTTGCATCATCAGAAGGCTCAATTTCTCTATACTTTACCATCGTACTCTCCCCCACTCATTCCTTATCGGCTGCCCAACTGCTCAAAATGGTAGCGCGGTTTTCCAACACTCTTTTTCCCGTATTCAATCGCTTCGGTCGGACAATAGCAGATACATGCCATACAGTGGGTACATTCGTTTCCCCACACCGGCTTTCCGGCCCTGATGGTAATGTTGTTCGTCGGGCAGCGGTCGGCGCATTGTCCGCAGCCAATGCAGGCATCACGCACCTGAAACGCAGCGGCTTTCACAAAAAGCCGATAAAAAATCGGATTTACTGCGCTGCTCATAAACCGGTCATAGAGGTTGCTTCGCGTTGCCGGGAAAGGCTTCTTTGCTTTCAGGCAGGCAATGGCGTCTGCGATAGCAGGCTCGGCTGCCCTCACGATGCTTTCGGCCTCTTCCCTCTCCGGGGCCTTGAACATGGCGATATAATTTTCCGGCATGACGATCTGTGCCGTGCCCCTATATTGCAGGCGCTTTTCTTCGGCAAGGATGCGATTGAATTTTGCGGCATTGCCGATCTCGCTGCCGCAATCCATCACAAACCAGATGCGCTTTGCCGAAAGCAGCTCCGCTTTAGTAAGCCACGCAGACACGATTTGCGGGATACGCCACGCATAGGTAGGTGTGACGAGGACGATATCGTCCCCCGCCTGTATCGGCGCATAGTCTGCCGCCTTGATTTTTGCATTCAAGTCCACTATTTCGTCCTGCAGCGCCTCTGCAATGCGCTCTGCGATATAGCGGCTGTTTCCGGTCCCTGAAAAGCATAGTATCATTGTGGTTTTCCCTCCGCAAGCCGGAATGAGTCTTGCTCAACTACTTATAACACTATCAAGTGGTCAACGCACCAAAGCACAAAACAAATCCAATGGAACCCACCGCCATAAACGCCAGACCTATTCCGGCGGATTTTTTTCTTTTTTCCATAAGCTGTAATTGTTCACCGTCTATCGCTTTCAGCGGATAATTTCTTCTTTGTATCAGATATAACAGCAATCCGCTTGAATTGTTTCCGTTGGCTGCAAGCAAGCCCCATAGCTTCGGATGTTCCAATCCACGCGCAGCAGCATCAAGCACCGTTAGCTTGTAGATCTGATAAACGGTTTCTGCTCCGCCAACAACTGCGGCTGCACCAAATATCACAGCCAAAACAATATTCCACTCTATCATCCATTTCTCCTTAAATCCGTTTGATAATTTGATACAGCAGCACTGACGAACTCATAATAGCCAGACAAAAAACCACAAGCAAATAATAGCTCTTGTCTGGCAAAAGCATACTTAAAGTAATCAACAGAATTACTGTAACCGCATTAAGTATAATAGCGCCTATCAATTTCTGCGTACTTTTGACAACATTTGTACATTCTTCCAGATGCTCCATCATTTCCCGGTCTCCCTTTAATAAATCATCAAGGCTTATGGAATAAAGATCGCTTAACGCAATGACGCTGATAATATCCGGATAAGATTTTTCGTTTTCCCAATTTGAAATTGTCTGTCTGGACACATTGATCTTTTCAGCAACAGTTTCTTGCGTAAATCCGGATTTCATACGAGCATCCTTCAGCTTTTTCCCGATCTCCATATTCGCAGTCCTCCTCGTATTATAAAGTAGTAGTTATTAAAGTCCCTCTCCAAGGACAAAATGCTACAATAGACAAGGTGCTGTGGATTGGTTTAAACCTCCTACCGAAGACGGTTTCCGAAAGGCTCCAACCACGGCTCTTTGTTTTTAGTGTTAATCAGTTAGATACCGCCAGACGGTTTATATAGAACGAGGTTACATAGCAAAGAGGTGTGGCTCTAAGCAGCACTGTAAAATAAAACGCCGGAGGTAAAAAGAAATGATTTTTGTTGGTATCGATGTTGCAAAGGACAAGCACGATTGCTTTATCCTCAACTCGGAAGGAACGGTCTTGGCAGATGTATTTACCATTGCCAATAACCGCATCGGTTTTGAGACGCTTCTTTCAAGAATCCAAAGCTGTTCCCAAGGTGAAAGCAAAATAAAAGTAGGGCTTGAAGCCACAGGACATTACAGCTACAATCTGCTGGGGTTTCTTTTAGACAGCGGCCTGGCAACCTATGTCATTAACCCTCTGCACACGAACCTCTACCGGAAAAGTCTCAGCCTGCGAAGAACCAAAACAGATCGGATAGACGCGCGTACCATTGCAATGATGCTCATGTCTGATGTGGACCTCAAGTCCTACTCAAATACAGCATACCACAATGAAGAGCTAAAGTCACTAACCAGATACAGATTTGATAAGGTAAAAGAGCGCGCCAAGCTGAAAAGCTCCGTTGCGCGGTTAGTGAATATTCTGTTTCCGGAGCTCGAAAAGCTGGTCTCAAGCCTGCACATCGCTGTTGTATACGCACTGCTGAGCAACTATCCGGGTGCAAGCTATATCGCAAACGCTAATACTGAAGAACTCGCTGAGACTCTTTGCACCGCCTCTAAAGGTCGTTATACCAAGTCTAAAGCCGCGAAAATCCAAGTAGCCGCAGGGGTCTCCATTGGCTCGAAAATGCCTGCTAAGTCTATGGAGTTGAAACACACGATTGCTCTCATCCGCGAGCTGGGCAAAGAAATTTCTGAGGTAGAATCCGCAATTGACAAGATTACATCTCAGATGGATTCTCCCATCTTTACAATCCCCGGTATTGGCCGACATATGGGTGCAATGATTCTTGCTGAAGTTGGAGATTTTTCCAACTTTGCAAGCGCAGACAAGCTGCTGGCTTATGCTGGACTCTCTCCATCTACATATCAGTCAGGGCAACTGCAAAACTGTTATGCTCACATGGAAAAGCGTGGCTCCAGATATTTGCGATATGCTCTTTTCAATGCCGCCAAATATGTTTGCCTTTGGTGTCCTACATTCTCGGCCTATCTTGAAAAGAAGCGTTCTGAGGGAAAGCATTACAATGTTGCCATCTCTCATGCTGCTAAAAAGTTGGTAAGGCTTATTTTTGCTATGCAGCGTTCTGGGAAAGCCTTCTTAGCTGATTATTAAGCGTGCGATTTTATACGGAGCGAGTATCCGACAACGGATGCTCTTGTTTGCTATACCAATTTTTACCACCTTAAAATTTCTCTCGAAAATTTTGTTTTGGGGCTTGACTTTTAATAGTTAGTCTTTCGGTGTTTGCCTTAGGGGCTTTGTTCTTGTCTCATTCTGTAACCAGTGTACCATGAAAGCAGCAGGGCAGGGTAGAACATTTTTAAGACGAAATCGTATTTTTTTGCTGTGATTTCGCACATTTTTTTGTATACAAGGTGAAGATCAATGGCCCAGCATCGCTTTCTTTTCGCGTCGGTATTGGGTCGGCGTAGTGCCGAGCTGTTTTTTGAAGATCTTGGTAAAGTAGTTCACATCCAGAATACCGACTGCAGCAGCCACGGCGGCAATGCTGCGGTCAGTCGTAGCCAACAGCACAGCAGCACGGTCAACACGCTGGGAGTTGATGTAATCCACAATGGTGGTGCCGGTGTCCTGCTTAAAGAGACTGGATAGGTACGACGGGCTGATAAAGCATGTGCTCAGCGGTGTTTTCGATCAGCAGTTTGCCGAACGCCTCCCAATCAAACTGGGGATCCAATGCCTTGCGCAGACCATAGTCAAAGTCCTCCAGCCCGGCAAAGGGGGCAGCGGCCCGCAGGCATTTGATATCATAACCGGTGGCCAGTCTTTTCAGCACGAGCAACGGATCCAACTGCATAAAAGACACCTCACATCATAAATTTCTGCTTTCATTATAGCGGATACCGCCGTGCCTTGCAAGGCATACCAAACAACCGACCGCAGCGCAATTTTTGCATGCAGCGGTCGGTTGTTATAGGCATAGTTATTTTTTGCGGTTGCGGTGCTCTGCCACATAGTGCATGATGGGCGGCATGACAACCGCCAGCAGAATCAGCACGGCCAGCACCCAGCCGCTTGGGGTCTCATGGTTGGCGCGCACATTGAAAAACGCATCAATGGCGTGCCAGATAGGGCCGTGCCTGCCGGTGTCCGCAATACCGTTATCCTCCCGCAGAGAGTTACGCTTGCCGCGATGCAGCCGGACATTATTATGAGTATGGCTTCGGCTTGTAATGAACGCCCATATAGAGTAGAATAATGATATCTGTGGCGGCATCGCAGCCAATGCGCGGTGCCGCCTTTTTGAAGGAGTGTTGTAAGTGACTGCCGCAAAAACCAAGGATATGGGCACCGGCAGCGTATCCAAGCTGCTGCTGCAGCTTGCGCTGCCCGCCGTTGTGGCGCAGGTGGTAAATCTGCTGTATAACATTGTGGACCGCATTTACATCGGCCACATGGCTGATGTGGGTGCCGCCGCGCTGACCGGTGTGGGCCTGTTCACACCAATTCTGATGTTGATCACCGCCTTTGCGATGCTGTGCGGCGCCGGCGGTGCGCCGCGCGCCGCCATCGCCATGGGGCGCGGGGACAATAAAACTGCAGAAAAGATCATGGCCAACTGCTTTACGCTGCTGCTGATTCTGGCTGTTGTTCTGACTGCTGTGTTTTATCTGGCAGCCCCCAGCCTGCTGGTGCTGTTTGGTGCCAGCGCCAACACGCTGCCCTTTGCGCTGGATTATGCCCGCATCTATGTCTTGGGCAGTGTGTTTGTGCTGATCGTGCTGGGCATGAACCCCTTTGTTACCACACAGGGCTTTGCTGCCTTCAGTATGCTGACCACCGTGATCGGCGCTGTATGCAACATCATTCTTGATCCAATCTTTATCTTCGTGCTGAATATGGGCGTGAAGGGCGCTGCGACCGCCACCATCATCAGCCAGGCCGTAGGCGCTCTGTGGGTGCTGAAATTTCTGACAGGGAAGCGCACAAAATTAAAGCTCCGCGCCAAGGATATGCCGCTGCAGCGGCGGATCATCCTGCCCTGCCTTGCGCTGGGCGTGTCCACCTTTGTGATGATTGCCACCGAGAGCATTCTGTCCATCAGCTTCAACTCGAGTCTTGCGCGCTACGGCGGGGATCTGGCCGTGGGTGCTATGACCATCATCACCAGCGTATCACAGCTTCTGTCCATGCCGCTGCAGGGCATCTGTCAGGGCGGCCAGCCGCTGATGAGCTTTAACTTCGGCGCTGGCAAGACCGACCGCGTGAAGCAGGCCTTCCGGCTGCAGTTCGGCTTCTGCGTGGCGCTGGCGGCCCTGTTCTGGGTCGTCAGCATGCTGGCCCCGCAGGTTTTGGCGGGCATCTTCACCACGGATCCGGAGCTTGTCAGCTACACGGCTTGGGCTATGCGCATTTATATGGCGGGCATCTTCTCCTGCGGCTTTCAGGTCTCCTGCCAGCAAAGCTTTGTGGCACTGGGACAGGCTAAAATCAGCCTGTTTATGGCCTGCCTGCGCAAGCTGATCCTGCTGATCCCGCTGATTTTTATTCTGCCGCACTGTATGCCCGACAAGGTTTTCGCTGTCTTTCTGGCTGAGCCGGTCAGCGACATTATCGCTGCCGCCGTAACGAGCATCGCCTTCTTCACCCGGTTCAACAAGATCCTCGCGGGCGCGCCGAAAAGCAATACGAAGCCGATGTAAGAGCGATACCGTAAACAAATGCTCTGCCAGCAGTAAAATACACGGCCTATTTCACCAATTCCATCCTGTTTCAGAATGCGGGCGGCCGCTATAATGGTAGCAACATCAGCAAGATAACCTGCTGATGCGGATGTTACCGCGGCCGCTGTCCGGCGGCCAGCGTTCTGAAGGAGGAACAAATCTATGGCTATCATCATTGCTGCAGCCGTGGCAGCGGCTCTCATCGTATTCTGCTTTCTCTGCTATAAGAAAGCCCCGCCGACCCAGGCGATCGTTGTGACCGGTCTCGGGCTGGCCCGCCCCAAGGTTGTATGCGGGCGCGGCGTTTTTGTCCTGCCCGTTGTGCAGCGCGCCGACCGGCTGAACATGCGCCTTTTGAAAATTGATGTCAAGACGCCGGAAACGGGCGTCAAAACCAAGGAGGGCGTTTCCCTCTGGCTGGACAGCGTAGTCACTGTGCAGGTCTACAGCGAAAACTCGACCGTCTCGGATGATGAAGTTCGTGCAGCCGGGTATGATGACATCAAAAAGTACATCAACTCCCGCCAGCAGTCTGCGATCTCGAACTTCCTCGGAATGGACGAGGCGCATATCAATGAAAAGATCAACGATGTGCTGCAGGGCAACCTGCGTGAGATCGTCAGTGAGATGACGGTCGACCAGATTCTGACCAACCGCAAGCAGATGGCAGTCAGCGTGGTCGAAAACGCCCGCCCCGACCTTGCCAAGATGGGTCTGGAGGTTGTGACCTTCAATGTGCAGGATGTCAAGGACGCTGTGGATGCGATGGGGCATAACCATGGTGTCATCGAGGCCATCGGTGTGGAGCAGGAGGAGCTTGTGAAAAAGCGTGCCTCGATTGCCAAGGCCGAGGCTGAGCGCGATGTATCCTGCGCTAAGGCTGCCGCCGCCATGGCCGCCAACGAAAAGGAGATCGAAGCCCAGACCGCCATTGCCAAGCGCAACAACGAGTTGGAGTTAGCAAAGTCCCAGTTGAAGGCCGAGGCCGACAAGGCTGCTGCCGATGCCCAGGCCGCCGGTATGATCCAGACCAACCTGCGTGCCCGTGAGGTCAAGGAGTCCGAAGCAGACGCCGAGATCGCCAAGCAGAAAAAGATGGTCGATCTGGCCGCGCAGGAGGCAGAGGTCCAGCAGCGCAAGCTGGACGCCGAGGTACGCAAGCAGGCCGAAGCCGAGCTTTACCGCCGCCAGAAGGAGGCCGAAGCGCAAAAGTATGAGGCTGAGCGCGCCGCCGAGGCTGCAAAGTTCGCCAAGCAGCAGGAGGCCGAGGGCATTGCACTGGTCGGCCGCGCCGAGGCCGAGGCTATCCGCCAGAAGGGTCTGGCTGAGGCCGAGGCGATGAAGCAGAAGGCGGAGGCCTACAAGCAGTACAACGATGCCGCCGTTGCCGAAATGATGATCAAGGTGCTGCCCGACATTGCAAAGAGTGTTGCCCAGCCCCTGTCTGCTATCGACAAGGTGTCCATCATCGGCGGTGACGCCGGCGGTGTGTCCGGTATTTCCGGCAATGTTCCGGTGCTGATGGCTCAGACTATTGAAGCCATGAAGGAGGCCACCGGCATCGATATGAAGGAGATCGTCCGCGCCAACAGCATTCAGGCCAAGACCGACCGCAACATCAATGTAACGGGATTGGACAGCCTCAAGCCCGAGAGCCCCGAGAACCCAGAGATCAAAGAAACCCAAACCACCGAAGTGACGGCTGAATAAGCTGCGAGCCTGCCCGGATTTGAACCGGGCAGGCTCTTTTTGTTTGCGTTGGGGGGGATACCTCTCTCATGTGCAGGCTGCACAAATGCGCAGGCTGTTTTCTTGTGAAAGGCGACGAAACTTTTTTCCGTTCATGCCAGAAAACATGCATTTTGTGCAAAATGTGTGCCAATCGCAAGAAAGCGTGGTATGCTACACTCACATCAATGAGAGGACGACCCCGGCAGGGATGCTGTCTGAGCCCTGCCAAAGAAGGAGGAACCCAAATGTTGGAGATCACCCGCCTGACCGTGGAGCATCTGACCCAAGGCTGTGTGACTGACTGCCCGGCGCCGCGCATCGGCTTTGCGGTACAAAGCGATCGCAACGATGCCGAGCTGACGGATGCCATTCTGCAGGTCGGCGATTGGAACGCCCATCTGCCCCAAGATGGCCAGACCGGCACCGCTTACAAGGGGCCGGCGCTGCTGCCCTTTACGAACTACGGTGTCCGGCTGACGGTCACCGATGATACCGGCGCAACCGCCGAGGCAGAAACCACCTTTGAAACCGGCCGCATGGAGACCCCTTGGCGCGGTCAGTGGATCAGCGACCCGGCCTTTACCTTTACCGAGGCCAAGGTCAGCCCCGTGCCTATGGTCTTTCGCAAAACGATCGAAACAGCAAAGCCCATTGCCCGCGCGCGGCTTTATGCAACCGCCATGGGCATCTATGAGGTAGAGCTGAACGGCCAAAAGCTGGGGCGGCAGTATTTTGCCCCCGGCTTTACAAGCTACAAAAGCTATCTGCAGTACCAGACCTACGATGTAACGGCACTTCTGACCGGCCATGACACGCTGACCGCCACGGTGGCAGGCGGCTGGGCCGTTGGCAGTTTCGTCTTTACCCGCAAAAACCGCGTCACGGCCGACCGGCAGGCACTGCTTGCCGAGCTGCGCATCGAGTACACTGACGGCAGTGTGGAGGTCATCGGAACCGACAGCAGCTGGGAGGTCACCGAGAATGGCCCCGTCCGTATGGCCGACCTGTATGACGGCGAGACCTACGATGCCACCCATGAGACAGATGGCTGGCACGCCGCCGCCCCCGAGACCCTGAAGGTTACCCCCGCCATTACGGCAGAGTACGGTGCGCCGGTCACGGCCCATGAGGTGTTCAAGCCGGTGGCCGTCACTACTGCGCCGGACGGCGAGACGATCTACGACTTCGGCCAGAACTTTGCGGGCGTTATCCGCATATCGCTGCAGGGCAAAGCCGGTCAGGTCATTACGGTGCGCCACGCCGAGATCTTGAACCCGGACGGTACACTGAATACGACCTTCCTGCGCAGTGCCAAGGCCACCGCAGCCTACATCTGTCGGGACGGCAAGCAGACCTACAGCCCGCGTTTCACCTATATGGGCTTCCGCTATGCGGGAATCAAGGGTGTAAAGCCGGAGGATGTCGAGGTGGAGGCAGTTGCCCTTTACTCCGATGTGGCACACACCGGGGCCTTCCACTGCTCGAACGAGCTGCTCAACCGGCTGCAGTCCAACATTACATGGAGTGCAAAATCCAATTTTGTTGATATTCCGACTGACTGCCCCCAGCGCGATGAACGGATGGGCTGGACCGGAGACATCAATGTCTTTGCACCGACTGCGCTTTACAACTTTGAACTGAGCCGTTTTCTTGAAAAATGGCTGCGCGATGTCAAGGCCGAGCAGCGGCCGGGCGGCGGTATTCCCAACACCGTGCCGGTGCAGGGCTACGGATTCCCGGCCACGATGCCTGAGATGGCAGTGGACTGGTGGGGCGATGCCTGCGTGAATGTGCCGTGGGCGCTCTACGAGGCGACCGGCAGCGTCGACATTCTGCGAACGATGTACCCCACAATGCAGAAATATGTCAAGGCCTGCCGCTTCTGGGCAGGGTTCGGCATCGGCAAGCACCGTTATATCTGGCACACGCCGTCCGTCCTGCACTTTGGCGACTGGGTCGCGCCCGATGTGCCCAAGATGAGCCAGTGGCAGGCGCGCAGCAAGTACACCGCCACGGCCAGCCTTTTCCACACCAGCAGCCGGTTGGCTGCGATCGCACGCATCCTCGGCAAAGATCAGGACGCCGCCCACTACACGAATCTGAGCCGCAAGGTGGCAGATGCCTACTGCAGCGTATTTACGGACGGCAGCGGCAGGGTAAGGGACGAGTTCCAGACCGCCTATGTGCTGCCGCTGTACCTGAACATCTTCCCCGAGAATGTCCGCGCCAAGGCTGCTGAAAACCTTGTGCATCTGGTCGAAAAGAATGATTACAAGATCGGCACCGGCTTTCCCGGCACACCGTACATCCTGTTCGCGCTGGCCGACAGCGGACATGCCGACACAGCCTTCAAGATGCTGCTGAACACCCAATGCCCCGGCTGGCTGTATGAGGTCAGGGTCGGCGCCACAACCGTGTGGGAGCGCTGGGACGGCCTCGATGAGAATGGCGAGTGTCCCATCAGCAATGACGGCACTGACCAGATGATCTCCTACAACCATTACGCCAGCGGTGCGGTGGGCGCTTTCCTTTACCGCCGCGTGCTGGGCGTTGAGCCGCTGGAGGCCGGGTATAAGCGTTTTCGCTTTGCACCGCTCATCGGCGGCGGCCTGACCGAAGCCGACGGCAGCGTTGATACGCCTTACGGCAAGATTTATGCAGCGTGGCAGCTCGCAGACGGTGCAATCACCGCCCGCGTGACAGTGCCGATGGGCACGGTCTGCAGCGTCCTGCTGCCCGGGGCAGGGGAGCTTACCCTCGGCAGCGGCACACACGAAGTGCGCGGCAGCCTTTGAGCAGCCCTGACCACAACTTATCAGATAAAGAAGGAGTGACCCCCTCTCTTATGGCTATATCCAAATCCAATTTCTGGTCGTCCCCGCTGACGCGGTCCCGCATTACGAGCGATGATGTAAAAATGCCGGAAATGCTGCTCGGCTATTTCATCGGCCCGTTCGGCGCACTGCTTTCCTCCGGTATCTTCACAAGCATCCTGCAGAATTATTTCACCGATGTCCTCAAGCTGGATCTCGGTTTTCTGACCACGCTGCAGTTGATTTCGACCGTCTTAATTGTAGCGGCCAACCTCGTGGTAGGCCAGCTGATTGAGCGTACCCGCGCACTGGCCGGTAAGGCCCGCCCGTGGATTCTGCTCTCGGCGCTGACGCTTTCGGTTGCGAGCGTGCTGATGTTCGTTGTCCCCTTTGAGGGCGCGGCCAAGATGGTCTGGATCGCGGTTGCATATAACCTTTACTACGCCGTGGCCTATCCCATCTACAACACCGCCAACTCTACGATGATCCCGGTTTCGACCCGTGACAGCAAGCAGCGCGGCGCGCTGGCCTCCTTCACGAACATTGCGGGTCTGGGCGTTATGGGCTGCGGCTCGATGGTGTTCCCGATGCTCGTTTCCTTCGCACTGAAGGAGGATCAACACCTTTGGTTCGTTGCCATGCTGGCAGTGGCCATTTTCAGCGCAATCACAATTTATCTGCAGTTCCTTTTCACCCGGGAGCGTGTTACCGAGGAGGGCCGCGGCGAGGATGCCGCCCCGAAGAAGGCGGCCTCGCTGGGTGAGCAGCTCAAGGCTGTGACCGGCGACCGTATGTGGTGGATCGTCATGGCATTCTACATGCTGTTCCAGTGGAGCGGCGCGATGAAGAACGGCTCGATGAGCTACTACTGCAAGTGGGTGCTGGACAACACCTTCTTCGGCAATGCTGACGCATGGGGTGCCTCGCAGAGCCTGCTCAGCATCATGGGTGCGATTCCGATGGCTGTGGCTGCCGTGTTTGTCGTTCCGCTGGCCAACAAATTCGGCAAGCGGATGGTCTGCGGCGTGTTTATGGCGCTGGGTGCCATGGGCGGTGTTATCGCCGGCCTTGGCGGCGGTCATATCATTCCTGTTGCCATCGGCGTAGCACTCAAGTGCCTTGGTTCGTCCCCGGCCTGCTACCTGATTCTCGCAATGATTGCCGATGTTATCGACCATATCGAATACCGCACCGGCATCCGCACGGACGGCCTGACGATGAGCATCTACAGCTCGCTGATGGTCGCAGCTACCCCCATCTGCAACTCGATCTTCAGCGCCATGCTCAACGGCAGCGGCTACAATCAGGCCGCTGATGTCGCGCTGGGCACCGCAGCCCAGACCGCCGGTGTGCAGGCGGCCATCTCGGTCAGCTATATCTGGGTCGAAACGGTCTGCTACATCGTTGGCGCTGTGATCCTGATCCTGTTCTGGACCGTTGAAAAGGACCTGCCCCGTGAGCAGGCCGAGATCGCAAAACGGAATAAGAAGTAATGCACCCTCTACAGGTGCTTACGATATATGCAAGGAGGAAAAACATGAGTAAGAAAAATTCCGGCCGCCGCGTCTGGCGCGGCGTGACCACCGCTACGGCGTCACTGCTGGCAATCAGTGTCTGCGCCTCGACCGTCGTGGACGGCTTCCGCACCGACATTGACAAGTTCCTTGGCACCAAGAGCACCAAGCTCGTCACCGAGGATACCGACGGCGTGGATCTGTACACCTTCAAGTCCGACTACACCTCCACCACCGACCTGCTGCACGGCATTCAGGACGTGGGCGAGCGGATGAGCGAGGAGGGCAGCGTCCTGCTGAAGAACAACGGCGCACTGCCGCTGACGCAGGATGAGACCCAGAAAATCACGCTGCTGGGCTTCTCCAGCTACTATCCGGTGCAGGGCGGCGATATGGGTTCCAGCCTGAGTGAGAACACCGGCACCGATGCCGACACCGTAGACATGGTCGCGGCTTTCAAAGCCAAGGGTTTTGGCCTGAACCAGACCGTGGCCGATATGTACAAGGCCCTGCAGCCCACCTTCAAGTCTGAGGTCCAGAGCTGGGGCGGCGTCAAGGAGTACAACCACATCACGGCACCCTCCACGACGGGCGTATTCTCCAGCAAGGAGCCGAGTCAGGCTGCGCTGGACGGCCAGAACGCCGCATGGAAGGACAGCATGAACGACAACAACGTGATGGTTGTCACGATTGCGCGTTCCGCCTCTGAGAACGGCACTTATATGCCCGGCACTGCCGGCGTTGACCCGACCCAGAACCTGAACCAGACCGACCCTCTGGGCCTGTCCGATGACGAGCGCGACCTGATTCAGGCTGCCGTTGACGCCAAGGCATCCAACGGCGGCAAGGTTATCGTGCTGCTGAACAACGCCAGCGCGATGGAAGTACAGGAGATTCAGGATAATGCAGGCGTTGACGCTATCCTGCAGGTGGGTCTGCCGGGCGGCTACGGCTTCTACGGCGTGGCCGACATCCTCTCCGGTGAGGTCAACCCCTCCGGCCATCTGACCGACACCTACGCAGTCAAGAACGCGAACTCTCCCGCTGCCCAGAACTTCGGTGACCTGCAGTGGACGAACGCCAACCCCGACATTCAGATGAATGATGCCATTGTCGAGGCTGAGAACATCTACATTGGCTACAAGTACTACGAGACCCGCTACTTTGATACCGTTATGAATCAGGGCAACGCTGCCTCTGCCGTGGGCTCCTCCACCGGCAGTGCTTGGAACTATGACGATGAGGTTACCTATCCGTTCGGCTACGGCCTGTCCTACACCACCTTCACCCAGACGCTGGATGATCTGAACGTGGATTTGGACAATGAGACCGTCACCGCCAAGGTCACCGTCACCAACACCGGCAGTGTGGCCGGCAAGGATGTTGTGCAGCTGTATGTCAGCCTGCCTTACACCGACTATGACAAGGAGCACGGCGTTGAGAAGGCCGCTGTCCAGCTGCTGGACTACGGCAAGACCGCAGAACTGGCCCCCGGCGCTTCCGAGACCGTGACCATCACTGCTGATATGCAGAATATGGCCAGCTGGGATTCCACCGCTGACAACGCGGCCGGTACCAAGGGCTGCTACATTCTCGATGCCGGTGACTACTGGTTCACCATCGGCAACGGCGCACATGAGGCCGTGAACAATGTACTGGCCGCAGAGGGCCAGAGCGTGGACGGCACCGCCGACAAGGCCAAGAGCTGGACGCTCGATTCCTTTGACGGCACGACCTTTGCCACAACCAAAAACGGCACCGCCGTTGAGAACCAGCTGGCCGATATGGACATCAACAGCTGGCTACCCGGCACTGCCACCTATCTGACCCGCTCTGACTGGGAGGGCACCTTCCCCAAGACCTATAAGAATCTGACTGCCTCCGATGAGATGCTCGACATTCTGGACAACGACATCTATGAGATCAACGCAAACGGCGATCCGTCCACCGTCACCTTCGGTGCCGACAACGGCCTGACTCTGGCTGACCTGAAGGGCGTCACTGACCTTGATGATGAGCGCTGGAGCCTGCTGATGGATCAGCTCACCCTGGAGGAGGGCATGATCCGTCTGGGTCTGGGCGGCACCTCCACCAAGGCCATCGAGTCTATCATGAGCCCCGAAACCATCCAGAACGATGGCCCCAACGGCATCTACTCCTATCCTCTCGGCCAGTATGCCAACACCGACAAAGCCGGCGGCGACCCCTGCGCCGTGGATGCCAACGACCCCAACCTCGCATACAAGTTTGGCACGATGGTCAACGAGACCGTCATTGCCCAGACCTTCAACAAGGACCTCGCTAACGAGTACGGCAAGATCTGCGGCAACTACAGCCTGTGGAGCAACCTGACCATCTTCTGGGGCTGCGGCACCAACCTGCACCGCTCCCCCTACAACGCCCGCAACCATGAGTATTATTCCGAGGATGCCGTCCTTACCTCCGGTCAGGCCGTTGCCTTCATCAGCGGCGGCAAGGAGTACGGCGTTATCATCGCCCCCAAGCATCTCGCCTTCAACGATACCGAGATCAACCGTACCGGCGTTTCCGTCTTTATGACGGAGCAGCAAGCCCGCGAGAACGAACTGCGCGGCACCCAGGCATCTATCGAGGATGCCGGCGCTCTGGGCGTCATGACCGCCTTCAACCGTGTCGGCATCACCGCCGCCAACGCCCACACCGGCCTGCTCAAGAACATTCTGCGCGGCGAGTGGGGCTTCAAGGGTCTGGAGAGCCAGGACTTCATCATGAACCCCAACTACGCCGTGCTGAAGGAGTATGCTCTCAACGGCGGCACGATGACCACCTTCACCGGTGAGAACACGATGGCCGCTGTCAGCGAAAAGTTTGCCTACTGGACCACCGAGAATGTTGGTCAGGACACCGAGCTGATGAGCGCCATCAAGCAGGCCATGACATGGCAGGCCTACGCGCTGGCCAACTCCAACGCGCTGGACGGCATGGCCAGCAGCACCCGCCTTGTCAGCGTGCGCACCTGGTATGACAACGCCCTCGTTGCCGTGCAGGTCGTCTTTGCCGCCCTGACCGTACTGGCCGCCGCCATGTATGTGCTGAATGACCGCAAATCCAAGAAGCAGTAAAGGAGTGCAAACCATGAGTTCTACGAATAAAAAGGGCGCAGGTCTGATCCTGTCGCTTCTGACCGCCGTTGCCGGTGCTGTCGGCCTTGGCTTCTGCATTGTCAACGCCGGGACTGATTCCTTCCGCAAGATCGGCACCAGCCCGATTGTCATCGGCTGCGCCGTCATCGCCATCCTTGCACTGGTGCTGCGCGTCGTGCTGGACAAGAAGTTGGCCATTGCCGCCGATGCGATGAGCGTAGTTGCCGGTATCACGCTGGTCGTGGCTGCCGTACAGTTCATCAGCCCCCGCGTCAACACCATCGCCTCGATCATGACCTTTACGAACAACGCCCAGACGATGGCTGACCTGTCCAGCGCCATCTACGGCACGGCCGCGCTGCTGATCGCCGTGGTGCTGAACATCATTGCCGCGTTCACCAATGTGAACGAGCAGTAATTCTGCGCCATTCCCGCGTCACTTCATCGTGACAGCTTTTTCCTCATCCACACCCCGGGGGGCTTTCTCTCCGGGGTATTTTGTATTATGATGTAGAAAACAGATTTTTTCTGAAAGGATGTGTTCCACCTGCGCCGCCTGATGCTTATCCCTGCCATGCTGGTTCTGCTGGCAGGCTGTGCCGCCGCCCCGGCAGCCCCTGCGGTGCAGTGCCGCATCGTTTTGGAATCTTCGCCCGCGTTTACAGCCCAGACCCAGACCGCAGCCGTTACCCCGGGGCAGACGGTGACCTTCACCCTGACCCCAGCCGACGGCTATACGCTGACGGGCGCAGACTATCCCGGCGCCCATCTGACCCGCACCGGCACCGGCTATACCCTCAGCCTGCCGGAGGTCCGCTACTCGACCGCTATTGCCGTCACGGCAGAAAAAAGCGATACCGTACTCTACTACCGGGACAATCTGGGCGGTGACTGGATCGAGGCTCCTGTTACCGCAAGCCATCTGCGTGTGAATACCGCGATCCAAGGTGAGCTGTTCAACAACCCCGGCCACACCCTGACCGGATGGAATACCGCCCCGGACGGTAGCGGGCAGGCCGTGGGGCTGGGCAGCCGAACCGCGCCCGGCAGCCGGCTCTATGCCCAGTGGGCTGCCCAGAACGATGCCGCGGAGTTCACCTTTACCGTAAACAACGGCACCGCCACCGTCACGGGCTGGCAGGGGAGCGGGGAGCGCCTTGTCCTTCCCGATACGCTGGGCGGCGCGCCGGTGGTTGAGATCGCCGCCGGCGCTTTTACAAACGCCGCCTGCAGGGAGATCATCCTGCCTGACACGCTGCGCCGCATCGAGCCGGGGGCCTTTACCGGTTGCGCTGTGGAATCGCTGACCCTCTTTGACAATCTGCAGACCGTCAGCGACTATGCCTTTGAAGGCTGTACGGCGCTGCGCACCCTGCACATCAACGCCGCGACTGCCCCCGTCTACAGCGGCAGCTACTACGCCACCTTTGCCGACAAGTACGACCGGCTGCTGTCGCTTTCCAAAATGCGCAAGCTCGTGCTGTTCTCCGGCTCCTCGGCACGGTTCGGCTACGACAGCGCGGCATTGGATCAAGCCCTGCCCAGCTATGCGGTGGTCAACATGGGGGTTTTTGCCTATACCAACGCACTGCCTCAGCTGGAATTGATACGCGGACAGCTGCAGGAGGGTGATCTTTTGCTGCTCTCACCCGAGTTTGATGCCGCCAAGCGCCAATTCTGCACGACGAACGCATTCGACGATGACTTCTTCTGCATGGTCGAGGAAAACTACGATCTGCTTGCCCCGCTCGATTTACGCCAGTACAGCGGCGTTTTTTCGGCGTTCGGATCGTATCTGCAGACCCGCGCCGGTATGGCGGCGCGCTCCTACGCCGTATCGCCCGCCGAGCTGGACGAGGACGGCAATCCTGTGGACACCCCCAGCTACAATGCCTACGGCGACTATATCCTCTACCGCCCGGATGCCGGTGAAGATACGCCGATCTATGGTCTGCCGGTCGATTACACGGTGGATGCCTTTCCGCAGGCGTATTATATCGACCCCGCCAACGCTGAAATTGCGCGCTTCACAGCAGACGGTGTGCGGGTCTACCTGACCTACAGCCCCCGCAACAGCCAGGCAGTCTCCGAAGCCTCCACCCCGGAGGCCATCGCCGCACTGGACGCCTATTTCAGAGAGAACCTCAACACAGCGATTCTGACACCTCTGCAGGACTCTCTGCTGCCGGGGCGGTATTTCTATGGGACTGACAACCATCTTTCCACCAACGGTGTTGCGCTGCGCACGGCGCAGGTCATCACTGCCTTAAAGGACGCACTGCAGAAGGAGGGACTGACGCCATGACGGCTTTGCTGCTTATAACGGTGCTGTGTACAGCACTGGCCCTGCTGGCCCGCCGCTTTGGCTGGGCTTGCACAGCAGGAATGGTCGCCGGTGGAGTGCTGGTGCTGACCGCACTGGTGTGCAGTATTCCGACCCAAACGCTGCTGCTCTGCCTGCTCATTCCCTGCACGGCGGCGCTTTGGCCGAAAGGAGGCAGCCGATGAATTTTACTGCACCCGCCTTTGTGCTGGGTCTGCCGCTGGTGGTACTGCTGCACCGCCTTTTGCCGCCCCGCGCACGCTGGGTACTGCTGCTTGCGGCCAGCCTTGGGTTTTACGCGCTCGGCAGTCCGAAGGCCCTGCCGCTGCTGGCGTGTATTACGCTGGGCACCTACGCCGCAGCGCTGGCCATCGGCCGCTGTAAAAACCGGATCGGCAGAAAGCTTTGGCTCTGCTGTGCGGCAATACTCTGTCTTGGCTGCCTTGGCGTTTTCAAATACGCCGGTCTTTTCGGCACGGGACCCTCGCTTTTGCTGCCTGCGGGCATCTCCTTCTACACCTTTCAGACGCTCGGCTATGTCATAGATGTATACCGCGGCCGACTGGCACCGGAGCACCATCCGGGTTACTATGCCCTGTTTGTCAGCTTTTTTCCCCAGCTTGTAGCCGGACCTATTGAGCGCAGCACCGATCTTTTGCCGCAGCTGCGCGACCCTGCCCGCCAGACGGACAGCGGGGGATGGCTGTATATCCTGCGCGGCTTTTGCAAAAAGCTGCTGCTGGCCGACACGGCGGCGGTCTTTATAGACACCGTCTACGCTGCCCCCGGCACAGCGTCCGGCCCCGCTGCCATACTGGCCACGGTATTGTTTGCCGGGCAGATCTACTGGGATTTCTCCGGCTATTCGGATATTGCGGTGGGGGCAGCCGCCCTGCTGGGTGTGCGGCTGAGCCGCAATTTTGACCATCCTTATCAGGCTGTATCGCTTCGCGATTTCTGGCACCGGTGGCATATCAGCCTGACCCGCTGGTTTACCGATTATCTCTACATTCCGCTGGGCGGCTCACGCTGCGGCGCGGTGCGCTGCGCGCTGAACACGCTGACGGTCTTTCTTTTGAGCGGTCTGTGGCACGGTGCCTCGCTTCATTTTGTGGTCTGGGGCGGTGTCCACGGTCTGCTGCTGCTCGCCGAGAAGCGAATTTTTCCCACTGACAGTCAGGGGCGCGTTGCGCCTGCCCACCGCCTGCTGACCCTTGCAGCGGTCTGCCTCGCCTGGGTATTCTTCCGGGCCGCCTCGGTGTCCGATGCGCTGACCCTGTTCTCTCGTCTGCCCTGCGGGTGGGAGCCGACCTCTGTGCGCACGGCGGTGCTCACCCTTGGTCTGCAGCCAGCCGCCCAGCTGGTGCTGGGGGCGCTCTGTCTGCGCCTTCTGCCTGAAAAGCCACTCGATGTCCCCACACCGCGCGGTGTTCTTGCGTTTTGCCTGCTTACGCTGGCAGTCGCGGTCGCATGGTTTGCAGCGCTGCATGCGGGGACAGCCAACGCCTTTATCTATTTCCAATTCTGAACGGTATTCCGTAACGCTTATGAAGAAAATCATCGCATCTATGCTGGGTGTTTTTATCGCCGTACCGCTGCTTCTGGCGGTGTGGGGCTTTGCCCTGCCTGCACAGTACAGCAGCACCTTTTTGGGGGAGCTGCCCGCCAAGCGTGCCCTGCTGGCAGCCGAAAGCAATAAGCCCCGTCTGATCCTTGTGGGCGGCAGCGCTGCAGCCTTTGGGGTGGATAGCACCCTGCTTGCCAAAGAACTGCCGGACTACCACCCTGTAAATTTTGGCCTGTATGCCGCGCTCGGCACCCGGCTTGATATGCCAAAGATAAGTCGCGAAGTTTGAAGAATGTTTGGCGAAGCACGTTTTGTCTTCGTACGGAACCTATATAGGGGTTCATTGTACTCATGTATGTTTCGTAAGATACCTGTACGTCGTTGGGGGCAAAAACACGATCATCACGGATGATGTTTCCGTCGGAATCATAGTCTACACTTCCGGAAACGACTTTTACGCCGGTTCCGATGAAATTTGTTTTGCCATTGACAACTTCATCATATCTCCATTGATTGTCCGAGTCGATATGGGCTCCGGAATTCCACATAGCTTGATCGGTTTGTGAATGCATAATACCTCCTACACGACCATCGAAAGTGAAATTTAATGTAAAATTCTTATACGAGATACTATTGCTCCATCCCCAAATCCAATCAGGAGATTCGTATCCGGCGACTGATTCGTATTTGCTAAGTACAGGGTATCCGGCTTCGTGAATGATATTTCCTTCCGGATCACGTTCCCAGTCATAAACGCCATACCAGTCCCAGCGTTCACCTGCTTTCACCCAAGGTTTCTGGGTTGAATATACAGGGTCTACTTGTGAGTAGTAATAACGATCTCGTGACCAGTTGAACATAGAATTCCAATTCCAGTCTTTTGTGCGGATAATATCGCCGGAGAGTGTGATCTCAAACCCTTTACGAAGTTGTTCTTCATCGATGTTGATCAATGTTGATCCAAAACCAGAAGCTTCGCTGATACCTGCTTGTCT
>OGZA01000890.1_pt1 | contig 21799 bp, 7 predicted proteins | sample 1576591 | NCBI WGS metagenome assembly OGZA01 (sample SAMEA3541565, study PRJEB24748) | human gut metagenome | biome: human gut; feature: human-associated habitat; material: faeces | place: China | collected 2012
TATCAGACAATACAGAAATCATATTTGATGGAGAAAACATAGAAGAAAATGGATTAACGATAACAGGAAGTATAGCCGGCAGCAGGTCATTGATAAGCCGCTGATCCAAGGCCAGTTTTCTGCCGTCGTTCGTGATTTTGAGCATATTATCGGTTCTCGGATCGACATTTCCGTTCCGCACACGCTCTGCACGGTCGGCAAAGCTGCTCACCATTTCCTGCTGCGTTTCGCTGGGTTTCAGCACCTCATTGATGTACTCTGCTTCTGGCACAGGCAGATTCAGCATATCTGCCGTCTGTACGTCTGCGGACTCCTTGAACAGTGAAATCAATTCAGGGAGATTGAAAAACCGGGCGAACCGCGTCTTTGCACGGTAGCCCGTTCCCTCTGGGGACAATTCGATTGCCGTTACGGTTTCGCCAAACGAAGCCGCCCAGCTATCAAAATGTCCAAGATGAAGTTTCTGTAAGGTGTCATACTGCAAGTAACGCATGATGGTATACAGCTCTACCATGCTGTTCGATACGGGTGTACCTGTTGCAAAGGTCACACCCTTGCCGCCAGTGATTTCATCGAGATACTGACATTTTGCAAACATATCCGAGGACTTCTGTGCATCGGTCTGAGCAATACCAGCGATGTTCCGCATTTTTGTGTAGAGGAACATATTTTTATAGAAATGTGACTCGTCCACAAACAGACGGTCAACACCCAGTTCCTCAAATGTAACTACATCATCCTTTCTCGTCTGGTCGTTCAGCTTTTGCAGCTTTGCTTCCAGCGTTTTCTTTGTTTTTTCCATCTGCTTGACCGTAAAACTGCGGCTATCATCACTCCGGGCATCGGCCAAAGCCAGTGTAATATCGTCGATCTGACGCTCCACAATGGCTTTCTGCCGTTCCGGGGAAAGCGGCACTCGCTCAAACTGCGAATGACCGATCACGATGGCATCGTAATCGCCGGTTGCGATCCGGGAGCAGAACTGCTTTCGATTGCTGGGTTCAAAATCCTTTTTCGTTGCTACCAGAATGTTCGCCCCTGGATATAACTGCAGGAATTCTGCTCCCCACTGCTCCGTCAAATGGTTTGGAACTACAAAGAGGTTTTTCTGAGATAATCCCAGACGTTTGCTCTCCATTGCCGCCGCTACCATTTCGTAAGTCTTCCCAGCTCCTACTACATGTGCCAGAAGCACATTATCACCGTATAACTGATGTGCGACTGCATTTTTCTGATGCGGACGAAGCTCTATTTCCGGATTCATTCCTGGAAAACTCAAGTGACTACCATCATATTCACGGGGACGGATACTATTGAAACGCTCATTGTACACGCTTACCAGCCTTTCTCTCCTCTGCTGATCCTTAAAAATCCAATCTTGGAATGCAGCCTTCAAGGCATCCTGCTTTTGTGATGCCAACATAGTTTCTTTTTTATTCAAAACTCGCACTTCATCCCCATTGTCATTTACGACTTTATCATAGATTCTAACATCTTTTAGATTCAAGGTATCTTCCAGAATCCGGTAGGCATTTGCTCTCTCCGTTCCATACGTTGCATAAGCAAACGCATTTCTTGGACTGTCGGCGTTCTTTCCTGTAATCCTCCACTCACCATTTACCTCAGAGAATTTTACCTGTATTTCCTTCTGTGCAAGATACCTCGGCGTATGAAGCAGTTCCACCATAAAATCCTGATAATCCGAAGGTTCAATCCAGGTGGCTCCAATACGCACTTCAATCTCCGACGCTTCCAGATCTCTTGGCTGAACTGCCTCCAATGCACGCACATTCGGTGTGAATTCCGGATGATTCTCTGCAAAAGATCTCGCTGTATTTAATTTATCTCTGACGTTTCCAGACAGATATTCATCTCCGCTTTCCCACTGGTCTGTCAGTGGATTTTTGAAGATAACTCCAACCAGCTCTTCTGTGATTTTCTCTTCGGTCTTTCCGGTCAACTGTGCCATATATGGAAGATCTACTTTAGCCTTTTCATTTAGGGACAAAGCAAGTGCTTCTGTGGCTGTCTCCACACTTGTCACAGCGACCGCCTTTTTAATGGTTCGTTTGGTGAACATGTCCGCTTTCCGCTTCAATGTTCCATCTTCATTCAAGTCTTCCAGGGAACACAGCAGACAATAAGAAGAGTCATCAGAAAATGCACGTTTGTTAGCATTACTTCCAATAACTCCATACTTTGCTGTGTAGGTATCATACACCTGATTCAGTTTTTTCTGCTGTTTCTGGATTTCTTCGTCTGTGACAAATTCTTCCATCTGCATGGCGATCAGTTCACGAACGGTATCACGGATTGCAACCATGCCTTTTACACGTTCTGCAGTGACTGCAGGCATTTTCACCTGATTCATCAAAGAATTGACACGGTAATATACCTGATCATCTACCACCGTATAGCTGTAATTTCGGACATTCGGATCTGCCGGAATACTCTCTGGCATCTCATCCAGTTCTGCCTCTATATCTACTGCCGCTACCATGCTTCCTCTGATGTGTTTTACAGCTTCTTGTAACTGTAATTCCAGATCAGCTCCTTCCATTGGAGCACAGGTTGTTTCCATACCATACGGACCGGACACTTCTTTCATCTCACCAAGAATCAATCCCGGATGCTGAACAAAATACTTGTTAATGGTAATCCCATTTGCATCACTCTCCAAATTCACCCAGTCTGGCATCTCTTTTGTGAAACTCTCACGCTTCTGGAAAAACAAAATATCAGCACTGACTTCTGTTCCTGCATTTGCCTTAAAAGCTGTGTTCGGCAGTCGGATAGCCCCCAGCAGGTCTGCACGCTCTGCCAAATATTTCCGGACTTCCGGTGATTCCTTGTCCATAGTTCCCTTTGTTGTGATCAACGCAGCTACACCACCTGGACGTAACTGATCTATAGTCTTGGCAAGAAAGTAATCATGAATCATAAAATTGTAGCGGTCATATTGACGGTCATTGACCTTATATGCACCGAATGGCACATTTCCGATTGCCACGTCAAAGAAATCATTGGGATAATCCGTCTTCTCAAAGCCTTTGATCTGGATATTGGCATCTGGATAGAGAAGTTTAGCAATTCTGCCACTGATGCTGTCCAGTTCCACTCCATAGAGTTTGGACTGGTTTAGATTCTCTGGAAGCTTTCCAAAGAAGTTCCCGACTCCCATAGATGGCTCCAGGATATTTCCCTTTGTAAATCCCAGATTCTCCAACACCTGATACATACTTTCAATCACAATCGGCTGTGTATAATGAGCATTTAATGTGGAAGCTCTGGCTGCAGCATATTCTTCCGGTGTAAGGACGGTCTTTAATTCCAAATATTCTGTCTCCCATGCAGATTTTGTCTCATCAAATGCATCTGCAAGACCTCCCCAGCCGACGTACCTGGATAAGATTTCCTGTTCCTCTGGTGTCGCATTGCGGTTCTCATCCTCACATTTTTTTAACAGCTGAATAGCCATAATATTGGCTCGGAATTTCTCCTTCGGTGTTCCCTGTCCAAGTTCATCATCTGTGATATGGAAGTTCGTTGCTGGAATCAGTTCTGCTATTCCGTTAATCTCTTCCAAAGATTCTTTTTCTTCCGATACCTCAACTTCTCCAGATAATTCTTTTTCTTTTTTATCATAATCTGTCCACACACGTTTAGAAATAGCAGTAAAATAGGAAGACTCTTCCTCCATGATTTCTTCCTTGATTTCCCGTAATTTATCTAAGGTATCCGCATTTACAGTTTTGTTGTGATAATGATAATAAAGTACTTCTTGTCCGAGTTTTACATCCAGACGTTCCAATTCTTGTGTTGACATTCGCTCCCAAATATCATCTTTTTCCGTATGAATCGTGAAACCTTCTCCATCATCATGATATTCTAATGTGTATTGAAGTCGATTCTCTTCTCCCTTAACTTTGCAAGCAAAATCATAGATTTTTGTTCTGGTACCGGACATATATTCTGAATCAACTAGTCGCAGATCCGTTATATCTTCCGCTGTAAAAGTATCCTGTTCCAGCTGTTCTCCTAACATCTGCTGTGCTTCTTCCAGGTCTGCCAGTCTTTGTGCTTCCTGTCGTTCTTCGTACTTTTCCATTTCTTCCGGTGACAAATAATCATCTGTGCGGATTAACTGGCGAACACGTTCTGCAACCTTGTTCCACTTTAATAAAACTTCTACCTCTGGACTGCCAATTTTCCCTTTTGCAAGTTTTAATCCTTTTGCATCATGGGATGCGTCGGAAGCATCTGCTCCTGGTATTCCGGGTGAGGAACCACCTGTTCCATACTCATTTTTCAGGAACTCAGCTGCATCTTTCATATCATGATGTTCCATGAAATACTCATAGATTCGGTTACGTCCTCCTGCAGTAATGCCGCCTCTTCTTAACACTGCGTCAATTTCATCCTGTGTGATAAAGGATAGTGCCGGACGTTCGACCGTAAATTTCTGGTCTACCCAGGAACGCTCCCTCTGAAGATCCTGAAAGCGTTGGAAATATTCCGGATTATGCTGAATCTCCCAGCGGTGATAATCTCCCGGATTCTCATCCATATATTTCTGCAGCCATTCAAAACGATAGACAATCGCATCTGCTTCCTCTTGATCTGTCCATGCTCCACTCACTACATCCTGCCAGTCTGAATATGATTGTTTCTTTTCCCAGTTTCTGCAAGTATCCCGAAAATGAAGTGCAAGAAGATTGGTCATTTCTTCCTGCTCCTGTTCAATGGCATTATTGGAAATCAAATTATCCACGTAATTTCCATCCTCATACATATCCCGAATTCTGTTCGCTGCTTCTTCCCACGTAACCATGCGGTCAAAGTTTCTTCTGGCAGAGTCCCCTCGCCGGATACGGATACCATCATTGTCATACCAGATACTGATTTTCTGACCATCTATGGTAAATCCTTTGCCACCAGTTCCATATTCATCTTTCAGAAAACTCCGCATTTCTTCATTATCCAGACCTTCAATCAGTCTTGCTGTAATATGAAACAGTGTATTTTTCTGTCCGCTTCCCGTGCGGAGAATATCATTTACCACTTCATCGGAAATAAGAAAAGCGGCTGGCTGTTCCAATGCAGCTGCCGCTTTCCTTATTTCTCCTAACTGTTCCTCTTCTGTTGGGAACAGACTTAACTGTAAATAATCTCCTGAATCACCAGCTCCTCTGCCTGTGCCTTGATCTGGTTCATGTGTCTGGTCCATGCCATCCCGTCTGCCATTTTGTCCGGTGCCGGATCTTTCTCCAGAAGTTCGTTCATCAGGTCGTCTACTCTCTGTCTTGCCTGGCTGTCGATCTCCATCAGATGACTGTCCAGACGGTTCTGCAGTGTCAGAATGTTGAACCTGGCTACCTTGTGATTTCTCAGATACTCTTTCCGCATCATTCCGTACTTGCCGATGGTTCCTCTCGTCTCTTCCAGGCTGATATCTGGAATCTGATACTCTCCGTTCTGGCTGTAACTGATCTCTCTCATAGTCTGTTTCCTCCTTTTTTTCTTCTCTATCTTCTGTGTTATCTGTATTACTTTCACGCATTAACGTGTTAAATTCATTATAGACTACTTCTTTTTCTTTTGCAACCGTTTTCAGGTCATTTTCCAGATCATTCAGAACATATCGTCCAATCTGCATCAGAACTGGTCTGCTGATCTCGTTGACTGCACTTCCCAGATGTCCTAATACTATCAGCTGATTAAAGTCCGTAATATGCCGAAAATCCTCTGCATCCAGATATTCCTGTGCATCCAGTCCACACCGGTTTAGTAATACATACCAGACACTATTGGTCATCAGTTCCCGAAATTCGACTTCCTGATTCTGTTCGTCCAGTTCTTCCAGAAATGTCCCTGTTACGTCCAGTCTCAGTTCTTCCAATGCATCTGGAAGCCATTCTTGCATACTCTCCTTCGCTGCCTGATGCAGACTTTCAGCAAGTCCTCCTTCTGTATCTTCCAGTGATAACTGCTCCTGCAGATAATCTGCCACCAGCTGTTCTCCTTCCACCGGAAGATTCCATAACTGAGGATCCTTTCCAAGATTCCGCACTTTATAAGTGTCCTGCACATCAAATACATACCGAAGTTTCGTTTTCGGTCCGGAAGTATTGTCAATCAAGGCAATCCCTTTGGATCCCTTTTTGATCCAGCGGTACATCTTCTGATTCCAGATTTCCATGGATGCTACGGCAGTTGCTTCCGGTCGCTGTGCATAAATTAAAAGCTGTTCTGGAAAAGTGTATTTGTACAGTCTGGATGCAGTGTTTAGGAACCGCATCCATTCCTGCGGACTGGCAGCTACATCTTTTGCCACCTCTTCCGTCAGCTGTTCCATTGCATATAATTTATTTGCCATGCGCTACTCCTTTTCATAAAATCAGGGACTGCTTAGCACAGTCCCCTTAAAATCATCGTTGTTACTCTTTATAATGCTGTGGCAAGCTCTTTTGACTTATTCTTTGGCACTTTGTCTCCCTCTTTTGCCTTGATTTCTGCCTTAGCTTTCTCCAGTCTTCCATGGATTCCACCTTTTACTTCCGCTTTTTCGGCTGCTTTTTCTTTCTCCAAACGAGCTTCCCTACGCTCAGCATTTTCCATAACTGCCGTTTTCCCATCACAAAACTGAACTTTATCGGAAAGCTGCTCCTGTCTCTCCACCTTTGTCTCATTGACTTCCTGTACCATCGCATTTAATTCCGGAACCTGAAAAATGCCGTTATCAGGAAGAATCAGCACTTCATGAATGGAAGATGGGATGACAAAGTAATCACTTCCCAGGCATTCCCCAATCTGTTTACGAATATCTTCCTGCAGTAACAGGGAAGCTCCATTCATCTTAGCTTTGTTTGTCAGACAGAACATTGGGTTTTCCATGGCTTCCATATCCATTTTTTCATTCAGCAGGTTTTCTGGTTCTTCACCAAAAATCATAGATTTGATAATCTCATTCATATCCATAAGTGTGACACCACGTTTTCGGTCTGCCACCATCGCATCCGCTTGAATCTGTTCGGCAGATACTCCCCACTCGTTCATCAGAGAAACAGTTACCGGAATACTGCTGATCCCTTCTCCATTTTCCTCCAGATTTACTGCATAATAAGCTGCAAAATCTCCGTGTTCTGTGACTACTTTATCTGCCAGACGATCGGTATTCCATTCTTTGTCACAAATTCTCATCTGTAATTTGTCCTTCATCTTTTCATAATCCAGAATATCCGTAACTCCCATATCAAAAAATTCTGCTTTTCCCTGTGCCTCAATACGCATATCAGCCACATCGCCAACACAAGAGTCTACATCTTTTCCATGGATATATTCCTGGTAGAGGGAATCCAGATAGACTGTCGGTACGATTCTCTGATCTCCATTTGGAATCGTAATACCTGTCAACTTCAACCCGTTGTTTTTTTCTACTTCCTGCAGTTTAATTTCTGCGTCCTTGTAAGACTCTGGCAGATACTCCTTTACATTGTCTTTGACATATTCATAAAATTCTTTTCTGTTCATCATACGCTTTTACCCCTTTCTGATCATGTGATGGTTCATTCTTTTTCTGCTGATCATCTGCTCGGCTTTCTTCTGATAAGCCATCATTCTCTTTAAAGTTTTCTCCTGGTTTTTTCGTGCTTCCTGTCTTTTTTCCATTGCTTTCATCATAGTTTTCTATTCCTTTCTGTGATTTTTTTGTATGAAAAAGGGAGCCTCACATAGAAGCTCCCAATCATAACCATTGATTTTGGTTTCCTTATTTGCTTTTCCTTTTTCTGCTGATATAAAGTCCTGCCATACCTCCTGTGGAAGTTACAAGAAGTAGGATCGGCAGCCAGATATTCGTGCTGTCACCTGTTTTCGGTGCATTTGATATCTTTGTCTCTTCATGGGACTGTGGTGTATCCGGTGTGTTCGGTGTTTCTGGAACTTCCGGTTTCTCGTTTGTCAGATTGAAAGTGACTTCCACGACCGGTGTACTGTCATCTGCATAGGCAAACGTCACTTCATGCTTGCTCTGATCCAGTGTGTATCCGTCCAGTGTCTTTGTTTCCACCAGATAATACTTGATCGCCGCATCATATTTGCCGTTCTTAAATGTGGCAATCTCATACAGCTTACTTTCTGCATGACCGGCAGCATCTGTCTTTAAGGTTTCCAGAACTTTTCCTTTGCTGTCACGAAGTTCAAATTCTACCCCTTTTAGAGGTTCTCCTGATGATTTATCTGTCTTATTGAGAATCACTTTTCCCTTGGCAGTATCATCTTTCATAGCCACTTTCTGGATTTCTCCGGTGTCTTTCACCTCAAACGTCACATCGGCTGTCAGAAGATATCCTTTCGGTGCCTGCTCTTCACGTAAGGTATATTTACCGATTGGCAGTTTTTCGATATAGTGTGCTTCCTCTGTGGAAGTCCAGCTCTCTACTACCTGATCATCCTTATCGAGAATCGTCAGTTTCGCACCCGGAATCTCAGTTTCTCCTGTGATATCCGTCTTACTGATCTCTACTTTTGTCACATCATCTTTCATATCATGCTTCTGAACCTCTGCTGTATTCTCTACTGTGAAAGTAATACTTTCTGCAGTGACATATCCATCTGCCGGTTTTGTCTCTGTCATGGTGTATTTCTTACCAACAACCAGTTCTTTGATCACATGGGATTCTTCCGTAGAAGTCCATTCATCTACTGTATTGCCATCTGAATCCGTTACTTTCAGGTGTGCACCTGGAAGTTCTTTACCTGTTGTCAGGTCTGTTTTGGACAGCTCCACTGTGGTTGGCTGATTTTCAAAAGTAAAGTCGTAGCTTACTTCTGCCTGGTCTTCTCCGGCATATTCAAAGGTAAATTCCTGTACTTCTTCTGTTGTAACAAATCCGTCCGGCGCAAAGATCTCTTTCACATAGTATTTTCCGTCTACCGGAAGATCTGCCGTAAAAGTAATCTGTCCTTTTTCATCCGTTACCCGCTGCTCGATCAGACTGTCTTTCTCAAGGAGTACCTCGCCCTTTGCATTTTTGATATCTTCACTGGTATAAAGACCAAAGACACCACCTGCAAGAACACGTTCTGTATCTTTTTCTTTCTTCAGAACCGTAACCTTTACTTTCTGACGGGCATTCTGCCATTTCTCATCATAAGTGATGACTGGTGTGTCCTGATCACGGTAGGAAAGGTCAACATATCTCGGCTCTTTGTCCAGCACATAACCGTGAGCTGTTTTTACTTCCTTCACATAGTACTTGCCAGCCGGTAGATCTCCCATCTGTGCAATACCATTGGAATCTGTGGTAATGGTTCCCACTTTTTCATCTGCTTTGAAATAATCTTCACTGACACCATCTGCCGCTTTGATATCTTCCGCAGCAAATACATCGAAAGTTACATCTGTAAGACTTCCAGTTACATATTCAAAGAGATGCTCCACAGTACCTTTTACATTGTCCAGAAGTGTCACTTTATCCAAAAACTCTCCATTTTTGTTGATGATCAGAAGTCCTGTCGGTACTTCATCTTTCATCTCTACTTTCTGAATCTCTTCGGTATCTTCCAGCGTGAACTTCACATCCATTGCTTTCAGATAACCATAAGGTGCCATTTCCTCACGAAGAGTGTATTCCTCACCAACTGTCAGTCGTTTGATCACATGTGGCTGATCTTTTACAGAAGTCCACTGATCCACAACATTTCCTTCTTTATCAAGAACGGTGAGTTTTGCCCCATCCAGTTCCACACCTGTTGTTACATCAGATTTCGTAATTTCTACTGTTGTTGGCTGGTTCTTTTTCACTGTTTTCAGTTTTACTGTCTTCACATCCTGTCCCTGGTAAGAAGCATCCAGATTCAGAACTTCATCAGAGGATACAAATCCAGCCGGTGCTTTTAACTCTTTCACATAATACTGTCCAAGTGGCAGATCCAGCGTACATACTGCAAGACCATTATTATCAGAGGTCATTTCCTGTAAGAGTGTGTCTACTTTCACGATTACTTTTCCATCTGCCTTGATATCCGCTTTGTTATAGATACCAAAGACTGCTCCTGCTACGGTTGCACCATTTTCTGCATCCTGTTTTTCTACCTGAATCGCAACTTTCTGTCGGTCATCGCCAACAGTCACTTCTTGTTCAATCACCGGTGTATCCTGATTGGCATAGACAAATGCGACTTCTGATCTGTCATGGTTCAGGACAAATCCTTCCGGTGCAGTCTCTTCTACCACATAGTAAGAACCAAGCGGCAGGTTATCAGCAACTGCTTTTCCGTCTTCCCCAGTCGTTACCGTTGTTACCAGTGCATCTTTTGCATAGATCAGCTGTCTGTTTCCGTTTTCATCTTTCTGATAATCCGGTGTATAGATATTTTCAGCTGCATAGACATTAAATTCCGCACCCTTCAGGTATCTTTCTTCATAAACAAAATCCTTTTTGAATCCGGTCAGCATCTCACCTTTTTTATAGATCGTCAGCTTTCCTTTTACCGGATGGTTCTCGTAATCTACCGTAATAATGGCATCTCCGCTCTCAGAATCCATCTGGTATGCTGTGTTTGCATCCACCGCAATCTCTACATAGTTCTTGTTGATTGTGTACCCTTCCGGTGCGTTGACTTCCTCAATCCGGTAATGTCCGATCTTCAGATTCTTCGGCATGATCAGATATCCCTGGCTGTCCGTAAAATAGGACTTATGGGTTGTTGTCACTGGGTAAGTTGTTACCTGTTCCACATACTTCTTGTTGTCCAGGTCATATACCTTAAATTCTGTTCCTGCAATCAGGACGGATTTCTTTGTTTCATCGTCTTTTTTCACGATTTTCAGTTTTGCCTTAAACTCTTCATCCAGAAGCACTCGCCAGATCTGTGGCTCATTTGGATGATGCTCTGTGATATTCACTTCAAAATCATCAACTGGCTTGTAATTGTGCGGTGTTGTTGTCTCACGCACGATATAGCTTCCAAATGATAATGGAATACTGCAGGCATAACCTTTTTCATCTGTGAAAATCTCAGTTGCTCCATTTTCTCCACTCACTACAGGTTTTGCAGAATCAAAGTCGTAGCTTCCATCTGCTTTCTTTGTAAGGGAAGATTTCAGATAAACTGTAAATCCGGCTCCGGATAACAGATCTGCATCGGTCTTTCCATTGTTGGCTGCTTTGATGATCTGAAATGGCTGCTTGATGACCTGCTCACTGGAAGTGCACTCTCTTTTTACTTCTGCTGTCATATCTCCTTCATAACTGCACGTAAGATCATGCTCTTCTGTATCTGCCAGGTATCCGGTCGGCGGTGTGATCTCTTTGATATAATATTTGCCAAGATATAAGCCTTTTACAGAAGCCTGTCCTTTGTCATCTGTTGTAAGAGAAGCTACCTGTTCTCCTGCTTTATAAATAGTTCCGGTTGCTCCGTCCGGATGCACGATATCTTCACGGGCATACAGACCATAAACTGCACCTTTCAGTGTGGCATCTCCCTGCGGTACTGCTTTTCCTGTTTCTTTATCAACTTTGAATAAATTGATCTTTGCTGTCACACGGTCATTGCTGAAGGTATGGGCAAAAGATACGGTTGCTTCTTTATCATTGGTGTAAGAAAACTTGAACGTATACACATCTTCTGTATTTCTTACATAGCCTTCCGGTGCCTGATCTTCTTTTACAGAATAGGAATATCCAATCGGAAGATCTGCTGTGAATTTTGCAGTTCCATCTGTGCCAGTAGTTGCTTTCTCAATCAGCGTTCCTTTTTTCACAACAACGGTTCCGTCTGCATTTCTGATATCATCGGATGCATACAGAGCAAAAATACCGCCTTTCAGTGGTTTCTTGGTGTCTTTATCCTGTTTTACTACGGAAACATCTGCTTTCTGTCTCTCGTTGTTAAAAGTCACATCTGCAAATACAACTTCTTTATTCTGTCCGGCATAGGTCAGAGTCACTGGCTTTTCTTCGCTGCCGTTATAGAAGGAGTCCGGTGCTTTTGTTTCTTTTACCACGTAGGTTCCAAGATGCAGGTTTTTCAGTGTGACAGAACCATTCTCACCTGTTGTCAGATTTTCTTTTACAAGATCACCTTTGCTGTACACTTTTGTGCCATAAGCAGTTACAATATCAGCTCCGGCATACACGTTATATACTGCATTTTTCTGTCTGCGGTTTTCATACTGAAATACCGTTCCATTTTCACTGACATCTGCTCCGGTAAGAACCTGTCCTTCTTTATAAATGGTAAGCTCTGCCAGCTGCTCCTTATTTTCCACGGTTACCGATGAAGTCTTACTTGCTACCAGTTTTACATTTGTTGCCGTTGCATTTACTACATACCCCTGTGGTGCTGTGATTTCTTTCAGATAAACGGTATCCTGTGTCTTGATAATCGTAACAGAGGATTTTCCATTCTTATCTGTTGCCGGCATCTGAGTGAGCAGCTTTGTACAAGCCTCATCGCTGTATACACCGAATACTGCACCTGCAAGATTCACATCAGCTGTATCGTCTTTCTTTACGATTTCGATCGTAGCCTGTTCAATCCAGGACACCTTTAAGCTTACATATTTTTCATCAGCGACACCTTCTCCAAACACAAATGCCAGGTCCTGAACACTTGCATTCGTAGTCAGTTTATATGCTGAATAATCTTTTGTAATACTTCCCTTCATCTTTGCAGAAAAAGTAGCACTTACATCTTTTGTCTGTGTCAGAGGCGCTGAAAGATAAAACGTGGTTCCTCCTCCAATTGTTACGCTTGCACCTGCCGCACTTACATTTCCAGTAGATACATTATGGAGCTTTACTCCTTTTGGTAAGTCCATTGTGATTTTCTGCTGGGAAGATGCGTTGAACTGAATGTTCTCCGTTCTCTGAACATTTCCATCTACATAAGCTTTTACATCCGGCTTTGAAAATGACATCGCTACATCTGGTATTTCCGGCTTATTCACACAATAATTATAGAGTTCTTTTGCCAAAGCCTCACCTGTAGCATTTGTTCCGTAAAATGCATCACTACTTCCGTTGGCATATGATGCAGCCATGTGAATAATGATGAATCTTTTTCCTTCTGAAAAATCCGTGTGTTTATTCGCAAAAAAGCTTTCACTTCCTGCGGCGTCTGTACCGTAATAACACACTTTTGCTAACGCCTGATTGTCTCCAATCTTTGTGATTGTATAATTTCCAGATCCTGGTCCTGGTTTTGCCGGCTGTACACAATACGCAGTTGCTCTGACGCTTCCGTAGCTGATATAGTACGGCTCTGTCAGATAGGTTCCAAGATTATAATCTGCATATCTATACAGAGGTCCTTTTTCAATCGTTACCTGCTGTGTAGTTCTTGCTGAATAAGCCGAAACTGCTTCAAATGTTGCAATCTCTCCCTCTTCCATAGCATCAAGATCCACACCTTCGTCTCCTGCCTGTTCCAAAACATCATGAAGCTCTAACCCTGATTCTTCATCATAGGTATCCTGATTCTGTGCCTGCTCTACCAAATCATCAAATTCATCAGCGTCAATATCGGTAATCTCCGATTCTGCTTCTGAATCCTCCGCTTCTTCTGTCTGCTGTTCACTGCCAGCTGTTTCTGATTCGGTTACTGCTTCACTCCCTGCAGTTTCTGTCTGCACTTCTGTTTCTTTCTCACGCACAATCAGTTTTCGGCTGATCTGGTACTTCGGATGCTCCTGATTTACCGGTTCCACATAATAGACCGCTTTGTAAGTGTCCGCATGATCTGTCGTAAAATCCTCATTCTTTTTGTTCTTTGCTTCCTCAAATGTGACTTTGACCTTGTTATCATCCTTGATTTCCAGTCCTGTGTAGTCTGATTTCACATCAAATACACTGCCTGTTTCGATTTCATAATCTTTGGCAGTCACCACCTCATCTTCATCCAGAAGGTCTTTCACTTCCTCATAAAGTGGAGGTTTTTTCTCTGGCTGAATCTCCGCTGCATATGCAGTCATCGGAGATAACACTGTACTAAGCATTGTCATGCCTGCCAGCAAGCCAGATACTACTTTTCTAAAATTACCTTTTTTCTTCATGCTAAGGTCCTCTCTTTCATAATATTTGTATGAAAACAGACAGTCCTTAGACTGCCTGCAATACACTACTTATCGTTGTGGGAAAATCAGATTGAACTGCACATTCCCCTCGCCGGGATCAACCATTTCCACAGTTGCTTCATACTGTCGCCCTGTTTTTTTGGATACCAGATCCTTATAATGGATTTTTCCTTTAGCCAGGAACTTCTTTGCTGCCGCCTTATCCATCTTTTTCCCCTGGCTTGCAAGGAATTTATCATTCTTCCACAAGGTAAAAGCACAGTTCCGGTCAGAACAGTAAAAGTTTACTTTTCCTTCCCTGACATCTGCTCCACAGCGGGGACATTTGCCAATGACTTCTCCTTTTGCTTTTCCCTGAAACTGCCCTTTCTTTTCTTCTGAAATACCCTGATATCTGGCAACCAGTTCCTGCATCAGCTCTGTAATCCCATTTAGGAATTCATCTGCTGTCTCTGTATTCTGGGCAATGTGATTCAATGCCATTTCCCACTCTGCTGTCATCTTCGGAGATTTAATCTCATCCGGCAGAACCGTAATCAGTACATTGCCATCATCTGTCGGTACCAGATTTTTCTTTTCCCTTTTCACAAAGCCAGACTGAATCAGTTTTTCAATGATTGCTGCCCTTGTTGCCGGTGTGCCAAGTCCTTTCTTTTCTGTATCTCCGGTCAGTTCTTCATTCCCTGCACGTTCCATTGCAGAAAGCAGGGTATCTTCTGTGTATTGTTTCGGTGGCTGTGTAAAATGCTCCGATACAAAAGAATCACAAGGGCCGTAATGCTTGCCTGCCCAGATATCCAGCTCCGGCTCTTCTTTCTCAATCTTTACGCCAAAGAACTGTTTCCATTTATTTTCGATCGCCTTGAATCCTTCCTGCTTTGTTTTCTTTGCCGTGAGATAAAACGTATGATAATTACAGGTAATCTGACATTTATGGCTCTCATAAATATAAGGATCTGCGGTTGCCGTCAGTACCCTGGCACTGATCAGATACAAAATCTTACGGTTTCGTTCTTTCAGTTCACCAATATCTGCTTTGGCTACTTCCATAGTCGGGATAATCGCATGGTGATCAGATACTTTCTTTGAATTTAATACCTTACTCACGTCTGGCTGATATTCCAGACCTTCAACATAAGGCATTTTCCCAAGTAACATCTGAATCAGAGTTTCTGTGCTTTCTCCCATCTCATCTGTCAGATACTGGCTGTCTGTTCTCGGATAAGTGACAAGCTTCTGCTCATACATCTCCTGCACGGCATCCAATGTCTGCTGTGCGGTATAGCCAAACATTCTGTTTGCTTCCCTCTGAAGAGTGGTCAGATCATAGAGTTTTGGAGGGCGTACCGTCTTCTCTTTCACATCATCCTTTTCCACTTCGCACATCCGCTCCAGGCAGTCCGCAGCCACTTTATCTGCATCCTCTTTTTTCTGAAAATGCTCTGTAACCGCATCCATATCATCAAACTTGATATGAGCCATATAATATTTTTCTTTGGTAAATTCCTTGATCTTCTGATTTCGATCCACGATCATGGCAAGTGTTGGTGTCTGCACTCTTCCGACTTTCAGATTCTGGTTATACAGAACGGAAAAAAGACGGCTCGCATTGATTCCCACCAGCCAGTCTGCCTTTGCCCTGCAAAGTGCTGACTGATAGAGACTGTCATAACACGAACCGTCTTTTAATGACGCAAATCCATCTTTAATTGCCTGTTCTTCCATGGAAGAAATCCAGAGCCGCTTCATCGGCTTTTTGCATCCTGCCTGCTCATACACCAGGCGAAAGATTAACTCTCCTTCACGTCCTGCATCAGTAGCACAGATCACTTCATCTACATTGGAATCTCTCATCAGTTTTTTCAAGATTCCGTACTGCTTCTTTGTTCCATCCAAAACCTTGTGTCTCCAGCATTCCGGCACAATCGGCAGATCTTCATATCTCCATTTTTTATATTTTTCATCGTATTCCGATGCATCGCATAATCCAACCAGATGTCCTACGCACCAGGAAACGATATAACCGTTTCCCTCCACGTAGCCATCTTTTCTTGTTCTGGCTCCAAGCACGGAAGCCAGTGCCATCGCAACCGATGGCTTTTCTGCAATCACTAATTTCATTTACTCCTACTCCTCTTCTTCATCTTCCAGTACATCATCATTGAAATCTTCATCTCTCAGGATTTCCGGTTCTGCACTTTCTTCCTGCTCATCTGCATCGTCTACTTCCCGTTTTTCTGACTCTGAATCTTCGGATTCATCTTCATCCTCTTCCATCTCATCCTCGTCATCATATTCATGCTTTGGTTTATAGACTTTGAAGTAATATCCTCCTGCCGCAGCTCCGACTGCAACCAGTACGATCAAAAGATACGTTCCAAATGAACTTTTATCTTCCGGCATCTGGATGTCATCCTCTACCTTATCTTTCTCGGATGACTCTGTCGTTTCCGGTTTTTCTTCCTCTGCTTTTTTCTCTGGTTCTGCATAAACAGTATCTACTTCCGGAAGTGTCACTGAATTAGAAAGTGTGAAGTTCATCAGATCTTTCTCACTGACTTCGGTAAGGAAATACACATTATCCTGAGATTTTGAATTATCAATAATCAGATAGAAAATCTTACCACTCTTTGTTGAAATGGTATAAAACTCTTTTGTTCCTTCCGTAGCTGTTTTTGTAACGGATTCTGCCGTCTCGCCTTCTTTATTAAGCTGTTTCTCAATACCTGTTACTGTCCGATCATCCACGGTCCCTTTTGCATCTGTCGGCTCAGAAGCCTGTGCATCCTGCGGAAGCGGAGAAGTCGTTGTTTTCTCAGTTCCCGTTGCATCTGCACTGGTCGTAGTTGCCATTGCACCATTGCTGTCACTGGAAGTTTTCTGTTTCTCTGCCTGCTTCTTTGCCCATTCATAGTAAGGATTCTGCAACACATACTTTTCAGAAGTATTTCCAGCACCGTCTGTTACCGTAATCTCAATCTGTTTTGTAGTAAAATCTTTCTGTGTCAGTTGCACTCTCAGCATTCCATCCTTCAAGTCTGTATAAGTGGTGCCATTGACTGTTACCGCAGTAATCCCGGATACTGTATCATTCCCCTGAATCGTCAGCACACCATCTGTCAGGGACGCAGAGAGTGTCGGCTTTTCCGTGTCATAACACTTAATAGAGCGATTCTGCTCATAGACCTTCCCCTCACCATCTGTCACACGCACATACACTGTCTGATTTCCAGTGATCGTGATACTTCCGCTTCCGGTTACATCCTGCCAGCTTCCATCTTTTCCTGCTTTTGCTTCAATCTTTGCTATTGAGAAACCTTCCGGCATATGGCTGGCATCTACCGTAACAGCAATGGTTGTTTCTCCCTGTTTCCAGCCATCCGGTTTCTCAATCGTGATTGCAGGTGCGGTATTCTCAGCTGCATAAGCAGTCTGTGTCTGGAGCAAAGGTGTTGTCAGGCAAAGAAATGTCGTTGCTGCAAGCAAGCTCTTTTTTACCCTGCTTTTAGTAATTGTTCTCTTCTTCTGTTTCATTTTTTCCAGATTCATCATCGGCTTTTGTTTCCTCCTTCTGTATTTCTACCCTGCCGGGCAGTTCATTTTTCATTCTCTTTTTGAAAGCTTCCAATTCCGGAATACTCATATCCATCGCACGGATAATTCTTACAATTTCCAGATTTTCCGCTTCTGTTTTTGCAATCTCCGCAGCCTTGAAACGCTTTAAGTCTGCTTCATATCTGGCTTTGGATGCTTCCATTTTTTCCTTGGCTTTCTCATAGTCAGCCGTTGCTTTTTCAAGACTTTTCATCTCTTCTCCTTTCCGGGCGGCTGTTACACCGCCCTTTTTCTTTACCAGCGTCCGAATCCATAAAAATGGCTTTGCCAATATGGTGAATTGATGGACGTGTACTGCACCGGATGACCGCAATGGATCATCTGACCATTGCCTACATAGATTCCAATATGCGTTACCGGAACTCCTGCATCATAAGTGCCTGTAAAAAAGATCAGATCTCCCGGCTGTGCTTCTGACTGAGATACCGGCGTGCAGATGTCATACAGTCCCTGTGCAGTCAATCTTCCTGTATTCCTTACACCAGAGTTTGTCAGACAGTAACTTACAAATCCAGAACAATCAAATCCACTTGGAGAATATCCACCCCACACATACGGTGTTCCCAGATATCTCGCTGCTTCGTTCAACAAACGCTGTGCCGCTTCACTGGTGTATTCATTGCCGCCAAAGCCTGCCCCTTCTCCAGTTTCCAGATAAAAGATCGGGTTTAAGCGCTCTCCATTTTTCAGAAGTTCAATATGAAGATGGCTTCCTGTGGAATTTCCAGTATTTCCTACAAGACCAATCTCATCACCTTTCGTGACGGATGCACCTTCTGATACACTCCGGCTGCTTAAATGTGCATACCGCAGTTCATAGCCTTTACTGTCCTTGATCACAACATAATTGCCATAGCTGTCGTTATAAGCAGAAGTTGTAACCGTTCCGGTCAGCCCTGCCATTACTTTAGTTCCCTCCGGTGCTCCGATATCCATACCATTATGAAGCTGATTTGCTCCTGAAATTGGATGAATCCGGTATCCATAATAGCTTGTTACACTGGAATACCAGTTAAAATCAACCGGTGTCGCAAACATCTGTAAATTACCTTTCGTATCGTTATAGGCACTGAACAGTTCTTTCTGAAAAAATCCCAGCCTGTCCTGACAGATCGACATCAGATTTCCACTGTTTAAGGTGACATTCAGCACATCTACGTCTCTTGTCCTGGTCACTTCCACTTCCTGGCTTCCATTATCCTCTGCCAGATAGCATTCCCAGGTCTTATGACCATGTGCGGATGCTGCCGCATGACTGTCATAATAGACATCAAACTGTACACCGTATCTTGCGAAAGCTCCGGTATCTTCTACCGTATATTCGACACCATTCATGACCACCTTTGTTCCCATTGGAACAAACGGATTGGAAGCATCTACTGCTAAGGTATGATTGGCTGTTGGATATGCTCCACTGGCAGTCGGTCCTCCACTCCAAATACCACAACAGATTGGACAGTTACAATATCCGCTTGTTACAACCTGTCCCAACGATTCTCCAACTCTTACTGTTGCTGTCTCTGTCACAGTCTCATTGACTGCTTCAGTAGTCAGATGATATTGCTCTGCAAACAATGCATCCAGTTCAGGCTTGACCTGTTCAAAAGTAAACTCCTCATACTTTGCTGACAGATAACTGATCAGGATAAACGGATCATGCTCAATAGGTCCGATGTTATATCGGTATTCCTCATGTCCCGGTTCTTCAGACTCCATGTTGTTAATCCTCTCCTGCAGATTAGCTTCCAGCTGTGTATAATACAGTTCCGCTTCCCGGATTGCCTGATCCGATGACAGATAACTGGTTCCGGTATAAGTGATCACATTTTGTAAAAACACTGCAGAGCATGACGTGACATTCGTTATGATCAGAAACATCAATCCGATCAGAACTGCTACACTGATATACACCTTCCGGTTTTCTTTAAAGAAGTTGGTGACTTTGCCGCCAATCTTCTTGATATAATCAATCGTACCTTTTGTAGCTGTTCCTACTGTCTGTTCACTTCGCTTCGCTTTGGCATAATCCCGTTTGATCTGTTGCTTCTGAATCTGTTTTTTTAGCTTCTTCTGCTCCTGACGGGCTGCCGCCTGTGTCTGTTTCTCTGCCTGTCTCTCAAGTCTGCTTCTTTTTCTGGATGCCCTCTGTTTCCTGCGTCTGGCACTTCTCTGTTCCAGCCGGTAAATACCTTCGCAGCCTTCTTCCAACTTATAGGCACCTTCTACTGCCGCATTATCGTCTTCATTTTTACTGATCTCACGGTGCAATGCTGCGGAAGTTGCACTTCCTGCTTTCTTAACAACAAAAGCTTTTTCTGTTTTCACAGATTCCCCTTCCCCAAACTTCAGGCGGGATTTCTTCTTTCCAGAACCCTCTCCTTCATTTGCCTGATAAACCTGTGCCTTCTTGGAATGCTGCTTTGCTTCCTTTTTCTTTCTTGCTTCCTCATAAGAAAACTTTTTGGCTTTTTCCTTCTGTTTCTGATGACGGAAATTGACTCCATCCGTATCCATCTGGTTCAATTTCTCCATATCTTTGTCATTTTTCACAGAAGCACCAGTTTCCTCATAAGCAAACTTCAAACGTTGTTTTTGTTTTGGCTTTTTGCTGCCACCTGTCTGATTTCTCCGGCTGTCTCCTCTGTTTTCTGATAGATCAGCACGTTTTTCTTTCAGTCTCCCTGACTGTCCGGCTTCGGATTTTTCTGCAAGTCTGGATTCTTTTCCGACTTCAGCACGGATTCTTTTTCTATTTTGCTGTTTACTACTCTGTCCCAAATCCTCACTTTGCTTCTCTGTCCGTATCAGTTCCGGTGCATCCCTGGATTTTTGCACAGAGGGTCGAATATTTTTCCCACTCCGTTCAGACTGGCGGGGAGACTTATCCACAAGGTTTTCTTCTTTTTCCCCCTGTTTTCTTCCCATCTGCACATCACCGACACGGTTACTGACACGAACAGAAGATTTATCTGTCAGGTTTTCTTCCACCAGCCCATCCTTGGTCATCTTCTGGACTTTCTTGTCCCTGACTTTCATTCTCTGTTCTGCCACTACTTACTCCTCCTTCTTCGGATACCCTTTCCCTGCCTGTAATAAGCAGAGAAAAGCGATGCCGAAAACAGCACCGCCACTAAAAGTTAATACATATGAAATTGCTCGTAACATTGTTTTCTCCTTTGATTTAACCTGCTTCGGAAGTCTCCTCTAAGCGGGTTGTCATGATTTTATAGAGGGAATTCTTCGGGAATCTGTCTACGAACGGGATAATGACATTTCCATAGAACAGAAGTCCTTCCCCCTCATTACTGTTGGTTACATAGGACAGCTGGGTTGGTGAGATATTCAGCTGTTTTGCCAGAATCTGCCTGTCTCCGGAAGCCTGATTGAGCATATAAATGAAGTCTGAGTTTTCAAAAATGTTCTCAATTTCCCTGGAAGACAGCAAATCCTTAATATTCTGGGTGATGCCAGTTGGAATACCACCCCATTTACGGAATCTCTTCCATATCTCCACACTATAAGCTGCGGTCTGCTCTTCCTTCAAAAGAAGGTGGAACTCATCCACATAATATCTGGTGGACTTATGGGCAGAACGGTTCATCGTTACCCTGTTCCAGACCTGATCCTGGATTACAAGCATCCCGATTTTTTTCAGCTGCTTACCAAGTTCCTTGATGTCAAAGCAGACAATGCGGTTATTGATATCCACGTTTGTCTGATGATTAAACACATTCAAAGAACCTGTAACATAAATCTCCAATGATGTGGCCAGTCGCTGTGCTTCCGGTTCTTCCTGTTTTCTCAGAAGATTATATAAATCCTCTAGGATTGGCATCTTCTCAGGTACTGGATCGGCAAGGTATTCCTGATATACTAACCGCACACAACGGTCAATAATGGTCTTTTCTACCGGCTCCAATCCATTCTTTCCTCCAACAATCAGTTCACACAAAGACAGAATAAAATCTGCTTTTAATGACAGCGGATTGTCTTCCTCGGAATAATTCAAGTTCAGATCCATTGGATTGATATACTGGTCAGATACCGGTGAAATCCGGGTTATCTGTCCATGCAATGCCTGCACCAGCGGATAATACTCAG
>OGZA01000891.1_pt1 | contig 21797 bp, 18 predicted proteins | sample 1576591 | NCBI WGS metagenome assembly OGZA01 (sample SAMEA3541565, study PRJEB24748) | human gut metagenome | biome: human gut; feature: human-associated habitat; material: faeces | place: China | collected 2012
GGTCGTCGGCGTGGTCCAGAGTCTTTACCTGGAACCGGCGGTAGTCCCGCTTCAGCCCAGACGGCGCTTTCTTGCTGGGGGAGACGGTGATGATCCCCGAACGTCTCGCATATTACCGCGCCGCACACGACCACGAGCCGTGGGTTCAGGACTCCTCGAACGGATGTGCCGTTGGCGGATCGGACGATGAAGCGATTCTCTTCGGAATGCTGGAGGCAATTGAACGCGACGCGTTCATGATCGCATGGTACGGAAACCTTGACCTATCCCCGATTGACCCAGCGAGCATCCACGACGAGGAATCCCGTGCGTACCTTCGCCGAATGGAACTGTGCGGGGTCGACGTCGTCTTCCTCGACGCGACGGTCGGCGTCGGCGTCCCTACGGTGATCGCTGTGTGTGCCGAGCCCTCCGGCGCTACTTGCGTGGGCGCCGGCGCGCACCCCGATCCAGAGCGCGCGTTGAAAAGTGCCCTCGTGGAGATTGCGTCGGACTTTCAGGTGGTCGCCGAACATGGGAAGGATCGCGCCGCAGAGATCGAGCGGATGCTCAACGACTTCTCACTCGTGCGAGCGATGGAGGATCACGCGGACCTGTTCGCGCTTCCCCAGGCGCGCCACTACATTGACCACTGGCTGCATCCGATCCGCAGCCACGTGACGCTAGATTCATTGCGCCGAGCTCCCGAGGCTGGGGTGAGCGTGCGCGACGATCTGGCTGTAACGCTGCACAGTTGCCGCGACGCCGGTTTCGAACCGTTGGCAGTCGATATGCGTTCCCAGATCGCGAACCGTATGGGACTAGCGTGTTGGAAGGTCGTCGTCCCCGGCCTCATCCCAATAGATTTTGGTCCCTATCAGCGGGCCGTGCACATGCCACGCCTAGCTCAGCGAGTAGCCGCCGTTACCGGCGCGCCCGCCTCGCCCGCATCGTTCGTTGCGAACCCCGTACCCCACCCCTTTCCGTAGGAGCGAAAATGTCTCAGTGGTGTGAACCTGGAACAGCGGCCGTGGCGTATGCGGACCTCATCTACCACCGCGTCCGCGACGGAATGCTGATTAATGACTGGACAGTGGACTGGTCAAAGGAACCGTTGACGCATTCATTCTATCCGGAGACGGCTACAATTAATCTCCCTCTTCCCGGGGAGGGCGCCGATGTTTTTCGTGGCGTTGCAGGAAACGCCCCAGAGTTCCTCGCCTCGCTATTGCATATCAGTTACGGAATCACCGGAATGCGCCTCACGATTAACCGCAACGATCACATGCCGGTGTATCGCAACGCCGAATACGCGAAGTGGGGCCGCACCACCGCGTCTGGCGGGGGACGGTACTGCGTGGATTTCTATCTGGTCGACAGCGGAATAGGGCACGACCAGCTCGATGCGGGGATGTACCACTACACACCACTTCGCCACGCGTGGGAACTTCTTACTGCGGGCGACTTCACCGGCCGGGTCGCCCGCGCCCAGGGATATGCCCGCGCCGCCGATCGTTATCTCATCATGACGATCAACTACTGGCGCAGCGGATTCAAGTACAACGATTTCGCCTATCAGGCGACGGCGATGGACGTCGGGACAGTCATGGCGACTATGGCCGAAGCGGCCGGTGACAGGCTGGCCTCGAGCTGGGATATGTGGGTCAACGAAGATCAGCTTGCACCCTTGCTGGGCCTCGATCAAACCAAGGACGGTATCTACGCCGTCCAAGCGTGGGGAAACGAGCGTGACGTAAACGCCGGCTGCGAACCTGACGTCGCGGCCTTTCCCGGAAGGGTGACCTCCAACTACCCGGGCACGATTGATTTCACGACGACGATCGCCCTGCAAAACGACATGATGGGCTTTCCGCAGCGGCCCGCAGAGCTTCTTCCTAACGCCGTGTCGGACGAAAGCCCGAACGGCGTCGCCGGAAACTGGTGGAGCGACCTCATGCGCCGCCAGTCGAGCTTCGGACGCTTCACGGGGCGGGGCTTTGGCAAAGAAGATCTGCTTGGCCTGCTATCGCGTGCTGACCGCGTGAGCGCCCTCGTTGCTCCGCCTTCGTCAGTCGTGTGGGAGTACTTGGTGTATGTGGCGCGAGTCGACGACGTCGAACCCGGGCTCTACCGCTACCGGCCTTTTTCTGGCGATCTTGAGCTCGTCAGCACAGAGGACCAGAGCGAGTTCCTTGCCAGCGCCTACTTCCTGAAGAACTACGACGGCAAGAAGGCTGCCGCAACCGTCATCCCGTGCGCGAACGTGTACGAGTGCGCACGCAGGTGGGGCGTTCGCGGATACCGCTTGGTCAACGCGGTGATCGGTGCGGCGTGCCAAGCGCTGTCGGTTGAGGCCGCCCGGCGCGGCCTCGGTTCCGGAACGGCTTTGGGGTTCGACGCCGAAGCCCATGCGGACCATGCGGGCCTCGACAAAGAATCCATGACACCCATGCTCATGATCATGACTGGCGTCGACGACCCTCTATCAGGGCACTTCCACTCCAATGCGACGGCGCGGAGGTTGGCATGAGCGTTCTCGATCCCTACTGTCAGGTGCGTATTGGGGGGCTGGACTATAGCCACGCTTCTGAGCTGCTGAACCCCACCACACTGGCCGACCATGTTTCGCAGGCGCGTGAGGCGTACGCGCGGCTGCAAGCCCATGCCGAGGACATCAGCGATCTCCTTTATCCCCTCATCGGAGGCGCGGAGGCAAGCACGAAGACGGGCCTCATCAACGTCCGCCGTCACCTGTATAACGGGAAATATGCGCAGGCCTGGGAGCGTCTTGAGGAACTGGACGAGACCTTGCGGGAATCGGTTCGCGACACCTTGGGATCCTTCGCTACCGATCTGCAGACCTTCATCACTGGGCTCGACTATGTGCGGAACCACTTCGACGATGCGCTCGCCACGGAGCGCGAGAAGCTCGTGGCACACGTCGCCGACCCCCTCTTCATGGCGGGTATCGCGGTGTCATCCCCGTCGCTCGTTCCGGCTCTCCTCCGCCTAACATCGCACGTCAACAAGGGAAAGGTCGACAAGAAGGACAGGAAGGCTGAACGGTCTTTGCGCTCTTACGTGTTACGCGCCGCCACCAAGACGAGCCCCTTCTCAACGCTCGGCCCCATCGCTATCGGGTCTACCCGGCAGGCTGAGGTAGAGCTGTCGCACCGAAGCGTCTCCTTGCCGTCGCTCTACCCGATTGTTCGCGCCCTGCACGCGCTCGCGGAAGATCCTAAGAATTTGGCAGGCTTTGAGGTGCGGGTATCCGACTATGTTCGGGACAGTGATGGCGTCGTCTCCGTGGATCGCACCCAGTGGGACTTCAAGGACGCCTCGACCCGCACCGACTACGCGAAGCCAACCGAATCCAACGTGATTATCAACCAGCGGCCACTCGTTGACGCGGTGTATCAGATCCTTGGCGGCGCTCTGATGACGTTCGGCGAGCTCAATGACGAGCTATCGCGTCAGAGCGGAATCCCTCCCGAGACGACGCTCGAGCTCCTCGCCGACCTCATGAGGCTCGGGTACCTTCATGTTCCTGCGCTAAGTATCCACCCGCACGACGCGCCACGGATAGATGGCGTCGTGGATGAAGTTCGCCAAGCACACCCCGAATTGGGCTGTCTCATTGCGCAGTTCGTGGAAAGATCGCGCTCCTTTAGCCGACTTGAGGATCCTCGGATGCGCCAACGCGAGATTGGCGATATCCAAGAGCTCGTCGCTAGCATCTACTCGCTTGCGGGCGTCGACGGCGATATGCCCCGCTCGGTCCTCTATGAGGACGTCGTCGCCGGCGGATTCACAGGAAGCGAGCTTGCCCAACTCGAGCTGTCTGACTCAGAGGTCAGCGAGATCTTCTTGCTTCTCGACCTCCTGGACGATTCTCACGTGAAGTCAGCCCTCATGGAGGGGTATTTCGATAGTCGGCAGCGTCTGGAGATTTCCGCCACCGACTTCATCGGCGGGTTCATCGACGAGCTTTTCGATTCTTTCGAGGCGTACGATCTGGGCGGCATCGCAGACGATGCCCTCCGTGACGATCCGTGGCTTCGCTGGGGTGAGGCGTGGCGCTGGGTGCTCGCGCGGCGTCGTTTCGTCGATCACCTGAGTCGTTACGTCGCCACACACCCGCGGGGGAGCCACGCCGCGAATCTACGTGATGCGGGCGCGGTTGATATTTCCGAGGCTCTCGCCCAGGCCGCAGCCATTCTTCAGCGGCCCCAGCACGCGTTCCGGCACGCCAATATTCTTATTCAGTTCGACGGCGAGGCGGGGAGCGTCATTCTCAACGACGCGTTCGGGGGAATCGGCTTCCAGATCTCGCGATTCACGCATCTCCTTGATGAACCAGCTCACGAGTATCTCGCCGACGTCGAGCGGCTGGCGAAGAGTAAAGGTGTGCGGTTGGTCGAGCTCAGCGGCGGCGCACTGTTTTCAAACTTGAATCTTCATGAGCCGCTCTTCTCGACCAGCTTGGTGCTCCCTGGGGAGCCGGTCTCGTCACGCGACGTGCCCGCGATCCGGCTCGAGGACCTCGTGGTCACCAAACGAAACGGCGTGCTCGTGCTCACCGACGGCTGCGAGGATATCCATCCCGTGTATGCCGGATACCTCGTTCCGGCTGCCACTCCGCGCCGCAGCCAAGTGGTCAGCCTCTTCGCGCCTTCAGCGCAGATCAGTCGAAAGCTCACCAGCCTTGTGACGGCGACGCCGGGCATCGAGACCATCGCAGTGATTCCGCGGCTCACGCTCGGACGCATTGTGGTGGCGCGGGCGCGCGCGATCATGGCTACCGATGCGCTACCTACAGACAGCCCGTTAGAGGCTGACGGCTATCTCGCTTGGCTGAGGTTCTGGGCAGATAGCGGATTGCCGGAACGGTGCTTCGTCAAGATTATCGATGACGCCGTTCAGGCCAAGAAGCCGAGCTACTTTGACGTACGTTCTGTGATCTCGTGTTCGGCACTCCTCAACGACGTCAAGAATGCGGAGGGCAAGGCGTACGTGGAGGTCGCAGAAGTCATTCCCGCATCACCCACGGCGACCCATGACGGGAGATCGGTTGTCAACGAATACATGCTCGGAATCAGTCTGATGGGAGGAAGTGATGCCTGACACCATGGTCATCCCCGAGGTATTGGCGGACGAGGCTGAACTTCGCGCGACCCACGTGTGGCGTGCCTACCACATCTTCTATGGCGGCAATCCGCTGATCGTCTTGCGTGAATGCATCCTTCCCCTAGCAGAGGACCTGCAGAGGGAAGGCGTCATCCCGGACTACTTCTTCATCAACTACTGGCTCGAAGGCTCCCACGTCCGCCTGAGGCTGCGTGTTCGCCCCGAAAGGGTCGAGGAACTTGACGCTCGAGTTCTCGAGAGGGTCAGGCAGTATCTCGCCGCCTCGCCGTCGTATCACCCCATGGCAGAACTAGCCGACAACAACTTCTACGAGAGCCTGTTCGCCGGAGAGTTTACCGACGCCGATCGTCCGAAGTATTTCGATGCGAACGGCGATCCGATGTTCGCCGAGAATAACTCGATTGAGGTCCGCGAGTATGAGCCCGAATGGCTGCGCTATGGCGGGGAAGTCGGAATGCTCATCTCCGAGCGCCAGTTCGTGGAGTCGACCCAACTCATGGTTCGTCTTATGCACCTGGGGAATCTGGGCGTGCGCACCATTCTGCTCGGGATCGCAAGCCAAATCTCGTTCATCACGGCCGTGTGCTTACTGCAAGACGCGGACCTTGTTGAAGATTTTTTCGTCGCCTATCACCACAGGTGGGCTGACGGATATGACACGAATCCGGCGTACGGCACGGAGGAGGGGCGGCGCCAGCACCAGGTGACCGTCGAGAACCTCAGGAAGAAGATCGTACCTCGCGCCGATGCGATTCGGCGCGGCGACGTCGGCGACCTCCCGCAGATCCTGCGCGACTGGGTCCAGGTATGCCTCAAGGTCCGATTCCAGATCGAGCAGGCGTGCGAGCACTCCGCGCTTCGGTTTAAATACGACGACGGCGTGCGAAGCGTCACCAACGTCGATGATGCGGCGTGGTCCCTGTGCCACTCATACATCCATATGACGAACAACCGAATGATGGTTTCCGTTGCCGACGAGGCGTTCCTTGCCTATCAGCTTGTCGAGGCCATGAGGGGGAGCGATGACTAAGAGCGTCATTGACTGGGTGCCACGGCTCAATCCGCTCCTTCGCGTTGGGCCTCCGCGGTGGAACGGCACGGCGATTGTGACGGACATCGGGATAGACGGCGAGGAGCGGCTGATCGAAATCGGGCTCGCCGAACGTTGCGTGCTCGACGAAGTGGACGGCAGCAGGGATGTCAGCACTATCGCCTCCGAGCTCTCCGCCAAGGGAATGCCCGTGGATACAACACGGATCGTGGGTGTGCTGAATCGCTTCGCATACGTCGGGGCAGTCGAACGCCCCTTCTCGATGAAAGCGGGACTTGCGGATATCGATTGGGCGGCCAACGAGGGCCAGCGGGTGCGGCCAGACCAGATAGCGGGTGCCGCAGATTCGGGGGCGGGTCTTGACCTGTGGCGTAAGCTGACGTTCTTGGCCCATCCAGTCGTTTTTGGGATCTTGGTTGTCGCCGGAATTGCCGGTGCTGTGTTCCTCGCTATTAACCTTTCAGATGCCCTCGCTACCGTCTTAGACGCCACGGTCTGGCAGGCGATTCTTGCGGGTGTTGCGGCTGTGGTGTGGACGGGTGCCGTGACGATGCTGCATGAAAGCGGGCACGGCGCGCTGTTCCATCACGAGTCAACAAGGTCTCCGTTCCTTGCGCTCACGAGGTTCGGCTTGATTCTCATGCCGAACACACACATGCCAGGATTCTCGTTGCTGGGCGCTCGCGAGAGGGCACGAGTTCTCGCCGCGGGACCGCTGGTCTCAATGGTCTTCGCAGCATTGCCGGTCGTGCTCTTTGTGACGGTTGACGAACCACAGGTTCGGATCATTGCGGCGATGTGTATGTGCTGTGACGCTCTCATTATTGCCCTCGGGATCTCTCCCTTCCCCAACACTGATGCGACGCGGCTTATCGAAGCGTGGGCCGGCGTCGATCAACTCCAGGCGGTCGCCTTCCGGACATTGGTCGGAAAATACAGCCTGCCGGCGGGCCTTCCTCTGCGCAGCAAGGTCGCGATCCGCCTCTATCCGGTCTTACTGCTGGTCACGATAGCTCTGTGGCTTGCAGTAATCGTGTGGGCCGCCCGGCTCATACTGAACTAGAACCCGCAAGGGTATTCCCCGAAAGGAAAGCATCATGAATCTCCAGAATCTCGCTGCTGAGCTAGATAGCTTCACTGCGGAGACCTTCGAGGTCAAGGATTACGTCGATTACGCAGATATGGCCTTCGGCTCGACCTGCTCGTCGTCGTCTTCTTCCTCGTGCTCGTCGACCTGCACCTCGTGCTGCTCGTCGACCTCGTCCTGCGCCACCGCCTAAATCAGCGAAACCGTCACCAGTCCGACCGCTTCTTAGCCGAACAGTTCGGCGGGCGACGGGCGAAAAGGGCAAAGGCATCGTCGCTTCATCAAACTGCAGGCAGTTCAATGTAACAGGAATGTATCACGCACAGTTATTCGAACACGATCCTGGAGTTCTCCACGGTTGACGAAGCAATTCGAAGTGATTCACTTCGGTTCCGGGGTGGGTGGGATACGCTCACAGATGTCCGTATCCCACCCACCGCAACAGCACTCGAGAAAGGTCACACGTGACTGACTATGCAGTTGACGTACGCGACGTAAGCGTCGTCATTAAGGGGAAGACGATTCTTTCCCACCTCGACCTCCAGGTGGAAGAAGGTTCGTTCCACGGGATCATCGGTCCAAACGGGGCGGGCAAGACGACGCTCTTTAACGCGATCCAAGGGTTTCGAAAGCCGACGGAAGGAACGATCCGAGTCCTCGGCCAGTCGCCCTATCCGCGCAATCTAGCCCTGCTGTCCCAGATCGGGATCCAGCCCCAGCAGTCGGCGTTCTTCCCGAAGACGACACTCCGCGAGCACCTTCGCGCGGTCTGTGCGATCCAGGGCGCAGAGCACTCCACGATCGACACGCTCATCGAGGCCCTCAACCTCGCGAAGGCGGCTGACACCAAAGTGGAGAATCTCTCCGGGGGCGAGCGCCAGCGACTCGCCGTCGCCACCGCGATTGTGCACCGACCGAAAGTCCTCTTCCTCGACGAGCCGACGGCAGGCCTCGATCCCGAAGCCAGGTACTCGTTGGTCTCCCTGCTCCAGTCGACCAATCTTCTGGAGATGACCACCCTTTATACGACGCACTACCTCGACGAAGCTGAGCGGCTATGTGACACGGTGTCGATCGTCGAACAGGGCAAGATTCTCACGACGTCGAGCCCGAGCCGCCTCATCGCCGAGGCCGATCTCGGCTCGACGGTCATTCTCCCCAATGCTCTCCACCAGGCGGATGCGGTGGCGACGCTTCTTGGCCCGGACGCGGTGCGGGTCACCAAAGATGGGCTCGAGGTTCGGTCTCACGACACGGCCGCTCTGTTCGCGCGCCTCGCTGAAGGCGGGATCGATACACGGCACGCCCAAGTCCACGATGGGCGCCTCGAGGACGTCTATCTTCAGCTCACCGGAAGGGATTACGTAGCATGACCAGATACCGCGCATTAACCAATGTCCTTCTTCGCTACGACCTACGCGACTGGGCGACCCTTATCTTTACGTTCCTCTTCCCGGCGGGCCTACTTGTTGCGCTCGTGTTGACGATGGGTGACAGTATCGAAGGAATGGACCTCACCGGGCCGATCAGCGCGAACGTCATGGCCTTCGGCGCGGCCTTCGTGGGAATCTTCGCGGGCGCCACCCACCTTGCGCTGTGGCGCGAAAACGGAATGTTCGTCGTCCTACGGAGCTTCCCCATCTCCTCAAACATGGTCATTGCCGCACAGGCGACGGCGGGCATGATCTTCCTGATAACGCAGGCCCTTGCCCTCTTCGGCATCGCAATGGCACTCGGCATGACTCCGGAGGCGACCGCGCCGATTGCACTCCTGCCCTTGATCCTGGGCTTCCTGCTTTTCTTCATGCTTGGGGTACTCGTCGGAATCATTCTGCCGTCGATGGCCGGCGTCTCCATGGCAGCGGTCGCCATCATTATCCCCTTGGGAATGATCGGTGGAGCCATGATGCCGATTGAGACGCTTCCGAGCTGGGCGCAGACGGCTGCACCGTACACTCCGATCTACCACATGCGCGAGGCCGTGACGATGCCGCTCATTGGCGAGGGGACGTGGGGTGACGTTGGAATTGGGCTCGGCTATCTGGTCGCTGTGACCGCGATACTCACGTTGATGGCGCAGCGAGCGATGAAGTGGAAGTAGAGCTGTGCCTTCTTTGCTCAACACCTGTACGCAGGAAGCCTGTGTGATCGCAGATGGCTTTCTCGCGGCAGGCCCGCACAGTCTCACGGCGGAGGAGCTGCGCGAACGTTGGTTGCGGACGCGGTCTACGGCGCTGAATCGGGTGCTAGGCTCCCCGAACTCCACCGCTGTCGGGACTTTCGGGGAGTTCTTTTCAGGGATTCGGCGAGCCATGACGCGATTTGCTGGTCAGTCGCGAGAAGCCGCCGCGTGGGAATTCAGTTTCACGCACGGCCAGATTCGGCGCGGCTGGCTAGCCCGGCCGGCAGTCGCCGTCGGCGGAACGGCAGGCGTACCAGGTTCGGCGGGGCGCGATCTTAGAGCCCGGCCTATTGACGACATTGCTTTGCCAGCCGACGTCTTAGTGAACCCCGTCGCTGGATACCTTGGCAGGCGGCTGAATCTCGAGGTTGGCTGGGAGACGACGGCGCCCGCCACCGGAAGTACGCCGAATTGGAACGGCAAGGAAGTCAGGACTCTCTCGTGGTCGGGGCACTCAACTCGCTTTCGCCATAGCGAAACCGCCGCACTCCTTGAGGGAATAGAGCGCCGGGTGGGCGCCCTCCAAAGTTCATGCACCGTGCGTGTTGCGCGCGCGAGAGACCTGGAGGGTCGGGTCATAACGCCGAACGATTTCCCGGCCTACCCGTCCCGCTACTACGGCCGCCACGGAGCGCTATACAGTGCTGACGAGCCGCATGAGTGGGTGGTTGTGGAGAACTTAGCTAGCGGGGAGTCTGCCTGGATCCCCCGTGAGTACATCTACTACGGCGAGCAGATGGCGTACAGGTTGTGGGCTTTAGCGACGTCGTCGGGATGCGCGACTGGTTCAAGCATCGACGAGGCGAAGCTCTTCGGCTCGCTAGAACTCATCGAGCGCGATGCCTTCATAGCCTCGTGGTACGGACGAATCGAACCCGTGCGGCTTGACCTGCGCGATCTTTCCGAACTGCGTGCAACTTTCCAGCGCGCACAGCTGTTGGGAATCACGCTGGAGGCGGGGCTCATGGAGAGCGCGTTGGGGGTGCCCGCGGTCATTTCCGCCGCCACTATGACGTCCGAACTCGGCGACGTCACATCGGTGGGGGCGGCTGCACACCCCTCCCTCCTCGGGGCAATCAAGGGAGCGGTGAAAGAAGCGTGGACGTATATTGCAGAGCGCGCTCGAGTTGCCGAGACGAAAGCCGAGAGGATTGCCCAACTCCACGCCAATCCTACCGATGCGGAGGGGATTGATGACCATCCGCTCCTCGTGGTCGGGTCGAGGCGCCCCGAGTACATCAACCTGTGCGGCACCAATCAGCCGGTCCCTGTGCAGGATCTCCCACGCACAGATTGGGAACGCTACCAGCACGGCCCACCCGGCCCGCTCCTTGCCCAGTTAACCGAGCGGTTAGCTGCCGAGGGCATCGACGTGTGGTCGCATGTTCAAACGTCGGACGTTGAAAGAGGCATGGGGCTGGAAACCGTCATGGTTGTTGCGCCGAAGCTGCTGCCCATCGACTTTGGCTGCGACCTCCAGCGAGCACTCCAGGCCCCTAGGCTACGCGAATTGATTCGGAGGCATCATGGCACGGACGTCGAACCGCGGCAACTACCCCACCCATTTTCCTAAGAAGGCGGTCACCGAGGATGAGCCTGATATGACGGCGGAAGAACGCGAGCGTGTAGCCGCAGGGCGCGGTGACGCGACTGCGCAGTGGGCTCGAGAAAACCGTATCCGCGCGGAACGGATGCGCCAATCGGTTCGAAGCAACGCCTACCTGCTCGTGGTATTCACTGCCTTCTACCTTGTGCCGCTGGTATTCGCGAACTCGTGGCACGCGCGCGGCCTGGGGGCAGCGGGTGCTGGGCTTGTGTTCGTGGTGGCGATTGCGATCTATGTCAAGACTCCGGGCAAACTCCGGAGGATGTCAGGAGCTGAAGGCGTGGCCGTCGGCGTGACGTCCATGCTGGAGTTCGCGGCCTCGCTGGCTGGGCTCGTTGCCGGATGGGTCACCGGGAAGTGGTGGTGGCTCGGTGCGCTACTCCTCAGTTCGGTCGCTCTACATTTTGTTGCACTGACGGTCGCATTTCGTCGGCCGATCGACGTTTTTCTTCTCCCTGTTGCCTGCGTGGGAGCGGCGATCGCCCTTTCGGCGCCTGCCGCTGACCTGTGGAATCACTGGGCTGTCGCGGGCGGCCTCGTGGCCGGTTGCGCCGCCGCGTATTCCTTCGCCATGTTCCGCTCCCTGAAAGCGTTTCCGGGGGCGGCCTCGTAGTGAAGTTTGCTCCCAAAATCTTAGGTGGAGAATTGAGCAGTGGCGCGGTCACTTTGTTTGAGATGAAAACTAGACGGTCTAGCTCGATGCAGTAACTATCGTTTTGACTTGTTATCAAGCGAAAAAGCCCATTTTCACCACCGCTGTCACTCCTTTCGCTTTGTATCATCTTCGGCAGCTAGATAACTCCAGGGGGAAGTGTCGAACTCTCGCTTTCGAGCGTAGGTTCGCACTTCCCCCGCTCTGTGTCCGCTGGTGAGCGCTTCTTCTAGGTCCTCGAACTCGATGGGTGCTGCGCTGTCATGGAAATAGGGCGCGATGATGATCTGCTCGCGCCCGATGAATACCTTGTCCACGAAGTACTCGAAGAGCTGGTCGCGGGTCTCCGCGGTGTCGATGGTTGCCTCAGAACTCGTTGATAAACTGGAGCATCTGGTCGTTGTCCAGACGGATCTCGTTGAGCAGCTTCTCACTCGCTGCGGGCACCGAGAAAGCCTCAAACAAAGGCATCGACAGGGCTTTGTGCGCTACATAATCGAGCACCTCCGGACGTTTGAGGTAGTCGTCTTTGATGAGGGGGTTCTTCTCCCCGTCCATGTAGCGACGTTTGAACGGCACCGGCACGAAACGCCGGTACAGAGATTCGGTTTTATCCTGCGATTGCGGCAGCTCGTTGAGACAAAACACCGACAGGCCCCGACCCTTGATTTGAATCGCGTCACGGTTCTTCCGGTCGAGCGTGATCTAGTCGTGAGTGATCCATGCCTTCAGGTTTTGCGAGTTCGTGAGATAAGACCCGACAGTGTTCTCGTCTGAGAGCACTGCGAATGAGGTTGCGAGCTGAATCGGCATAAAGGCCCGGTCGAAATCCGCGAGTGAAACCGTCGCGACGCGATGCCGTCCAACAAGGTTGCGCAGGAGTTCGAGGAACGTGCCCTTGCCGTTTGATCCGCTCTCGGAAACGAACAGCAGCGCCTTGTCGAACGCGTGATCTGGGCGAAAAACTGCCGCGATCGTCTCCCAAAGAAGGCGCTCGACCTCTTCGTCCTCGTTGGCGATGTCCTTGATCCACGAGTCCACGTCCCAGCCGTCAATGACAGGCGAGACTGTGGCGTTCTGTTTCCGCCTCGCCTCGCATTTCGAGGAGAGCACGACCTCGGGGTAAAAAAGTAGCGAAAGAGCCAAAAGTGGCAGGAGGAAAGAAGCTCTCCAATACTGGTACGGCAGGCATTTTCGCACTTATCTGCGCAATGCTGGGGTGCTGCACTGCTGGTACTGCGGCAGTTGCGTATCGTCGGCGTCACGCCTCAAAATAAGCTGCAAACCAGCAGGCTGTGAGGTGCTGATGCTCCGCCGATAGCTACTAACGATTCGTTGGGCGCTCATAGGTATTCTGTGAGCGCCCAACGTTTATTTTTCGCCTATTTCGCGCCTAAACATGCGCAGCGCATGGGGCAGCACAACGTATAGCAGCCTAACGCGAGGCAGCCCCGGCGCGTGCAGACCAACGCACGGCAGCCTCAGCCCATGTCCCTAGCACCCCAGTGCTCCCCTCCCCAACACATTGCAGCCCAGCCTAACGCATAGAAATTCGCGCGAAGCCCCTTCGTGCTCTCGTTCGCTGGACAGTTAATGCTGCCTAATGCTGCTTAGCTTAATGCCCTAATATCGCTCGATACTGAAGAATCTCACTCAATGTTGAGAACTCAAACCCGCTTGATAAGATGAAAGAGAGACAATGGGGGGGGGGTATCTCTATGCGCCCTCATCAGCCCATGTAATAATGTTGAGGTTAGAATGTTGATACACTATCGCGCGAAACGAAAATTCACTCGAACCATCTGCTCCGCTACCGCTCTAGGTTTGGTCTTATCTTCTTCCATCGCCAGCAGCGCTTTTGCTGCTTCTCCTGATGAAAAAAGCGATAGCGCTTCTTCGTATCTTAATTCGTTGCCCACAGATACTTTAACTCCAGAACCCGGGAAAACCTCTGAAGATGCTATAAAAAATCCTAAGCAGCCAGATATCTATACTTTATGGACGAACTATAAAGCTGAAAAGGGAGAAGAAGGCGGCGTTGAGTTTCACCCGTATTCGGCAAGCGTGGGAGAAGAAGCAACTCCTGAAGAGCAAAAGAAAGTTGATAAAACGATAGAAGCTCCAGAGCTGCAAGGATACGATAAGCCGAAAGATTCCGCATATCATTTCACGTACGACGCTATTAAGAAGGAAGCGAAAGCGGGCAAACAAACCGATTTCAATTATCGGGCAGAAAAAGAATTTCTGTATTCTCCAAAGAAAAATACGGTGCGCATTCGGCACGTCTTTCAAGATTTATATAATTTTAACAAATACGATAAGCGAGCTAGCGATCAAAAAGTAGTCTACACGGAGCAGTCGGGAAATATTGGCTCTACTCTTAAGGTTCAGCCTTTGCCCAATAGCCAGATTTCAGGTTTTTATCCTGAAGCGTCTTCTTTGAAGGCTCTTGTGCCAGAAGATACTCGCGATTTCGAAATAGAATATCGCTACAATCGCCAATCATACGAAGTTGATTTCGATACAGGCGAAGGCACTTCTTTAGCAAGCAGATTGCTCTATTACGAGCAGGTGATTCCAACTGTTGAAGAGCCAACGCGCTCTGGCGGTGTATTTCTTGGCTGGAAGCCATCTTCGGATATTACGGGTATGCTCAATGGCGTTGAGACGACCTTTAAGAAAGATGAAATTATTCAAGATGCAGCAAAGAAGCCGATTAAAAATCTTGACGCGAAACTTCGTATGCCATCGCATTCGGTGACGTTTACAGCAGTATGGCAAGACGTAGAAAAGCAGGGTACCAGATCGCTTTTTGGTCGGAAAAAGCAGATTACGACGATACAAAATCTGATCTTTCACTGAGGGATCGATACGATTTTGTGGGAGTGAAAGTATTCAAAGAAGGCCAGGTTGGGACTTCTCCGGATTTAAAAAAGATTGATATAGAGGGCATTAGATTTCCTGATCTATCTGAGGATCGTTTGCAAAAAGCAGCAAAAGATCCAGAGTTTTTTGCTAAATTCTATTTCTTAAATGAAGATTTAACTAAGAAAGAAAACGCTTCCGAAGCTGATCCAGCTATTCAAAAGACTATTTCTCCAACAGGGCAGACAGTCTATAACCTTTATTTTGATCGTCGAGTCTATACGCTCTATTTTACAAAAATCCATACAGAAAACTTAGTGCAGCCAAATCTGTGGCATGATCCGATCTACCCAACTATAAATAGAGATGGAAAAACGTTTAACGAAGGAAATATCTATCATTTCGATGCTCGGTTTAATCAAAATATCCATCCTCTGTGGCCAAAAGATAAAGAGCTAAAACTCCCCAAGGCTAGATCAGGGGGCGATTTAGCTCCAGCAGGCTGGCTATTAAATGTAAAAGAATGGCCGACGAAGTTTGATCCTTCACTTTATCGTGATACTCCACCGTACCGTTTGTCGGCGGAGGATTTCCTCGATACTCCTATCGTCAATAAACATGGCGGATTCTACGATAAAATCCCGATGCGTTCGAAAGCTGATGATCCAAGTAAACACGAAGAAAAGCAAAGAGAAAAATACGATATTGCGCTTGGTCTAGCGCTAATCAGCACAGGCTCTGCGATACCTCACCACCTTGATTTTCTCAAGGATGATTTTAACGGCGTCGGGCAATACGATTATGACTTGTATCATTGGAAGTCTGATACGGCTAATCCCGAATATAAATTTCCGCTGCCGCATCTTCAAGGTTTTACTCTTAAAGAAGTGTTAAAAGCATCAGAAATTTTAGAAGAATGGTATTTTGGCGATAATGAATGCGCTGATTGTGATGGTGATCCTGATGATCCTGACGATTTCGTTGGATTTACCAACAGCAGGGTGAATATCGACAGAAAGAATATAACGCCCTTTAGGTCGGATGCAGATGCCATAAAATTTATCAACACTTTTGGCAATCCAGAAGATGAAAATTATTACGGGTTCGGTAGAAATGGTCATTTAGTTGCAGAATATACAAGAAACTCATATATTCTCAAACTAAATCACGATCCCAGATCTGAAAAAAATGATGCTGAATACGAAGGGAATAAAGACAAATTCAGCGTTCTATACGAATATCCTTTGCAAGATCTAGATCTTGATAAAAAGTATATCCCCGAGCGCCCCGATTGGGTGCCCAATAGCTGGGTCTTTAAGGGCTGGGCTATTGATAGCGCAGGAAAGCATCTCGTCAAAAAAGGTAAAGAGACGATGCCAAACCACGACGTGATTCTTTATGCTTCATGGGGAGAGCCTGATACGCGTTGGAACCTCACTATCGATCCTGCAGGGGGAGAATTAGCTGATCTGGCAGTGAAAGACGTCGTTACACAAGAAATAAGTGACGGCGCAGTGACGAAAGAAAAATCTGAAGGCGATAAACAGAATTTCTCGGTGAAATATGCTCAAACCTTAAAGAATCTTCCTTGGCCAACGCGTAAAGGATACGACTTCTTAGGCTGGGAGTGGGTGCGCTATAAGGCTTCTGATGGTACTGCCACCAATGGTGAAATAGATGATGAATATCGCACCACGTATGGAGTGCCTGAGCAGTATCCATTTGGAAATAAAGTAGTGAGCAATATCTACTTAAAAGCCATTTGGGCAGATAACGCCAGAATGGATATCCCTGTGTATCATCATTTCATCGACCGCAACGGCTTTGAAATACGCAATGACGAATACCCGAAAAAAGACGTTCTTAAAAATGTTCGTTCAAAATTCCATACCTCGGCGGTTGGCTATCATCAAAACCAGGATTGGATTCTCGTTCCTCACGAAAAAATGTTGAATCTGCCTGATGAAAGCGTGAAAAAGCAGTATCTTGAATACAATGATCGCGTCAAACACAATAACGATGATTTCCAAACGATCAGGGTGGAACCACTCAAAATAACGGATAATCATGGCGATGAAATCCCTAACCCGAACGTCAAAAACAACGTTTTCCACTTCTACTATCAAAACTTTGAGACGTGGAATTATAAGGTGAACTATCTAGACGTGCGGGCAAAAGAAAAAATTGATCATATCAATGGCAGCGATCTGAAGGCTGAAGAAAAGAAAAAAGCACTCAGTGAAGTTATTGAGCAATACAAAATTAGCGATCAGGAAAGCGTGATCACTAAGAACGCTCACTACGATGCCAGAAATTACCGTCCGATTCCTGGATGGGTGCTTGCAAGCAGCCCACAGCAGCAGCTCTTCTATGATGAAGACGAAACGAATGGGACTCTCCACGGAATCAATGGAACTGGATCTGATGAGATCACGTTCTATTACAGAGACGCTCGCGTTATCGACGTGAAGGATAAAAATAATCCGACTCCTGATGGGTACGTGCGAGTCACGTTTAAATCTGAAGATGGCGGATCTTTTACAGATAAAGAAGGAAACGCCGTTAAAGAGATATCGTACGACGTGATAAAAGGTCTCAAATTTGACCACGTTCCTGTGCCTCAAGAGCTGAACGAGGGCGAAGCAAAAGCAGAAAGGTCATATTATATTACCCCTGAAGCAGGCAAAACGTTCGTTGGGTGGAATAATAAATCCCTACTTGATAAAGAGGAAATTCTCGAAAACGAAACTGCCGATTATTACGTCTTTACTGCTCACTATGACTGGAGCGCATTGGGTGCGAAAGAAATAGTGACGACGGAATCTTTTATCGATGAAACGTATTCCAACGATTTTCTCCCCACTGTAAAAGATATCCGTGAGCACATAAAGCAGGCGAGCAAGGATGGCAAAGAAACGGATCTTTCCGATGATGCTGCGGTAGAGATCCGCGATAAAGATAAGCTCTACGAGAAGTTCAAAGAATTAAACAGGCTCGATGAAGAAGAGCTTGTTCGCAGTGAAATTATCAAAGCGGACGTCTCTTTTGCTGGAAACAGTACTGCTCAAGAGCTGGATATCCCTGCCAGGGTGTATAAAAATCGCTACGATGCTGAAAAAGACGGCTCTAAGCCAGACTTTTTGAGTGATGCAGAAAAGGGCGAGCTGAAAGCCGTCACAGGCGAATACGTGAAAGTGACGGTCACGCTTTCAGGCAAACTTGACGGTAAAGAAACGAAAGTTTATTACGTCAATCCTCGCGCATGGGTTGATATTCCTGGTATCGATCTGAGCGATGAAGAAAAAGCGCAGATGCGTTTCTCTCACTGGACCTCAGATCAAGCTAAACAAAACGAAGATCATAATGCGCAGGGCGTATTTGATTTCGCCAAACGGCATATCTTTACAGAAGATACTGTGATCTCGCCAGTCACTCAGCCAGCAGAGCCAGATAAGCCTGATACACCAGCTGAGCCAGAAAAGCCTCAGAATCCTGAGGGTAAAACTCCGGAGCAGTCCAAGGTAGTTGAGCAGAAGAAAGCAAAACTAGCTAAAACCGGGGCTACTGCACTACCGGAGCTACTAGCGTTCTTGACGCTAAGTAGCATCGGCGGCGCGCTGATGGTGTCCATGCGGCGTAGAGGTAACTAGGCTGTGCTGAATAGGTTTTGTGCCCGCTGAGGAATTCCTCAGCGGGCACAAACATCTCACCGACTGGCTTTCAATTATTTAAGCGTAACGGGATTGTTCCGCCTCTTATACGAGGTTCAGCTCAGATGTCCAGTGTTGATTGTCGCTGATGACGATCTCTTCATGCTGCTCGCGCATCAGTTCTGACCGCTGGTCAGTATCAATCCAAGACTGTTCATACCTAGGTTTGCCTGTTTGTTGTTGACGGTTTCGTTGTGTAGTTTACGCTGCTCGTTGTATTGCGGCGTGGAGTTCGTATTCGACCGGGCTTTGGTATCCGATCGCTGAATGAATGCGTTTGTGGTTCTAGAAGCCCTCGATCCAGGTTCCGACGCCTTCGTAGATCTCGTCACGGTAACGAAAAGCGTGGCGGTAGTAGTACTCGACTTTCAGGGGCGCCCAAAACGATTCAGTCATCGCGTTATCCCAGCACACGCCCGTGTTTGCCATGGGCGCGACGATCCCGGTCTGAGTGGGGTAATCAGCGAGCTGGCGTGAGGTGAACTGGGCTTCACGATCCGCGTGTAGAACGACCCGGCCGGGCATGGCCCCGCCACGAGTCTCGATCGCCATTTCAAGGGCCTGGATCAACACGCTCGTGGTCTGCTTGTCACTCATCGCATAACCCAGAACACGACGAGAATGAGCATCACGCACCGCGACGAGGTAGACCCAGCCCACCCCGCAACGCAGGTAGGTGAAGTCAGTAATCCACACCAGATCGATCGCCCCTTGATCCCACTGACGCCGACAATGATCCTCGTACTCATACTCCTTGTCGGTCGTTACATGGCGGTGGAATGAGCGCTCGAGACCGCTTCTAAACCTTGACGGGCCAAGGACGCGGCAATGCTTTTCTTATCCGCACGCACTCCCATCCGGGCAAGCACAGCAACGAGGCGAGCAGCCCCGTGAGTGTGCTGGTAATCCTCGAAAGCACATGCAACCACCCGATCAAACTCGCCACGGGCCAGGACACGCTCGTGGCGAGCCTTCCAGTGTGCTCGCCATTGGTAATAACCCTGACGAGTCACGCCTAACGCGCGTGTCATCACGGCGATGGGATAGATCGCCTTCTTTGCCTCCATTAATTCAAAGCGCTGCCAGGTGCTTGCTTGGCGGCAAAGAAGACGCTTGCTTTTTCCAGGAACTCGTTTTCCATCATCAAGCGAGCATTATTCGCTCGCAGGCGCGCGATCTCGGCATGTCACTGTGCCATGGTTGGTGTCCCGGCAACTTCGGCCTAGCGTCGTTCACGCTCATGCTTGACTCACCGGCCCAGCAACGTCTCCCCAACCCCAAGATCACAAGCAACACTCGCGATCCTCACCTGTTAATCAATCACAAACGACGCAGCATCACGCCGACACTCCGGCGTATACGACTTCCTCGACTTCTTCCCACTCATCTGCTCCTCGACACCCTTCCCCAGCCAGGCAACCCAACCTAATCAAGTGCCAACAAACATAGGGTAAACCCAGCCCAATCCTCTCCTACGCACACAAGATCCGCACAAACAGGGTGTGAAGCGTCTTGGGTTTTGTTCCTACCTGTTTGGGAGGTTTGGGGCATGCCTAAGAGGTGTTCACAAGAGTTTAAGGATCGCGCGGTGCGGATGGTTGCGGATCGTCTAGGCGATGATCTGAGCGTGACGCAGTGGCAGGCGATTCAAAGGATCGCCCCGAAGCTTGGGGTATCGAATGAGTCATTGCGGCGCTGGTATGACCAGCACCTGATTGATTTGGGTAAGAAAGGCGGAATAACGCGTGAAGAACACGAAGAGATCAAACGGTTAAAACGCGAGAACGCGGAATTACGTCGGGCGAATGAGATTTTGAAGCTTGCGTCGGCTTTTTTCGCATGAGAACTCGACCACCCCGGGAGCAAATGATCGCGTTCATTGATGAATATCGCGATTCTTTCTCGGTCGAGTTCCTCTGCCGGATACTAAATGAACACACCATTGGTGGATTTATCACTGCACGCTCTACCGGGCGGGAAAGAGGCGACCTGCTAGTGCTAGGAGCATACGAGACCGGATGCTGATTGATGAACTAAAAGACATTCACGCCAAGAACTACGGTGTCTATGGGGTGAGAAAGCTATGGCACGCTGCCAAGCGTGCCGGCTGGGATAGTGGGCGACTAGGTAGCTCGGCTTATGAAAATCGCTGGGATTGCTGGTGTTCGCAGGGGAGGTAAACCTGTCACCACGAAACCGGCACCCGCCCCTGATACGCGTCCAGACCTTGTCCAGCGGTGTTTCAAAGCTGGTGGTCCGAACCGGTTGTGGGTCGCTGATATCACCTATGTTCGGACCTTGTCCGGGTTCGTCTACACAGCCTTTGTCACCGACGTGTACTCCAGGAAGATCGTGGGCTGGTCGACCAGATCGACCATGACCACCGAAGCTCTTCCACTGGAGGTACTTGAGCAGGCCATCATGGGCGCGAAAGAGGGTCTTGATGGTCTGGTTCATCATGCTGATCACGGATCCCAGTACACCCCCATTGCCAACAGCGATAAGCTCTCTGACTACGGGATTAAGTCCTCGACCGGTTCGGTTGGTGACTCTTACGACAACGCGTTAGCTGAGACAGTCAACGGCCTATACAAGAGCGAGTTGATCTATTCCCAGACCTGCAGATCATGCACAAAGGTCGAATGGGCCACATTGAACTGGATCCACTGATGGAACAACATCCGCCTCCACAAAGCACTCGCCTACACCACCCCCGAAGAAATCAACACCAACTACAATCAACACCAGTCAGCCAAGCTGACCCCCGTATAAGAAGCAGAACAAAACCCAAGACGCTTCAGAAACGCACCTTAAAAAACCACACATGTGTCTCAATGGAGGCTTCGCCAACAGGCTGTACAGAGGTTCTATGTGCCACATACCCGATGGGTATGCGACAGCTTCTAAGACAGCCCGAGCGGGGTCGTTTCGACCCCTGAAAACAGTGCAACTAGACCTCCGCCATGCTCCGGTCTAGACGGCGTATACAGGCCACTACGTGACCACGAGACGGGAAGACGTACAAGTGTGCCAAACCTGTCGGAGCTATCATCCGGCTCCGCTCGGATGACACCATCATACAGGTTCGTCACCCCTGTAACGCGGTTACACCACAGGTGTTAACACGGTGCCTCGCACACTCGTTCCGTGTTAACACCCAAACCCCGTCTCAACAGGGCAAACAGGCACCCGTGTTAACGCGCTTACAGCGTGTTGACACGACTTCGACCCGTGTTAACACGGGTCGCGTTAACGCCTGTTTTCCCTGATAGAACGCGATTTGACACCGCCTTACGCTCCCTATGGGTCGCTGGCGGCGGATTAAGGAAAAAGGGCATAAGAGGGGCTGGCTCAGTCGTTCGCTCCGCTCTCTCCTTCGGTCGGCATAGCCGACAGCCCTTCGGTCGTGGTCTCGCTCCGCTTTGACCCCTCCCTCACCCACTCGGAGCGTTGCTCCTCGTAGGCTCTTACTGCGCCTGCTCCGCTTTGCTCCACAGGCTTGCCCTCCACAGCCCCA
>OGZA01000892.1_pt1 | contig 21795 bp, 19 predicted proteins | sample 1576591 | NCBI WGS metagenome assembly OGZA01 (sample SAMEA3541565, study PRJEB24748) | human gut metagenome | biome: human gut; feature: human-associated habitat; material: faeces | place: China | collected 2012
GCTTTGTCCATGCGGAAATGCGCAGACACGGTGCAAACTATGTCTTCTTTTATGCGATTTCCAATTTGCGCAACTTATTGTACATTATCCCTCCAAAGCCAACAGGACTTTATACACATCCTCATGCTGATTTACATTCTCCTCCAATGCCGGAAAATGCAGAGCGGGCCGTTACATCTTTCAGTTTGGATGGACGCACTCAGATGTCCAAGGCATCTGTCCAAGAACGGATTGAGGGAATCGTTTGCCTCCCATTGAGCATTTTCCCTTCAATAACCTCACAGGAATCACTTACGCTACCCCTCAGCTCCGCGACAGTATTCCCAAACTGGCTCCCGCCGGAGGTGGCAAACAGGATGATTTTCTTACCGGAGAAGTCATAGCTTTCAAGGAAAGTATTGATAATAGTCGGTGCCACATACCACCAGATGGGAAAGCCGAGGAAGATAACATCATACTGCTCAACTTCAGCATTGCTGTTGACGATTGCAGGACGAATTGTCTTATCGTTCATCTCGATAGTGCTTCTGGCTTTCTTGTCCATCCAGTTCAAATCCGCTTTAGTGTATGGTGCTTCAGGACGAATCTCATAGATATCCGCACCAACAGCATCCGCCAGCATATCTGCAACCTTGGCAGTCACACCGCTGGCAGAGAAATAGGTAACTAGTTTTTTGCTCATAGTTAATACCTCCATGAATCGTTATGGTAGTCGGTTTGCAACTGAAGCATCTAAGGCAACATCCCATTCTAATCTTTTCGGTCAAACACTTACCCCTTTTTACCGTCATTTTCTCCAATCAGCTCTTTTTTTACTTTCTTGAGCGCCTCGGCACTGCTACCACCAGCAACATCTTTTACTATTATTTTTTTCTTAGTGACGTAATTTCTATAGTATAGTCCATTTACATCTGTTGCAGTTTCTGATAACACAATATTGTTAGACTCCCCTCGAACGCACTTCATAGTTCTAAGTTCTTTTTCTAAAGTCCAGTCTCTCCAGATATGATCTTCGTCGTATCCACCTTTATGTTTGAAAAGATAAGCAATTTCTTCAAGTTCCTGGAAAACGGCAGCCTTTAATTCGTTTACTAATTCCGCATTAGTGCAATCAGATATAGATATATTCATATGCAGATCACGGAGGTATCCGGAAATACGTACGAGCTGTTTGGCAATTCTGCCAACCTTGATTTCTGATATTTTATCCGCATATACAACATAATATAGAGGGCACATCCATTCGTATTCATCATTATTAGAAAGTCCATCTTCAATTAAATCATCGAACGAATCGAAATCCACCTCTACACTATAACCTCGTTCATTGCTTCCTTTTGCAGAATATAATTCATATAAATATCGATCATTATATGACATTGAATATGATCCAAGAAAGACTGATGATCTCTCATTATTAAAACCAACTCCAAAATTACGAATAGCACCGTCAAAAAAATCAACTCCACAGCTCTGTATGTATTCATAAAGAACAACGCCTTCGTAATTATCATTCATATGATCTGCGCATGTAAGAACCCAAGTAGCATCAGATCTTTTATTCTCCGAAAGCCGGAAAATACGCTCCATTTTTGAAGGACTCATATACATTGCAACCGTTTTGATGTGTGCTCTGGCAAGCGGTGAATTAATATCGACAGTCAAGATTTCTTTTATTTCACTGATGCTTTTATTCCTTAAAATTGAGTTAATAATAAAAAAGATTCTGCCTTTTTCCACAAACGGGTAATTCCTGTATTTCATATACCATTTAAGTATAAAAAACCATCTCCCAGTTTGGCTCAAAAAGTCCGGCTTCTCAAAAGAGCATTCAGCAACATAGTCCCAATTTTTAAGAATTTCATCAAATAACTTACCTCTACCCACTTTCGTTTTTAAAAGATTAGAAGCGTAGTCACTATCCAACACATCTTGCAACCACCATAGTGAAGCAAGACCAGTTACTTTAAGCTTAGTCCCATATGTTGTGATGAACTCATTAATGTCCCTATTACTGCGCAATCTGTGAAGCATAAGGCAAATTGCCTCACTTATTTCTGTGCTATCGGTATTGGCTTCATTTGGCAACCACTCGTCTCTAAGATAATTCAGGAAATTTCTATAGACTTTTTCCAGGTATGGATGATTTTTAAATGCAGCTACTGTTGATCCTATTGCCAATTTAATTTTTCTAAAATCTGTATCATGGTACTTATATATCCAACAAAAGCATGAAACGATATCGTTATTACACAAACAAGTATATATTACGGTATCGTTAACGCTCATATCACCAATCCAACCATTATGGTAAAGGATGGTATACACTTTTTCAATTAACTCATTATCTAAATAAACACAAGAATGATAGACGATGTCTAGTAGTTCCTCTTTATCCCACTTCATCTTTTCTTTCATTTTTATAATTTCTTCTCTATCGAATTTCTCAAACAGGTTTTTTAATTTTAGCAATCTATTCCTGTTGCAAAAATACTTAGTAGTTCTAATAAACATTGTGCACCTCCATTAGGAGAAATTTCTTTAGGTATTATTTGACAAGGAAAGCGTTCCCATAGTCAGTCACTCTGCTTCAATCGCTACCTTCTTTTTCACCAAGGAATCCAAGGTACTTTGTCATCATCAACCGGGTTTAACCGGGGCAACCGCTGATACCACAGCACCAATCTTCCACAGTACGTTTGGAAATTCAGAACCGGATTGCCAATTATTCCTGCGTTAGACTGGCTACTCTGCAGATATCCTTCACACTCATATGCGCAACATTCCAAATATTATCCAGGCCAGCATCAGCTGGCACCTCCGCATCAGCAGAAATATCTTCCGGGTCGCCCTGACCATTTGGGCATAGAAGCTACCTTCTCCCTTTTAAGGTCATCCTTTCAAACCAGATAAAATCTCCGTCACACATTCATACTGTTTTCTCTATAGTATATCTGCCACAAGCGTACCATGGATTCTGTGGTACGTCAATGTAAAACCCACAGAACCCATGGTGATTTTGCAAATAGTCTGGCAAAAGCGTGTAAATAAAATGGCAGGTCTTTGCTGATGACCGCAGGATCGGGATGTGTTATAATTCTAGTGTGAATTTTTGGGTCTTCGGTTGAAGGCCCATTTTTCTTTATTACTGACAAAGGAGCGAAATCAAATGAAGTTCTGTCCCTACTGTGGAGCTGACCTGCTTAAAGAGGATGCTGCCTTCTGCGCAGAATGCGGGAAAAAACTTTCTGTGGCAGAGGAAGCACCCTCTCCGGCACACGAAGCCGGCAGTCAGCACGATGCAAAACCCAGCAAACAAAAGGTATCCAAGAAAGATTTCCAAAAGCGCAAAACGCCCAAGCAGGAAAAGAAAAAGGTGCAGGAACCTCCCCTCCCAGAAATTGAGGGGGAACCTGTAGAGGATGGATACGACGGCTATTACGACGATATCCTGCCTCCGGATCTTGATCGGGAAAAAGAAGGCCCCGATAAGGAGCTGATCAAAAAGGTTGTCACCCTGACAGTTGCCGTAATCTTTATTATCGGGCTGTGCGTCGTTATGATGTATGTACTTTAAGTGTTGCAGTTTGATGCTCCATACCGTGTAATTAAGTAAATCCATCAAGTGAGGTGCAAATTTATGAAGTACATTTCTATTGGCGCAGTCATGACCGAAGGAACCGAGCATATTCTGGACGTTTGCAGGGGCAGCCGGAGTTACCATCTGACCGGAGAACTTGCCTCCGTCTGGCTGAACGGCAGATTTGGCTTTGCTGCTGTAAAGAAGCCGACCGAAGAGCAGGCATTGCTTCTGCTGCTGAGAATGGGTCTGGCTGTTCAGACGGACGGCTCCGGCTTTGAAGAGTACCGCGCTCTGACCCAATGCACATTGGTTCCCGCCGACCGGAAACACCCCTACTGGGGGCTGACCGGGACGGAGCGTGCGGTGCTTCAGTGGCTTCGGGAAGCGGGTCTTGTTCTGAGTATGGCGGAACTGACCTATCTCATCGATCAGGAAGTACCCCTGCAAGCAGATCTGCTGGGCAATGCCAATACGCAGAATCTAGTGGAGCGGATCTACACCAGAGATACCATTGGCGATGGCATTCTGGAGGGTCAGATGGAGCGTTCCAATGCAAGAGAGCCGGTAACAAAAGCCGTACTCCATCTGCTGCGCAAGAAGCGGCTGGTACTTCTGTAAGAGAGGGGATCCTCATGAAAGATACATTCCTGACGTTCCCGGAACCACTTCGGAAGCGGATCCTGCTCCAGTGCGCAGGAGCTGGCCTTGGTATTACCATGCTCCTGATTCTTCTCGTCTATGTCCGTGATTGGTATTTCCTGTTTCCCTGTGCGGCGCTTGTCATTGTTTCTCTCAGTGGTGCGGCTTCCCTCTATGATCGCTGCCGGCAGAAACGGTATGTCACCATTGAGGCTGCCTGCACAGAGATCAACCGGATGCCTTTCCGCAGGCGGATCAAATCCCTGTATCTGCGCAGCGAACAGTACACCATCAAACTGGTCGGTGTCCGAAAAATCCGTGGCCTTGCGGTTGGCGATACCATGACCCTGTACGTTTCGGACAATGCCGCCATATATGAAATGGACGGCAGCATGGTCCTTTGCAGCTATTTGGCCTTATCCAAAGTTCAGCAGCAAAAGGATTGACTAACGCTGGGAGCCATGGTATAATGCCATCAACATAGTATCAGAGTTTTGCGCAGGCAAAACGTAGTTTCCGAGTTCTCAATCAGTGTCATTTGCTTCTTCGGCAAATGGCACTTTTTATTTACCCTCGGTTTCTGCCTGCGCAAAGCAGGTTGAAATATATATATTTTTTGCTTTGCAGGAACAACCTGCAGAAAGGAGTCAACAATGTTAATGTTCTTCGCATCCGATGTGGTGGTCTCCAAAGGCTACCAAAACGCCCCTGCCCTCAAGTTTTCTGAGAAGGGTGATTTCGTGCGCTTCCGTGTAGGCCAGAAGATCTACGATCCCCGTGCTGAGGATAACCACCGCTGGATCAACATCACCATCAAGAGCTTCGATCCGGCTCTCGTTGACCGCATCCGCAAAATGGGCCTGAAGGAAGGTTCCTTTATCAGCCTGAGCGGCCGGTATGACGAGGATGTCTGGGAGGACGAGGAGACCAAGGAGAAGCGCAGTATGCCCTGTGTGATTCTGGATAATCTGGAATACAGCGGCGGCGGTAAGCGCTCCGGCGACGGCCAAAAGTCAGCATCCAATACCCAAAATGACAGCACTCCCGCACCTGCCCCTGCGGCAGATCCCCATGAGGGCTTCCAGATGCCCGGCAATTTTACGGGATATGAAGGCTTCGGCGGCGGCAACAACTTCTTCAATCTGTAAGGAGTCGTATCACAATTGAACATGGCGCAAAAAACGCACATGCGTATCTTCCCGAGATCACACATGTGCGTTTTTTTGTCCCCAAAAGGAGTATCAGCATGAATGACAAAAACCGTCAGCGACACATTGCCTATGAGGTACTGGTAATTCTGGGACAGCTTGCTTTGCTGACCTACATTACCCGCCTGTGGCCCATTCTCCTTCTGATCATTCTTGGGATCTTCGTCGCCGCTCTGCGGCTGCTGTTTCTTTCGTCCCAGAAGGTAGAACCCGTCAGGCCACTGCTCACGCTTCCGCCTCCCCATCAGCCTCCAACCGAAAAGGATCTGCAATCCGCGGCATACACCATTATCCAATGCAGGGTTACGCAGATCCTCAGGGCCAAATTTCCGGAAGTCAGATGGGTCTGGGAGAATCCACGCGCCATGGAAGATATTCTGGCAGGCAATCCTACCTATGTGCTTTTGAACAGGGCAGGCGGCTATCGCCGGGGGCGTGTTGTTATACAGCAGTTTCAAGTGGTCGACATCGTATTTGACGAGAAACAGCCGACCCCTACGCCCTCCACACCGGTTCCTGCCCCTGATCCGGATCCAGCAAGAAATCCAGCACCGCCCGCACTCGTACCCGAGGATGACGAGGAGCCAATGCCTGAAAACTTTGGCCCGCTTGCATTTAACTGGGTCGAATCCCATGTCATTGATCTGAATGAACAGTGCAATGAAGCGGTCGCCGAGGGCCTCAGCGAGTACCTCATCCCGGCGCAGGAGCTTCCGGTAACAGAAAGCTGGGACGCAATCTGCGAAGCGTTGATCCACAGTGATTTTCGCGGCGCACATTGTTGTGACGAGGGCATCATCATCGAAATTGAGCAATAACATTGCAGAAAGGAAATCACCAAATGAGCGTTTCTATGAACAATCTCTTTAACTTCTCCAGAGCCTTACCGGAGCCTTTCGACAAGTTGGTAAGCAAAAAGGTGAAAGTCACCTCCAAGTATGGCAGTGCAACGGAAGCTACGCTTTCCTGCACCATGGTCAAGGCTGTCCACGCAGTTTGTAACTGTATGGTGGGAACCGGAGAAGGTGCTGTCGGCACTATCGACCACCGTACTGTGGCTGAGTATAAATCCTCCGCCGGTCCGGATATGTATCATCTGGTTGTGTTTGACAGCGGGTCCGGCAATATCATGGCCAGTATCTATGATAACAACACGGAGACCATCGAAAACTACAAGCTCCACCAGAGCGCACAGGACGGTGCCGCCGTCATGATGGCTATGATGCCCCTGCTTCTGAAGGACGACGAGTTCGATGAAAACTTCCAGACCTATTTCGACCAGCGCAGCGCCGGTTATCCCGATATGAAAAAGGCTACAGACGCCATGGCAATCCTGTGTGACAATGCTTACCGCCGGATCAAGGACGACACCTGTCCGGCACATATCAAGGTCACATTGGACAAATCCGGAAATGTGCTTCGCGTATCTCAGGGGCATTTACTGTCAGGTGTCTACACCCCCACTTCCGTTCTGGCAGGTGAATTTACCATCCTTGCCAAAACGGGAAAGACCACTGTTTCTGCGGCAAAGGCTGCCATCGACCACAAGGATTTTGTCGGTAAATATCAGCTGACGGGAGGCCGAAAGCTCTCCATTCTGGAGGAATCCCTTGTGCCCAAGCTGGAGGATTGGTACATCATCCCGGATCAGGTGGCCAATATCTGCAAGCACGCCCAGATTACCACCGGCAAGCCCATGCAGATGCGTAATTTTCTGCTGCGCGGCCCTGCCGGTACCGGTAAAACGCAGAGCGCTATGGCAATCGCGGCCGGATTGCATCTGCCCTACATGAAGTATACCTGCTCCGCTTCCACCGAAGTGTTCGATTTCGTTGGCATGGTGTTCCCCAATACGGACAGTGTGTCCACGGGCGACGCAGAGCTGGATAAGCAGCTGGAAATGCTTCAGACAATGGGCGGCATCAACTTCGCCAATGTATCCAAACTTATGAATCTGCCCGATCTGGACGACATGGACTTTGACCCTGCCGGTACTTTCCAGAGCCTGACCGGCGTAAAAAACGAGGAAGCCACTTCCCGGGACTGCATGGCTGTTGTCATGGATATGGTCACAGAGAAGATCAAGGCACTGACAAAGCCTGCTGAGAAGAAGTCTACCTCCGGTCAAACCTACACCTATGTGGAAACTGACTTCATTAAAGCGCTGAAAAATGGCTATGTGGTCGAGATTCAGGAGCCTACCGTCATTACCCAGCCGGGTGTGCTGGTTGGCCTGAACTCTCTTCTGGAGCAGACCGGTTCTATCACTTTGCCCACCGGCGAAGTTATCCAGCGGCATCCCGACACGGTAGTCGTAGTCACTACGAATATCACCTACGAGGGCTGCCGCGGGCTGAACCAGTCTGTCGTCGACCGAATGAGTCTGGTGGAAGATATTGAACTGCCCGACCCTGATGTCATGGCCCAGCGTGCCATGGCAGTCACCGGCGCCACCGATGAATATCAGGTTTCCCAGATGGTTCAGGTCGTCAATGACATGTCCGAGTATATGCGTAAGAACGGCATCACCGACGGCTCCTGCGGTATGAGAAGCCTTATCGACTGGATCAACAGCACCGAGATCACCGGCGACCCATATCGCTCTGCGCTCTGTACAATTATCAGCAAGGCCACTTCTGACCCAGAGGATCGGGAAACTTTGAAAACTGCGATTCTGGAACCGATCTTTGCCCCCAAGCGTCGGAAGACCGCTTGAGGAAGGAGGCTTTCCAATGGCAAGAGTAAGTCACAAACGTGTCAAGCAGCTTCTGAACGAACATCGGAGTAAAATCACAGACAAGCAGTTCTTTACCTCCCGAATCCTTGCCGGTCACTACGAGGATGTAGCGGCAGCACAGACACGACGGTATCGATATGACCGGCGTGTCCATGTCAATATCTACTGGAATCCCGACGATCCAAACGCTGCCTGTACCAATAACGCATCTATCCTGATCAATGCCGGACACCCGTGTGTCACCAAGATCAAGGGACGAATGGATCGCTATGAGATGGTGTCAGGGCTGTTCGCGCACGAGTTAGGTCATGTACTGTATACCGATTTTCTGGCAAAGCAAACCTACATGAATTACTTGTCTAAATTCAAGTGGTATCCGGCACCCCCAGATTTGAAAACCTCCCGGGATGCCGCCAACGAACGCGACTTCTGGGAATATGTGAAACTGGATCCTAGGAATCTGGAATTTGCGATGCAGATTGCATGCTACATTGCCAATGTGTTGGAGGACGGATACATCGAAGGCCGGATTCTCGCCGATTTTCCCGGCGTACTCGGCTATAACCTGTCTGTCATGCGCGATCACCAGTATCAGGACATGCGCACTGTAACGCAGATGATGGAAATGGAAGATGCCGGCTCCGGTCACATCTTCCATACCATTCTGCAAATCATGCTCTCCTATGCCCTGTACGGCGAGATCAAATATGGCGAGACGCCTCTGAGCGACGAGCGTATCCAAACGATCTTCCGGCTGATACCGCAGTTGGACACAGCCGTGACCACCGCTTCCGCAAAGGAGCGCTGGAAAATCGTCAGCCTTATCCTGATCCGCTGCTGGCATCACATTGAAGACTATATCGAGCTTTGCAAAAAGCATCAGGATGAAGCAGCTGCCTCCGGGACCGGAAGCTCGGCGGGCGAGGTTCTTTCCGGGCTGCTTCAGGTTATTGCCGGATCCAGTGCAGAAGGCACCGGATCTGAAAAGCCTGTTTCCGGTTCTGGTATAAGGAAAGGCATCGCATCGAATGCTGCAGCCCGTACCCGCACGCAGGCTCTGGCCCGCAAAAATGGGTCTGGGGATGACGATGAAAAACAGGATGCGTCTGAGGCTCCAGGAGAAAAGGAAAATGAGTCCGGTGACGACAGTTCGGAGGAGAATAAATCTGAAGAGAACCCGGCTTCCAATCAAACCGACTCTGACGATTCCTCCGGATCTGATGACGTCAGCGCCCCACTGGGCGACTCCGGCGGAGATTCCCAAAAACAGGAGACTACTGCAGAGGAAGGTGGCCGGATTCCATTCCACCAGACGGATTCTGCGTCTGCTCCTGTTGGTGGCTCCACCGAGTATGATTCCGACTACAAGCGGGAAATGAATGAGAACGCTGCCACGGACATCGAACGGATGCTGGGGCAGATGGCAGAAAAGGCAGCCTGTAAGCAGCTCGAAACCGAGCGTCTGAAGGAGCTGAACGAAGCTGCCCAGAGCATTTCTTACGGCGACATCCACAGTGGTGTGAACATTCAGGTCCATCGAATCGCACAGGTCGACGACGAGCTGGAGGATCAGTTCTACCAGATCTGCGGGCCGCTGCTGGACATCTCCAAGAAACTCCAGCGCAGTCTGATTCAAAAATTAAATGACCAACAGCGCGGCGGAAAGCAAACCGGTCTGGTGATGGGGCGCCGTCTGGATGCACACGCTTTGTGCAGAAATGACGGGAAGGTTTTTTACACGAACAACCTCCCAAATGAGATCCCAAGGCTTTCCGTTGGCTTGCTGCTGGATGAATCGGGTTCCATGTCCTGCGGTGATCGCAGCACCTATGCGCGAGCGGCAGCCATTATCCTCTATGATTTCTGCCAGTCTCTGAACATCCCCATCATGATCTACGGGCATTCCACCGGTTGGGGTGCCGATGTTGATCTGTACTCCTATGCGGAGTTCGACAGCATCGACCGGGATGATAAGTTCCGGCTCATGGACATCTCTGCCAGAAACAGCAATCGAGACGGCGCCGCTCTGCGGTTTGTCGCTGAGCAGCTATCCAAGCGTCCCGAAGAAATTCGGATACTTATGCTGCTATCAGATGGACAGCCCGCAGCCAGAGGCTACAGCGGTACCGCAGCTGAGGAAGATCTGCGCGGCATCAAGCAGGAATACAAGCGCAAGGGCATTCTGTTCATTGCCGCTGCAATCGGCGAGGACAAGTCCAACATTGAGCGCATCTATGGCGATTCCTTCCTTGACATCACCGATCTGAACCAGCTCCCGGTGAAGCTGACCGCAGTCATCAAACGCTTTCTAAGGTGATTTCATGTGTTATAAGACGCAGAAATCATAGCAAACCACTCTACTCTCAGGTGGGCAGCCGGCACATGCCACACTGCCCACCTGTCGATATGACAGAAAGGAACTATTTTTTATGTTTATGAACCGAGTCGGCGCACAATTTCAATGCGAAGGCGTAACCTACACCATTGGCGGCAAGGTCTGCGCAAACGATGCCAGCGATTATGAAGGCCTGTATGGTACCATTACAGAGATCCGGGATGGCGATGACCGGGGAACGGAAAACGATACCCCGGACATCTACTGTTCCTTTATGCCCCCTGTGCTGGCTGATAACATCAAGGCCATAGAAAGCCGATTCTCACAGCTATATCGCAGAGAGATGCACCTGGAGGATATTGGACTGGATATTGTCATCATGGCTCCCGATATGCTCAAGGTGCTGGAACCGATACCCCCATGGCAAAAACTGACAATCTACACTGTCCGGGAGGAATGGGCATTCGGTGGGGACTATGGTGAGGATTTCTCTCTCACCACAGCCCCCGGCATGGCGAAATACATTCTTACTGAACTGGTTACGGAACAACTGGAAAGTGGATATGCTTCCGAATGGGCTGATCGCCCTGATTGGGGCGTAGAATGTACACCCCGAAGCTATGAATGCGGGCTTCACGATTCGTACTGCGAGAATCACTATAAAGTCTGCATTGAGGAGCAGGAACTTCCCATTGACGATGCTGCAGTACGCAGTCTCCTTGATAACCAGCTCCGGAGGTATTTTGCTGAGCAGATTGAAGGCTGGGACGAACTTGAAGGTCTTACCGAGCAGCAGATCACCGAAATGGTCGCTGCGCCCAATGTCCCTCAGCGCATCCGCAGGCAGTTGGAGAAAAACGGTTTTCTGATGGATTCCTTCTGGGAATCAGTAGCGAAATCCTTGTTCGACCTCGTAAGGCAGTACAAGGAGAAACTGGTATGAGCAATCAACTATCCACTGAGAATGGAGCAGCAACTATGGACGTCACTAAATTGCAGACAGCCATACAAAAGCAGGATGAATACCTGTCCAGCCGGGGGCATCTCAGCGATGTCCCGGCCGGAGACGAAAACTTCAATGACCTCACCCGTGAGATCATCCGTGCCTTCAAAGAATGTCATGGTTCCGCGTTCCTCGGAAAACTGGTATTCTCCTGGGAAGATCAGAAAAAGCTGGAGCGCGGTGAGATCGGTATTTATACCGAGTACACGGGTCAGTCGCTTCCGGCCTATGGCTGCAATTTTGTGACCGCTCAGCCGGATACGCAGTTGGAAGCTATGGTGATTGGGTGGGCCATTGATGAATGGCCGCCCAAATTCACGCTCTTTACCAGAATCCTGCAGCGCATTCAAGATCTGAACGGATACACGCTGAATTGGAGATAGCATATTTGCCCCATCTATTACTGCCGGTAAAGTTGTAAAAGTGCTTACAGATGACGTGAATTTACAATGTTTTCACTGGACGAAAGGAACAGAATGTGGTATACTATTGTTGCCAACAAGAGGAGGAAACATCATGGAAACAGAAAAACCGGATGGATTCCCTGGTCTTCCGGAGGAATTTGTCCGACAGAATGCCAAGTACATGCGTCTGTTACAGGGCTTTCGCCTGTTGGACGATGACTTTATGAGCAAAGTCTTCGAGGATAAGGAATGTGCGCAGTTACTGCTGCATATCATTCTGGAACGCAGCGATCTCGTTGTACAAGAGGTTCATGGTCAATACAGCATCAAGAATCTTCAGGGGCGCTCCGTCCGTCTGGATATTCTGGCGGTTGACCAGGAGGGGAAACACTACAATATTGAGATCCAGCGGCAGGACGAGGGCGCGGACGCACGCCGTGCCAGATACAACAGCAGTCTTTTAGACGCAAATCTGACACACCCCGGTGACCGCTATGAAGAGCTGCGGGAAATCTACGTTATCTTCATTACAGAACGGGATGTCCTGAAGGCAGGACTTCCCATCTACCACATTGACCGCATGATTCAGGAAACCGGCAAGCCTTTTGGCGACGGCTCCCACATCATATACGTCAATGCGCAGTGCAAAAACGATACGCCTCTAGGCAAGCTGATGCATGATTTCTCCTGTACACAGGCAGATGACATGCACTATCCGGTTCTTGCCGAGCGCGTAAGGTATTTCAAAGAAAATGTAAAGGGGGCAACCACCATGTGCAGAGAAGTTGAAAAATTAGTAATGGCTGAACGGGATGAAGGCCGCGCAGAAGGCCGTGCGGAAGGAAACATCGAATCGAGCGCAAGAGCAGTTCGTAATGTTATGGCCAAGATGTCCCTCTCTGTGGAGGAGGCAATGCAGTTCTTGGAATTACCCGATTCGGAAAAAGATGCCGTCCGGAAACTTATTGAGCAGTAATTTCATTTACTGCGGGTCGTGCAGGCTCGCATTGTAGGTGCGGACTAGCCAATACCGCCCACAAGAAGTTACCACCATGTGTAGAGAAGTTGAAAAATTGGTGATGGCTGAACGGAACGAAGGTCGTTTAGAAGAAAAAATCAATTCTGTCCGTGCAATCATGGAGAGTTTGTCTATCTCTGTCGATGAAGCTATGAAGCTCCTGAAAACACCGGAATCCGATCAGGACGTTATTCGGAAACTCATTGCGCAGTGATTCCCCGCGCAATGCTGGATGGCGTTCATCCATGCAAGCGTCGACCAAATCAATCTGATAAGTCCACCGCATCTTGGGATGCTGCCTCTGGCGGCATCCCTTTTCCTTTTACACTTGCTGGCCAAAACAAACCGCTTTTTCCTTTCGCAAAGGATATCATGACGATACAGTAGTCAGGAGAGGCCCTGCATCTGCGGCACCTCACCTCCGGAAATAAAACTTCCGGAATCCGGTAATTGACTAATGCCGGCAGCTATGATATAATGCCATCAACATAGTATCAGAGTTTTGCAGCGGCAAAACACAGTTTCCGGGTTCTCCTCAAGTGTCATTTGCATTTTCGTGCAAATGGCATTTTTTGTTTTCTGACAACTTATATCGTAAACACTTGCCAGTAGTCTCCTTTCTTTCGGGGATTACTGGCTTTTGTTACATCCGGCGGTTTCCGCCAAACAACCGAAAGGAGTAAGCAGCATGTTATCCTGTCACGACAACTTTGAAGCAAACTTTGACAACTATCCGTCCATGCTCAGTTATCACCAAGCACTGAGTATGGCATCCAGTTGGCGCCGATGTAAGGTCAAAGACCTTCACGTGGAGCCACTGGATCCGACCTCTCCCCTGTATGGTCATCCCGCAGCATTTGCCGCAGGTACCAGTGAGGACGCAATTGAAGACACCGCCGCCAACCTCGGCCTTGCGCTGAATGTGGATGGAAGCATCTATCCCGTCCGCAGCACGGCCTACAAAACGCTGACCGAACGCGCAAAGATCAATGGCACAGCACTTCCTAAACTCAGTCGCAAAGACCTTGCCAATGTACTCAACGCCTGCCTGTCCGTACACAATTCAGATGCGCTTCTGCTGATCCGGAACGAAAAGGTTTCCGCAGTTCACTCCGGTGACGAAACGGACTATTCCGTGCTTCCCATGGACGAACTTCTGGTTACGCTGGAGAAGAAGCTGGGGGAACGGTTCCCCGGCTTCGTGTTTGAAAGCGGGTATACCGACCATGCCTATACCTGCGGCAGCTGGATCCTCCCCAATCAAAAGGAGGGGATTCTGGGTGCCTATGCCAAAGCCCTTGCCGCACACGGTCAGGCAGCGATGGCAAACAGGCTGGTTCCCGGTATCCGGTTCACGACATCCGACACCGGCGTTGCCTCCGCAAAAGTATCCGCTTTGCTGACAGGCGCACAGCAGCCAATCCATATCGGTGACTGTATTGGTGTGGATCACCGGAATCAGCGTAAGATCGCAGATTTTGATACTGAGATGGACAAGCTGTTTGCCAAATTCTGCGATTCCGTAGCCAAGCTGCAGAGCCTGCTGGAAATTCCGCTGGAGTACCCTGTCAATGCCATGACCCGGGTCTGCAAAAAGCTCTCCCTTCCAAAGAAGGAAGCGCTGGAAGCAATCGCCATGTATGAAATGGCTTACGGCGGAGGCCCCGCGACTGCCCATGATGTCTTCATGGCCATGCAGGAAATTCCCTACATGATGAAGACATACCACACCCCGGAAGCAAAGCTTCTCAAGGCCGAAGAAAACATGGCACGCGCTCTGAGTATCCGGTGGAGCGACTATGATGTTGCAAAGGAGTTGAAGTGGTAATGGCTGCTCCGATATTACTTTGCGACACCACCGGAATGAGCAATGACCGCTGGCTGGAATGCCGTATGCATGGCCCCAAGGGCGATATCCCCTATACCATCGGCGGAAGCGATGTGGCAGCCATATTCGGTGTGTCACCGTGGACAACCCCGTTGGAGCTATGGATGATCAAAAAGGGGCGCATGAAGCCAAAACCCAAAAACAATGCCGACCAGCTGGAGATGGGACATCTGCTCGAACCGATTGCGGCATACTGGTATGCAAAGAAAAGCGGCAACTACGTCTACGATGACAAGGGGCTGTACCAACACACAGACCATCCCTACGCTCTGGCCAATTTTGACCGGCGGTATGAGCGGGCCAGCGATGGTCAGCCCGGCATTCTGGAATGCAAAAGCTGCACCTATCACAAAGCGGAAGACTGGGCAGACGACGCGATCCCCCTGTACTATGAATTCCAGCTCCGCTTCTACCTCGCTGTAGCAGACGTCCAGCACGGGGCGTTCTCGTGCTTCTGGGGGAATAATCCTGCCAACGATCTGGCAATGCCGGAAATCAAGCGTGATCTTGTCAAAGAGGACATGATATTCGAGCGGCTGGATGAATGGATCTGGAGCCTTGAACACGATGTCCCGCCTACCATGAGCGGTGTCAAACCCACACTGGCAATGGAATCTCTCGCAAGGATTTATGGTGCCAGCAAACCCGGTCTTCCTACCATTGAATTGCCATACAAGTTTGAGCGGCAGCTTCGGCAGATCGCCAACTTGCAGGCCAAAGTCAGGGAATGCGAAGACGAAAAGAAACGCTACGAAAAGGAGATCGAAGCACACTCCGTGCGAATTGCCGAAGTCATGAAGGAGCATGAGCATGGTATTCTGACAACTACCAAAGACAAGCTCCTCATTGATTTCGTAACGAGAACCACCAAGCGGCCCAGCTCCGATGCTCTGAAAAAGAAGTATCCCGGCGTCTATGCGGATGTGTTGAACATATCCACCAGCCGTAAGGTGAAAGTTTCGGTACAGCCGATTTGATCAGGGATGAGCAATATGCGAAAAATCTCTCAACCGATCGACCTTCGATCCCGCCGCGAAATGACGGATTACCTGCGTAACCATTTCCGATATTCCACAATGAACTCCTGGAATCATGCAACATCGTATGCCTGTAACCTCAAGATTTACGGACTTGGTCTGGATCCTGAGATCGAATCCAAGCTTTACGATATGCTCGATACCCGGGAGTTTTTGCTTATGCGGCAGGAAGCGTTGTATCTGTTTAATGCAGCCCATAACTTCCGCTGGCAGGCAGGGTTCAACGGCAGAAGCGGCGGCTATCTGGTTCTCTACCAAGGGGATCTGAAGCCCTCCGGATATCTGTCTTACTGCACCTGCTGCGGCCAGCGGAACTGCCGCAGTGTCGCCGACACAGGCAATGTTTGTGGTGTCTGTGGGAAGGCAGCCCGTGTAGATTTCCGTGTTCCACCGAAACAGCCCGTCACATTCCCCGGTCGGGGTACGGACATGGATGACGACTACGAAGAATGGTCGCTGTCTGAACTCCGGGACCGTGTAAAACTTGTACAGGAGCTGGACAGTCTGGCTGACGATCTTGTCAGTCAGGCCGTTCATATGGCAAAGGCGTTTGATGTTGTGGAGGAGGCGTACTATGTACCCCAGACCCGGCATGTGCTTGTCGCCAAGTGAGAACGCTCTTGAGAAAGGAGAAAACAAGTGTTATGTCAATTTGATAAGCTCATCTACCCCCGGATGGCCGATGCTTCCACCGTTGACTATATGATCGCCGTTTACCGTCCGCTGGAAATCCTGCACGATGGCAGCGGCAATGCCATGAGCCAGTTCAAGGCTGTCGGCTATTGCCTCCCCATCACGGAAAAAGTTCGATTCCGTCTGAATGGCCACTGGACCAGACATCCGAAGCACGGACTCCAGTTCGAGGTAGAGAGCTACGAGGAGGTAATTTCCCATACCAGAGAAGGCATCATCGGCTATCTGGCCTCCGGTCAGATCAAAGGCGTTGGCCGAAAAATCGCAGAGAAAATCTACGATTCCTTCGGCCAAGACACGCTGGAGATTCTGGATCAGGAGCCGGAGAAGCTCATAACCATTCGGGGCATCAGCGAAAGGCGTCTCAGGATGATCTCTGATTCCTATCTGGCCGCCCGCGGCGCCCGGGACGTGATTGCCTTTCTGACTCCCCACGGTGTTACCGCCAACCGAGCCATTAAGATCTACCGTGAGTATGGAAAGGATACTCTGGATATCATCCGGAAGCATCCGTACCAACTGGTGGAAATGGCAGGTATCGCATTCAAGACAGCTGACAAGCTGGCAATGAGTCTGGGGCTTCCCGCCGTTTCCCCGGAGCGTGTCGACGAAGCGCTGATGTACGCCATCGCCGAAGGCGAGACGGAGGGACATATGTGTCTGGAAAAACACGATTTCCTCCGCAGGGCGCTGCGCCTTCTGGAAACACCGGAGATCACTGAGGAGATGGCGGCCGCAAGAGCCTTCCAACTGGTACAGGCGAACCGGCTTGTCTGCTATGACCACTACATCTACCGCACTGCGACTGCCACTGTGGAAAACAATATTGCCTTTCATATCGCACAGCAGATGAAAACGGCCGCAGAGCCTTACGAGAATCTGGATCACGCCATTCTGTGCGAGGAACGGAAGCTCAGGATCACATTGGCGCCGGAACAGCGGGAAGCGGTAAAAATGGCGCTATCCACCAAGTTCTGCGTCATAACCGGCGGCCCGGGGACAGGCAAAACCGCAGTTCAGCGGGCAATCCTTGATCTGTATCAGGAAAAGTATCCGGAAGCGCAGATCATATGCTGCGCCCCCACCGGACAAGCAGCGCAAAGGATGAAGGAATCCTCCGGGCTGCCGGCATCGACGATCCACAAGGCCCTGTGCATCAAGGCGAACCCTGACGGCACCCTGACTGAAGGCATCATGCTGAATGCGGATCTGATTCTTGTAGATGAGGTCTCCATGATGGACGCCTTTCTCGCAGAGCGGCTGTTTGCTGCCATCCCGCCTCATGCCAGACTGATTCTGGTAGGTGACGCGGACCAGCTTCCCTCTGTAGGCCCCGGCGCTGTCTTAAAGGACATCATCAACAGCGGCGCTGTACCCGTGGTTCGTCTGGATCATGTGTTCCGCCAGAGCGCCGGAAGCCGGATCGCTACCAATGCCCGGCTGATCAAGCATGGCAATCTGAGTATGGAGTACGGCCCGGATTTCATGTTCTTTGATTCCAAGGATCTGGCAGTATCCGCCGATATCATTGAAAACCTGTATATGCAGGAAGTTCAGAAATTTGGTGTGGACGGCACGGCATTCCTGACCCCCTTCCGGCGTAGGACCGAAACATCCGTGGATGCCATGAACGCACGGCTGCAGGCACTGGTGAATCCACCAGCTCCAGGGAAGGCTGAAGCCGTTTCCGGACAGCTACGCTTCCGGCTTGGCGATAAGGTCATGCAGATCAAGAACTACGAGCAGGTCAACAACGGCGATGTGGGCTACATCACCAACATTACCGGTTCCGAAAACGAGGCTGTCGTGGAGATCGACTTTGGAGACGGTCGGATCATGAAATACGAAAACGACCAGCTTAGAATGCTGGATCTCGGATACGCCTCCACTGTCCATAAGTCTCAGGGCGCCCAGTACAAATCTGTCATTCTGAACCTGCAATGCGCCCACGCGATCATGCTGATGCGTGCCATCGTCTACACAGCAATTACCCGCGCAAGGCTTCGGCTCACCATCGTTGGTGAACGAAAAGCGTTGTGCAGAGCGATCCGCAATACCAAAGCTGACCAGCGGGGTACCCGTCTGGCGCAAAGAATTCAAGACTTCATTGAGTAGAAAGGAAATGACCGTTATGGCAACCACATTGGATATGTACTACCAGAACAAACAGCAGCTCAACGCAATAATTGCGGAGCATAAGCTGACCATGGATCAGCTTTTTGGTTATCAGGAATTGCTTTACCGAATCTCCATTCTGGAGAGCTGCATGAATTTTGTCAAGACAGCTCCTGTTACCGCTGATGTGAGTGCAATGAGCTATCACTACAAGATCGTTGACGCGCTCTTTACCTGTCTGCTTCAGGAGCGGCAGTTTGGTATTCCCGCGGATGAAAAGCTGAAGAAACAGCGTGCGACTGCTCTCGGCAATCTCCAGACGGTGATCACCAGCTTCCGCAAGCAGTTCCAGAGCTTTGCGCCAACCACACCGGAGGCTTACCGGGATGCCATCTGCAGGATGGTCAACACGGTACTGCCCGCATGGCTCCAGTACCGCTTCACTTATATCCCGTTCTGATCAGGAGGTAATCACATGAGTCAGAATATCAATTCCCAGTTTTCTGTCCTGAACACCATCAATCAGGTGGATGGCTTCGATCCGTCCCATCTGACGGTAGACTATGTAGACCTCACGACGCAGGAAAAGCGAAAGCGGCTGCCCGTCATGGCGCAGCTTGCGTGGTTCCGTCTGCGCCACCCCGAAGGGAAAATCGCATTGCATGTTGAGCCAGTGAAGGATTACTTCGTTGCAACTGCGAGAGTATATGTCAGCTACAAGGATCCGGCAGATTGCTATCTGTCTGAAGCCACTGCTTCCCGCAAATATGATTCGCTGAAGCCTACCGTTTCTCCCCGGGAATGGGCGCAGACTGCGGCAATCGGTATTGCCCTTCGCAACGCCGGTTTCGGTTTACAGTTCAGTGCTGCCGGAGATGGTTTCGACGGCAATGTCCCTGACGAGCTTGGTGCAGAAAATGGCATAACACCTCCTGCGCCAATGCCCACAGGCACGCCGCCCGCTCCCCAGCCTGAAACAGAATCACCCGCAGTAGTTACTGCACCTCCTGTTTCAGATCCAGAGCTTGTCATTGTGGAACTGACACCGGAGCAGGAATTTGAACAGGCATGTGCCGTTGTGAGTCCCATTAAGAAGCATGGCGGTAAGACACTGGGCGAAGTTCTCAGCACGGAACCCCGGGCAATTAACTGGCTGGCCTCAAAATTCGGCGGCGATGAAACCATTCGTGCTGCTGCAGAGTATATCTGCAATTATGCAATGGAACAAACGCCCGCATAAACCGCTTGCGATAAAGGGGGATGTATCACGCATCCCCCTGGAAAGGAGGCTGCATGGTCGAAATCCATATTTACGATATTATCCCTCTGATCGGCATTCCGGAACCGCCGAACGGCAGACGCAGCTACAATATAAGCTGCCCTTGCTGTGACACAAATCCACGGGGAAAGCACCTGAACATCAATCTTACGAAAGATGTATTCTGCTGTCCCCGGTGTCATTTTTCGGGCGGCGTCTTTGATTTGTATGCGTACTATGCTCAGGTCGACCGCAAGAAAGTGCGGGAAATTTTGATAAAGGAGCTTGGTCTGAAGGATAGCAATTCATTTCACCATGAAGACAGCAAACGCAAGCGGGAGCGGAGGACAGTCACACGCCCCATTCTGCAGGATATTGAATTGCCCCTTACGGACATTGATGCCCGGCATGAAACCTACACGGCGCTGCTTTCCAAGCTGTCTCTGGCGTCTGACCATCTGGAAAACCTCCTATCAAGAGGCATGACCGAGGAAATGATCTGTCGGAATGGCTATAAAACCATGCCCGTTGCAGGCTTCTCTGCCATTGCAAAGCAGCTCCATGAGGAAGGCCATTATCTGGCCGGTGTCCCCGGGTTCTACCATGATATGGCTGGAAACTGGACCATCAGCAAGGAAAGGCGAGGCATTCTCGTACCGGCAAGAACCCTAGAAGGAAAAATTCAGGGCCTGCAGATCCGACTGGATTTCATTAAAAAAGGAAAGTTTCGGTGGCTTACCAGCGTTGGAAAGCAGGACGGCTGTAAAGCGGAATGCTGGACCCATATCGCTGGCGAGCCTACCCCGACAGTCCTTCTGACCGAAGGACCCATGAAGGCAGACATCATCCACCACATTACCGGGCTGACGGTAATTGCGGTACCCGGCGTCAATTCCCTGAATCATCTGAAGGAATCACTGGAGTATGTGCAGTCCAAGGGAACCGCAAAGATCATGACGGCGTTCGACATGGACTATCTGAAGAATCCCCATGTGAAGGATGGCTATTTCAATCTGGCCGCTATGCTGGCTCAGGTTGGGATTGAGTACGGGACCTACCTTTGGGATCCCCAATACAAACCGCTTGGCATCCACGGTGTCGGCACCTCTGCGGCGCAGATAGGCAGCCGCTTCAAAGGTACGCACGCCGCAACGAATGACAAAGCCTTTGGTATCCAACATAATGCCTGCCAAGAGGGCTTCCGCCTCCACTTGAGAGAGGAAGTTTTTGCCGATAAACTGCACCAACTCCGCCACCATTTCCGAAGCGGAACTGGCGTACGGTTCGTGGAAGAAGATAACTGCATTCTTGATGTGGCGCACCACCAGTCTGTGGTGGTCTACTACGATGACACGGGCAGCCTTCTCCAACACCTTTTGGCTCTCCACATAGTCCTCGGAGTGGGTGTCGGTGATAATCAACAGGGAGCGTGGCGTCATGATTTCCAACGCCTGCTCCGGTGTGATAAAGACAGGACGGTCGCCGTCGCCGATGTTGTTCTCCACTGTTTCAATCAGGGAGTGCGCCAAGCTTTGGCTCTTATCCACCACCACATAGGCAGGCTTGTTCATGCCACGGCGGGCGGCGCTCCACATACCCACGGAGGAACCTACGGAATCCAAGTCGGAGTACCGATGTCCCATCACCAACACAATGTCGCTGTCCTTCATTTGGTCGGAGATAGCTGCGGCAATAACTCTCGTTCTGGACTTATCCCGCTTTTCCATGCCCTTGGACAAGCCGCCGTAGAACTCGTAGCTGTCACTCTCCTGCTTGATGGCAACTTGGTCGCCACCACGTCCCAACGCCATTTCCAAGGACTGTCTTGCCCACTTTTCCCCCTCGGCAAAATTCTCCGCACTGCGTCCAATGCCCAT
>OGZA01000908.1_pt1 | contig 21647 bp, 25 predicted proteins | sample 1576591 | NCBI WGS metagenome assembly OGZA01 (sample SAMEA3541565, study PRJEB24748) | human gut metagenome | biome: human gut; feature: human-associated habitat; material: faeces | place: China | collected 2012
GTGATAGTCCGTGTCGTTTGTGCTGCCAAAATGCGCCACTTCCTCGGTGCGGAGCGTGCCCTGCGAGCTGGCGCGTACCAGTGCTTTCAGGTCGATGGGGCGGTACAGCACCGCAAAAGCTGCCAGTGCAAACAGGATAAAAAATAAAGCGGTGCGGGGAATGTGGAAGCTTTTCATCTGCTCACCCCTCCCTTGGCGGCTCCGTTTGTGCCAGATGCCGCTGGGCGATGAAAAAGCCCACGGCGCTGGCGGCAAATACCACATAATAGCTGGCGATGCGGTAGAGCATCAGCACGCTCATCACCTCGCCCCGTTCCAGAAAGCTGCCGAACACCAGCAGAAAGGCCGTTTCGATAGAGCCCATCCCGGCTACGTTGGGCAGGGCGTTGGAGACGAAGAGCATCAGACTGGTGAGCAGCTGCACCTGCCAGAAGCCCAGCGGGGAAAGCCCCATGAACCGGATGCACAGGTAGGGCAGGCAGAACAGCCCGAATAGCTTGAGCGCCTGCAGGGCGAAAATTTTCAGGCAGCGGGGCTTATCCGCCAGCAGACGGCGGCTCTCGGTGCCCAGCACTTCCAGCTGCTCCAGCCAGTCGGCGCGGCGCTGCTGCCACTTTTCGGTCTTGGGCAGAAAGCCCAGCAGCCAGCGGGCGAGGTTCTGCACCAGCGGCGAGACGCACAGCAGCACCAGCGCCACGATAATCACCGCTACCACAGCGTATGCCATGGGCAGATACCGCATGACACCGGTGGTGTTGACGGAAAGCCAGCGATGCTGTAACAGCAGCATCACGGTGGCGTACAAAAGCACCGTGCTCTTGTGGAAAACGTATTCCAGCGTCATCAGGCCTGCGCCGGGGCCCAGCGGTAACCCGGCCCGGTGCAGGTAGTACAGCTGCACCGGTACCGCACCGGCACCCAGCGTGACCACGTTGCCAAAAGTGCCGCACCAGCCCACATCTAACCCTTGCCACAGCTTGAACTGCGGCAGACGGCTGCGCACGATGACCCACGCCACGCACCCCTCCAACAGGGGGTAGCTGATGCCGACCGCCAGCACCGCCAGCACCTCCGCGTCGGAAGCGTCCGGCCTGCCCATGCGCACGTTGTCCAGAATGCTGCCCTTGATCAGGCGGCTGTTCTGGAACACAAAGGACACCGTGTCCATCAGCTCCTCCTTGGGCACCGCGCGTACATCCGCGCCGCCGATGGAAATGCTGCCGCTCTGCACGTCGAAGAACCTGCACATAAGGCTCGCAAGCGTCGACTTGCCGCCGCCCGAGGGGCCGACGAGCGCCACGGTCTGCCCGGACCGAATGTCCATCGAGACGCCCTTTATGACCTCCGTCTCGCCGTCGTAGCTGAAGTGTACGTTCTCAAGCTTCACAGAGCCGTCCTTCGGGTGCTGCGGCTCATCGCTTACGAACACTGGCTCCGTGTCCAGCACAGAGTCTATGCGGCTGAGCGCGTCGGCGACGATCATTTTGTTCTCGCTCATGTACATGATCTTCGTCAGCGTCAGAGAGATGACCGGCGTGATGATGATGTAGAACAGCAGGTTCAGCAGAAATTCCGGCGTGACGCCGCTCTTCGTAAAGAGCAGCCCGCCCGCGATGAGAAACGCAAACACGCCGTTTATAGCCGCAGTGTAGAACATCATGGGCATGCGCAGCTCCATCGTGTAGGCGACGACCCACTTTTCATATTCATCTATCGTTGCCTTGAACTTCTTGAATGAGAATACTGACTGCCCGAAGGTTTTCACAACGGGTATGCCGCGGACGTACTCGACCGCCTCGTTCGACATCGCAGCCAGAGCATTTCCGTACTGGCGCATCTTCTCTTCCATCCTCTTGCCCGTCATGGCGCTCATTATTGCAAAGCCGAGCACCACCGGCACAAGGCTCAGAAGCCCGAGCCGCCAGTCGAACACGAACAGCAGCACCAGCAATCCGACCGGCGTCGCCATCGCGCCGTACTGGTCGGGCAGCTGATGGGCGAGGTAGGTCTCCGCCGCGCCGGTGCTCTCCTGGATCACCTTGCGCAGCTTGCCGCTGCCATAGCGCTCGGTGAAGCCCACCGGCAGCTTTGCCAGATGCTCCGTCACCGCAAGGCGCAGGTTCGTCGCCACGCGGAACGCGGACGTGTGCGAGCACAGCAGCGCGAGCACATAGACGAGGTATGACAGCACCGCGAACAGCACCGCCATCCAGCCGTAGTGCGGAATGTTAACAGCCTTGGAGTAATCCGGCGCAGCGTTCAACACGTCGCGGAGGATCATCCATATATACAGAAACGGTACCAGCGCCATCAGCGCGCTGACAGACGAGAGCACCCATGAGGCATAGGTGAACGCCTTACGCCCGCCGGCGTAGCTCATCAGCCGGGACAGATCGGATCCTTTTTTCAAATGGCTCACCTCTATATTTTAATTTGCCGGAGAACTGTTGATAATCCATGCGCAGACGTTCAGATGAAACGTCTGCGCATATACTTGATTATTCGGGAGAGGAAAGATTCTCGGTCGCGAAGAGCTCGATGACGTTCTTCATCGTCTCAAGGTCGTAATCCTCGGCGATGCCCGCGGCGTTCCAGTAGGCGTAGTTGCCCTCGAACCAGCTCTGCAGGTCGTTCACATCCTCGGCGTAGCGGAACTCAAGATGATAGGTGCTCTCCATCGTGTCGGGAGAAAAGGCGAAATAAGTGAACTCGCCGGAGTTTTCATCCTCGCTCTCGTAGAAGATGAAGCCGTTTTCGTTCTCGATGTTCATCGGCTTGTAGCTGTGGGAAAAGACCTCCTGACCCTGCTCGTCAAGGCCGGTGATCGTGTATCCGTCCATCACGAACTTCTCAACACCGCCGAGGAAGTAGCAATTGAACGCCATGCTGTCGGGGTCGGCGGTGTACTTTTCAGCAGCTTCCGCACCGTAAGGCTCCGCCATGCACATCGCGAGCAGCATATCAGTCGCAGCCTCCGCGTTCTCTGCGCCGACCAGCGGCGTGGTCGCTTCGATCCATATATCCCTGTACTTAGCCTTTGAAAGCTCCGGGAACAGCTCAACATAGGTGCCGCTTATCGACGGCAGATATTCTTCCGCTGTCTCTTCTTCGGCAGCGGGCGTCTCCTGCGCAGCCGCAGTCTCCTGCACGGCCTCTGTTGCCTGAGGCTCCGCCGTCGCGGCAGCCGCGTCGTTCGCGGTCTGGCCGCAGCCAATGAAGGACAGCATGCAGAACACGCACAGCATCAACGAAATAAATTTCTTTTTCATAACGTACCTCCTGAGATTTCGGTTAAGCTTCTCTAACCGTTGGGTACTCTACCACATATCTATCCGGATGACTACTCCGTTTTGGTTTAACTGTCCCGTTTTGACGCGTTCTTTGCACGGGCTCGGTACTGCGTCGGAGTGACGCCGTAGCGCTTTTTGAAGCATTCGGAAAACTTGCTGGCGTTGTCGTACCCCGCGTTCTGCGCGATCTGCGTCACGTTCCTGTCGCTGCGCACGAGCTCCACCGCGGCCTGCTCCAGCCGGTATTCTTTGATGTAGTGGTACACCGGCACGCCGTAAACCTGCTTGAAGAGCTTCTGCAGATGCGATACCGATATATTGTGCTCTGCCGCCAGCTGTGAGAGCGACACATAGCCTTCCCTGTCCGTCAGCAGATGGTCGCGCAGGTGGCGTATCAGCTCCGCCTGCTTTGCCGAGCGGTAGGGCTCGGAAGAATTATCCCGCGGTATGCGCCCGAGCAGCATCAGCAGCTCCATGACCTTGAGCTGCAAAAAACCGTAGTCAAGGTATGCTGCGCTCTCGTAGAGCTCGCGGAAAACATGCTCGCAGCGCGGCCCCGCCGCGCCGTACATGTACCATTTGTTTCCAAGAAGGTTCTGCCCAAGCGCCGCAAAATCCACGGAAAAGGCCGGGGCGTTTTTCTCTATCCAGCGCAGCGCCGCAGCTGGGTCTATCTCGAGGCATATCCCCTCATAGTAGCCCAGCGGGAAGCGGGACTCCGAACGTGTGCCGTGTACCCCGTCATAGCAGCTTATCGCCATGTCTCCGGGCTTGAGCAGCACCTGGTCGCGCAGGGAGAAATGCGTCTCAAAGCGCCCGTCCACGCAGAAGTTTATTTCCAGCATTCCTTTCTGCGTGCGCAGCTCCGTGTAGGCTTCCATTTCCAGCCGCATCAGCATCGCGCTCACGCCGTCCAGCAGCGGATAGCAGTGTACCTCGCCGTTTCCGTCGGCGTTTTCAAAGCCGCCGGTCTGTCCGGGCGGGCAGGGTATGGCGTTCGTACCGTCATGGTATATGATCTCTATCACGGCTGTTTCTCCTTATTGCGCTTAAATTTCCCGTAGCCCCTCGTAGTCTTTCAGCACCGGGCTCCTGTCGCCCACGTACCAATAGTCGCAGCAGTCCCTACCCAACACCTCGCCGTCCATGCGGTGCCCGCTCGCCTCATAAAAAGCGATGATCGTGAACCAGTCCAGCATGTTTTTCGCCATCATGTTCTCGCCGAGGTCGGGCATGTCTTTCATAAAGCCGAGGTAGTATTCCTCCGCGCTTGCAAATATCCGCTCCGCCTCATCGGGGTACTGTTCCCGGCAGTGCTGCTCGCAAGGCTTCGCGTAGGACGATTTTGAATAGGCTCTCTTCATCTAAGCGATTCCTTTCTTCTCAGAAAATCAAAACGACAATACTGCCGACGAGCGCCGCTCCCGCGGCCCATATCAGCGCCAGCATGCTCCGCTTTTTCAGCACCTGCCGCCATGTCTGCACATACGGCATATCCTCAAGCCCCGGCAGCACCCAGAATTTACTGTATCCGACCCAGAGCTTATCGATCACAACGCCATCGTAGATATTCATTACCTCAAGAAACAGCAGCGCCTGTAAGTACGCCTCGCCAAAGCCGGTAACTCCGTTCCACGCACCGATGATCAGCACAAGCGCGGCAAGCATCACGATGTAGAATGCGGTCATAAAACACTTGAAGCAGCGGTCTATCGTCGCACGGTCGGATATGCCGAGTTCTATCGCCCGCTCCTGCACCGCCTTGGGATAAAAGTACAGTCCATTGACCGCGCCGCCGATCACGGCAATTTTCACCATTGCGGTGAATAAAAGGCAATATAAAATTAACTGCAATACTATCATTTCAGAAATTCACGTATCGTTCTGATATACTCGTCCGTTTTCAGCACCGTCGACAGGTGCCCGCCGGAGACGTAGCTTATCTTCGGTTCATGCATCAGCCGGATGAGATCCTCCTGCATCTTCCCGGAGAAGAAGTCCTGATCCGGCAGGATGAGGAGTATCTTCCCCTCAAGCGCTGCGAAGTCCTCCGCCGTCACCGGCTTCTGGTTCATGAGATCCGCCAGCAGCCCGGAGATATGCACGTCCTTCTCCTGCTTAAAGTCCTTGAATATCGTCTCGAACATGTCCTGCGCGTAGGCTATCTCCTCGGCGCTCTCGTTGCGGATATGGCTCATGCCGGCCTTGATGAGCGTCGGCTTGAGCTTTTCATAGTTGCAGTGCTTCATGTACCACAGCATGACCGGCGCAAGGCGGTATTTCTTTTTGAGGCTCTTCAGCGTCGCCTCATCCATGCCGCCGGTGGAGATAAGGATCATTCCGCCCGCTTCGCCGGGATACTTCTGCACATATATCTGCGCCACCATACCGCCGTCGCTCGCGCCGACGAAGATGGGAGCCTCTATCCCAAGCGCCTTGAAGAAAGCATGCATTCCGGTGACGAGCGCCTGATTTGTCGGCAGCTCCTGCGGATAGTCAAAGAGCAGCACGCGGTAATCCCCGGCAAGGGCGTCCACATAGTCCATCCACATTTCAAGCGTGTTCATCCCGCCGTTTAAGAACACCAGCGTTTTTCCATCCTCTTTCCCGCCAAGGACATAGCGGTACTGCGCACCGTCGACCGTTATATATTTGCTCGGGTGCGCCGCTGAAAAGATTTTCAATTTCTCAGAATACAGCATTATTTTTTCTCCCCCTCCGGATATTTTATCATGTCGTACAGCATCCCGGCCTCGCCGCAGCTGCGTGTCCCGGCAAGCTCCATGCCGAGATGGATGTATCTGTCGCACTTTGACTTTGCGTCAGTCTCCAATATCACCGGCACACCGAGCCTGTTGCCCTCCGCGAAGGCAAGCTCCATGACCCGGCGCATATAGCCCTGACCCTGATACTGTTCGCGCACGCAGACCATGCCGACGAAGATATAGGGCTTCTTCTCCTTGTCAAAGCGCTTGTCGAGCCCCGGCTCTGTCTTTCCCATGATGCGCAGAAAGCGCATGAAATCCTTGAAGCCCATTGAGCTGAACAGCCCTTTTACAAGGCACATCATGGCACTGAGGCTGAGCTTCTCGCCGGGGAGCTTATAGGCGATGTAAGCCTCGCCGTTCTCGCTGGTCGTATAAAGCACGCCGCCGCGCAGCGCCATACGCACATAGCCGCTGATGTATACCGCCGTGGCCTCCCGGCTCGGGAAAGCGTTTATAAGGCCGCGCTCCGTGCCGTAGTCATAGTAGCCGAAGGCGTGGCCGATGTCCTGTATCATGCTCTCGTCAAGCGTCGTTGCCTTCATGTGTCTCTTCCTTTCTGAGTATCGCCACGGCGCAGGGTATTCTGCCCGAGCACATGGTGTAGCTCGCGTCAATATAGCCCGCGTCGGCAAAGAACTGCTTATATGTATCCAGCGTGAACTCGCGCTTGAAGTCCGCGCCCGCCCTGCCGATCGCGTCGGACACGCTGTTGGTCGTGCCCTTTTCTGTCCGGTTCATATAGGTGGGGATGATCAGCCGGCCGCCCGGCCTGCATACCCTGTCAAGCTCGCGCAGCGCAGCATACGGCGCGTCGAGCAGATGGATGACGTTCGCCGCAACTGCCGCGTCAAAGCTCGCGTCGGGATAACCGAGCCGCGTGATATCCGCCTGCTCGAATTTTATATTGGGGTACTTGCCGTATTTTCTCTCCGCCCGCTTCAGCATCTCCTTGGAGAAGTCCGTCGCCGTGAGTGTCCTGCACCTCGGCGCTATTACGCCCGTGAGAAGCCCTGTACCGCAGGCGCATTCCAGCACCTCATCCTCCGGGCGGATAAGCTCTGCCACCGCCGTGCACAGCGCCTTGTTCGCTTTCCTGTTTATGACGTTTGCGAACACGTCATATATCCATGCTACCTTGTCCCAGAACATCTTCTTATCTCCCGGCGATCTTGAGGCAGAAGTCGCAGCAGTCGTCTCCGCGCCCAAGGGTCTTTGTGCGGCGCCAGTAAAGCTTCGGATGCATGCCGTCATAGGTGATATCGTCGCTGTCGCAGAAGCTTGGGCACAGCTCCGGGCAGCCGTACTGCACGCAGGTGTCGTGATAGGGGCAGCGGGTCATGTCTATGCGCCAGACCCCGCCCGTGACCTGTATCTCTGTTGCGGCAAAGCCTGCCGCCGTGCCGAAGAACTTCGGCGTCTGCTTTGCGAAAATGCCCGGCACTTTTTTGTAAAAGCCCGGTATGCGCATAAGCTTGAGGAGAATACCCTTGAGCCGCCATGCGCGCTTCTCCACATAGCCGTGGACGGTCTGGAGCGCTTCCTCCTTGGGCATCACCGTCTGCAAGGTTTCATATATCGCGATGCCCGGCAGTATCTGGTTCTCTAAATGCTGCCGCTTTTCCTTGGAAGCCCCGGCAGTATCCGCGCGCAGCCCGGCTATTCTCTTTTCAAACGCGGCGTTCAGCTCCGCTTCCCTTTCCGGGAAGCGCCGGTGCACAGTCTCCCTAAACTCCGGGATCAGATAGCTTGCTTTCATGTTCTCCTCCGGGGCGCTTTACGCTTTTTTCTTATACCCGCAGTCGCAGTACGGGTCGCCCGAAGCGAGGGTGTACTCGCGCACAAAGTTCGCCGTGCCCCCGGCCTCGGCCATGGTGTAGTCCAAGTGGCACATGGCGGGCATCAGGTCGTACAGTCCCTGCTCCTTCATCAGCGCGCAGATGCCGCACTTGTCAAACCTTGCCTCGTAGCCGCTGCCGTCGGGGTATTCGTAATATTCCATGTTCCATGAGTACGGGTTCCTGTCCGCAGCGCGCAGGGCGGCGGTGGCTTTCATCCCGGCGATGTCCTTGGGAGTGAACTTTGATTTCCCGCTCTTGCGGCAGAACCACTTCATGGGTCCGGTCATCATAGCGTCCGCGTAATACTTCGTCAGCGGCTCCACCTGCGGTCGCTCCGGCATGGAAAGGATGAACGCGCAGAGCATCGCGCTGTTCACGATATTCATCTTGAACCTGTCTGCCTTTTCAAACTCCGGAAGCCCTGTGATTATCTCCTTGTACTTAGGCTTTGCCTTGTCCTTAATTTCCTTTGCCGCGGCCTCGTCATAGCCGAACACGACGCCGAGCTGCTTTTTAAAAGAGCCTGCAAATAACGCCCACATGCCCATGGGCATTCCCATGTACTTCATTCCTCTTCCTCCATATAACGAATATGTTTTATTTTCCCGCTCAGAATGAGAGCTTTACTATCTGCATCTTCATCATCCCGTCGCCGACCTTGGACAGGAAACGGAAAAAGCCGCTGACGGACGGATATTTCAGATCATTGTAGCCGAGCATATATCCACGGCTCGAGACCGTAAGGCGCGCGTCCCACGCTGAGATCTCGCTCACGGCGTCCGCAACTGCGAAATACGCGCCGACATCCTTTATCTCCGCGTCCTTTATCCACGTTTTCAGCATGAGCTTCACGGCCTTTTCGTTTGCCGCGTCGAACACGAGAACGCTCCCCGGAAAGGCTCCTGCCATCTTCTGCACGAGCGCCTTGACCTGTTCCTTCAGAAAGTAATAGAACACGCCCGCCGCGTAAAACACCGCGCCGTCTGCTGCGTCTATCTCACTGAACCATGAGGTGTCGTTCAGGTCGCAGGGGATGTTCTTCTCCCGCTCCCCGGCGGGCAGCAGCTCATTGCGCACGGCTATCACGTCCGGGAAATCGAGATTATATATCCTGCAGCTGCCGTTATCACAGCTGCGCCCGGTGTTGTCCAGCCCGCAGCCGAGGTTCACGACCGCCGCGTTGGGGTGGGCTTTGAGATAATCCCGCACCTCGAAGGCAAGGTCGTTCTGCCGCATGGCGGCTTCGAGGAAGCCGAAGCGCTGCATCATGCTGCCGGACTTCTTTTCCAGCGCGGAGAAGTCATAGTCCACCTCGTCCATAAGGCGTATCGCCGTCTCGTCCCGGTAGAGCCTCGGGTAAAGCTCCGAGCACATTTTGCGGCCATAAAGCGGGATCATCAGTGTTTCCTGCACGGTGTTCTTCTCGATTTTATATTTCATAAGCCTCTCTCACTTTTGGATAAATTCCAGCTCCGGCATACGGTCATGCTCCGCGATAAAGCAGAGCATTTCCGCAAAGCCTTTCGGGTCGCGTATTTGGTACTGCATGTGGTCATGTCCCTCAAACACGGGGAAATTGCCGTGTGGGTAAGCCTGCATCACAGCGTCACGGTACTTGTAATGATCCTCGATGCTGCCGAACTCAAAGTAGGTGTGCCTCTGCAGTTCCTCGGAAAGCGCCGGGAAAGGTTTATCCTCCAGGCTGTCCTCCATCTGGCGGCGCATATTGCCGTAAGTGAGCGCCTCGCCCGCCGCGATGAAGTACGGGCGGATCGAAGCATCGTCGCACCAGAGTATCTTTTTGAGCGTCGCGCCCTTTGACCAGTACAGGCTCTTTATCGCCAGATACAGAAACGGCCCCATTATTTTCCGCGTCCCCTTGCCTATCTGCGCAAACTGCCCGCCGTCGAAGAAAACGTGCCCGACCGGCAGCTTCGTCCGCGTCAGGAACGCCATCGCAAGGTCTGCGCCGATGGAGGACGCCGTGACGAGTGCAAGGCTCTCAATTCCCTGCCCGCGCAGGAAGTCCTCGATCTGCCGGACCTCGTCCTCCTTACTAATGTATTTCTGTCCGGCGCAGTAGACCGTCGAGGTGGGCAGGATGCAGAAGAACTTATCCTGCATATGCTTTGCCACCGGCTCGCTGCTCTCGCCGGTCACGCCCATTGCGTGGAAGAACAGCGCGGCGGGGTTCTTTCTGTCGCCTAAAGTTTCAAAGCGCATAGTCTCACCTTATTTCACGATCAGCGCCATGATCCCCGACAGCACCGCCGCGATGACGGCCATGCCGACCGTGCCGAACAGCCACTTCTTGCGCTTGGCCTCCGCGGTGATATAGGGCTTGAGGTCTTCCGTGCCGGGGATAGTCCATGCCTTTGTGTGCCCGACCCAGTATTCGTCAATGAAAAAGCGGTCGATAAGGTTCAGCACGAACAGCATCACGAGCATCTGCCATAAGCCCGCGGCAAAGCCGCGCGCACCGTTTATGACATATACGCACACGAGTATGTAGGCGATATATATCGGCAGGCACACCACCTTGAAAAGCATCTGGTTGTGCTTTATCCTCTCCTTCGTCGTGAGCCCCATAGAGACGCAGCGCTCCTGCACGTCCGGTTCATAGAGATGCAGCAGCCCTACCGCGCCCTTGCGTATGCCGACGGCGCACACCAGCACCAGCAGCGCGCCGAGTCCGATTCCTTCAATGATCGTTGTCAGTAACATTACCTATTCCTCCTGTAGCCTTGCTCATCCCGGTATTCGGGATGCTCTTTTGCGTATGGGTCCTTATCCCCGCATATCGTATAATCGCACTTGCAGCCGTTTGCGCAGGTGGTGGTGCGCACGAGCTTTGCGTGTATCAGCTCCATCGACGCATAGTCCACATTGCACAGGGCAGGCATGATGTCCGTCAGCCCGTGCTTAATTGCAAACTCCGCCGCGGGGCAGGCCGTGAATTCATAATAGATGGGCTTATCCTTATCAAACGGCGCGACATCCATCTCGTAATCGTGCCACTCGTCGCAGCGCTTCTTTGCCATGCAGAAAGCCTTGTACATCAGCTTCTTGAAAAAGGGCTTGTTGCAGTCGACAAACTTTGAGAGCTTACGGAATGACGGCAGGATAAGGTTTTCCTCCATCTCCTCTATCTCCCGGAACGTCGTGACATCCCTGCACGCGGCGTAATAGCTCATAATTGCGATGCAGTCATAGGTGCCGCCTGCACCGTTGTGAAAGTTCTTCTTCCCGCCGAGGTCCGTGCGCCAGTCGGAGAGGAAATCCGCATACTGCCGCTGTACCTTTTCCCAGACGGCCTCGCGCTCGGCTTCCGGATAGTGCAGGGCTATCTTCGCGAGTATCTCCTTCTTGCACTGCTTTGAATAAAGCACATGGCAGCTTCGGTCAAATTGCAGTTCGCTGTCTTTCATACCTTCTCCTTTTCCAGACTGCACCGGTGCGCCGCCTGGACCTCCTTTGAAAATTCCTCCGGATGCTCCCCGGCAAGGCCGCCGTGGCCAAGCTCGGTGAATATCTTCACCTCGAACGGATAGCCGCTCTTTTTCAGCGCATCGAGCCCCGCCGAGAGCTTTTTGTCGACCGTCCCCTTTATCCCGTACCAGAGGTACATGTCCGTTTTCTCAAACAGTGAATAGTCGGTTTTCTTGCCTATCAGGTAATAGTCCTGATTCTTCCAGCTGCGCCACGTGGCCTTGCCGTAAAGAATCCTGTCGGCCTCCTCATAAGTGCGTCCCGCTCCGATCCTTACCTTTTCAGAAAGTCCGCGATCTTAGCAAAGTCCTCCTTTGCCTCCCTGAAGCACGGCAGCATGCAGTAGCAGTGCACCATCTTCGGTCTTGCAAAGGCGGTGTACGGAACGTCCGCGCGCTTACAGGCTTCCTCAAAGTCCGGCAGCGCGCCGTAGAGCACCTCGTCTGAGGAGTAGAAGAAGTGGATATCGCCCACACCGGAGAAGTCGCCGCGCGAACCGGAGATCATATAATCCGGTACGCCATCCTGTCCGTGGCGCATGAACTTTTCGACCGTCACCATGAAGGCGTAGTCAATGGCAACGTCCTTACTGTTCAGTGCCTGCATGCGCGCCTTCTCCGCGTCGTTCCATGGGACCTCACCGGGAGAGACCGCAACGATGTGCCGCGGCTGCGGCAGAGGCTTGCCGAGCGCGCTGTTGTGCGCGGCGATACCCAGCGCGAGCGCGCCGCCCGATGAGAAGCCGCAGGTGCTGACATTCCCGCCGCCGTACAGCTCCGTCATCCGCCGGTAGCATTCATAGGCCATTTCATAGGTCTCCGTGATGCAGTGTTCCGTGCAGAGCGGATAGAACGGGAACCACACGTCGCAGCCGGTGTCCTGCATCAGCTTGCGCATGACAGGCAGGTCGCCCCTGTCCGGGCCGATGACCATGCCGCCGCCGAAGAAATAGAGTATCGCGCGCTCGGACGGCTCCGGCTTTGCCCGCACGATAAGGCAGGGAAAGCCGTTCACGTCGATCATCTCATAGCACGCCTTGTGATCCGTCGGGGTAAAGACACCGCGGCTGCGGTTCTGCTTTTCGATGACCTTCAGTATCTCTTCCTCAGGCAGAGTAAATGCTTTTTTCGCGCCGCTGAGCTTATACGCCGCGCGCAGTGCCGATGCAAAGAAACTCATACTTTTTACCTTCTTTCAGCTGATTATGCTCTTCACGAGCTGTGCCCACTCCTCCGGATGGCAGGCCAGCAGCTCCTCATGCTGCATATCCTGCTCATGTATAATGGGCTGGGCGAAGTGCCGCTCATAGCGTTCGCGGTACTTTTCTCCCATCTTGAGCGCGTAGAAAATATGTATCTGCGTGCCGGGGACATCGAGCTTATCCGGCAGCGGAGTGATGAGGTCGTAATAAAACTGGTTCTTGCAGCTGCGCATAGTCACGTACGGCCTCGACCGCGCCGATATGGTCGGTGTCCTGATGGGTGATGAGGATGTGCTTAATGGACTTAGGGTCGATGCCGAGCCAGCCCATTTTCTCCTCAAGGCGCTCATAATTGTACCCGGCGTCGATCATTATGGTGATGCCGCCCCTGCGGTAGAAGAAGATATTCGCCACCCATTCACGCACACAGGCGACATTTTCGTCTATCCAGCCGGTGTTCAGGGGCTTGAAGATCTCCGTGCCCCGGTACATTTTGCTCATTTCCTTTTTCTGGAACTCGGTCGCTTTCTTAGACATGCTCTCCCCATCATTTCTTGGCCGTTACACACAGCCAGCCCTTGTTGTTTTTATGTATCTGTACACCGTGGAACCCGCTCTGCTCCAGTGCCTGCTTGAGCTGGACGTCGCGGTAGATGGTCATGCCGTCGATCATTTCCATCCATTTATCGTCCTTATCGGTGTCGCCGCTGCTCTCGTTGCAGATGAAGAACGTTCCGCCCGGTTTGAGAACCCGGAACACCTCTCCGAAGCAGCGCGGGAGCCCCGGCCAGAAATAGACCGTCTCGAACGCCGTGACAAGGTCGAACTGCGCCCCCTTGAAGCCAAGCTCCGACACATCGCCCTGCTGCACCGTGCAGCGGCCGCAGGCGATCGCGCTCTGGTTGAGCTTCCGCGCCCACTCGACGCTGACATCGGAGTAGTCAATGCCGTTCACGATGCCCTGCGGGCATTTTTTCAGCAGCGTTTTTATGTTCGCACCGCCGCCGCAGCCGCAGTCGAGCACCTTCGCGTCGGGCGCGATGCTCAGAAATTGCAGACCCCATCCCGCAAGGGCGCGGTGGCCGATGTTCATCATCATCACCATGAGCTTGCCGCCGAGTCCTGCCGGCTTGCGTGTGTTTTCAAAAAATGACATTCCGTTCACCTCAACCTTTCTCGAGCACGACTATCTTGTTCGAAATATTCCTTATCGCGGGGAGCTTATCGAGCAGCTTATATACCGGCACGAACTGCGCCATGCCCTCGGTCAGGCTGTGCTCTTCTTTGAAACGGAAGCCCGGCAGGAGCTTCACAAGTGCCGCGCCGTTCTTCACACCCCATGTGAATTTGGCGTTGCTGCCCTCGATGGATTTTTCCTTGAAGCTCTTCACGACCATCGGGTTCATTGTCTCGACGAACACGGTCACGCTCCCGAAGCGCCCGGCAATCACTTCAAAGATGCGTTGCACGTCCGCTTCGCTCAGGTACATGGTAAGCCCCTCTATGATGACGAGCACCGGTGTGCCCTGCTCGGCTATCTCTCCGCCCCAATCGTCCATCGCGGACATGGCGATCTGCGAGATGTTCCCATCTTCCGGCAGGAGCTTTTCGCGCACGGCGATAGTCTCCGGCAGGTCGAGGTTATACCAGTGTGCGTAGCCCTCCATGCGGTAGCAGCGCGTGTCGAGCCCGCAGGCTATGTTGACGACGACCGCGCCGGGATGCGCCGCAAGCCACGCCGACGTGAGCTTATCCAGCACGATCGTGCGGGCGATAACGCCGCTGTGCATGGGCGCGTCCTTATCCGCGAGCGAGAAGTCATAATCGAGCGCGCCGATGATCTCCTCGGCCTTCGCATCGTGTATCGCGCCGCGGCCGCGGCTCTCCTTAGCGCGGGCATAAACCGTCTGTAACATAGTCTCCGGTACGCCGGTGAGCTTTATTTTTTCATCCATGTCATTTTACCTCCTCTGTCTTCAGCTGCCGCCCTGCCCAGACGGCGTTTGCCGCCATCCAGATGCAGAGCGCTGCGTTCCCTGAGCCTTGGCTCAGTACAAAATCCCAAGTGGAAACCTCCGCGCCCAGCAGCTGCCGAATGTCCGGGATCAGAACAAATACGAGCTGCCAGACGAGCTGGTGAAATATGAACATCCGCCGCGGCAGAACCGTCATCCCCGTCAGCACCGCGTAGGCGCTGCCGAGGATGAGCAGGAACATGCCCGCGTAGGAGATCAGCATCGGTGAGTTCAGGCGCGCATACTGCGCCTGAATGAGCGCCGCGGTCTCCTCGCGGCCTAAAAGCGGGGCGAGCGTGCTCGTCCAGTCGGCAAGGCTGCCGATGAACAGATGCAGCGCCCCGGCGGAGCTTACGTAGATAACTCCTCCGATGAGGATGGCAAGCCGCGTCTTGCGGTGCTCGGGCTTTATCTGGTCTCGGCAGGCGCGCACGGTGAAGAAGCCCAGCGCCATGCCGGTGAGCCCCGTCGCTATCAGCAGCGGCAGCCGCCACGGCTCGTATGCTCCGCTCAGGTAATATTCCCGCGCGAACAGTCCGCTGTCTCCGTTGAACGCGGGGATAACGCTCAGACACAGGTCGCCTGCCAGCATCAGCAGCGCGCCGAGGGCGCCGAGCAGGCAGTCCCGGCGGTAGCTATTAAGGTCAAGCGTCATGCGTTCTCACCCTTTCCGGCAGACGAACCATGCAATGCCTTTAAGGTTCCCGACAGTCACGTCCGCGTACATGCTCTCAAGCCGCGCCTTCAGGCTCGATACGGTCTCATAAGGCGGTGTGAAGAACTTCATCCGCTCATAGAGTCTGCTGACAAAGCGGTCTGTCCTCCCGCACTCACCGGCAACGTAGAAGCAGCCGCAGAATGTCCCGCCGGGCTTGAGTACGCGGAGCGTCTCGCGGTAGGCCGCCTCCTTATCAGGGAAAGCGTGAAAGCCGTTGAGCGACAGGACTACGTCAAAAGTCCCGTCCTCATACGGCAGCGCGCCGACGTCGCCCTGACTGAATGTGACATTCTTGAGCCCCAGCTTTTCCGCCTTTTCGCGCGCCTGACCCATCATATCTGGCGAATAGTCAAGGCAGGTGATATCCGCGTCCGGCAGCGTCTTATAGACCGGCATAGTCAATATGCCCGTGCCGACGGGGACCTCCAGCAATTTCCCAGAAAATCCCTCCGGGATGCCGGAGAGCGCCTTCTCTAAATAATCGTCGCACTCCGCCTTGTCCATGTCCCAGACCAAACGGCACACTGCTTTGCCGCCCGGCGTGGAGCAGGTTATCATTCCGTCATAAAAGCTGTTGCTGCCCGTCATGCGATAGGCACTGCGTATCGCGTCCTTGCGTTCCATAAGCTCCCTCTTTCTATGTTAAATTCATTTAACCCATTGTTATAAGTTAGATGCAGCTAACTCTTGGTGGCTTTACAAGTTCCCCAAAAGCCTCACAGAGTTTCTTTGACAAATTTTAAAAAAGCTCTTTGCACGCTCCGCGCACAAGTGTCTCCAAAACCTTTGGATAAAGCTCCCCTATCTGCTCCTGATGCGAGACTGTCAGAATAAGCCCGCGCACCGTCGCCGCGGCCAGGGCCATGCCGCCCTTGGGCTGCAAACCGCTGCCCTCTAAAAGCGCGCGGATGTGTACCTCATCGTCGTGGTAATGTGCGGACTTGACCTCCTGCGGCAGCCTGCGCAGCAGAAACTCCGCATCGTTCTCGATAAAGACAAGCGCCCGCGTCTCGGACAGCCACCGGCACATTCCAAGTATCGCCGCCTCCGCGCGCTCAGCAGGGGGCAGTGCGGCGTTATCCCGCAGCGCCTGCTGAGCCACGGCGTAGCCCTCGGTATGTATATCCTCCAGCGCGGCGAAAAACAGCAGCTCCTTCGATTCAAAGAATTTATAGAACGAGCCCTTGGATATGCCGACCGCCTCGGCAAGCTGCTCGACCGAGGTCTTGCGCATGCCGATCGTGACGCCGCAGTGCCGCGCCTCGCGAATCAGCTCTTTCCGGATCGATTCATTTTGCTCTTCTGAAAATGCCACTGTGCGCGCCCCTTAAACTTTTGACTGAATTTACTCTTTCGGTCAAATGATAACAACATTCCTTTCAAATGTCAAGTCGAACATATTTCCCAAATGGCAAAAAATCCGGGATAACATGAGCGTTATCCCGGATCCATATTTATTTCTTGAGCTGGCGGATCATCTCGTCGCAGACCTCGTCCATGTCCCCGACTATGCCGTAGTCGCAGTAGTTGAAGATGGGGGCGTGCGGGTCCTTATTGACGGCGATGAACTTGCCCGCGTCGACTCCGGTGACGTGGTTCACTGCGCCCGAAATGCCGAAGCCTATATAGAGCTTGGGCTTTATCATAACGCCGGACTGGCCGACCTGAAGCTTATATGGCAGGAGCTCGCGGTCAACTATCGGGCGGGTGCAGGCGATCTTGCCGCCGAGCAGCGCCGCGAGCTCGCGGTACTTCGGCAGGCTCTCATTCTTCATGCCCGCGCCGACGCAGACGATAGTCTCGCAGTTTGCGATGTCAAGCTCGGGGTCGAATGAGTCGGCGGTGAAGCCAAGGAACTTTGTGCGTATCTCGCTCACGGGGAAGGAGACCTCCTCGTGTATCTCTTCTATCTCGGCCTTTCTGCCTACGGGGGCATACTTGAAGGTGCCGGGGCGGATGGTGCCGACCTGCGGGCGGAGCACGGGGATGGTTATGACGGCCATGATCTTGCCGCCGGCGGCGGGCTCGACAAACTCAATGTCGGTAGTCTCGGGGTTATAGATGAGCTCGGTCGCGTCGCTGGTGCAGCCGGTCTCGAGGCGGGCCGCAAAGCGCGGGGCAAAGTCGCGCCCGTTGGTCGTGCCGCCGACAAAGACAGCGGAGGGATTATATTTGCGGCAGAGAACGGTGAAGAGGTTAGTGTAGGCTTCGGTATTGTATCTGGCGTAGCCGGTGCCGGAGACGTAGATGACGCCGTCTATACCGCAGTCCTTGATCTTATCGATCTCGCTCTCGGGGAGGGTCCCGGCAATGACGGCGATGAGTTTATCACCGGATTCGTCGCACAGCCTGCGCGTTTCGCAGCACAGCTCGAGCGCGACGGGGTGGACCTGCTTTCCGTCATGCTCTATGTATACCCACATGTTCTTGAAGTTCTTCTTATCCATAGCTGCTCCCCCTCTCAGTCCTTGATAAGCGAAATGAGCTTTGTAACGGTCGCTTCCGCGCTGCCCTCATCGAGCATGACGCCGGGCTCCGGCATGACCGGCGGGAACATGCGCGGCACCTTTGTGGGAGAGCCGGGGTCGCCGATGCGGTCAAGGTCAAGGCCGGGGATGTCCTTGGAGGTGAGCGTCGTTATGACGGCCTTCTTGGAGGCCATCCAGTTTTTGAGGCTGGGAAGGCGGAGAGGATAGTTTTTCTTTTCCATGGTGAAGAGGCAGGGCATGGTGACCTCAAGCGTCTCCGTCCCGTTCTCAAGCTCGCGCTCGACCGTGAGCTTTTTGTTTTCAAGGTCGATGTCCTTTATGAGGGAGGCGCTGGTTATCTGCGCCGCGTCAAAGCGCTCGGCAAGCTGGCTGCCCATCTGACCGGTCGCGCCGTCGAGAGTTTCCTTGCCGCAGAAGATAAGGTCAAACTTGCCCGCGGTGTTCGCGGCGGAGACGATGGAATAGCTCGTTGCGAGGGTATCGGCGTTGCCGAAAGCGCGGTCGGTAACAAGTATCGCCTTATCTGCACCGACGGCAAGGCATTCGCGCAGCACCGCTTCCGCGGCGGGAGGCCCCATGGTGATAAGCGTGATCTCCGCGCCGTAGGTCTCCTTGACCTTTACCGCCGCGGAAAGTGCGTTTGCGTCCAGAGGGTTGAGTATAGCGGGTACACCGGCGCGGATAAGATTGCCTGTCTCCGGGTCCATGCGCATCTGGTCAACATCCGGGACCTGCTTTACGCATACAAGAATTTTAAGCATGCTGTGCCACCTTTCAGTTTATATAGTTTTCTTACTTATTTGTTCTTCAGTTCAATGAGCGTGTGGAGCGTGTCACGGCTGCGGATGGAGCAGAGATAGCCGCCGTCGATTTCGCTCACGCGGATAACGGCCCTGGTGTCGAGCGCAAGGGGCGCATGGTATATGACGCGGATCGATGAAAACTCCCCGTTTCCGTAGGCCTCATCGGGCAGTGCTTCGAGCGCGTAGCCGAGATAGTGGGTGTTATGTACATGGTCGTTGAAGTCAAGATCGGCGCGGCGGATGGTGAGCGGCAGCTCGCACAGACGCTCCTCCGGCTCATGCAGGCGCGGCGGCTTGACATCGAAAACGCCCTCCTGCTCCGGGGCATAGGCATCCAAAAGCTCATCAGAGATGCGCACAAGGCGCTTCCTTTGCATATCATACAGAGTAAAGGTAAGGCTCGCGCGGATGACCTGCTCATCCCCTGCTGTCATGACGAACTGCCTGTCCATCGTATAGGGTTTTTCCGAGCGGCGGATCCATGTGGCGGCGCTCAGTTCCTCCTCCCTTTCGGGGTAGCGCTCTACCTCAAGGTGCCAATCGGTTATCAGCCATGAGACGTCCCCTTTGACTACGCTGTCGCCGATGCTGTGCATATGGTGCTCGGCCACGGCTTCAAAAAGTTTCAGTATAGATTCCGGATAGAGCCTGTTGTATCTGTCATAATCGCTGTAGCGCGTCTGCAATTTGTCTGTGAAGTGCATGCAGGAGTAGGTTCCTTTCGCTTATCTTTATATTCATAATGCGGCGGAAATCAGTACAAGCACCCCGAGCACCGCCAGATGCAGGGGGTATATCATGTAGAAAAAGAGCTTGACGGGTCTGCCGCGTCTGCCATTATACAGCAGCACCGGGATCACTGCAAGTGCTGCGGCAGCAAAGTATGCCCAGTTGTGGATATAAACGACGTATTCGGCATAGCACCAGAGCAGCAGCACAGCTGCCTGAAGCGGTTTTGAGCGGCGAGAGAACCAAAGGAACATCATCAGTGCAAAACCGTACCAGCCGTAGTCCGAATTCGGAAGAATACATATGGCGCAGATAACGAACGCCGCAAGGCACGCAAGTGCTTGGCCGAAATTGGCCGGCCGGCTCACAAGCATCGCCAGCACGGACATACCCGCGAGCGAGACGGCGAGGGTATAGAATACGTTCGTTTCAAAGCCGAGCAGGCACGCTCCCCCGGCGGACAGCTGCACGACGGCGAGCATGAACGCCGCTGCAAGCGAGACGACCGACGTGTCCCGGCGCACGCAGAAATACCACACGGCACACACAGCGAGCACTGCGGGGACAGCAATATACCACGGCCAGAGGAGTGCAAAGCCGCTTACTGCCGAGAGTCTGTAATTCTCCTGACTGAAAACTATGGTATACGGCAGCTGCGACACGGCGGCAAACAGCACGAGCCGTGAGAGATATTTCCCACGATTCGAGGTCTTTTCAAAGCCGTTCACCAGCAGGAAGGCATAGAGCGGGAACGCGATCCGCCCGGCGGTGCGCATGGCGAAATACAGTCCGTAGCCTATAAGGCTGCTGCTGTAGAGATAATACGCGCTGTGGTCAATGACCATCGTCACGAGTGCGAGGATTTTTATAGCAAATACGCTCATAGTGTTTCCCCTCCGCGCTTCTGCTTCAGGAGCTTTCTGTACGGGGCAAGCCGCCGGTGGTTGAGCCGCGGCTCGATCTTCGCACGCAGCTTCTCATTGCGCATCAGAAGTCCCAGAACCGACAGGCGCAGCGAATAAAGCCATTTCCGCTGCGGGAAATCATAGAGGCCGTGAGCCTTGAAGTATTCGTTGTCCGCCCGGGATATTCCTCGAACCGGCCAGAGCCAGTCACGCAGCAGCTTCTGCCCGGCGATGCCGCGGAAGTCCTGCGGCGGAGCATACTTATGCTCAAGGGCATAGGCAAGCTTTTTTGCAACGGCCTGGAGCTGCGCGGTGTTCGACGCGAAGCCCGCAAGAAAGCTCTGCGACATTTCCGCTCTCGCTTCCAGCACAGCGATGAGGTTTTCCTCAGTCTCATATTCGCCGTTTATTATATACGCTGTGGGCTTGCCGCGCGCGGGATCGCGCAGAGCGGTGAAAAATCCGCGGTCGTCAAACATCTTGAAGCGCGCGCCCATGCTGTGATCGCGCGGGGTGAATGCGTAGACTATCGCGTCGGCCCTGTAAATGTCCGCAAGGAAAGCATCAAAGCCGTCGTCATAGACGCACTTACCGTCATAGCGGCAGTTCAGGCAGCCGAGGCAGCCGCCCTTAAATTGAAAGTCCGCAATGTTCACAAAGCGCGTTTTATAAGTAAAGGCCGCGGCAAAGTCCTTCACCATCGCTCGCAGGCTCTCGTCCTCCTCGCGCAGGTCTCCGACGATGACGGTGTCATAGTCCTCGGGCTTCTTTGACGGCTCAAGGCAGCATTCATATTCTCTCTGTGCCGCGGGCGCAGGGCTGCGCGAGGGCTCGGATATCTCATTCTCAACGCAGAAAACGGCATAGCGGAAGAACGCCTCAAGCTCGCTTCTCCCCTGCTCGGTCAGCAGATCCTCCGTCCCCGCGGAGAGTCCCTTAACCACGCGCATGCCCATATCATTGCAGTTGTCCTCAATGAAGCGCTGCGCGGTCATGTCATAAAAATGCAGCGAGGTAGAAAGCTGCGAGGTGAAAACTCCGGTGAAGTCCGCCCCCGAGGCTTTCAGCAGCTCAATGAACCTGTGCAGCTGGGATGGGACAAGAAAATCATACACCGGGTAGGCAAAGATGAGCAGGTCGCAGGAGGCGACGGCCTCGGTCGCGCCGCTCATGTCGCGCTCAAAAACGTGGATACCGGAGCCGGCGTTGAGAAATTCAAACTCACCCTGGGGCGGCACATATTGCAGGCCCAGGTCCTCGTAGGCGCCGCACTGAGTGTCCACCAGTGCCTCAAAGCCCACCGCCGCCTTGACGCTGCGGTATTCCCCCAGGGACAGACCCTTTTCGTAGAGGTCGATGTACTGGTACTTGATGCGGCGCTCCTTGAACCAGCGCTCCGCCT
>OGZA01000915.1_pt1 | contig 21473 bp, 13 predicted proteins | sample 1576591 | NCBI WGS metagenome assembly OGZA01 (sample SAMEA3541565, study PRJEB24748) | human gut metagenome | biome: human gut; feature: human-associated habitat; material: faeces | place: China | collected 2012
TCGTCACGGGCGAGAAGCCGCTGTTCCTCTCCAAAGAGGACAGCACCGTCTATCACATGATAGCCGGGCGCATGCTTGAGGCTTTCTCCGAAAAATGCGTCAAGGACACTGCCACCGTCACGGCAGAGTGTGCCGGAGTGGAGTTCGTGGCAAAAGGCAGCATCATCAGGCAAGCCGGATGGCGTGCCGTCTATGGCAAGGAGAATGGAGAAGAGAACAACAGCCAAGAGGAAACCGCCGCCATTCCCTGTTGGCAGGAAGGCGACACGCTGGCACTGAAAGCCGCCTCCATCACGGAGGGAAAGACCAAACCCAAGCCGCTGCATACCGAAGCCACCCTGCTGTCCGCGATGGAAACGACTGGCAAGGAGATAGAGGACGACGCATTGCGGCAGGCTATGAAGGATTGCGGCATCGGCACGCCCGCCACCCGTGCGTCCATCATCGAAACGCTTTTCAAGCGCGGCTATATGGAACGCTACAAGAAGTCGCTTGTCCCCACCGAAAAAGGGCTTGCCCTCTACTCGGTCGTGAAGGCGATGCGTATTGCCGATGTCGCCATGACGGGCGAATGGGAAAAGGAATTGGCACGCATCGAGCGTGGGGAACTGCCCGCCGATGACTTCCGCAGGAAGATTGAGGCATATACACGGGAAATTACCTCCGAACTGCTGTCGTGCGACAAGCTGTTCGCCCGCAGGGATTCCGGCTGCAAGTGTCCCAAGTGCGGAGCGGGGACGATGCAGTTTTACGGCAAGGTCGTCCGCTGCGACAACGCGGAGTGCGGTCTGCCCGTGTTCCGCCTGAAAGCAAACCGCACCCTCTCTGATGATGAAATCAAAAACCTGCTCACCGACGGACACACGAAACTGCTCAAAGGATTCAAGAGCAAGCAGGGCAAGAGTTTTGATGCCGTAGTCGCCTTTGACGGGGACTATAACACGGTTTTCGTGTTCCCAGAAAGGAAAAGTAAAGCGACCTCTGCGAAAAGAAGAAAATAAATGTTTAACTTTGCCACTGGTTCAGAGTAATGAATTGTTCTTCGATACCGGATTACACTCATACTTTGGATTTAGTGGTGGCACTCGGAGGGATACCGGGTGCCTTTTTCTTCTCGTTTTCCAACGATTATCCCTATCATCATTATCAATCCACTAAATTCCAAAGAAATGAACAACAAGAAAAAAAACGAGGGTCGGACCGACTTTTCCTATTACGGTCTGTACCTGCTGGACTACCTCACCACGAACAAGTTCGAACAGGCAGCCGATGAAGCCTTCATCCGAGAAAGAACCGACCGTGCCGCCGAAGCGTATGAACGGGCAAGGCTCGAAGGCTATCCTGCCGACGGGGCGCAGGAACTGGCGATGAAGGTGCTGACGGAGGGCCTTCGCTACTCCAAGCACGCCATCCTGCGCGAAGTCGTGGAGAACGAATTTGCGGGTGAAGTACCGGGAGAAAAATGTGAAGCCTTTACCCAGAAGCTGCTACCGCTTGTCGGAAACGTATTCTCCATCTATGACCTCTCGGACGACAATTTCGCCCTGTCGCCCGAATATGACCTGCTCTACACGGAGCTGACGGGAGCCGTCATCCTCTATATCGAAGAGTATGGCGTTTAACCGCAAACAGAGGCTGCGGGACAACATCGAGGCGATACGGACGGCATTCCTCCTTGACAGGGAACAGCGCACACCCACCGCACGCGAACGGCTCTTGTTAGAACGTTATTGCGGTTTCGGGGGACTGAAGAACATACTCAACCCTGCAAGGGAACTGACGGATGCCGTCCACTGGGCGAAGTCCGACCTCGAACTGTTTGCCCCTACCGTGGAACTGCACAGGTTGCTGCGAGAGAACACAAAAGACGAGACGGAGTACAAACGGAATATGGATGCCATGAAGCAGTCCGTGCTGACCGCCTTCTATACCCCGCCGGAGATAACCGGGACCATCGCGGACGTGCTGCATGAACACGGCATCCGTCCCGACCGGGTGCTGGAGCCGTCGGCAGGTGTCGGTGCATTCGTGGACGCCGTGCTGGAGAACAGACCGGACGCGGACATCATGGCTTTTGAGAAAGACCTGATGACGGGTAAGATACTGAAGCACCTGCATCCCGGACAGAAAGTAAGGGTACAGGGCTTCGAGAAGATAGAAAAGCCGTTCATGAACCATTTTGATTTGGCTGTCTCCAATATACCGTTTGGCGATGTGGCGGTGTTCGACCCGGATTTTTCGGGCAGCAAGGATCCTGCAAGGCTCTCGGCGGCACGGACGATACACAATTACTTTTTCCTGAAAAGCCTTGACGCGGTGCGTGAAGGCGGAATCGTGGCGTTCATCACCTCGCAGGGGGTACTGGATGCCCCGACCAACGCGCCCATACGCGAGTATATGATGAACCATGCCAATCTGGTGGGCGTAGCCCGCCTGCCGAACAACCTCTTTACGGATAACGCGGGAACGGAGGTGGGCAGCGACCTGATTATCCTGCAAAAGAACAGCGGAAAGAACGGTGAACTGTATTACAACGAAAAACTCTTCGTGCAGACCGAACAGACCCCTATCGGCACTTCCGTAAATGGGTATGTATGGAGCATCGGCTCGCTTTCACACACGGATTTGATCAGAAGTACCGACCCGTACGGGAAACCAGCCTATAAACTCCTGCACTGTGGGGACATCGCACAACTGGCGGAAGACTTGCGGGAGCATCTGAAAATAGAACTGCAACAACTTGACAGGAAACTGTATGAGAGACACAGGCTGCATCCGACAAAGGAGGAAAGCACGGCTGCGGAAGTGCAACCTGCTCCGAAAACAGAAAAGGTATCACCTTCTGTAATAGCCCCCGTTTCTGTAATTGAGCCTGTCAAGGGAGTGGAGAAGCCGCAGGCACAGCCCATAGAGGAAAAGCCGGAGATTGAGCCGCGCCAACCCAATCATTCGTCAGCCGTGCAGCTTACCCTGCTCGACCTTTGGGGTATGCCCATAGAGGAACCGGTAAAAAAGAAAAAGGCAGCGAAAAAGGAAAGCAAGCCGAAGCCTATGCCGTCCACGCCTAAACCGCAAGTCAAAGTTACTCCACCCGTTGAAGCCGCCAAGCCGGTAAACGGTAATAAGGAAGAAAAGCCGGAAAATGCCGAAAAGCCAAACGACCCGGACGACATTTACGCCACTCTGGATTGGGAAACCAATCCTCCCATCAACGGCTTCTATGAGACAATGATGAGCCTGACAGCGGAACGGCGCAAGACCCTACGGCTTGAGGCAGAACGGCACAGACAGGAACAACTGAAAAAGATGGGTATCAAAGACACGTTGAACCCTGCTTTTGCGCCTTCTTCGGACAATATGGATAAAAAGCCGGAACAAACGGAAGAAATAAAGCAACCTGAAACACTGGCAGAAGTTGTGCCTACTTCCGAAACGGTTGCCACTTCCCTGTTCCCGGAACTTGAAACGGAAAAGCCGAAGGAGGAAGTCATGGACCATTCTCCCCGTCCGTTCAACGGCCTGCTGGAGCCACACCACCGTGACGGCTCGATGGTGCTGGATGCTTCACGCAATCTCGGTTACCTGAAAGACCTCACGCCTTACGGTGCGACCTTCCAACCGCTCGACCTTCGTGGCTATCAAAAAGAGAAAGCGATGCTGTATATATCGCTCCGTGACGCTTACGAACGTCTGTATAGCCACGAGACGGAGAACCATACGGAACACAAACCGCAGCGCGGGTATCTCAACACCTACTACGATGAGTTTGTCATGCGTTACGGTAACCTCAACGCCAGACAGAACGTGAAACTGGTGATGATGGATGCCGGAGGGCGCGACATCCTTTCGCTGGAACGTGCGGAGGACGGCAAGTTTGTCAAGGCGGACATCTTCGACCGTCCCGTTTCCTTCTCGGTAGAGAGCCGTGTCAATGCAGGCTCTCCCGAAGAAGCCTTGTCCGCATCGCTCAACAAGTTCGGCACGGTCAATCTCGGCTATATGCGGGAGATAACCGACACCACGGAAGAGGAACTGCTTGGTGCCCTCAAGGGGCGCATCTTCTACAACCCGCTCGTAACCGGTTACGAAATCAAAGACCGCTTCATCGCGGGGAACGTGATAGAGAAGGCGGAACGCATAGAGGGCTGGATGGAGGACAATCCCGAAAGTGAGCGGATGCCGGAGGTGAAACAGGCGTGGGAGGCATTGAAGGAGGCCGAACCGCAGCGCATCGCCTTTGAAGACCTCGACTTCAATTTCGGGGAACGCTGGATTCCCACGGGCGTGTATGCCGCCTACATGAGCCACCTTTTCGACACGGACGTGAAAATAGCCTACTCCGCAAGCATGGACGAGTTTTCCGTGGCGTGCGGCTACCGCACCATGAAGATCACGGACGAGTTTTTAGTAAAGGGCTATTACCGGAACTATGACGGTATGCACCTGTTGAAGCACGCCCTGCACAACACCTGCCCCGACATGATGAAAAGTATCGGCAAGGACGAGAACGGCAACGACATCAAGGTACGCGACAGCGAGGGCATACAGCTCGCCAACGCGAAGATAGACGAAATCCGTAACGGGTTCTCCGAATGGTTGGAAGAACAGTCGCCGCAGTTCAAGGAACGGCTCACGACGATGTATAACCGCAAGTTCAACTGTTTCGTGCGCCCGAAGTATGACGGCTCGCATCAGACTTTTCCCGACCTCAATCTGAAAGGGCTGGCAAGCCGGGGCATCAGGAGCGTCTATCCCTCGCAGATGGATTGCGTCTGGATGCTGAAACAGAACGGCGGCGGAATTTGTGACCACGAGGTTGGAACCGGCAAGACGCTGATAATGTGCATCGCCGCGCATGAAATGAAGCGTCTGAACTTGGCGCACAAGCCGTTTATTTCCCCGAAATGAGGGAGCAGGAAGCGCAAGGAGGCAGCATATGTATCGTATTGGCATTGACCTGGGCGGCACCAACATCGCCGCCGGCGTGGTGGACGAGGGACAGCACATTGCGGCAGAGGTCAGTCTGCCCACCGGGGCGGAACGTCCGGCGGAAGCCGTTATCGCAGATATCTGCCGTGCGGCGGAGAAGGCCATGGAGAAGGCCGGGATCACCGCAGCGCACTGCGCGTCCGTCGGCATCGGCTCGCCGGGGACCTGCGACAGCGCCAACGGCGTGGTGGTGCGGGCCTATAACCTGGGCTGGTTCAATGTGCCGGTATGCAGCATGGTGACGGCGCGGCTGGGGCTCCCCTGCCATCTGAGCAACGATGCCAACTGCGCCGCGCTGGCGGAGACGGTGGCCGGCGGGGCCGTGGGCTGCCGGAACATGATACTCATCACGCTGGGCACCGGCGTAGGCGGCGGCATCGTGGCCGATGGCCAACTGCTGGAGGGCGTGGGCGGCACCGGCGCGGAGGTGGGCCACACCGTGCTGGTGCTGGACGGCGAGGACTGCACCTGCGGGCGGAAGGGCTGCTGGGAGGCGTATGCCTCCGCCACAGCGCTGATACGGCAGGGAAAGCGGGCGGCCGCGGCGCAGCCGGAGTCCCTGCTGGCCGGATACGGTGAGGGGCTGACCGGGAAGGACGTATTTGACGCGGCGGCCGCCGGAGACGCGGCAGCACAGGCTGTGGTGGACCGCTACTGCGTGTACGTGGCGGCGGGCATCACGGACCTGGTGAACATTCTGGGGCCGGAAAAGGTGCTCATCGGCGGCGGCATCAGCCGCCAGGGCGAGAGACTGCTGGCCCCCATACGGGCGTATGTGGCGGCCAACTGCTTCGGCGGGCACGACCGGACACCGCCGGTCATTGAATGTGCCCGGCTGGGCAATGAGGCGGGCATCATCGGCGCAGCAGCACTGTGAGTAAAAACGCACCTTGGGTCAGACCCGGGGTGCGTTTTTTATGCCGTTTATGGGGAATAATATTGCATATTCCGGCGATATATGGTACAATATGTCGTACCACAACAAATTTGGAGGGGCAACATATGGAAATGCGCCGATACGTAAGACACTCCCCTGCCTGGTGGATCGTGGGCGGCATACTGGCCCTGCTGACGGCGGGGTGTATCGTGCTGGGGCTGCTGGCGCAGCGGGACAGCGCAACAGCGGAGGCCGTGCCCATCGGGGACGAGATCTATCTGGGCGACTACAACTACATCGACGTGCAGTACATGACCACCTGGGCCTATCGGGTGACGCTGGGCGACGGGCGCAAGCTGGTCTTCTATCTGGCGGAGGACACGGAGGGATACGGCTATCTGGTGCAGCTGAACGACGCCGAATACACACGGTATGCGGACATTGTGGACTATACCTATGCTGACGACAGCGGTGACGGCGCAGTGCCGGACGATACGGCCGCGCCCTCGGAGCTGGCCGTCTATATCCCGCTGACGGAGACCACCGCGCCGGCACCGGTACGTCTGGCGGGCGTGATCTGTGAGACGCCGGAGGCATATATCGACGATATTGCCGCCGCCGTTGGCATGACCGCCGAGGACTTTGTGTACACCTACGGCGACTATTACATCGACAGCGAGCTGACACCGGACACGGGGAGCAGCTTTTGGTCCCTCATAGCCAGCTTCCTCGGGCTGGCCGCCTTTGTGCTGCTGGTAAGCGCCGCCTCGTACACCGCACAACTGAACAGCACGCTGAAGCATCTGAAAAAGGGGAAGCTGCTGGAACGGGCGGAGAGCGAATTCCACTATCTGGAGGGCGACCGACGCTCTGACGCACTGGTGAGCACGGCGTTCCTGTACGGGCGGCGGCAGAACATCGTTCTGCCCCTGGCGGACGTGCTGTGGGTCTATCGTCACGACCTAAAGCTGCTGTGGGCCAAAAGCACGGTGGTGGAGCTGCTGACCTATGACGGGCGCAGCATCACGCTGCAGCTCAAAAGGGGCGGCAGCCGCCGGACGGCGGACGCTATCGTACAGGCGGTGTCCGCCCGGAACCCGGAGGCACTGGTAGGCCTGAACCGGGAAAATCAGCGGCTGTACAGCCAGCAGGTGCCCCACGCCAAGCGGAAACGGGTGTGGGCCACAGCCGCCGGCATCGGCGGCGGCGTGCTGGGCTATGCCATTGCCCGGGTACTGATACGCCTGCTGCTGTCGTAAACAGCGTAGCCCCGCCCTTTGGTCGAGGCTTTGTGCGGAAAAAGCACCCCCTGTCGGGGGTGCTTTTCTATTCAGTCGATGGTGCGGACGAAGTTCATGCCGCTTTTCTGCATATGTACGTCCAGGCGGACCCGGTCGCCGCGTATGTAGCTGCGGGTGTACTCGTAAATACGGCCATCCTCCGTGCGGGTGAGCCGCTGGTGGAAGAAGGCACAACTGCCGGAGGACACACCCAGCAGGGCGGCGCAGCTGTCCTCCAGAATAACGGCCTCATAGCTCTCGTCCGCAGCGAAGGGGACGATGCCCACATGGTAGAGCAGGCTGTAAAAGCTGTGGGTCTGGAGCATATCGCGGGTCAGATTGGGGTAGATGTACTGCGGGTAGTAACTGGTCTCCAGGATCAGAGGCTCGCCGTCCACGTTGCGGACACGGGTGAAGCAGTAGACCGGCGTTCCCTCCCGCAGCTCCATCTTCTCGCAGACGGTGGGCTTGGGGACCTCCACAGCGAAGTCCACCAGCGTAGATGAGGGGACCTTGCCCATAGAGGAGACCTCGGTGGTGAAGGAATAGCGGACACCCCGGCGGTTGGTGGCGGGGTCGGCCACGAAGGTGCCGCGGCCGCGCTTGCGGACCACCAGACCCTCGTCCTCCAGCTCTCCGATGGCCTGACGGACGGTGTTGCGGCTGATGCTCAGGCAGCGGCACAGCTCGGCCTCGCTGGGGAGCAGGGCGCCCACCGGCAGGGCGCCGGTGGAGATACTGCGCTTGATGATGCCCACCAGTTGGGCGTAGAGGGGGATATCGCTGTCCAGCGACAGCGTAGTATGCAGAATGGAGTTCTGTTCCATGGCGGGGTTCCTTTCCCTTGCGTTACCCTTAGGTAAGTTGTACCTATTGTACCATACAATCCAGTGGAATGGTAGGGGGTAAATGAAAAAATTTTGTCACGCTGTCGATTTTCTTTCAAAAACCGCCGGAAGCGCTTTCCCCCTCTGTACAGGCGGCGCGCAGCGTCTCTGTATGCAGACAGCGCCGCGTGACGCGGCGCTGTCTGCGGAACAAAAAGAAGGAAAACCTTTCGGTAGTAAGCGATTTACTTGTGGTCCATGCTGTACATATGCTCGATGAGGCAGAGGACCTTGTCGGAGTAGCCCATCTCGTTGTCGTACCAGCTGACGACCTTGACAAAGGTATCGGTCAGTGCGATGCCGGCCTTGGCGTCGAAGATGGAGGTATGGGTGTCGCCCAGGAAGTCGGAGGAAACAACGTCCTCATCGGTGTAGGCCAGAATGCCCTTCAGCTCGTTCTCGCTGGCCTTCTTCATGGCGGCGCAGATATCCTCATACTTGGCGGGCTTGGCCAGGTTGACGGTCAGGTCCACCACGGAGACATCCAGGGTGGGAACGCGCATGGACATACCGGTCAGCTTGCCGTTCAGGCTGGGGATGACCTTGCCCACGGCCTTGGCAGCGCCGGTGGAGCTGGGGATAATGTTGCCGGAGGCGGCACGGCCGCCGCGCCAATCCTTCAGGGAGACGCCGTCAACGGTCTTCTGGGTGGCGGTGGTGGAGTGCACGGTGGTCATCAGGCCGTCGGTGATGCCGAAATTATCGTGCAGGACCTTGGCGATGGGGGCCAGGCAGTTGGTGGTGCAGCTGGCGTTGGAGACAAACTGCATATCGCTGGTGTATTTGTCCAGGTTGACGCCGCAGACGAACATGGGGGTGTCGTCCTTGGAGGGGGCGGACATGACCACGTGCTTGGCGCCCGCGGCGATGTGGCCGGCGGCCTTCTCCTTGGTCAGGAACAGGCCGGTGGACTCGATAACGTACTCGGCGCCGACCTTGGCCCAGGGCAGGTTGGCGGGGTCACGCTCGGCAAACACGGGGATGGCCTTGCCGTTGACAACGATGTTGTTGCCCTCGGAGGAAACTTCACCCTTGAACTTGCCATGCATGGTGTCAAACTTCAGCATATAGGCCAGGTAATCGGCGGGGCACAGGTCGTTAACGCCCACGATCTCGATGTTGGGGTGATCCATGCAGCAGCGCATGACCATACGGCCGATACGGCCAAAACCATTGATACCGACTTTAATGCTCATAAAACATCTTCCTCTCTGATGGAATATCCTAAATGTATGGTATGTTTAGAATTATATGCAGTTATTCCGCAAAATGCAAGCCTTTTTTGAAACTTTTTTTCGTTTCGCGGAAATTTGATAAAAATCTTGTATTCTTGCACCGCATTTGATATGATGTGAACAAGCTGACAGAAGTTGGCACGGTTGACGGTGCCGGGAAACTGGTATGCTGACAACAGAAGGAGGCTGGTCTCATGGAACAGGCACAGCAGGAAAAGGTATACATGGAGCGGCTGCCGCTGGTGGCGATGCAGATACGGTCCGCACTGGGCAATATCTACTACGGGATGCAGAAGCTGGCCCCCGCCGATGAACGGGACGAGGATCCGATACTGGACGCGAACGCCGCCATGCTCTACCATGGCTATTTCCGGCTGCTGCGGCTGGCAAAGAACCTGGAGTCCGCCTCTATGCTGAACCGCAAGGAGCTGCTGCCCACCGAAAACACGGACCTGAAGGTGTGGCTGGACGAGATCATCCGGGAGGCGGAGGTCCCCTTCGAGCTGAAGGGCGTGCAGCTGGAAATGGTGTGCGAGGAGCGTTACGCCATCACCGCTGTCAACGAGCCTTGGCTGAGCCAGGCCCTGTGGCAGCTGCTGTCCAACGCGCTGAAGGCCTGCTCCGCCGGTGGAAAGGTGACGGTGACGCTGGCCGTGCAGAAGCCCCATGTGCTCATCAAGGTGAAGGATACCGGCTGCGGCATTCCTGCCGACCGGCAGGAAATGCTGTTTCGCTGGCATATGCGGCCCATGACCCTGGACTATGTCGCCGGCGGCGTGGGGCTGGGACTGCCCCTGGCGCATCAGATCGCACGGCTGCACGGCGGCCAGCTGCTGCTGAACAGCCGGGAGGGCCAGGGCACCACTGCCACCATCGCGCTGCCGATGGTACGGGCTTTGGGGACGCTGGGTGAGAACATCGAGGACTACACCGGCGGCTTCCAGCGGGTACTGCTGGAGCTGGCGGACGCGCTGCCCGACGAGGCATTCCTGGCAAAGCATCTGGACGAATAAGAACACGCTGTCGGACGGAGGGCCGCCGCGGCACGGCAGGGACGCACCCCTGCCTGCTATGGCGCTCTTCGCCCGATAGCTTTCCACATTTTCCCGAAAGTATGCGCCGCCGCTGAATGGCGGCGCATACGCCCCATGCGGGCGCGGGAGACATATAGACTATGGAGAGCGATCGTATGCGCAAGAAAAAGGTGCTGGTGGCCATGTCCGGCGGCGTGGACAGCTCCGCTGCGGCGGCACTGCTGGTGCAGCAGGGCTACGACTGTGACGGCGCCATGCTGAAGCTGGCCCCTAACGAGGACAGCCGCTGCTGCTCCGCCGACGACGCTGAGGACGCACGGCAGGCGGCCACACGTCTGGGGATGCGGTTCTATGTATTCAACGAGACAGACCGCTTCCGCCGGTGCGTAATGGACAGGTTCACGGCGGAATACGCGGCCGGACGGACGCCCAATCCGTGCATCGACTGCAACCGGGAGCTGAAATTCGGCGCCCTGCTGGACCGGGCGCTGACGCTGGGGTATGACTATATCGCCACGGGGCACTACGCCCGGGTGGCCTATGACGCGGAAAGCGGCAGATACCGCCTGCTGCGGGGTGCGGAACGGCGGAAGGACCAGAGCTATGTGCTGTATCAGCTGACGCAGCACCAGCTGGCCCATCTGCTGCTGCCGGTGGGAGACTATGACAAGCCGGCTATCCGTGACAAGGCGCGGGAGGCAGGGCTGGACAACGCCGACAAGGGCGACAGCCAGGACATCTGCTTCGTGCCGGACGGAGACTATGTGACCTTTCTGCAGCGGCAGGGGCTGACACTGACGCCGGGAGACTTCCTGGACGAAGCGGGCCGCGTGCTGGGACGGCACCGGGGCCTGCCCTGCTATACCATCGGCCAGGGAAAGGGCCTTGGCGTGGCGGTGGGGCGGCACGTATATGTGCTGAAGAAGGATCAGGTGCACAACGCTATCGTGTTGGGAGACGATTCGGCGCTGTATGCCTCCTCCCTGCTGGCGTCCTATGTAAACTGGATCAGCGGCCAGATACCGGCGGTGCCGGTACGGTGTGCCGCCAAGACGCGGTACAGCCAGGTGGAGACCCCCTGCATCGCCTATCCCCTGCCGGGCGACGAACTGCGGGTGGTGTTCGATCTGCCCCAGCGGGCCATCACTGCCGGGCAGGCGGTGGTGCTGTATGACGGCGACGAGGTACTGGGCGGCGGCACCATTGAAAAAAGTGAATAAAAAACTCTCCGGCGCATGGCGTCGGAGAGTTTTTTATTCACTTGAACTTATCAGAAATGCGTCTCTACAAACTTGTTGAACTTGGCCACATCCATCTCGTCTTTATAGGTGTTCTTGAAGCGTTTGACCGTTTCGCTGTTGTACTGGACGATGGCGCGGTACTTCAGCAGGCCCACCACCAGGCCCACGCCGCCGCAGATATAGCCCCAGGGGGAGGCCTTGGCACAGGTAAACGCCAGCACCGCCAGCATGATCAGTGAGATCACCACGCCGGCGATCTGCTTCTTGGGGTGGATGCGGTCCACGTCCTCCTGCTTGACGACGCCCTCCTGGACCATGGCCTGGGCAAACTGCTTCTGCACGCCGAACAGGCTGGCCGCCTGCAGCATCATGGGCGCCACCACAAAGAAGGCAAAAAACGTGTCCACGACGCCGATGATCAAAATCCCGAAATCTCCCATTGTCTTACGCTTCCTCCTGTTGATGTTTGAATAGGAGCCGCATATCGCTCCGTGATGTGGCATACAGCATATGACTGTAGCACAGTGAGAATTCCACGATGTCGCCCACTTGCAGAAGGCGGGGACAGTCCTCCACGTCCACGATGCAGTGATCGGAGGATCCGCCGATGACTGTCAGCCCCGGCTCACGGGGGAGCAGGCTCTCCAGGTAGCCCACGTCGGCCCGGCCCAGGGCCAGGAGGGCGCGGCGGCGGACACCACGGTCCACATAGGTAGGCTTGCGGCCGAAGGCATCGATGGCCAGCTCGCCGATGGGATAGGTGGGCTTGTCCTTGACCTCCACCACCTCGGCCCGGAGGGTAAAGGTGTCCATGCGGAGGTAATCCATGTCGCGGATGCCCCAGTCCACCTGCAAATCCTTGCCCAGTAGGATGCCCTCGCCGATTCGGAGGTGGTTGATACCGGCGGGCATGGTGCCCCAATGGACCAGCGTAAAGGAGCTGGTAGCGCCGCCGGAGACGACCTCCAGCGATCGGCCGATACACGCCTCTACCCGGCGAGCCAAAGCGACCAGCTCGTTCATCTTGTCCGGGGTGGGTTTAGTGGAGCCATAGCAGGACAGGTTAACACCGATACCGGCCAGATGTACATGGGGCAGGTCCTGCTCCACCCGCTGGCAGACGTCCACCAGCTCATCCTTGTCCCAGAAGCCCTCACGCAGGTCGCCCAGGTCGGCCATCACGATGACGCGGTGGGTCCTGTTCTGGCGGAGACACTCCTCCTCCAGCGCCATCAGGGTGGCCCACTCGCTCTGCAGGGATGTATCGCACAGGGCGACCACGTCCGGCAGCTCCGTCAGGCCGGGGATGCGGATCAGGAGCCAGGGGCCGGGCACACCGGCGGCACGGCATTTGGCCACCTGCTCCAGGCGGCTGGTGCCCAACTCTGCGGCACCGGCAGCACGCAGGGCCCGGGCAATCTCCGGCAGGCCATCCGCGCCCTTGATAACACCACAGACGCGAATTCCCGCGGCATTGCAGCGGGAGATCACCGCCCTGGCATTGCTTTGCAGCAGAGAAAGATCGATCTCTAATTGGGGATATTGCCGCACAGCGACACCTCCTATGTACTCAGTAGGAATATTGTATCACATTCGTTGCGGTTTGTCACATCTTTTCGCAAAATTCCCGCGGCGGACAGCAAAAGCTGTCCGCCGCCGATGCGAGGTGCCCTCCCCTGCCCTGCACGCAAAAAAGAGACCGCTTTGGCGGTCTCTTTTTTTGCTGGAGTATGTACTTACTTGGCAAGAGCCTTGTTGGCTTCGGCCATTTCGGCGAAGATGCCGGCGTGCTTCTTGGCAACGATGGCGCGGATGACCAACAGCGTACCGACCATCAGGGCCACAGCGATCAGCAGGTTGACAAACACGTTCTGGATCAGGCCGGCCAGGATGAAGCTGACGAAGGACACTGCGGCCACGGTCAGCGCATAGGGCAGCTGGGTGAACACGTGGTTCAGGTGGTAGCAGTGGGCACCGGCGGAAGCCATGATGGTGGTGTCGGAGATGGGGGAGCAGTGGTCGCCCATAACGCCGCCGGAGCAGGCAGCCGCCAGACCGATGGTGCACAGTATGGGCTCCGCGTCGTAGTTGAACACGGAGACAACGATGGGAGCCATGATGCCGATGGTGCCCCAGGAGGTACCGGTAGCGAAGCCGATAGCCGCGCCGATGATGAAGATGATGGCGGGCAGGAACATACGCAGATCGCCAACGTTGGCCATAGCATTACTGACGAAGTCAGCGGAGTACATGGCAAAGCGGGTGAAGGAGCACAGGGTCCAGGCGAAGGTCAGGATCAGGATGGGGGCGATCATCTGGATGAAGCCCTGGGGCACGGATTCCATGGACTTCTCGAAGCCGATGGCGCCGCGCAGCCAGAAGTAAACGAAGGTGAACACGCAGCCGATCAGACCGCCGATGGCCAGCGCCGGACCGGCCTCGGCAGCGGAGAAAGCCTCCATGAAGGTCATGCCGCCATCGAAGTAACCGCCGGAGTAGACCAGAGAGATGATGCAGACAGCGATCAGGACGATCACGGGCACCAGCAGGTCCAGCACGGAGGACTTGCCCTTGCTGGGAGCCTCATAGTCGTCGGCACCGGCGAAGGGACGCTCGGGGGTGGTGAACAGGTCGTCCTTGACCTGGGCGTTGTACTCATGGGTCAGCATGGAACCGTAGTCAATGTTCAGCACGGAGATGATGACGATCATCAGCAGGGTCAGCAGGCAGTAGTAGTTCCAGGGAATCTGCTTCAGGAACAGCTCAATGCCGTTGATGCTGGGGGACTGCACGTAGCCGGAAACGGCGGCGGCCCAAGAGGACACCGGGGCGATCATGCAGACGGGAGCCGCGGTGGAGTCAATGACATAGGCAAGCTTGGCACGGGAGATCTTGTGGGACTCGGTGACGGGACGCATAACGGCGCCCACGGTCAGGCAGTTAAAATAGTCGTCCACGAAGATCAGCACGCCCAGCAGCATGGTCAGCAGCTGCGCGCCGCAGCGGGTGTGAACGGTTTTCTTGGCCCAGCGGCCGAAGGCCTCGGAGCCGCCGCCCTTGTTCATCAGGTCCACCATGATGCCCAGGGTGACCAGGAACACGATGATACCCATGTTGCCGCTGTCAGCCAGCACGGAGATGATACCGTAATCGGCACCCACCAGGGTCACGATGGTATCCCAGGGAGCGAACTGGGTGTACAGCAGCGCGCCGACCAGGCAGCCGAGGAACAGGGAGGAATACACTTCCTTGCTGATCAGGGCCAGCACGATGGCCACGATGGGGGGCAGCAGGGACCAGAAGGTGCCGGCAAACGGAGTCTCGGAGTAGACCTGCTCCTCATAGGTGGTGTACTCCACGCCGTTGACGTCCTTGGACTTCTCTTCGGACTTGACGTACTCGGTACCGTCGGCGCCGACGATGGTGTTGCCATCCTCAGACAGCTCGAAGTAGGTGCCGGCCTCGGGGCTCACATAGTAGGAGCCGTCCAGCGCATACTTAGAGCCCTCGCTGTCATCCACGGTCCGCTGGATGCCATCCAGGAACACGCCGTCGCCGGTGGTGTAGAACGCGCCGTCGCCGACGAAGACGGGGTTCTCCTTGCCCTTGAACTGCAGGCCCAGGACGACCAGCAGGACAATGAAAACACCCAGCGCTACGAAATACGCTATTTTAGTGCTTTTCTTTTCCATGTGTGTGATTTACCTCCTCACAAATTGGTGGTGAATACCATCAGCCGGCGAAACAGCGTATCTGCCCCGCCAACCTCCTGTATCATACCGTCACGCCAAGATATTGTCAAGTTCTTAACGTCATATTCCATTATTTTAACAAATTGTGAACTCCGTTTTCGTCGTTTTTACAAGAGAAACCGGGCGGCAAACACAGCATCGTGTGCTTTTTACGGCAGGCGGCACAAGTCTTTCCGGGTCCGCGGACGCAAAAAGAGACGCCGGTGCGGCGGCACCGGCGTCCCCTCTGTTAAGTAAGAGTTTGTTTATTAACAATTCGTCAAGAGACTTTACAGGAAGAATTCCTTTATCTGACCGTACAGGATGAGGACCATGATCAGCGGCGTGATGAACTTGACGCAGACCTTGAAGAAGCCGTAGCTGCCCATGACATGACCGGACTGTTCCGTCTCTTCCTTGACGAACTCGGGGCCGATCTCCCAGCCGATCATCAGAGACATCAGCAGCGCGCCCAGCGGCATCATAACGCCCTCGGACAGCGCATCCCAGAAGTCCAGCCAGTCGGCAGCCCAGGTCTTGGGATTTGCAATGTTCAGCAATTCCGCAGGCGAGAAGCTGCTGGCACCCAGACGGTCAGCGCAGACCAGGATGCAGCCCAGGCCCACACAGGCGGCGGCGATGAGGGTATAGCTCTTGCGCTTGTCACCCTTGCCCTCGTCGCGGGCCTTATCCACAAAGTGAGCCACGATGACCTCCAGCAGGGAGATAGAGGAGGAGATAGCGGCAAAGACCACCAGCAGATAGAACAGGATGCCGAAGATGGGGCCGAGGCCGCCCATGCGGCTAAACACGTTCTGCATGGTGACGAACAGCAGGGACGGGCCACCCACTGCGCCGGAGGGATCCAGAGCGAAGCGACCGGGCAGCACGCACAGGCCGGCCATCAGAGCCACCATCGTATCCATGACCACGATCAGCAGCGCGTTCTTCTGGATGTTCTCCTTCTTCTGCAGATAGGAGCCGTAGGTGATCATGGCGCCCATACCCAGGGACAGGGAGAAGAACATCTGGCCGCCGGCGGTAGCCAGCACGGTCAGGACGTCGGGTGTCTCCTGCTTGAAGGTCACGATGCGCTGCATGACGCCGTTGATCTCCACCGCGGACATTTTCACGCCATCGATGACGGCGGAGGCGGGAACATAGTATCCGTTTTCAGTAGCCCAGCCGGGAGCAAACATGTACTTCAGGCCATCCAGGGCGCTGCCGTGGATCACGTGCTCCACCAGGGAGCCGTCCGCCTGGAGCACCTGCACGGTGGCGTCCACACCGTCCAGCGTGCAGGCGCGGATGATGCAGATCAGCAGAGCCACGAACAGGGCGGGCATACCCACAGAGCAGACCTTCTCGATGCCGCCGCCGACGCCGCCGAGAACGATAAGCATAGTCAGCACCACGAAAATCAAGCCATAGATAATGGCCTCGGTGGTGCTGGACATGAAAGCGCCGAACACCGCGTCGCCCAGAGAGGCGCTGGCCGCGTCCGCCGACGCGGCGGCGATGGCACTGGCGCCAAAGCCCGCGCCGAACAGGTCGCCTACATTGAGCACCACATACTTAATGCAGTAGCCGCCCAGAGCGCAGTAGAAGAACAGGATGAAGAACGCGGACAGGATGCCCATCCAGCCCATCCACTTGAACTTCTTGGACAGGACGTGATACGCTTCCACAGCGCCCTTACCGGTCTTGCGGCCGATGGCCAGCTCGCCCAGCATGACGATGAAGCCGCACAGGACTGCCAGAATGAGGTAAATAATGAGGAACGTAAAACCACCGGAGGCGCCCATTTTATTGGGGAAGCCCCAGATGTTGCCCAGACCGACGGCGGAGCCGACGGCAGCCATCAGGAAACCAAAATTGGTTCCAAAGCCTTTTCTTTCTTCCATTGTTTTCTCTCCTTCACAGATTTTTGCCCCTACGTTGCCGCAGAAGCTGATATTCTGCCGCGCCCTGTCTATTGACAGGAAACAGCCCGGGGCACCGCCATGCCCCGCAGAGGCCGCCCCGGAGGGGGTGTACCCTCCTGAGAAACCACCTAACCAGAGTATACAGGAATATCTTTCCGCCCGCAATTAGCAGTTTTTATAAAAATCAAGCGCCGTATTGTACACTTTTAACATTCTGTGAACGTGGTGCAGGCGAAATTTTATGGTGATTTTATTTATTTTTAACATTGAACGGTTCGGCAAAAGTGGCAATTCCCCTGCTTTCCGGCTATCTGTGCGCAGTTTTCTCTTTTAGGGAAACAAATTGCCGTTTTCTTAACAGGCATTTACGCCATCGGCGCTGCATACGCCGCCAAAGCACCTCTGCGCCGCCGGTGTTACCGCCGCAGGACAAAAAAAGACCGCCTTGCGGCGGTCTTTTCCATCTGTCAGGAGAGATGTTGTCGGGATGGCGGTCCCGGAAACAGACTAACAGATTCTTATCAAAAGCCCGCCGCCCCGAAGGGCGGTGGGGTTTTGAACTTTTTGGGGGGATATTTCTTAGCCGAAGAAGCTCTTGAGCTGACCGTACAGGATCAGCAGCATGCACAGCGGGGTGATGTACTTGCAGCAGACCTTGAAGAACGGATAGCTGCTCATTTTGTGTCCCTCGGTAGCCTCGCACTCGTTCTTGACCACCTCGGGGCCGATCTCCCATCCGATCATCAGCGTCATCAGCAGGCCGCCCAGCGGCATGAACACGCCCTCGGAGATCATGTCGAAGAAGTCCAGCCAGCAGTCGCTCCAGCCCTTGTAGCCGTCCAGCTTCAAAAGCTCCCATGGCGCGATCCCGTTGGAGCCCAGACCGTCAACGCAGACCAGCACGCACAGCAGCGCAATGAGGATGGAGGCGATGAGGGAGTACTTTTTGCGCCGATCGCCCTTGCCCTCCTCGCGGGCCTTGTCCACGAAGTGCGCCACCACCGTCTCCAGCAGGGAGATGGAGGAGGACACCGCCGCCAGCACCACCAGCAGGTAGAAGATAATGCCAAAGATGGGGCCGATAGCGCCGTCCATGGAGTCGAACACGTTCTGCATGGTGATAAACAGCAGCTTGGGGCCGCCGATGGGTCCCTCGGGATCCAGGGCGAAGCGGGCGGGCATGACGCACAGACCGGCCATCAGCGCCACCAGCGTATCCATAACGATGATCAGAACGGCGTTCTTCTCCAGATGCTCCTTCTTGTCCAGATAGGAGCCGTAGGTGATCATGGCGCCCATGCCGATGGACAGGGAGAAGAACATCTGCCCGCCGGCGGTGGAGATGACCTCAAAGATGCTGGGGGCTTCGGCGATAACGCCGTTGGCCACCGCCCAGCCGGGAACGAACATATACTTCAGGCCGTTCACGGCGCCGGGCAGGGTGCAGGCGCGGATGATGCAGATCAGCAGCATCACGAACAGAGCAGGCATACCGATGCCGCAGAACTTTTCGATACCGCCGCTGACGCCGCCCATGACGATAAGCATGGTCAGCACCACGAAGATCAGGCCGTAGATGACGCCCTCGCTCTGGTTGGTCAGGAACGCGCCGAACACATCGCCGCCGTTCATGCCGTTGGAGCCGAAGCCGGTACCGAACAGGTTGCCCAGGTTCAGGACGACATACTTGATGCAGTAGCCGCCCAGCGCACAGTAGAAGCTCATGATCAGGAAGGCCGAGGCCACGCCCAGCCAGCCGACCCACTTGAACTTCTTGGAGATGGCGTGGTACGCCGCGATAGCGCCCTTGCCGGTCTTACGGCCCAGCGCCAGCTCGCCCAGCATGACGATGAAGCCGCAGATGACCGCCAGAATGAGGTAGATAATGAGGAACGTAAAGCCGCCGGAGGCGCCCATCTTATTGGGGAAGCCCCAGATGTTGCCCAGGCCGACTGCCGAGCCGACCGCGGCCATCAGGAATCCAAAATTGGATCCAAAGCCTTTTCTTTCTTCCATTGTTTCTCTCCTTTAATCTTTTTCTCCTGATAACACGTCCGCCGGTGCACACCGGTAGGACTGTAAAAAGTATACAGGAAAGCGGCGAGCGGTTCAATTAGCATTTTTGATGAAATTTTAGCGCATATTTCTACTAATTTAACATTATCTTAGCGCGAGACGGATTCTGTATTGCAACGATTTCAACAAATATCTGCACTCAAAGCAGCATAATTACAGGAAATTTTTGCCTGAATTGTTTGCAGAACGCGCTAATATCGTGAAAAGAAACTTTTCGTGGAAGTTAAGAACGCGTTAATGCGCGCCGCGCCTGCGGACTGCCTCCCGCCCTGATCCCTGCGGCACACGGGCACGACCGTTTTCCTCCCATTCCGACTGAAAAAACTGTTGCCAACGGGCAGGAATTGTAGTAGAATAAGGGTTACGAACTTGTCCTCCGCTGTGAGCTGCGGAGCCGGTCTCGCGCAATGGATACCCACGAATCATGTCAGGCGGGGAACCGAGCAGCATTAAGAGGGATCATCCATGTGCCGCGAGGGTGCCGGCTCTGTGGCTCACAGCGGAGGACGTTCGCTTTTATTTTGCATCTGCAGGGGAGGTGTGCCCATGTATCAGGCGCTCTATCGCAAATATCGCCCCAAGACCTTCTCCGAGGTGGTGGGGCAGCAGCACATCACCGACACGCTGCAGCGTCAGGTGGCCGACGGTCAGGTGGGGCACGCCTACCTGTTCACCGGCACCCGGGGCACCGGAAAGACCACCTGCGCCCGGATCCTGGCCAAGGCCGTCAACTGCGAGCATCCCGTGGACGGCGCGCCCTGCAACCAGTGCGCCGCCTGCCGGGGCATCGACGACGGATCGCTGCTGGACGTGACCGAGCTGGATGCTGCCTCCAACGGCAGCGTGAACGATGCCCGCTCCCTGCGGGAGGAGGCCATCTACCCGCCCTCAATGCTGAAAAAGCGCGTGTATATCATCGACGAGGTACACATGCTCTCCAAGGACGCCTTCAACGCCCTGCTGAAGATCATGGAGGAGCCGCCGGCGCACCTGTTGTTCATTCTGGCCACCACCGAGCTGCAGAAGGTGCCCGCCACCATTCTGTCCCGGTGCCAGCGCTTCTCCTTCAAGCGGATCCTGCCTCACGACATGGAGCAGCAGCTTCTCCGGGTGGCGCAGGCGGAGGCCATCGACCTGACGAGCGACGGAGCGGAGCTGCTGGCGCGGATGGCCAACGGCGCTCTGCGCGACGCGCTGAGCCTGCTGGATCAGTGCCGCGCCGCCGGCACCACGGTGGATGCCCGCGCCGTGCTGGACACGCTGGGCCTGGCCGGAAGCACCCAGACATTGCAGCTCATGCGGCTGCTGCTGGCACGGGAGAGCGGCGATGCGCTGGCGCTCCTTGACCAGCTGTACCGCGGCGGCAAGGACGTGACAGCCCTGCTGGGCGAGCTTAGCGACCTGTGCCGGGATATGACGGTGATGAAGGCCGCGCCGGAGGGCGGCGCGGCGCTGCTCAGCGGCGTATACGACCGCAAGAGCCTGTCCGATATGACGGCGGACGTGCCCATGCGCCGCCTGCTGTTTATGACCGATACCATCCAGCGTACCGCCGCCGCGCTGCCGGACAGCATTCGCCAGCGGACGGACGCGGAGCTGTGTCTCCTGCGGCTGTGCGACGAGAGTCTGTGCGGCGACCCCTCGGCGCTGGAGGGGCGCGTTTCCGCGCTGGAGGATGCTGTGCGCAGCGGCGCGGCACCTGCCCGGCGTCCGGCGGCAGCCCCTGCGCCCGCGCAAGAGGAGCGCCCCGCGCCTGTCCGGGAGGAGCGCCGCCCGGAGGCTCGTCCGGATCCCGAACCGGCGGCGGCACCGGCGCAGAGCGCGCCCGAGCCATCCGCGCCGGTAAGCGCACCGGCGGTGGCCGCCGGCGGCGATACCAACGTATGGGCAGCGCTGCTGGATCACTACAAGGCGCCGCTGCCGCCCCACTTCCGCGCCATGCTGAACATGGTGCGGGGCGAGGTGCAGGACGGTGTGCTGACCGTTCTGTGCAGCAACGATTTCGCCAAGTCGCAGCTGGACACGCCGCAGGTGGTCAAGGTGCTGCAGGAGGTCACGTCCCGCCATCTGGGGCAGGACATACGCGTGCAGTTCCAGATGGGCGGCGCTGCCGTGAAAAAAGCCGCGCCCCGCGCCGCTGCGCCCCGCCCGGCGCCAAGACCGGCACCGGTGCCGGAGGACGACTACGAGCGCCCGCC
>OGZA01000922.1_pt1 | contig 21396 bp, 19 predicted proteins | sample 1576591 | NCBI WGS metagenome assembly OGZA01 (sample SAMEA3541565, study PRJEB24748) | human gut metagenome | biome: human gut; feature: human-associated habitat; material: faeces | place: China | collected 2012
CCGTGGCTACCGCGTCGAGGCTCATCGGCAACCCCAGATAGGCCGACCAGATCATCGTGCACCGCCACTGCGCCGGATCAAGAAACCTACCCGCCAACAGTTTGGGGTGATGGCGGCGTAGCCAGGCGGACAGGCAGACCCGCTCGAATGCCGCGTTATGCGCCCACTTGACCACGCCCGGATCAGCGAGAGCCTGAAGCACCTCGTCAGGCAGCCGGTTGCCGCTGGCAAGATCGACCACTTCCACCGGGGCACCGTCGATCGAATATCCGAAGAGAAGCAGATCAAAGTCGGGGCGATCGGCATACGGGTAAACACCCGTCTTGGCGAGCTGGACGGGGCTGAAAGATTCAATATCGCAAAAGAGTGTTCGCATGACGAAACTCCTTTCACGTCACGGAAATGAGGTGGAGGGAACCACCGTGATTGGTAGTTCCCTCCACGAGTCGGTTACTTACAGGGGCGAGGCTTCTGCCTTCGCGACCTCGCTGGCCTTGATGCGTGCTCGTTCTTCTTCGAGCATCGCTACGTATCGGCGTTCTTCACGCTTGTCCATCACCCACGAAACGAAGGCAACAATGCCGTTCGGGATGAGGTAGTAGGCCCAGTAAGCCAAAGTGATAGCCCAGAAACAATCCATAAACATGATGTGTCCTCTCAGTTCAGGAAGTCGTCATCGGCCGGGGTGAAAGCACCGAAGTCGGTCTCAGCGCTCACGCGGCCACCACCAAGGCTCTCGCCGTCGCGAGTCTTTTGGATATTGCCGAGTCCGCAGGCGATGCCACGGTTGCCGTTCGTGTTAAACGCGTAAAACGACAGGCTTACTCGCGCGTAGTAGCCTGAGCAGACCTCGGCGCGATCCAAAATCGAGGCCACGTTTATGTCGATGATTCCGGGGTCGTCAAGGATATGCCGGGCAATATGAAGCTTGAGACTATGTCGAGTCATCGGGCTTACCTTTCTTCCATGTTGGTGGGAGTAGCCCGGTTGGCTTCTCCCTTCACCCCACTGCCGACACCGCCCGAAGTGTTAAATCGGGCCTCCTCAACCGCCTGCCGGATCATCGGTTTCACCTCTGCCACCAGCTGCGATACCCGAGCACGGGTTAACCCCATATCGCGCGCCACTTGCGCCTGATTGAGCTTGTCGGTTGCAAGCAGACGATTCATCACCTCACGATGCTGAGGATCCAAACCAGCGATGACGTCACGCATCACCTTGAGCTCATAGGCACGCTGGACGCTGTCCTCGCGTTCGATGGCCTGGTCTTCAGCGCTGATACCTGGTGAAGCTGGGTCAAGGTCGATGTCGAGCATCTGCTCATACGAAAACGGTGCGTTGTTCGGCAGACGGCATCCACGTCGAGGACCGCACCCAGCTTCGCACGTGCATTTCTTCTTACCCTTGCCGCGATCGGCGCGAACCGCCTTATGAGTGGCCGCTTCTTCTGCGTTCCACAACTCGTCGAGAATCTTCTGTGCCGTGCGGGGCTTGACCTGGTCGAGCGGAACACCAGTAGCTGTGGCGCGTTGCTGCCGGTCGGTAGCGATCATGAGAGCGAACTCGCCAGGGTCGATGTCGAAAGTGTCAGTGATGGACTCGTTCTTGTTGTTGTCTGCTTCGTGCTTGAAGGTGACCTTCATCGAAGGATCTCCATTTCTCCGGGAATCCCGGTGATTTGGAGACCTGATCTGTTTGGCTCAGATCACTGGTGAGAACTGTTAGGAAGACGACAAAGGCGAGCCATCCCACCCGTCCCTCAGTAAAGAGGGGTTGGGTGAGGTGACCCGCCGAGCGCTCCCAGAGCAGGTCTCTCTAGTGATTTGTTTGTCTAACCCCACGGCCTGCACCCGCCATAGGGCTTTGCTCATCCGCCAGATGAGCTCCCGAACAATCACGCTCAGGCTTGGAGAACGTCAGTGCCGGTGGCCACCGCAAGCACCTCGCCCTCACCCGTACGGTCATGACAGACGTCAAAACCGGACGGGGTAACGCGCGGTTACTTGCCGCGCTTGGACGGCTTAGTCTGCGCCAACGCCGAGGCGGCAACGGACTTGGTCCGCGCCGAAGAACGGTCATCGCGCAGCACAGCTGATGCCTTGCGTGCCACAGCACGCGATGTCTGCTTGCGGTTCCTACCCATGTGTTCCACCTCCTCACAGATTCGGGCCAATAATTCTTCGCAACCGCGAGATAATTTCGGTAGAATGAGTGAGAGTTGTTGTTCTACTCAGTTAGCTCGCTGCCACTGCCAATGACGTTACGGAGGCACTTGAGACGAACTGAGACACGATTTGAGACAGGGCTGAGACGAGGAGGTGCTGGTGGAGTTCAAGGACTTCTTTAAGCTGCTGAGCCCGAACCTTGACCTTGGCTCGAACCGGGAAGAACGGATGCGTAACCTGTTGTCTCTGGTGTGTGAGGCAGACCCAGGTTTTGAGGGCACTGAGGATGATCCGGTGATGGCCCCTCCGGCTGCGTCGTTGAACCACATCGCCTCCGGCAACAGGCCCTTCAACTCAGATATTGCTGAGCCGATCTTGCGACACAATTTCGAGCCCTATGGACTCGTTGCGACGTTGCAGGAGCGTAGCCAGCCTCAGTTGGAACGCATGGCGGAGGCAATCCGCCCCTTTGAACCGTCAATCACGTGGGAGCGTGTCCCTGAATGGTGTGCTGATTACTTCACACGAGTCTTAACTGCGGCGACAACGAACCAGCAACTGGTGGAGGACGCTCGAGAAAAAGTTCGGCGTATCCAAACGGTCGCAGCGCACAAGCGTTTGGGCTCTGCTTTGCAGATGGAAGCTGGGTCGACCTGCCCAGCCTTGAACTGCATGAATCAGCTTCTTCAGGTCAATGATCAAGGCGTGGCAGTTCCGAGCTTCGAGGTGACCGTCATCGACCCCGCAGACGATCCGCGAGATTCTGCGAATCTGATAGCGCTGTGTCCCCATCATCATGCGATGCACACGGGCGCTAATCCACAAGCTGTCCAAGAGCTCAAGGCAATCAAGGATCGACTCGTTTCGCAGTTCAAATCTCGCCTGGCCATGTCTCCACAAGGCATGGAGCAGTGGATACGGCAAGTGTTGGAGAAGATGGGCGGCGCTGGACAAGGCGATTTGCATCAACCGATCACAGAACCACTGGCGGTCGAAACAAAAATCCCAGATGACGTCATGTTGCAGCAGGCTGTATTGGCACACGTCGCTGTGTGGTACGTCTTCATCGAATCGACGTTGAAACAGCTTGACTACAACGACGGCTGGAATTTCGACGAGGTCCGGCACTCGATCAACTCTCAATACCGCAGACTCAAACGCCTTGGAATACCCCAGGACGACGTGTTTACTCAGCTCACGCAATGGTTGCACACCACCACCGGTGGCAAACTCGTCGCATGTCAGGCAGTGGTGTCCTACTTCATCCAAAAATGTGACGTGTTCGAAGCACCGCACCCGCCTGTCACCAGTGGAAAGGAGCCTCAGTATGCGCTTTCCTAACAAGCTCTACCCGTTTTCGGAATCCACGCTCGCACTGTTCGCGCCAATTCTGACCATCCTCGAAGCCGAACCCGTCAGCATCAGCGAGCTTCGCACGTGGCTCGATAATCCTGCGATCGAGGACGTTCTCGATGCGCTCACTGCTTTGTTTGCTCTCAAACAGATCAACGTCGACTCCATGACAGGGGTGATTGTCCGTGCTCGTTAGTGTCTGGTCAGACAAGTTCCGCAATAACGGTCAGGTTCGTCCACCGATCATGTTTCATCCCGGATTGAACACGGTGCGTGGCGGGCAAAGCGCCCAAAACTCGATCGGTAAGTCCACCTTGCTGTTCATCGTGGACTACGCGTTCGGCGGCTCAACATTCGCAAAATCCAAAGCTGTCAGCGCGAAAGCTGAAGGTGCTCACACGATCTACTTCACCTTCCGCTTCAACGACGTGGACTATTACTTCTCGCGCACCACTAACGTGCCAGGGTTCGTCCAAACCTATGAGGACCCCGAATACAAGAACCCCGCTGAGCGGTGGGAGTTCGATGAATACGTAGGCTGGCTCAAACACCAATGCGGATTGTCAGGCATGGATGCTTCCTTCCGGCAGATCGTGACAAGATTTGCCCGCATCCAGCAAAAAGCACTGAGCAACGTTGAGACCCCATTACAAGGCCCAGGCCGTGAACCAGTAGCCACTGGGCTGGCTGTGATGCGCCAGCTTTTCGGTGTCTATGACTACCTCAAAGAACTCGAACAAGCTCTCACCACGGCAACGGAAAACCTCAAGGCCGTGCAACGAACCCAAAAGATTGGTGTGTTCCAAGCACAAAAACTGCGGTTGAAGAGGGACTACACGCAGGCGGTCAAGCACGTTCACCAACTCGAATCAGAACTCGACGCACACATCAAAGGCACCGATCAAGCAATGCTTGAACTCGACGTCGAGCACTCCGACCAGGCTGCAACGATCAAGAGCCACCTGCACGGGCTGCGAATTGCACGCGGCAGACTGAAAGCAAAAATTAAGCGTCTCACACAGTCCCTAAACGAAGATTTCCCCGCCATCACTGATCCTGACCTGGCACAACTACACGTATTCTTCCCCGACGCGGACTTCGAGCGAATCGAAGACGTCCAGCGCTTCCACCGAACTATCACCGAGATCGTCTCCGACGAAGTAGAAGACCAGATCACCGCCTACCAGCAAGAACTGGGCTCGCTGACCACCTTCATCGGTGAGGCCGAACAACAGCTCCGAGATCTGAATGTGCCCATCCACGTCTCAGAGAAAGAACTGCGCCGCAACGCCGAAATCGGCGGGCAGCTTGCACTCGTCAAGGAACAAGTAGAAGCCTGGGAAGCAACCCAAGACCTCAAATCAGAAAAGAAAGACGCTGAAGCCCGCTTGAATGACACCCGTAAGAGCTACGACTGTGAGATCGAAACGAAACTCAACGCTGAGATCGCACGCCTCGACCGCTTCATTCATGAAGGCTCAGGAGACTGGTATCCGCCAGTGTTCACATTCTCCGATACCGGCAAGAGCTACACCTACGGCTCCGAAGTTGACGATGGAACCGGCACAACCGGAAAGAACCTGATCCTGTTCGACCTTGCCATGCTGGAGCTGACCGCGCTGCCATACGTGATCCACGATCACCCGCTGCACCAAAGCATCGAAGACGCAACCGTCGGCAGAATCCTCAAGCTCTACCAGCGCTTCACCAACAAGCAGATATTCATCGCCTTCGACAAAGACGAGCACTATGCAGAAGCGCCTGAGGTCAACACAATCGTCACTCAAACAGCAGTGATCGAACTCGGCAAAGAACACGAAGCGCTCTACGGATGGACATGGAACAAGAAACCCAGCAAGAACCCCAAACAAGAGGAAGACACGCGATGAAGATCAGCTACAAACCACTGTGGAAGCTCCTCATCGATAAAGGCATGAGGAAGCAAGACTTGCAAGCCGCCGCCAAGATCAGCGCGGGATCCATTGCGAAGCTTGGCAAAGATGAAAACATCACCACCGATGTCCTGATCAAGATCTGCAACGCCCTCGAATGCGACCTGTTCGACATTCTCGAAACCATCCCGACCGATAACGCACAAGACGTAACAGCCCTCGAACAATAAGGAGAAGCGAATGGCCGCTAAAAGTAAGAAAACCCTAGAACAAAAACTGTGGGACGCGGCCGACAAGCTTCGCGGTAACCAAGAGCCCTCAGAATACAAGCACGTCGTGTTAGGTCTGGTGTTCCTCAAGTATGTCTCTGACCGTTTCGAGGAACGTCGCGCAGCGCTCAAAGATGAACTACGCGAAGATGGCATCGACGAGGCCCAGTTCGAAGACTTCCTCGAAGACCGTGACGAATACGCGGGACACAACATTTTCTGGGTACCTGAAGGAGCACGCTGGCACCATCTACAAGATCAAGCCAAGCAACCAGAGATCGGCCAGCTCATCGATGAAGCGATGCAGCTGATTGAACGGGAAAACCCGACGCTGCGAGGCGTCCTCCCACGCAACTACGGTCGCGAAGGTTTAGACAAGAAACGCCTCGGCGGGTTAGTCGATCTCATCGGCACAATCGGGTTCGGCTCGGACGCTGATCATGGTTCCGACGACGTGCTCGGCTCGGTCTACGAATACTTTCTCGGACAGTTTGCAGGAAAGGAAACAGGTAAGGAAGGCGGAGCTTTCTACACACCGCGTTCTGTCGTCCAAACGCTCGTGGAAATGCTGCAACCATTCGAAGGACGTGTGCTGGATCCCTGCTGCGGCAGCGGTGGTATGTTCGTGCAGTCAGCAAAGTTTGTTGACGCGCACGGCGGCAACCGCAATCAACTTTCGATTTACGGCCAAGAATTCACCAACACCACCTGGAAACTAGCGAAAATGAACCTCGCCTTGCGAGGCATCGATGCCGATCTTGGCGCTAAATCAGCCGATTCCTTCACCGAAGATCTGCACCCAGATCTTCGCGCGGATTACATCATTGCCAACCCACCCTTCAATATCTCCGATTATTGGGACGAATCCCTCGCTGACGATCCACGTTGGGTTTATGGAACCCCACGCGAGGGTAACGCCAACTACGCCTGGATCCAGCACTTCCTCTACCACCTCGCCCCGAAAGGCACAGCAGGGTTTGTGATGGCCAACGGCGCGCTCTCGTCATCTGACGGCACAGACCCTGATATTCGAAAGAAACTCGTGGAAGCAGATCTGGTCGATTGCATTGTTGCTCTTCCCGACAAGCTCTTCCTCAACACCGGAATCCCAGCAAGCCTATGGTTCCTGGCAAAAGGCCGTAGCGGTAACGGACACCGCGAGCGCACCGGCGAAGTGCTGTTCATTGATGCCCGCCAGCTCGGCACTATGGTTACCCGTGCACGACGAGAACTCACAGAAGACGATATTGCCAAGATCGCAGATGCATACAACGCGTGGCGTTCAGTAACAGATTTCGAGAAATACAACGACGAACAGGGATTCTGCAAAGCAGCGTCGGCGAGCGAAATCGCCGACAATAGCTTCGTCCTCACCCCTGGCCGCTACGTTGGTATCGCCGAAGCAGAGACCGACGGCGAGCCCATCGACGAGAAAATCGAACGACTCACCAAGGAACTGTTCGCTGAGTTTGAAGTGGGTAAAGCGTTGGAAAATGAGATCAAAAATCGTCTGAAGGGAATATTTGAATGACTGAAATGTTCCTATCTGAATTTATCGATTTCAATCCTACGGTTAGGCTTCCAAAAGATACCGTCGCCTCGTTTGTGCCGATGGATTCGCTGATTCCATGGCATCGAGATGTCGTCGCTGCAGAATCGAAACCGTACACCGGTGGAACAAAGTTTCTCGATGGTGACGTTTTGTTAGCGCGTATCACTCCATCTCTGGAAAATGGCAAAACATCGATTTATCGCGCAGCGGAATCTGCCCGAACTGAGCTCGCATTTGGATCGACTGAATTCATTGTAGCTAGAGGGATTGAGGGCATCTCTGATACTGAATACATCTATTATCTCTTGCGCACTGACCAGATTCGATCAGTTGCGATTGCCAGCATGACTGGTAGCTCGGGAAGGCAACGCGTACAACTCGATACGCTCGAATCCACGCTTTGGGATCTTCCCGACCTAGTCGAACAACAACAAATCGCCGCGACTTTGGGTGCCCTCGACGACAAAATCGAGTCAAATCATCGAGCTGCGAAAAAATTAAACCAACTTGCAGATGCAATTGCAGACAGAATGCTAGCGAGTGAGCCAACTAGGAGTGTTCCTCTTTCAGTTCTCGCCCATTTCAATACGAGAAGTTTGCGGAAAGGGCAATTCGACAAGATTGAGTACGTCGATATCAAGCAAACTTCTCACGGCTTCGTAAAAGGCACCACCATTTTTGACTTACCAGATGCGCCTAGCAGAGCTCGGCGGCTCGTTCAAGATGGCGATGTTATTTATTCAACTGTTCGACCCAATCGACACGTTTTTGCTCCGCTCTACAATCCGCCGAAGAATCTTGTTGTCTCAACTGGATTCGCAGTAGCAAGCCCAACTGCTCTCACTGGAAGCTCATTCCTCACATACGTTTTTAGTGATTCAACATTTGCCAAGTATCTCGCTTCAGCAGCTGGTGGAAGCGCCTACCCAGCTGTCGATGTTGGCGTCATTAAGGGCTATGAAGCCGAGATTCCTCAGAATGTTTCGGCTTTAAGAGAATACGAAGAATCAACTATTGCGATGCGTCGATATGCCCATGAATTCAGAGAAGAGAACCGAAGGTTAGCTTCTCTTCGTGACGCACTTCTTCCCGAGTTGATGTCAGGTCGTATTCGTGTACCAGAGGCGTAAACATTCGTTTCCGAATCTATTGATGCTTACATTTCAACACGCACAAAGGAGCAGGTATGAGTGAATCGCAAAAATCACAAAAAGCAGTGCGATATTCCACTGCACAGTTCCTCACCTTTACAGCTGATCAATCCTTGGGCATCGAAGTGCGCTATGAGAACGACACGATTTGGCTCACCCAGAAACTCATGGGGGAACTCTTTAACGTTGACGTTCGAACAGTGAATGAGCACCTGTCGAACATTTTCTCTAGTGGGGAACTCGCTCGAGAGGCAACTATCCGGAATTTCCAGATAGTTCGTCAAGAAGGCTCACGCACAGTTAATCGCGCCATCCAACACTACAATTTGGATGCAATCATCTCGGTCGGATACCGAGTGAACTCTGTACGCGCTACACAGTTCCGCCAATGGGCAACCAACATTCTACGAAATTTCACCCTCCGCGGGTATGTGATTGATCGCGAGCGTATGGAGCAAGGCGAGATTCTTGGGGTCGATTACTTCGAACAGCTCCTCCAAGAAATCCGTGAAATCCGTCTATCCGAACGGCGCTTCTACCAAAAGGTTACGGATATCTACGCCACGGCGGTGGACTACAACAAAGATGCACCTCTAACCAAACAGTTTTTTGCCACGGTGCAAAACAAATTGCATTTCGCAGTTCATGGGCAAACAGCCGCAGAATTGATTAAACACCGCGCCGATGCTACCCAACCACATATGGGTCTCACTTCCTGGAAAAACAGTCCAGAAGGGAAAGTGCTTCAATCAGACGTTACGATCGGAAAGAACTACCTGACCCGCGATGAGTTAGAAGATATGGGAAGGCTCGTTGAAGCTTATTTAAACCTCGCCGAATCACGAGCCAAACGCCATATTCCCACGACCATGGCAGATTGGATTACGTTCCTCGATCAAGTGCTCACTCTCGACGCCCGCGAACTTCTCACTAACGCCGGAAAAATCTCAAAGCAAGTCGCAGATAAACATGCTGTGCACGAGTATGAGAAATTCCGCGTGTTACAAGACACGCACTACGTATCAGATTTTGATGCTTTTACTGCAGCCAGCCAACAAGCAATCGAAGGGCATGAAGATGAACCGATTTAACGAATCCGTAGTTGAGCAAGCCGCGATCGAGTGGCTCGCAGAAATCGGATACCACATCGGGTATGGGCCGGTTGATGCGGCTGTTGGCGATGTTCGCGAAAAGCCTTCAGATGTCGTGTTGTGGGGCCGTGTTGAGGATGCTTTGCGGCGGTTGAACCCGGGCGCGTCACCGCAGATGGTTGGTGAGGCTCTTAAGCGGATGCAGCGTGCTCAGTCGCAGGATGTGGTGCTGGAGAACCAGCGTATACATGATCTGATGATCAAGGGCGTGCCTGTTGAGACGACAGCTAGTGACAGCCAGACCATTACCGTGTTGCTGCGTGTGATTGATTTCGAAGATCCAGTATCGAATGACTGGTTGGCGTTGAATCAGTTCACGATCATTGAGAACGGGCACAATCGCCGCCCTGATGTGCTGGTGTTCTTGAACGGCCTGCCGGTTGGTTTGCTGGAGCTGAAGAATCCTGCCAATGAGCACGCCACTATGCGTCACGCCTGGAACCAAATCCAGACCTATCGTTCTCAGATTCCGTCAGTGTTTGTGCCGAACGTGGTGACGGTGATTTCAGATGGCACAGCTGCTGCGATGAGCTCATTTACCGGAGGGTTCGAGCACTATGCGCCGTGGAAGACCATCGACGGGCGTGATGTGATCACGAACCGCCCCGCTTTGGAGGTGCTCATCAAGGGCGTGTTCGATCCTGAACGGTTCCTCGACATTTTGCGTAATTTCGTCGTGTTTTCTGACGAACCTGTCGCGGATAAGGCTTCCGGTCAGCGGCGTCGGGCGTTGATCAAGCGAGTAGCGAAGTACCACCAGTATTGGGCGGTCAATGCTGCTGTGGAGTCAACGATTCGCGCCTCGGGTCCTGATGGGGATCGTCGTGGTGGCGTCGTGTGGCACACCCAAGGTTCAGGCAAGAGCTTTGAGATGGTCTTCTACGCGGCCAAGCTGATGCGAGATCCACGTATGGCAAACCCAACGTTGGTATTCATCACCGATCGTAACGATCTGGACGATCAGCTGTTTGGCGAGGTGTTCGCTCCAGCACGTATCTTGCCAGAAACGCCCGTACAGGCGGAAGGTCGAGATGATTTGCGCTCGCTGCTGACTCGGGCATCTGGCGGAATCATTTTCACCACTATCCACAAGTTCGCACCAGGTGAGGATGGGGATTCGAATCCGGTGCTCACGGATCGCCGTAATGTGGTCGTTGTTGCGGACGAAGCTCACCGTTCTCAATATGGTTTTACGGAGACTCTGGATTCGCAGGGACGTCTCAAAGCTGGTTTAGCAAAACACATGCGAGACGCGCTTCCAAATGCGACGTTCCTTGGCTTCACTGGAACCCCGATCGAATCGAATGATCGTTCTACCCGCGCTGTCTTCGGCGACTACGTCGACGTCTATGACCTTACGCGCGCAGTGGAAGACGGGGCAACGGTCAAGATTTATTACGAGTCACGTTTGGCCAAGATCAATCTTTCTGATGATTCCCTAGCCAACATTGATGATCTGATTGAACAGGCAAGCGAAGGTGATTCTCTCGATTCTTCGGAGCGCGCCAAGACGAAGTGGTCCCAGCTCGAAGCTTTGGTCGGCGCTGAGTCCAGGATCGACACTGTGGCTGCAGACATCGTTTCCCATTGGGAAGAACGTCGTGCTGCGATGGCGGGCAAGGCCATGATTGTCACGATGAGCCGCCGGATCGCGGTCGAGCTGTACGAGAAGATTGTGAAACTGCGCCCCGAGTGGCACAGCGACGATCTCGACAAGGGAAAGATCAAAGTCGTCATGACAGGATCTGCGGCCGATCCAGCGAATTTCCAACCCCACATTCACTCGAAAGACGAACGTCGCGATCTGAAACTACGTGCAAAGAATCCAGACGATGAGCTGGAGATCGTGATCGTGCGTGACATGTGGCTTACCGGTTTCGACGCTCCGTCCTTGCATACCATGTACGTGGACAAGCCGATGCAAGGTGCCGGTTTGATGCAGGCTATCGCACGGGTGAACCGCCGTTTCAAAGACAAACCCGGCGGGCTGATCGTCGACTACATCGGACTCTTCCAATCGCTGCAAGACGCGCTGGCTGTCTACTCACCTTCAGACCGTGAACAAGCTGGCGTCCCCATCGACGAGCTCGTAAATGTGATGCAGGAAAAGTACGACATCATTAAAGGGATCTTGCACACGGTCACTTACGACTCATCGCCCGCTTTGTCTGCTTCACAGCGTCTTTCGCAGTACGCGACGGTGCTTGACTTCGTCCTCTCCGATGAAGACGTCACCAAACGGTACAACGACCAGGTACTTGCCTTGGCCAAAGCCTACGCACTGGTCGCTTCCCGACCGGAGGCAGAAGCGATCGGTGACGATGTTCGGCTGTTTACCGATGTACGCGCGGCAGCACTAAAGATCCTTAACCCCGATGCTGGCAAGAGCCGTGTCGGGACTGGGAATATTGATTCTGTGCTCGCTCAGCTGGTCAACGAATCTGTCACTGCTGATCAAGTTGTTGATGTCTACCAGTTTGCCGGGATGGAACGCCCTGAGCTATCCCTGCTTTCCGATGAGTTCCTCGATTCCATCGGAAAAAATGGGCAACCTAATCTTCAGCTCGGGTTGCTGCGTCGCCTGCTCAACGATCAGATCCGCACATTGCAACGAACGAATCTCGTCCAGTCACGTAAGTTTTCTGAGATGCTTACCGAGGCCGTTAAACGCTATACGAATCGTTCGCTGACCACTGCAGAAATTATCGCTGAGCTCGTGGCACTGGCTAAGGAAATGCGCGACGATCAGAAGCGCGCAGCCGAACTCGGTCTTACTGACGCGGAGGTGGCGCTCTACGACGCGATCATTCAAAACGATTCCGCCATCATGGAAATGGGTGACGAAACACTTAAGACCATTGCCCGTGAACTCGTCGATACAATTCGCCGTTCCGCCACGATCGACTGGACGTTGAAAGAATCCGTGCGTGCTCGTATGCGTTCACGAATCAAAAGGCTTCTCGCGAAGTACAAGTATCCGCCGGACAAGCAGGAAGAAGCCGTCAAGCTGATCATTGAACAGGCTGAACACCTCGCCAATGGAGAAGACAGCTAACACAACGCTTCAGAAAGCGTACAAACAGGAATCGTAGAAAGAGGTAGGTTATGGCTTCGTCAGCGCTGCACCGCGAGTTGCGGGTTCCATCGCGCACACAAGTGTCCTATGAACTGCTTAGCCAATTGGTGGCCAACCATGTCCGTGAGCAGGCCGACCTAGATTTCAAACGAACGCTATACCATCCCAAAAATGAGAAGGAGAAAGAAGAACTCATCAAGGATGTTTGCGCAATGGCCAACAGTGGCGGCGGCTGGATCATCTGCGGCATCGCAGAAGAGAACAGTGCAGCGGCAGACATCATCGGCGTGAATCTGGACGTCACCGACGAAACTAAAGTCCACCAGATGCTCGAAGGGCGCATCGATCCGCCTATTTCTGTTGACATTCGCGTCTACCGCGATCAGAGCGCACAGAAAAACCTCATCGCCATCCATGTGCCAAATTCACCAGCAATGCCTCACCTCGTGAAAATAGCTGGAGACAATAAAACTCGGACGTTCAAAGTCCCCATAAGGAAAGGACCAGGAACGGTCTGGCTTGACGAGCGCCGAATTCGCGACTTGTATCGCCAGAGCTTCAATCTAGTTGAAGAAGAAACAGCAAAGAACGACCAGCAGCTTCTCAAACTGGCAGAACAAGCTTCCGAAGAGTTCCCTGGCGTTGCGTTGATCTTGTTCTTGACGCCTCAAGAACCGCTCGCCACTAACTTGGAGAAGCAAGAAGTCCAAGTCGCACTAAGCAACGTAAAACTTAATCGATTCGCCGCCAACCAAGGATTCTCCTTCCTTGAAAACCTCTATCATGTTTTAGAAGTGCGTGATCGTAGATATGTGAGTCGCCAAGAAATCAACCAACTCCACGCATTCCTCGAGGTGGGCTTTGACGGATCCGTCGCTGTACTAATCCAGCTAGCAGTCTCCGAAGAAACCAGCGGGTCGCAAGGTTCTCGGCTCTACACCACTGAGGCGGACGAGGCTGCCCAAAACGTTGTGGAATTCGCTCTCATCGAGGCGTATAACTGCGCCAGTCAGCTAGCACAACAGCTCAATCCCATTTCAGATTCGCAAATCAAAATTCAACTCATCGGTCACAAGAATGACCCTATCTACATCTGTAAGAACGAAGGTTCTTGGGCTGGAAGTTTGCTGCGCCCGCGAAATGAGTCCGCACCAATCAAGCACTTCAGAACTATCCAACACGAACTTGAAGCAAGTCCGTCTACTGCTCAAGAGTACGAAACACTCACAGAGTTAATCCTCGAAACGCTCAATCAAGCCGGTATTGAAACGCTCCGTGTCCTCCAACCACTAGCTGAAAGCGACGACACCCCCTAGCCAGATACCTGCTAACGCATGCCCACCAGCAGACCCCCTCAACCAGAAACGTGCACCAATCCAACGGGAAGATCGGGGACGAGCACCCGATTACTGAACCTCCAGCACGCCAGCGAACAGCCCCAGAAACAACAAAATCCCTGGTCAAAAGGGTTCAGGAACTCATGCGGCTCTTATCATTTTCGACGTCTAAGTATCTTGTAACCGGCCACAAGGTTGTTCCCTTGTGGTCGGTTTTAGTATCGGGCCGGGAATCGAAATGGCCCACTGTGCCACGGTGTGGCACTGGGGATCCTGTCGCCCGCTCCATTTAGTTTTAGCTAGAAGTAGCCCCGAGCATGATTCATTCCCGGACGAGTTGTTAAGGCATTTGGGCTACTGCTAATTGGTGTTCTTGGTGCTCTTATAAGAACTTGGCGCTCTTATAAGAAGGTGTTGAGTGCGGAGTGGCCGGTGATTGGAACATACTGTTGTGCCTCTTCTTTAACCTTGAATGGATGCCATCGCATCGTTGGTTTCCAGTTCGAAAAGAGCAACTGATTGCTTAGGGTAAATCTGATTTAATGAACCAATAAGACTCGTGCAAACCATCCCTCGTTGGCGATAGCCCATTTCTTAGTCCTGTAACTCGCTGGCGATAGCCCATTTCTTAGTCCTGTAAATGGGAAGGATCTCGGTAATTACTGAGAAAGCGTATAATCTACGTATAGCTGTGTACTGCACGTATGTAGCTGAAATCCCATTACCGATTGATTGGATCATCGTGCAAAGAATTGTGAGGGTCGCCCTTTCAACGCTTACGGTAGTAGCGGCCGTAGTGGCCGGGTTCGCTACTGTCCCTAGCGCTCAGGCTGCGCCCGAAGATAATTACGTTGATGCGCCTCAGCTCAGTCATAGTGAGTGGGACACATGTCCGAATCTGCATTACATCCATGTTGCGGAGTGGACCTATTGTTTGGACGGCAACGTCAAGGGCAAAGGCGATTCTGGATCATGGTATTGGAATGATGCAGAGAAAACTCTTACGTTCGACAATTTTGTCCTTGAGCGCAAGGACTTCACCGGATCTTACGGTGCAGGCACATTCGTTGAGGTGGTATTCGATCGCTCAAAAGTTGGCGTGGAAGAACTGAATGTCAAATTCCGTGGTAACAATGTCATCGATCAACAGTCAAAGGGGCACTCAGATGCAATTGCTCTGATGTTCACGATGAAGAGCGGCGGGGTTAATAGCAAGCAAGATGGTCTTAATCCGAAGGTTAATTTGATTGGCGAGTCTGCCGATGCGACTCTCACAATTAATACAGATATCTCCAACTCCGACCCTAACTACTCCACGGCTGTTGAAAGCTGGGGTGGCGCGCTCACAATCGGCGGGCAAGGGACGATCAATCTTAACCCCGGATATAGCGGTGATAAAGGATTTGCTGGTGCTATGGGTATTTCTGCCAGCCCTTTCACCATCACAGATGATGTAAAAGTCAACATTAAGTCTCAAATAGCCAATCCCGAGACAACGTCAACGGAGTTCGGCGTCCTAGGCACATATGGATCTGCCGTACTTGCGGGCAACTCCCAACTCGATATTGATGTGATGGGCGTAACTGGTGGCAATGCTATTGGTATGTACAGTCGCGAAAACATCACTGTCACTGAGCAGGCTTCCCTGAAGGTGAAGGCAGATTCTCCGAATATGGCACCGGTCGGTGTTCGTGCAGATAAGGACACGGTGTTCTCTTCGGCTAAAGATGCCGATATCCAGGCTCCTGGCGGACGCGTTTGGTATGCGGGAAAGGTAGCAACCTTTGAAGGTCCCGGCGATGTAAATGGCACAGGTGCTTCGAAGTTCTCATTGCAAGCTGCCGGCGACGTAACTATGGCTAAGGGCTATGGTGTTTTTGCGCCCGAATCTGGCAAGGTGAATAATCCTGGTGTCATTAACGCTGACGGCGAGAGAGTAAGCGAATGGCAGTTGTCCATTTTGAAACCACTCTATGAGTTGGTCGAGACATCTCCTGCCAAGGCAGTGGAGTCGCCTATGAAGGGTGAAGAGTACGCGAAACAAGGCGTCCGACACGAGTACTCAGCCCCGGCGACAGTAGAGGTTAACGGAAAGACGTGGCAGGTGGAGACTGACGCTTCTACTGGCCAGTTGACGGTGACTCCAGCTGCTGATGCAGTCAAGGGGGATAGGGCCGAGATTCCAGTTACTGTGACTTATTATCAAGCTGATTCTGTAGTGAAGACGCGTGAAGCTATCGCACCGGTTGTTGTATCTGAAGCGAGTGCTGCTCCGCAGCCGCCAACCGTGCAGGATATGAACGACGTTCCGGAAGGTTCTTGGCAAGAGGTGGTGATTCCGTCTTACGGTCCGGATGAGAATGGTACTCCCAACCCGCTTGATGGGATGTTCAAATACGACGTGACGTATGTGAATAATGATGGTGAGCCTTTCAACCCGGATGATCCTGTTAGTCGCGGAAAGAAAGCTGTTGTGACTGTGTTGCTTACCGACAAAGGCAAGGAAAGCTACACGTCGCTTAAGTGTCCAGAGGGTGCTACTTGTGAGGTGAATGGCGACGGGAACGTAGTCTTCACAGTTGATCTAGCATTCAAGCCCAAGCCAGAGTCCCCTGATGAGACGAAACCGTCTGATGAAACGAAGAAGCCGTCAGCTACGTCAAAAGCTCAGCGCGGTCACGGTGGGCTAGGCAAGACAGGTTCAGCGGATATGACTCTGTTGGGTGCTAGTGTCCTGCTTCTGTTGGCGGGTGGCTGCTTACTCAAACGTCGTCACATGTAAAATCACATGTAACGTGTAATCACATAGTGCGCCGTGCCTCATCATGAGATTGAGGCACGGCGCGCTATGAGACTGATTGGGCTTTTGCTTTTTCTGATTTGTCGAAGATGAAGGCTGGTAGGCAGATTGAGTATCTGATCGACGAGGTTCCTGTTGAGGGGTATACGTCGGTGATTGAGCAAAGTGAGGATGTTTCGCTCGTTGTGACGAATACTCGCCAGCCGATTGTTCCTCCGACCCCTCCGGCTTTACCGAAGACGAAGTTGTCGAAGACCGGTGCTTCCGGAATCCTGACACTGCTGGCCCTCGGTGGCCTGATGTCAGCAGATGGAGCTCTTCTGGTGACACGTCGCAAGAAGAACCTCATGTGACCCATCTGATGACAAGGACCTAGTCCTGATCGCACAATGGTGCGCCGTCGAATCTCACCGGTTCGGTGGCGCGCCATTATGTATACCCGCACATGAGCCTCGTCCCCCATGACCAGCACTGTTTACCCCTAGGCTGAAAGACAAAAACACCAACCACACAGCCAAAAGGTGAATACTGAAAAAGGGGAAGCGCGATACCCAACGTGGAACTCAATCCACCTGAGGTGGATGCATCGCCCCTAGCCCCGCACTGCGTTGACGGAGCGAAGGTAGAGATTCTGACCTTGCGCGCAGTCCCTCTTGGAGGCTTGCGCGCAATGACTGTCGCACGCACGCTACTTCAACGCCGGTCCCTCATTGGCGCGTGGTGCTTTGTTGACCATTACGGTCCCGACAGGGTCTTAGACGTTGGTGGCATGGACGTTGCTCCGCAGTTCCCGCGCGTCACTATCAAACCGCGCTTCAATGTCGAGCCTGTCGCTCGGTTAGACGTGCGGGCCTGGTCAGCGTCTCAAAGCCGAGCCTTCCACACACTCATCGGGTCGGGCGTTTCGATCTGCAGTCGGAGGCAGCCAAGACGTTCCCAATCGTCTGCGTGAACCCTAGCCGTTATCTGCGATCCAAGCTCATCACGTTACCGACTGCACCTGGTGCGACGCTTTGGCGTGTTTGAGCCCGGATGTGTCGCGTGGGGTGTAGGTGGTGGCGCTCACCAACTGACTTCGCTTCCTCATCGACGGGCGTGTCGGGGTGTGGGGTGCCAGAGGAGACGCCTTTGTCGTGTGAGGCGATGTTTTGGGTATTAACCCCGATGCTTGGGTATTAACCCCAAATCTGAAAGACGGATGTAAGGGGCGGAGATGAAGAATGTCGCCTCTATGTCAGTTTTCCCCTTGTGCCGATATTTTAGGGGAGTTGCCAATTGATTGGCGTTGCTCCTTGAGCCCGAAGAAGGTCATTTGCCTTTGAGAAAGGCCTCGAACCGAAGAACCCGCGACGTGCTGACAAGGGGGATGGGTGCACCGACTTGATGATCGGGAAGCGGTTCAGTCGCGGTTCCAGAGTCTGTGCCGGTCGGCCCCAGAGGATCGCCACCAGCGGTTGTGGTGTGCCTTCGTCATCTGTGCGGGCAACAAGAGCATCGATCGCGCATTCGGTGACGTCCTCCCACCCGCGTTTCTGGTGCGAGCCTGGTGCGCCCGGGCGAACCGTGAGCACTCTGTTGAGCAGACAGACTCCCTCGCACGCCCACGGTGTCAAGTCACCGGATGTCGGTCGCGGGAGGCCTAGGTCCGATTCCAGTTCGGTGAAAATATTGACGAGGGACCGCGGAATTGGAGTCCCCGGAGTGACGGAGAAACTGAGCCCCATCGCGTGCCCGGGCGTGGGATATGGATCTTGACCGACGATCAGCACTTTCACGTCGTTAAATGGGTAGGTGAATGCTCGCAGTACATCCGTACCAGCGGGCAGATAGTTGTGCCCGGCTTTGATTTCTTTGCGGAGCATTACTCCCAACTCATGAATCTTGTCTTCAACGGGCGCCAAGGCTTCAGCCCACCCGGGGTCGATGAGATTGATAAGCGGTTGAGGAGCAACGTCATTCATATGCTCAGCTTAGTGCGATCGAATCCGCGATGTTTATCTGATTGTGATACGTGGCGAGGCCTCGGCGCGCCGGCGTCTTCTTCGGCATCGAAACGTACGTGACGTTAGGCTAAAAGGGTGAGTTCAGTTAACCCTCGTGATGAATTTGATGTTGCCGGCGAAGATATGCCTGTCGGTATGCACCGCCCTCAGCCGTCGAAGTGGAAGTCAGTCTGGCCATTCCTGGTCATTCTGATCGTTGTTCCCCTACTGGCTTGGGGAGCAAGTAGCCTTCTGACGAACAGGCCGACCTCGTCGAATACGGCTGCCACCCCTACGGGGCAATCCGAAGCACAGTCGGCTCAGTCGGCACCTGAAACCACCCAGTCTGCTCCCGCTGAACAGGCTGAATCTGCTCAGTCGGAACCGGTAACCGAACCGGAATCAACGCCCGCCCCGGCGAACGAACCCATCGTTGATACCAACGTGAAGATTTCAGTGCTGAACGGTACCGGCCAGAACGGTTTGGCAGCTCGGACTGCCGAAAAGCTCACCGCAGCAGGCTTTGCCGGTGCAGCGACGGGCAACGCAACCGGTTGGGAGACCCAGGTTTCAACCGTTTACTACCAGGATCCGAACTTGGAAGCCAGTGCGCGAGCAGTTGGCGAAGCTGTGGGCATCACGAACGTTCAGCAGTCGAATAACATCGGCGATTCAGATATTGTCGTTCTGCTGAGGTAATCCCGCTTCGCGCTCTAGGCGCGAACGCGACACTAGCAGGAGTGGTCAGTCGAAAATCGACTGGCCACTGTGCTGTTTGCGCCCACAGCGAACCCCGTTTGCCTCGTCTTGCACTCGAAAGGGGAGAGTGCCAAACTTGAGTTAGCACTCGCCACGGCAGAGTGATAAAACCAGCGGGAAGGTGAGGGACGTTCGGCATCTGGAAAGGCCAGATGAACAGCGTTCCGTCCGTCGCGGGCACCATCCCCAATCCGCACCGCGGAAGGAAATACACACCAATGGCAAAGATCATTCACTTCGACGAGGACGCACGTCGCGGCATGGAACGTGGCCTGAACCTCCTCGCTGATACTGTCAAGGTCACCCTCGGCCCCAAGGGTCGCAACGTTGTTCTCGACAAGAAGTGGGGTGCCCCCACCATCACCAAGGACGGCGTCTCTGTCGCAAAGGAAATCGACCTTGAGGATCCGTTCGAGCGCATCGGCGCCGAACTGGTGAAGGAAGTTGCAAAGAAGACCGACGACGTTGCAGGTGACGGCACGACCACCGCAACCGTTATCGCTCAGGCGCTCGTCCGTGAAGGCCTCCGTAACGTTGCAGCCGGCTCGAACCCGATTGCTCTCAAGCGCGGTATCGACCAGGCTGTCTCCGCTATCGTCGAACAGCTCCACAACGACTCCAAGCCTGTCGAAACGACCGAGCAGATCGCAGCAACCGCTTCGATCTCCGCGAACGACTCGGAGATCGGCAAGCTCATTGCCGAGGCATTCGAGAAGGTCGGTGCAGAGGGCGTCGTCACCGTCGAAGAAACCAACTCCTTCGACACCACCCTCGAGACCACCGAGGGCATGCGTTTCGACAAGGGCTTCCTCTCGGCCTACTTCGTCACCGACACCGAGCGCCAGGAGGCCGTCCTCGAGGACGCCTACGTGCTCCTTATGGATTCGAAGATCTCGAACGTCAAGGACATCGTCCCCGTTCTTGAAAAGGTCATGCAGACCGGCAAGCCGCTGCTGATCGTCGCCGAAGATGTTGAGGGTGAAGCTCTGGCGACCCTCGTCGTCAACAAGATCCGTGGCACCTTCAAGTCCATCGCCGTCAAGGCACCGGGCTTCGGTGACCGTCGCAAGGCAATGCTTCAGGACATGGCAATCCTGACCGGTGGCCAGGTCATCTCCGAAACCGTTGGCCTTTCCCTTGAGAACGCTGATCTTGAACTGCTTGGTCGCGCACGCAAGGTCGTCGTCTCTAAGGACGAGACCACCATCGTCGAAGGCGCTGGCGAAAAGGAAATGATCGACGCTCGCGTCCGTCAGATCCGCCAGGAGATCGAGAACACCGACTCCGACTACGACCGCGAGAAGCTCCAGGAACGCCTGGCCAAGCTCTCCGGTGGTGTTGCCGTCATCAAGTCCGGCGCCGCAACCGAGGTCGAACTCAAGGAACGTAAGCACCGCATCGAAGACGCAGTGCGTAATGCTCGCGCAGCCTCCGAAGAGGGCCTCGTCGCCGGTGGTGGCGTTGCTCTGATCCAGGCCGCTGACCGCGCACTGGCAACCCTCGAAGGCCTGCCTGGCGATGAAGCAACCGGCGTGAACATCGTCCGCGTTGCAATCTCCGCTCCGCTCAAGCAGATCGCTGAGAACGCTGGCTTCGAAGGTGGCGTTGTCGCAGACCGTGTCGCAGCAATGGAACCGGGCCACGGCCTGAACGCAGCAACTGGCGAATATGGCGACCTGATGGCAGCCGGCATCTCTGACCCGGTGAAGGTCACCCGCTCTGCTCTGCAGAACGCTGCTTCGATTGCAGGCATGTTCCTGACCACTGAAGCTGTCGTTGCCGACAAGCCTGAACCGCCGGCACCGGCCGGTGGCGAAGACGCCGGCATGGGTGGCATGTACTGAGCCACTGATGCTCGCGCGCGTCTCGCGTAGCTGAAAACAACCGGGGCCGGCCCTTATCTCAGGGC
>OGZA01000931.1_pt1 | contig 21302 bp, 16 predicted proteins | sample 1576591 | NCBI WGS metagenome assembly OGZA01 (sample SAMEA3541565, study PRJEB24748) | human gut metagenome | biome: human gut; feature: human-associated habitat; material: faeces | place: China | collected 2012
CGGATGTATCGCAAGCTCCGCACCCATGACGGCATCGTGCTGGCACCTGTGCTGAGGCAAATGGAGACTTTGTCAGATGCCCTGCATCGCGGCAACCCGGCCATGCTGGCGGTCAACACAGCCATCGCCACGGCATCCGAGCAGAGTTACCACCTCACAAAGCTGCACACGGCAGGTCTCCTGGACAAGGCTGCCTTATCCGCAAAGCAGGCGGAACTCAACGCCAAGCTGACAGAACTACGACGGGAGAGGCGAAAGCTGCTTTGCAATGAGGATATTGATGAGCAGGTCGATGCAATTCGCCTGACGATTGATACCATCCGGAACGGACCAGAGACTCTGTCCAGCTTTGACGAAATCCTGTTCACCAAGCTGGTGGAACGAATCGTTGTAGATACCCAGAGCACCATCCGCTTTCAACTATATGGCGGATTTGAATTCCAAGAGACGCTGGAGGCGTAGGCAATGGCAAATCGGAAGATATTGTATGGCTACCAGATCATACACGGCGATCTGGTTATCCAGGAGGAGGAACGACTCACTGTTCAAAATATATTTACCACCTATCTGGCCGGGTTATCCTATCAGGCACTGGCAGACCGGATGAATGCGGACAACATCCCGTTCTCTCAGGAATCGCCGCTGTGGAACAAGCACAAAATCAAGCGAATGCTGGAAAACTCTCGCTATGCCGGGGAAAATGGATACCCACCCATTATTGACCAAGATACCTTCCAGCAAGTGCAGGAAAAGATCTCAGAAAAGACAAGTGGGAAGTTTCCACGCCGGACGGAATCGGATGGCTTATGGCAAAAGCTGCGAAGCGGATGCTGTCAGACTCGCCTGCTCCGAACCGGAGGGCCAATCGGGCATACCGGAAACGTCCATCTGAAATGTTCTGCCTGCAGAAACGCATTTGTTGTCGGGAAGGAGGAACTGCTTGCGCAGACGGCACGGCAGCTTGCGGCACATGAAAAACCCATATGTAAGCCATACGCGCCCTCTGCGGAGGCTGTTCGCCTGGCCAATGCCATTAACCGGGCGTTGGAACAGCCAGGAGACGGTAAGGAGGCTCTCTCCCACATCCTGCAAGGGGCAGCTGCCCGGTATGCCTGCTGTGATGATGGTGTGGATACGGCTGTAAGCCAAACGCAGCCCGACCAAATCGACTGGGAACGCTTCGAACGAACGGTCTCCCATATCATAATCGGAACAGATAACGCAATCACCGTACACTTCTGATTAGGAACAGAAAGGACAGCAAAATGGAACAATCATCACTGGAACGCACCGTCCACCGTATTCCGGCATTACGCTCCAATGTAGCAGGCAACAAGACGAGACTCCATGGCAGGCAGCGGGTGGCGGCTTACTGCCGGGTCAGCACCGACAGCGAGGAGCAGATCAACAGCTACACCGCCCAGAAAGCCTACTACACCCAGAAAATTGAGGAGTCCCCAGATTGGGAACTGGCCGGGATCTTCGCGGACGAGGGGATCACCGGGACCAGTATGAAGAAGCGAAAAGAATTCAACCGGATGATCACCGCCTGCAAGCGGGGCGGGATCGACCTCATCCTAACAAAATCCCTCTCCCGTTTCGCACGAAATACAGTGGACTGCCTGGAGACGGTACGGATGCTGAAGGCCAGGGGGATCGGGGTCATCTTCGAAAAGGAAAATATCAATACGCTGACAGAGTCCAGCGAGTTCCTCATCACCCTGTTCAGCGGATTTGCCCAGGCCGAGAGCGAATCCCTCAGCTCCAATATCCAGCTGGGCATCCGTATGGCAATGAAAGAAGGAAAGGTCAACTTCCACTACAGATCCATGCTGGGCTACCAAAGAGGAGCGGACGGTAAGCCGGAGATCGTACCGGAGGAGGCCGAGGTGGTGCGGCGAATCTACCGCCGGTACCTGGAGGGCTGCAGTGAGGGCCAGATCCAGAGAGAACTTACCCAAGATGGGATCGCCACCGCAAAGGGTGTCAAGGCATGGTCCCATCAGATCGTGCATAACATCCTCACCAATGAAAAGTATGCGGGAGACGCCTTGCTGCAAAAGACCTTCACCACAGACTGCATCAGCAAGAAGGTCAAGAAGAATACCGGCGAGTTGCCGCAGTATTACATCAAGGACAACCACCCTGCTATCATCCCACGGGACATCTACCAGCGGGTACAGGAGGAGATGGCACGGCGGACCAGCAAGCGAAAGATTCTGCAGAAAAGCGGAAAAACAGAACAGGGCAAGTATTCCGCCAAGTATGCGCTCAGTGAGCGGCTGGTCTGTGGGGAGTGTGGTTCCCCCTATAAGCGGTGTACCTGGGCCAGAAATGGCGTCAAACGGATCGTCTGGCGGTGTGTCTCCCGGTTGGAATTTGGGAAAAAATACTGCCATAACTCGCCTTCCATGGCGGAGGACAAGCTGCATACCGCAATTCTTACGGTGCTTAACCGGGTAGTCGAAGCAAGCGATGGCCTACAGGATGAACTGGCAGAGACGCTCCGAATGGTATGTACCCCGGAAGGGGTCGGTAACAACCTGTTGGAATTGGAGCATGAACTGGAAGCCCTGACCGCACAACAGAACGCCCTGTTGGATCAGGCGTTAGCCAACATGGAGGATCTGACGATAGCAGAGCAACTCAAGACCCTGCTGGAAGAAAAGCAGAACCTGCAGACACGGATCGATGCGGCGAAGAAAGAGGCAGCCAACAGAATCAACGAGGACTCACGTATGGCAGAGTACGCAACTTATCTGGAGGAACATCTCAATGGCTTTCCTCACTATGATGACGAGGTCGTTCGCAAGATGATTGAACGGGTCACTGTAGTCGATGCGGAAACAATCCGGGTCAAGTTCCGATACAGCGATTTGGAGATTGAACAGTCCGTATGCTAAAATAGAGACAAGGAGCGATTTACTTATGGAAATTTTTATAACAGGAGATACACATGGAGATTTCTGCCGGTTCCGGCCCGACATCTTCTATGAGCAGGAACACATGACCAAGGAGGATTTGGTTCTGGTCTGTGGAGACTTTGGTGGAATCTGGTACGGTGATCCACGGGATGATGCAGGACTGGACTGGCTGGATAGTCTGCCCTACACCACGGCCTTCGTGCTCGGGAACCATGAAAACTATGACGCCTACAAAGGTTATCCCAAAGAGGAGTGGCATGGCGGACAGATCCAGAGGATACGTCCCTCCGTCCTGCATCTCATGCGGGGCCAGGTATATGAGCTCAACGGCAGGAAGTTTTTTACCATGGGCGGCGCATCCTCCCATGATATCCAGGATGGCATTCTGGAGCCGGACGATCCAGACTTCGAGGAAAAGTTTCAGCAACTCGAACAGCGCGGTGCGCTGTTTCGTGTGAACCATCGTTCCTGGTGGGCCGAGGAACTGCCTAGCGAAGCGGAATATCTGGAAGCCAGAGCAAATCTGGAGCGTGTCCACTGGAATGTGGATTACATCATCAGCCACTGCTGCCCCTCCAGCATACAGGATGTGTTCAGCGGAGGAATGTTCAAAAAAGACGCACTGACCGAGTTCTTCGATGAAGTGTGTCAGAGATGTACCTTCCGGTATTGGTTCTTCGGCCACTACCACAGCAACATGGTGATCGAGAAAAAGTATGCTATGCTATATGAGCAGATCATAAGACTGAAGTAAGAAAGAGGGCTGTGCTGACGCATGGCCCTTTTTTCGTATCCTGTTTGCACATGGCTTTGTCAGTATGTCAATATGGGGGTTCGGAAATGGCTTGAAAAAAGCGCAGAAAAACAAAAATACAAGTTTGAAGCAGGGTTGTTTTTCGAACTGTAAAGTCGAAAAACAACCCTTTTCTTTTTCTCTAACTACTGATATAACTTAGTTTTTAAGTTTGCCGAAAAGGAATGGCCTATGAAAAAAGGATAAAATCCACCCAAAAATATACGTAATGGTTCCGGATTTAGACACAGGATTTTCATATATCTTGTGTCTTTTTCTTTCCATAAAGCTCCTCAAAACGGGTAGGAGTTTTATATGCCAGGGTTTGATGAGGCCTTACTTCATTATAAAAGCGCATGTACTCATCCACACTCTTTTGAAAATCAGCCAGAGAGGAATACTCCCGGCGGTACACTTCTTCTTTCTTGAACGTTGCAAAAAAGGTTTCGGCCACAGCGTTATCTCGAGGAGTGCCCGGTTTTGAAAAAGACTGCTTAACATCACATTTTCTTAACAAAGCGCAAAAGCTTTCAGAAACATATTGGCTACCCCGATCACTATGGAATGTTAATCCTATTGGATTCCCACGGCACTCGTAGGCTTTGCGAAATGTAAAGGTAACTAATTGGGTACTGGATTTTCGTGATACCCGGTAACCGACGACCCGTCGTGAAAACAGGTCAAGAATAACACACAGAAAAACTGGGTGCTCTTTGAGTTTAAAATATGTAATATCGCTGACCCAAATTTCGTTTGGACGCTGGGTTTTAAACTCTTGATTTACTAAATTACGCCTATGGTATTCTTGCCGTTTCATATAAGCCTTTTTAGCATTTTCTCGAACACTCTCCAGGCCCAGTTCTTGCATAATCTGTCGTATTCTCTTTTTACCGACATGGATCCCGTTTTCTGATAGGATTACACGAATTTTTTCTGCGCCAAACCGCTGTTTGCTGTCATTAAAGATTTGCTGTACCTGCACCATAAGAACCTGTTGCTCTTCCTGGTACTTTGTGCGATCCGCTCTTCGGAAAATGTGATTATAAAAAGTACCCCGAGAAACACCCAACGCCTCGCATAGCTCATGGACATTATATTGCTCAAACCGTTCATGAAGGTTCTCTAAAATATCCAGCCTCCTCCTTAGCGGAACTTCAGCTATCAGATTAGATAGACGAATAATTTGTAAAATGTGCTCTAACCGCTCTTTCTGGAACAAAAGATTCCGGATATCCATTGGCAGCATATTTTCTTCAGCTATATACTCTTCCTTGTCTTTGACCCAGCGATAAATGGTACTGGGAGCAACACCGAATTTTACTCTTATATCTGTGAGAGGCTGCCCAAGTTGATATGCAGAAATGATTTCCTGTTTTTCTTCTTCAGAATACTTTTTAGGCACGATTCCAGACACATCCTTTCGGGTTTACATATGTCTATTTTATCTTACCAAGTATTTAGAGAGTATTTATTCCCCAAAATTATTAAAAGTAAAAAATATTAAAAACGAAAAATTTGTTGGGAGTATTCCGAAAATATGATATAATAAATAAAGTTAGCGGTGATTTGACGCGTTCTTCTTTTGTTCGCTAAAGTGATAATTTGTTACTCTTTACAGCGTTCCAACGCAGGATTCCCGATTCCACGCCGTGAAGTAGTCGGCATGCGTTATTGGGCATCCCATATGCCACAAAGCAGGCGAAGGGGGCTGAAACCGAAACGAGAAGATGGTAAATGGAGCCGGTTTCCCCCGCACCTCGGAACAGAAGAGCCCAAAAAAGACGAAAATTTCCCGCAAAAAGGAGGAGCTGTCTTGAGCCAGAAAACGGGAAGCGATTATAAAAACGCCATACAAGCGCTGGAACCCCTTCAGCATATCTATGATGTCAGCGGAGATGTCGTACAATGTCTGGATTGCAATTGCTTTGAAGGGCATCTTCACTCAGATTCTTCCTTCCTGATCAAGCAGGCATCGGAAGCCATCCAATATCTCTGCGATGAAAAAAACAATTACCTTCTGACCCTGGAAAATCTGATCGTAAAATTTCTTCCCAAGCCCACAGCAAACTCCTTCGAAACGTACATCTGCATTATTCAGGGGTATCTGAATGAGATCAAATCCCACGGGTACTCAGAAGACTTGCAGAAAAATCTGGAGAAGAGCATCCGCAATCTTTCTAAGGAACTTGACCGGATCAGCGCAAGTCTGGAGGAGTCCAAACCAGACGGACACTGTGATGCGCTCATATCTTCGAATTCGGCACTTTCTGAACGAGCCATTCACTTGCAGGGTTACCGGGAACGGTGCATTCGGAATCGCTGTGGAATGATGGGACATGGAAATCCTGCTGTGGGAGTACAGAACAGAGTGGCAAATCTTAGTTCAGACATCGGTCAGTCTACAGGACCGCTCTGCGATGTAAACCAGTTTTGCCGGGAGGTCACAGATGGATTTTCCGCCTGTGTGAAGCAACTCACAGATCTTCAAAATTCAGACCCAGCCCATCATCCGGACGAAGCCCTTTCACAGATATCAAGGCTTGATCTCCTGTGGAACCAACTGAAAACCATCATACAAGCATAAAAGGAGCGATACTATGCGTTTATATTCCTTTCCCATGAAGGATGCAGTCAACAAGGAGATGGAAACCTACATCAATTCATTCGCACGAGTTATGAACTTCTGTCATCAGACCGAACAGCTGATTCTTCCGGTCCCGAAAAACATCCCTGCCTGGTTTGCAGAGGCAGAGCAAACGACTTCTTTGGCAAAATCAAACGCCCTGCTGTGGAAGAATTCCGTGGGCGGAAATCTCCTTCATATGCCGGAAGCCTTGCTGGCCTACCAGCCGGTATATCAGAGCAAGGCACAAACGGTACAGAATCTCTTTCAGATCCTGGCCGATCATCCGGAGGATCAGAACAGCCGCGCTCTGGCTGCGCAGCATCTCGCCGATTTGCACACCGTTCTTCTCTCCCAGAAAAACGCAATCCAATCGCAGACCAATCTGATCACAGACTTCGGGCAGAAATTGAACACAGACATTACTAATCTGAAGGAGATCAGCCAGAAAGCCGTAAAAGAATCGGAGGTAGATGAGAAGAAAATCAAAGAGCTCAAAACAGCCATTGAGGATGCCAATGCATTGGTCAGCAATTTCGACAGCTGGATCACCGTCGGAGAAGTCGCCGCCGCCACAGGCTTAGCAATCGTCGGATTCGGACTGGCTCTTACTCCGGTTTCCATGCCAGTCATCATTTTTGGAATCGTTGTATCCGCCTTGGGTGGAATCGAAATCATCACACTGGAAATCTTAAAATCCGTCCAGATCAATCGGATCCGTGATCTGACAAATGATTTGACCAATATGGAAAGTACTGTGAAAGCGTTTGTGGATATGGAATATAAAATCAATGCCATCACAAATTGCTCGGCAAATGTGCAGCAGGCGATCCAAAATATAAACGGAACCTGGGACGCCATTGGATCGTTTGCCAGCGATATGCTGCAAATGATCCAGCAGGAGCAGCAGGCGCTGGAACGAGAAACTCTGTTAAAAGCCGTCCATACGACCGCTTCTGCAAATCAGGCCGCTGACTCTTACTATGACCTTCTCAAACAGATCCGTCCGCTGAAATTCAACTTCTCCAACTACACACAGGTGATCGCCTAACGGTTCAGACTTCAGCCAGACAAGGAGAACATACATGATTCTGAAATACAGGTTCAAAGATCTTGATTATACCTCCCAGCTCACGGAATACCAACAGGCTGTCATGGATATTGCCGCATATAACAGCGCCCTCCTGCATCTGAAGTCTCCCACCCAGGCAGGCGTCACAGGCGAAAACGGGAAAAAAGCCGATCAATGCTATCAAACAATTCTTCAAAACGCTCAGAACTGGATGCAGAACATCTCTGTGCACTGCCGTGTGATCCCGGAAACCATTGCTTCATATGATTTCCTGTTTCAGTCGGAAATCGAAACGATCAAACAGGGATTAGGCGTTCTGATCGATGCACCGAATAACGATGCCACGAAAGACTCCGTCGCATCGACGCTTGCCTGCATGAATCAGATCATGTCATCCTACGTCACAGACATCCAGAATCTGATTGATGAAATTGACCGCTATGAGGCCGGGAATCAAGCGGCGGTCGAATCCTTTCAGACCATCCTGGACGATATCGTCCAGGATCTTCAGCAAGATCAGACTTCCGTCACACGGATTCGTTCCATCATAGAAGAGGCACAGAAAACATTGTATGAGGAAAGCCAGCGTCTGAAAGCTGATGAAACACTGCTCAAGAACCCTCTCTTTATCATTATTTCCCTCTTCGCTGCTGGGATCCCTCTGATTGCCTATGGAATTGATGCAAAAATAGCGGAATCGCAGATTAAGGCACAAAAGCTGTTGATCCAGACAAAAATGGCCGAGCTGCAACACTTAAATGACACCATCATTTCCCTCACGGCTGCCCATACCGCATACCTTCAGGTGCAGAAACAAATCACCTCCCTGCTGTCCTCTTCCAAGGTCATTCTGGATATCTGGAATAAACTGTCCGATTCCGCCGGCAGCTTTGCCTCTTTTCTTCAGGACGAATCCAAGAAACTGGATTCTTCTGGCTACAGGAGCGCTTTGTCCGAAATCGATGATATGGCAAAAAGCTGGCAGAGTCTTTCTCAGTTTTCTTCCCTGCTCAGCAACGTGCATTACGAAATCACGGTCGAAACGGATGCGGTCGCATAAAACGCCGGGCAGAGCTATGGTCAGTGCCCATTCTTTCTGCGGATGTTCTCTTGAATGACCCTACCTGATCTGAACAAATGACTGACATTTGCTTGGATCAGGTAGGGTCATTTCATGCCTAAAACCCTTGACACGAGAAGAATTTCAGGCTTTTTATATTTGAGTTTGCTGTCAGCGGGATAAGGTATGATAAATTGCGCAAATTAAAAAATGGATAAAAATAGACATGGTTTGCAGATCTCTGGTAGAATGAAGTCGCGACACACCATTCGAAAGGAGATAGCAAACCATGCCTGTAAAGATTGTACAGCTTAACGAAGAAGTTATCAAGGGGGAAATCAAGGAACTGGTTCGAGGAAGTGTGGAGGAAACGCTCAACGAGCTGCTGGAGGCCGAGGCGGAGAAACTTACCCAGGCTGCCCGATATGAGCGCAACGAGCAACGTCAGGGCTACCGCAGCGGTCATTACAGCCGTAACCTCACCACCACTTCTGGAGATGTCACCCTCAAGGTTCCCAGACTCAAGGGCATTTCCTTTGAAACTGCAATCATCGAGCGCTACCGCCGCCGGGAAAGCAGCGTGGAAGAGGCTCTCATTGAGATGTACCTGGCAGGCGTATCCGTCCGGCGTGTGGAGGACATTACTGAGGCCCTCTGGGGCAGCAAAGTCTCTCCCTCTACCATTAGTGAACTGAACAAGAAAGCGTATGTCCACATCGAGGATTGGCGTAACCGTCCTCTGCAAGGCGGGCGGTATCCGTATGTCTATGTGGATGGGATCTATCTGCGCCGCAACTGGGGTGGAGAGTTTGAAAATGTAGCCATTCTGGTAGCAATTGCGGTAAATGAGGACGGATACCGTGAGGTTCTTGGTGCTGCCGAGGGCATGAAAGAGGACAAGGCCAGCTGGGTCAGTTTCTTTCAATGGCTGCGTGGTCGTGGTCTGGATGGGGTGAAACTCATCGTTGGTGACAAATGTCTTGGTATGCTGGAGGCTGTAGGAGAAGTGTTCCCTGAAGCCAAATATCAGCGGTGTACCATCCACTTTTACCGCAACGTGTTCTCTGTAACTCCTCGCTCCAAAGTGAAACTTATAGCCAAGATGCTCAAGGCAATTCATGCCCAGGAGAGCAAGAGAGCCGCCAGAGAAAAAGCCAAAGCCGTGGTAGAGGAACTGCGCTCAATGAAACTGAAGGAAGCGGCTAAGAAGGTAGAAGACGGGATCGAGGAGACGCTGACCTACTGTGATTTTCCCAGTGAACACTGGACACGAATCCGAACAAATAACGTGATCGAAAGGTTGAACCGGGAGATCCGCCGCCGTACCCGTGTGGTGGGCAGTTTCCCGGACGGCAACTCTGCCCTCATGCTGGTCTGTGCCCGGCTGCGCCATGTGGCTGGCACCCAGTGGGGCAACAAGAAGTACATGAATATGAAGCACCTGGAGGCTGCCATTGAGGACGTCTCCATTGCTGGCTGACTTCATTCATGCCAGGCTCTGCAAACTAATTTGCGCAAAACTCTTGACACTACCGTCAGCGGAAAAAAGGAAAACGGTTCAGAAAAAGAAGAATTTGGGGCCTTATTTTGGGGCTTATCTGAATTAGCTGAATTGAGTGGAGAAAATATTGATAGAATCTCCACGCCAATGTATGATATGTTCTCATTTTAATAGAAAGTTGGGCTCGGAAGTCAATTATGGACACCGCACTCCTTTTCTATGGATTCAGTCTGGAAGCGTTACGCAGTAGAATGATATTTTAGGGAGACATGTATAAAGCCTTTCCCTTATGAAAAAACTTCTGTCAGAACCAAACTCTATAAGTGTTTTTGCGTCTTCATTGCGGAACAGAGAGCGCATTTCTTTCATAAGTGACGCCGCTCCGCGCCGATTGACCTCGAAATGTGCATGCGGGCGCAGTCCTTTTCAAATCAAAACTGCTTACACTGGGTTATGATTTTATTTTGGATATAGACTTGTAGGTTCCTCCATCTTTTTTGGCAACAGAAGTCAAGAGAAAAGTGCTTGATTCTTTGTGAATTGAGCACTTTCTTTTGTTTTTGCGGGGAAAATATCCTGCCGGGCTACAGACCGGCAGTTTGCAAATCGCTGCTCCGCCGCATTGGCATAAAAGGCGGACTGGCGGCAAGTTATATAAACTTTTGCAAAAGCGGGAGTCCGGCAGACGCCGGGCTCCCGCTTCGCTTGTCGGTCCTTATCGTATTGCGGTGCGCTTTACACAATCAGCATCGCATCGCCGAAGCTGAAGAAATGATAGCGCTCCTTCACCGCCTCCTGATATGCCGCCAGGACGTGCTCCCGGCCCGCCAGGGCGGACACCAGCATAATCAGAGTGGACTCCGGCAGATGGAAGTTGGTAATCAGCCCGTCCAGTACCTTGAACCGATACCCGGGATAGATGAAGATATCCGTCCATCCGGCGCTGGCCGTCATGGTGCCGTCCTCTGCGGCCCAGCTTTCGATGGTGCGGCAGGAGGTGGTGCCCACGCAGATGACCCGGCCGCCGTTTTTCTTGGTCTCATTGATCAGGTCCGCCGTCTCCTGGGGGATCACGCAGTATTCACTGTGCATTTCGTGGCCCTCGATCTCGTCCTCCTTCACCGGGCGGAAGGTCCCCAGGCCCACATGAAGTGTAACGTATCCCAGCTTTACACCCATTGCGGATACTTGATCCAGCAGCTCCTGGGTGAAGTGCAGGCCCGCCGTGGGGGCGGCTGCGGAGCCGTTGACCTTGGAGTACACCGTCTGATAGCGCTCCTGGTCCTGAAGCTCCTCCTTGATATAGGGGGGCAGGGGCATTTTCCCCAGACGCTCCAGCACCTCCAGGAAAATTCCCTCATAATCGAAGCGCACCAGGCGGTTGCCGCCGGGCAGCTCCTCCACCACCTCCGCCGTCAGCTCCCCGTCGCCGAAGGACAGCTTCGCCCCGGTGCGCATGCGCTTGCCGGGCCGCACCAGGCACTCCCAGGTCTTGTTTCCCCGGTCGATCAGCAGCAGCACCTCGCAGGCCCCGCCGCCGGGCAGCCGGTGGCCCAGCAGACGGGCCGGAAGCACCCGGGAATTATTGAGGATCAGGCAGTCGCCGGGCCGGAGATACTCCGGCAGGTCGTAAAAATGCCGGTGCTGCCATGCGCCGGTATTCTTGTCCAGCACCAGCAGCCTGGAGGCGTCCCGCTGGGGGATGGGCATCTGGGCGATCAGCTCCGGCGGTAATTCATAGTTAAAGTCGCTTGTTTTCATATCCATCGTCCTGTTTCCGGTAAATTGTGCCAGCGGCACTGTCAAATAAATAGTATAGTATATTTTCGCCGTTACGGCAACTGTTTTCCGAAAAAAGAGAGGACGATGCCGGGATGCGGTCAGTCTGCGGACTGCATAGCCTGCACGCCCTGTAAAATCGCAATGATCTGCTGGGCTTGCGGGTGGCTGGGCGAATACAGGCCGTAGTAGGACAGGGTGAAGGGATAGGACCCGTCCGCCAGCGTCGCGTCTGTGGGCCGCACGCCGTCCACGGAGATCACCGACCCGTTGATTCCCGCCTCACCGAACAGCCAGTTATAGTGCAGGGGGAACAGCGGCGATCCCACCCGCCCGGTCTGGACAGTGGCCATCACAGGGTTGCCCGATGTCCCCGTCGTGAGGATATCCGGCGCGTCGGCGGTGAAGCCGAACTGCATCGACATCAGCTGCCACAGGGGGTCCTGGGCATCGCTGGCATAGCCATAGGCGGGAATCAGCGGCTGAGTCTGTGCCTCATCCCAGAAAAGGGGGGCGGTGCCGGCGTATATGCTGCGGAGGGTCTCCGAGGACAGGTTATAGTCCGCATCCTCCTGCCCGATGTTGCCGTGGACAAAGATCACGGCGTCCTTGAGCAGGGGCATGGACTCATAGCCGCCCAGCAACTGCAGGGCCTTCTGATCGGGGGCGCACACGGCGGCGTCATAGTTCCCCAGCTTCAGCTCCTGGGCGATGTCCCGGGGATCCACCGAGAAGATCACGTCGTTCGGATCCGTGTCCCCGAACAGGGCCTGCCCCTCCTCCGAATAAAACCAGTTGTAGACGGCGGAACGGGCCGGATCGCTGTCCACGGCGATCTTCAGCTCTGGGGCAGGCTGGGGGTCCTCCTGCTGGGGCGGGTCCTGGGGCTGCTGGGCGGGCTTCCGGCCGCAGGAAACCGCGGCAGTCACCATCAGGGCGCAAAGAATCAGGGCGCAGAGCATTTTCGGCAGTCTTTTCATCTGATACCTCCGTTTTATGTCCGGTTGGATGGGATGAGCCATGCAGGCCGTTAGAACAGAAAATATTTCCGCCTGAAAGCATTGTATTTTGTCTATTCTGATGAACTGCATCTATCATAGCATACACATCGGCAACCGTCAAGCTATATAGATATATATAGAAATTATCTGTATTTCGGTTATTGCATTCTGCATATTCCCCGGGAAATTCCCCGGTTGCAAAAACCCGCGCATTGCGGTACAATATCCGGGAATATACAGCGGCACAGCCGCATGGAGGATCATATGATCGTTGTTATCCGAAAAGATACCCAGGAACCCGCCCTGCGGCAGCTGGCGGTGCGCCTGATGAATCAGGGGGTGCGGATCGGCCGGACCCCGGGCCGGGACGCCGATGTGCTGACCCTGGTGGGAGACACCTGGCGGCTGGACCCGGAGGGCCTGGCGGCCCTGCCCTATGTGCTGGACGTGCGGCGCATTACGCCGCCCTATCGCCTGGCCAGCCGGGCCGTCCACCCGGAGAACACCGTGGTGGAGGTGGGCGACGCCCGGATCGGGGCGGAGTTCTGCCTGATCGCCGGGCCCTGCGCCGTGGAATCCCAGGTGCAGATGGCCGGGGTAGCCCGGCGGGTCAAGGCCGCCGGAGCCCAGCTGCTGCGGGGCGGGGTATTCAAGCCCCGGACGTCCCCCTATTCCTTCCAGGGGCTGGGCCAGCCGGGCATTTCCATGCTGACGGAGGCGGGCCGGGAGGCTGGACTGCCGGTGGTGTCGGAGATCACGGACCCCCGCCAGCTGGAGGACCTGAATCAGGTGGATATTTTGCAGGTCGGGGCCCGGAATATGCAGAATTTCGCCCTGCTCCAGACCCTGGGCCAGGTGCGGAAGCCGGTGCTGCTGAAGCGGGGCATGTCCGCCACCGTGACGGAGCTTTTGCAGGCGGCGGAGTACATTCTGGCCGGGGGCAATTCCCAGGTCATTCTGTGTGAGCGGGGTATCCGCACTTTTGAGACGGACAGCCGGGCCACCCTGGATATCGCAGCCATTCCGGTGCTGAAAAGACTGTCGCACCTGCCTGTGATCGTGGACCCCAGCCACGCCGCCGGGCGGGCGGAGCTGGTGGCTCCCCTGGCGCTGGCCGCTGTGGCCGCCGGGGCCGACGGCCTGATGGTGGAGGTGCACGACCGCCCGGCCTGCGCCCTGTCCGACGGGGCACAGGCCCTGTCCTGCGACCAGTTTGACCGGCTGGCCGGGCAGGTGCGGGAGCTGCTGCCCCACGCCTGCCGCTGATGGCGGGCTATTATTACCGCCAGCTGGACCGGGAAAGGCGCGGGGTATACGACGCTATGCTGGCGGGTATGGAGGCCCTGGCCCCGGGGATCCGGGTGCCCCGGCTGGACGGCCCGGAGCTGTCGGACATCTATCTGCGGCTGAAGCTGGACACGCCGCTGCTGTTTTACGTCACCGGGTTTCAGTATCGCTGGATGCCCGGGGCAGACCATGTGGAGCTACTGCCGGAGTATCTGTTCGATAAGAGCAAGGTCCGCCAGCACCGGCAGGCGGTCGCCGCCCGACTGGACCGCTTGGTCCGCCCCCTGGCGGGAAAGACCGACCGGGAGAAGGAGCTGGCCATCCACGGGTTTATTCTGGAGAACGTCCGGTATGACAAGCTGAAGAAGCCCTATTCCCACGAGATCATCGGCCCCCTGACCCAGGGGGTGGGGGTGTGCGAGGGCATCGCCAAAACGGTGAAGGCCCTGTGCGACGCGGTGCAGCTGCCCTGCATCGTGGCTCTCAGCGAGGCGGCCCCGGAGCGGGGCGTGAAATACCGCCACACCTGGAACGTGATAACGGTGGACGGCCAGCGCTACCACCTGGACGCCACCTTTGACAACTCCCTCCAGCGGGGCACGCCCCGGTACGACTATTTCAACCTGGACGACCGGCACATCTTCCGGGATCACGAGACGCTGGTGCTTCCGCTGCCGCCCTGCACGGCGGACAAGGGGTACTACTACCGCCCCCTGTCCTTCACCAAGCCGGAGGACGTGGAGAACCGCGCCCGCCAGGCCTTGCGGAAAAAGCAGCCCCATTTTGTGTTCCACTGGCGGGGCGGCGGGCTGAACCGGGAAATCCTGACGGACCTTCTGAACCGCTGCGCCGCCGCAGCCGCAGAGCGCGGCAAATGCGTCAGCTGCTCCGTGAACACCGCCCAGGTGGTGGTGCAGATGGACTTCACCGACGCCCCGGCCGGAGAGGCCCTACTGGTCCAGCAGCCGGACGAGGGAAACGAACTGTAAGCAAAGACAGAGCTTCCAGAAGCAATTGCATCGAACCGGAAAACAGAAAGAAACACCCCTCATGCAGGTTTATGCGCCTGCATGAGGGGTGTTGTTTATAAGCAGCTGCAGGGGATTCCGGGCCTGTTACAGACTTGGCGCACCCAGGGCGCTCACGCCGCCCATGATGATACTGCCCGCCAGACGGGCCATCTCATCCGGCGACTCCTGCCCCCCGTCCCGCAGCCAGGACAGCGCCAGATTCAGGTTGCCCGACACGATAAATGAACAGAAGTGGTTCAGCCGCTGCCGGTCACCGGGATAGAACTGGGACAGGAAGTCATACAGAAAATAATCCCGCAGAATGCAGCAGATGCGATCGGTGTAGGCGATGTCCCCGTTGGGTCCCAGCAGCACCCGGCACAGGTCGGCGTTGTCCAGGATAAAGCGGTACAGGTCCCGCAGGAAGGGGAACTGCTCCCATGTGGAGTCCTCAGGCTTGTGGTCCTTACACAGAGCCGTCAGCCGATCCGCCATCTCATCCTCCAGCCGCTGCAGAAGGTCCCCCACGTCCCGATAGTGGATATAGAAGGTGCCGCGGTTGATATCCGCCCGCTCGGTCAGCTCCCGCACGGAGATGGACTTGGCGCTTTTTTCCGCCAGCAGCTCCATCAGCGCCAGGCGCAGCTGCTTTTTGGTTTTTCGCACCCGGCGGTCTGTGCTGGACTGTTCCATATGGGCATCCTCCTTTTTGTTGGATTTTTAACGAACCTGTTTGACCTGTATTTTAACACAGGTATTGCCTATTAATCAACATGTTGTCGGCTTTTTCTGTAAAAATTTTCCGTCTATCCCGGCCCGGGGACGCATAGAGTAGCACCAGACAAGATGTTATGGAGCAGGAGGAATGGACCATGAATCAGTCCGCATCCATTTATCAGGATATGGCGGCCCGCACCGGCAGCAGCATTTACATCGGCGTGGTGGGGCCGGTGCGCACCGGAAAATCCACCTTCATCAAGCGCTTTATGGAGACCCAGGTGCTGCCCAATATCCAGGACGGCTACCGCCGGGACCGGGCCCGGGATGAGCTGCCCCAGAGCGGCTCCGGCCGCACCATCATGACCGCCGAGCCCAAGTTCGTGCCGGAGGAGGCGGTGGAGGTCCGCATGGAGGAGGGGGTCACGTTCTCCGTGCGGCTCATCGACTGCGTGGGGTATATGGTGCCCGGCGCCGTGGGCCAGTATGAGGACCTGTCTCCCCGGATGGTGATGACCCCCTGGTACGACCACGAGATCCCCATGACCGAGGCGGCGGAGCTGGGCACCCGGAAGGTCATCTGCGACCACTCCACCGTGGGCATCGTGGTCACCACCGACGGCAGCGTCACGGAGATCCCCCGGGAGGACTATCTGGAGGCCGAGGAGCGGGTGATCCGGGAGCTGCAGGAGCTTGGCAAGCCCTTTGTGGTGCTGCTGAACTCCGCCCAGCCCCAGGGCTCCCGGGCCCAGTCCATGGCAGCGGACATCGAGCGGCGGTATGACGTCCGCTGCCTGCCGGTGAACTGCCTGGAGCTGGGGGAGCAGGAGATCACGGAGCTGCTGCAGGGGCTGCTGTATGAATTTCCCCTGCGGGAGCTGGACCTGTTCCTGCCGGCCTGGGTGGAGGCTCTGCCGCCGGACCACCCCATCAAAACCGGCGTATACCAGGCAGTGCGCCGGGAGGCGGCGGACCTGGCCCATGTGCGGCAGCTGCGGGACTGCCTGTCCGCCCTGCAGGGTGAGGGGGATATCTCCGCCGCCTCCATCCGCAGCCTGAACCTGGGGATCGGCATTGCCGAGGCGGACCTGGACCTGCCCCGGAGCCTGTTTTACGACACCCTGAGCCGCCAGTCGGGCCTGTCCGTGACGGACGACGGCGACCTGATGCAGCTTCTGACCAGCCTGGCCGCCATCCGGAAGGAGTATGACCGCCTGGCTCCCGCCATGCAGGCGGCGCTGGACACCGGCTACGGCATTGTGATGCCCAGCGTGGAGGAGCTGAACCTGGAGGACCCGGAGATCGTCCGCCAGGGCGGGCGATACAGCGTGCGCATGAAGGCCAGTGCCCCCTCCATCCACATGATCCGGGCGGACATTGCCACCACGGTCTCGCCCATTGTGGGCAATGAAAAGCAGTCCGAGGACATGGTGAACTATCTGCTCCAGGAGTTCGAGGGAGACACTGGCAAGCTCTGGCAGTCCAACATCTTTGGCCGCAGCTTCCACGAGATCGTGGGAGACGACCTGCAGGCAAAGCTCCGGCGGATGCCGCAGGACTCCCAGAAGAAGCTGCGGGAGGCCCTGGAGCGCATCATCAACGACGGCAGCGGCGGCCTGATCTGCATCATTCTGTGAATCTTCTCCAGCGGCAGGGACTGCATCCGGCGGTCCCTGCCGCATTTTATACGGAATATGTTGCATAAAATGCTTGAATATTTGGAAAAAGTGTGCTAATATACTTAATTACTGAACAGCGGCGCAGTATCCTAGTCGGATCTGCCGTCTTGTAAGAAGGGCCTAAAAATCCTTTAAAGGGCACAACTGTGAAGTCCCTGGTGCCTGCTGCTTACGCCCAGTTTGGGGTGGGTGCTGGGGGGAGACGCGGGAGCCCCCGCGTCTGCGATGGTAGGGCGCCCTCCAATGGCATGGAGGACCCGACCCTGCTACCGTGGAGACCTGCTGTTGTGCACAGGCGTACTCCCCCTGTGGTCAAGCGACCTGTGTACGAGGCAGATGATGAACCTGCAATGCGGTGCTACCCGGCTTTACCGCCGTAACGCTGTGTGCAGAGTAGCCTGCCTTGCGTGGGCAGGGTGGATAGGGAAGTGGAAGCACCGGTCTCCCCGGCCAGGGAGACTGTGTTGATTCCCTTGAAACCCTGGCTGCAAAAGAGGCTAAGAGACGGTCTGACCGCTGTGGAAATCACCTAGGCTGTCCTAACGGGACGCCGGAGGGATTGCAGTGCGGACTAAGTGGCAATCGGGTCCCATGGCCGGCAACACCATGGCGCAGCGCCTAACGGGAAACCGCCTGACCGGCGACGGAAGGCGCGCTGCGGGGAAATCCAACCCGTACCTAAGCCGTAAGATTAACCTTCGGCGTTGCCCTGTTCAGTGTACTATAACAACAAAGCGAGGGATCTACTCTTGAGCGAACGCGACAGGAGCAAGGACAAAAACGGCGGGAAAAAGAAAAGCGGCCGGGGCTGGGCTCTGCGGGTGTTTGTGCTGGCGGTGGTGCTGTCGGCGCTGCTGAGCTTTTTCTCCACCACCGCCCTGGAGGGCACGGGATACGTTGTGGCGGCGCTGGTGCTGGCCGTGTTCATCGGCCTGGGCATCGTGTTCGACATGATCGGCGTGGCCGTTACGGCGGCGGACCCCAAGCCCTTCCACTCTATGGCCGCCCACAAGGAAAAGGGCGCACGGGAAGCCATCCGTCTGCTGCAAAATGCCAACCAGGTGTCCTCCGTGTGCAACGACGTGGTGGGCGACATCTGCGGCATCGTCAGCGGTTCCACCGCGGCGGTGATCGTCACCCACCTGCAAAGGGACCTGAGCACCACCTCGGTGCTGATCTCCATCGGGGCCACGGCGCTGATCTCCGGCATTACCATCGGCGGCAAGGCCCTGGGCAAAACCGTGGCCATCAACCAGTGCACCAGCGTGGTATACCGGGTGGCCCGGATCATGCACGCCCTGCATCTCTCACGCTGAAATGGAGCGATATCGTTGATTTTAGACCATATGGACAGCCCCGCCGATGTGAAGGGGCTCAATGAAAATCAGGCCCGGCAGCTCTGTGCGGAGCTGCGGGATTTCCTGGTGCGGGAGGTATCCCGGACCGGCGGCCACCTGGCCTCCAACCTGGGGGTGGTGGAGCTTACCGTGGCCATCCACCGGGTGTTTGACACCTCCGTGGACCGGCTGGTGTTCGACGTGGGCCACCAGTGCTATGTCCACAAGGCCCTGACCGGGCGGCGGGAGCTGTTCGATACCCTGCGGCAGTTCGGGGGCCTGTCCGGTTTCCCCAAGCCCTGGGAGAGCGTACACGACGCGTTTATCGCCGGTCACGCCTCCAACTCCGTGTCGGTGGCCCTGGGTATGGCCCGGGCCAGGACTCTGCAGGGGAAGGACTATCATGTGCTGGCCCTGATCGGCGACGGCGCCATGGGCGGCGGCCTGAGCTTCGAGGGGCTCAACGACACCGGAGCCAGCGGCGAGCCGCTGATCGTGATCCTCAACGACAACGGCATGTCCATCGACCCCAACGTGGGCGGCCTGTCCCGGCACCTGTCCCGGCTGCGCAGCACGCCGGAGTATTACGAATTCAAGCGGCGCTATCGCCAGATGCTCACCGGCAGCCAGACCGGCAAGCGGGTGTACGCCATGAGCCACGATGTGAAAACAGCCCTGAAAAAATCCCTGCTGCCCGGCAGCACGGTGTTTGAAAACATGGGCTTTACCTATATGGGTCCCGTGGACGGCCACGATGTGGAGACCCTGACCCAGATGCTGGTGCTGGCCCGGGATATGCGCCGGCCGGTGCTGCTGCACGTGCACACCGTCAAGGGAAAGGGATACCCCTACGCCCAGCAGGAGCCGGGGAAGTACCACGGCGTGGGCCCCTTCGATGTGGAGACCGGAAAGCCCCTGAAATCGTCGGGGGAGAGCTTCTCCGTCGTGTTCGGCCATGAGCTGCTGGACCTGGCCAAAAAGGACGACCGGATCTGCGCCGTCACCGCCGCCATGGTGGACGGCACAGGGCTGACGGAGTTTGCCCACGCCCTGCCCAAGCGCTTTTTCGATGTGGGCATTGCCGAGGGCCACGGGGTGGCCATGTGCGCCGGTATGGCCCAGCAGGGCATGGTGCCGGTGTTTGCGGTGTATTCCAGCTTTTTGCAGCGGGGCTATGATATGCTGCTGCACGATGTGGCCCTGAACCACCTGCACGTGGTGCTGGGGGTGGACCGGGCGGGGCTGGTAGGAGCCGACGGCGAGACCCACCACGGCTGCTTCGACCCTATGTACCTGTCCCAGGTGCCGGGGATGACGGTGCTGTGTCCCGCCAGCTTTGCCGAGCTGCGGCGGATGCTGCACCGGGCGGTGGAGGAGATCGACGGCCCCGTGGCGGTGCGGTATCCCCGTGGCGGCCAGGGCCGCTACCGGGAGGACGGCGGCGACGGAGCCTTTGCCTGCCTGCGGGAGGGCGAGGACGCCGCGATCCTGACCTACGGCATTCTGGTGAACCAGGCCCTGGACGCGGCGGACCTTCTGGCCCAGAAGGGGATCCGGGCCCGGGTGCTGAAGCTGAACCAGATCTGTCCTCTGGACAGCGCCGCCGTGAAGGAGGCCCTCTCCGGCACGGAGCGCCTGCTGGTGCTGGAGGACTGCATGGCCACCGGCTGTGTGGGCCAGCGGATCGCCGCCATTCTGGCCCAGGAGCGGGTGGAGCCCCGCTGCCTGACCCTGAAGAATCTGGGCGGCCGATTTGCCCCACAGGGCACGGTGGACCAGCTGTACAGGGCCTTCGGCCTGGACGCCCGGAGCGTTGCGGACAGTGTGGAGGAGATGCTGCATGAGCAATAAAACAAGACTGGACGTGCTGCTGGTGGAGCAGGGGCATATGGAAAGCCGCCAGAAGGCCCAGGCCGTTATCATGGCCGGCAGCGTGTTTGTGGACGGTCAGCGGGTGGACAAGCCCGGCACGGCGGTGCCCAACACCGCGCAGATCGAGGTGCGGGGACACGCCCTGCCCTACGTCAGCCGGGGCGGCCTGAAGCTGGAAAAGGCCATGAAGACCTTTCCGCTGACCCTTACCGGCAAGGTCTGCGCCGATATCGGGGCCTCCACCGGGGGCTTCACCGACTGTATGCTGCAAAACGGCGCCCAGAAGGTCTACGCCGTAGACGTGGGCTATGGCCAGCTGGACTGGAAGCTCCGGGGGGACCCCCGGGTGGTGTGCATGGAGCGCACCAACGCCCGGTACCTCACCCATGAGCAGATTCCCCAGGAGCTGGACTTTGCCTCCGTGGACGTGTCCTTTATCTCGCTGGGCCTGATCCTTCCGGCCCTGGACGGGCTTCTGTCCTCGGAGGGGGAGGCCGTCTGCCTGGTGAAGCCTCAGTTTGAGGCGGGCCGGGAAAAGGTGGGCAAAAAGGGCGTGGTCCGGGACCCGGCCGTGCACCTGGAGGTGCTGGAGGCGTTTCTGCGCCATGCGAAGGAAAACCACTTTACAGTGCTTGGAATCACTTATT